>ERZ1027040.850-NODE-850-length-11939-cov-4.847021_pt1 | contig 11939 bp, 10 predicted proteins | sample MGYA00519437_ERZ1027040 | MGnify/ENA primary metagenome ERZ1027040 (study PRJEB26926, sample SAMN06164809) | human gut metagenome | biome: ENVO:00009003; feature: ENVO:2100002; material: ENVO:00002003 | host: Homo sapiens | place: USA | collected 2012 ... | reverse complement strand
ACCCATGAGGGTACGGCCGGTCATCACCAGGTCGGGACGGGCGGCATAGAGCGCTTCGTCGACGAGGAAATATTCCTGTTCCCAGCCGAGATAGCTCTGCACATGCTTCACATCCTTGTCGAAATAGCGTGCCACGCCTGCGGCTGCCTTGTCGACCGCGTTGAGGGCGCGCAGCAGGGGAGTCTTGAAGTCGAGCGACTCACCGGTGTAGGATATGAAGATGGTGGGGATACAGAGTGTCTTGTTGAGGATGAACACAGGCGAGGAGATGTCCCAGGCCGAGTATCCGCGGGCTTCGAATGTGTTGCGGATGCCGCCGTTGGGGAAGCTGGAAGCGTCGGGTTCCTGCTGCACGAGGAGTTTGCCGTCGAATTTCTCTACCACGCCCCCTTTGCCGTCATGTTCGATAAAGGCGTCGTGCTTTTCGGCGGTGCCACCGGTGAGGGGGTGGAACCAGTGGGTGTAGTGGCGGGCGCCGTTTTCGATGGCCCACTGCTTCATTCCTGCGGCAACGCTGTCGGCGAGTTTGCGCGAGATGGGCTGCTTGTTGTCGATGGCGTTGACGAGTTCGTCGTAGGTCTCACGGGGGAGATACTCAAACATTTTCTGGCGGTTGAACACCGCTTCGGCGTAGAACTTCTCTGCACGTTCCTTGGGGATATCAACGGGAACGGCCTTGCGGTTGGAGGCTTCCTTTACCGCTTGGAATCTTAATAGAGACATAGAATGGAATGAAGTTTGATATGTTGAATAATTTATTGTCAGAATACTGTCAGGCGAGCGATTCGTAGTGTCAGAACCGGGCCTGTCGGATGCGGCTCACGGCTTCGAGAGTGTTCTCATAGGTGTTGAATGCCGTTAGCCTGAAATAGCCTTCGCCTGCGGGACCGAAGCCCGAGCCGGGTGTGCCGGCCACATGGCAGCGTGACAGCAGAGCGTCGAAAAATTCCCAGGATGTCATGCCGCCGGGAGTCTTTACCCACACATAGGGGGCATTGATGCCGCCGAAAACTTCCAGACCTGCTTCTGCAAGACCCTGGCGGAGCACTCCGGCGTTGCGCAGATAGTAGTCGACGGTTTCAGTGATCTGCCGGCGTCCTTCCGGGGTGTAGATTGCTTCGGCTCCGCGCTGCGATATGTAGCTGGCGCCGTTGAAGCGGGTGCACTGACGGCGGTTCCACATCGTGTTCAGCTCCATCTCCTTGCCGTCGGCACTGCGTCCGCGCAGCCCTTTGGGTACCACGGTGTATCCGCAGCGTACACCGGTGAAACCTGCTGTCTTGGAAAAACTGCGGAACTCCACGGCGCATTTGCGAGCCCCTTCGATTTCAAAAATTGAGTGTGGCACATCATCCTGGCGGATAAAAGCCTCATATGCCGAATCGAAAAGTATCAGGGAACCGTGGGCCAGAGCGTAGTCGACCCACACTTTCAGCTGTGCGCGGGTGAGAGTGGTGCCTGTGGGGTTGTTGGGGTAGCAAAGATATATGATATCAGGTACCGTCCCCTCGGGAAGTGCCGGTACAAAACCGTTTTCGGAGGTGACAGGGAGATAGACTATGTTGCTCCAGGCACCCTGGCGGAGCACACCGCCGCGTCCTGCCATCACATTTGTGTCGACGTAGACGGGATAGACGGGATCGGTCACTGCCACGATGTTGTCCTTGCCCAGAATGTCGCCGAAGTTGCCCGTGTCGCTCTTGGCGCCGTCGCTGATGAATATTTCCGAAGGGTCGATTTCGATGCCGCGGCTACGGTAATCGTTGTCGGCGATTGCCTGACGCAGAAACAGGTAGCCCTGTTCGGGTCCGTAGCCATGGAATGTGGCGGCGTTTCCTTCGTCGGCCACGGCTTTCTGCATTGCCTCGATGGCGGCAGGGCACAGAGGCTTTGTGACATCGCCGATGCCCATGCGTATGATTTCTACGCCGGGGTTCGTTTCCTTGTAGGCGTTGATTCTGTGTGCTACCTCCGAAAAGAGGTAGCTTTCAGGAAGTCTGCAGAAATTGTCGTTGATACTGAACATCGGATGAATATTGGAAACCTTGGAATTGACTTTGTTGAGTGTTGCAGCGGTGTGATTATATGCCTGTTCGAGCTTCGGGAGCCTTGCCTGCCGGGGGTACCGTCGATATGTCGGGCGGCACTTCCACGCGTCCGGTGAATACCATGGTGGCGCCTCCTGTCATCATCACATGGCCGTTGGCGGGATTCAGCGATATGCGCAGGTCGCCTCCGAGGAGATGGACGGTGATATTGTCGCTCCCGGCAAGACCGAGAAGAGAAGCAGCCACCGCCGTTGCGCAGGCGCCGGTGCCGCATGCCTGGGTCTCGCCGCTGCCTCGTTCCCACACACGCATGCGGATTTCGTGTGGCGACATCACCTGTGCGAACTCTATGTTTGCCCGGTCGGGCCACATGGGATGCTTTTCAAGCACCGGGCCGAGAGCCGGGATGTCAATTGTGTCGAGATGATCCACGAAAACCACGCCGTGTGGGTTACCCATCGATACCGCAGTGATTTCAATGGTGCGGCCATCGACATCTACCGGTATCCGGAGATTGTCGGAAGCGTTCACCGGAATGGAAGCAGGGGAGAGGACGGGCGCACCCATGTCGACTGTTACTTCCGACACTTTGTTGTCTGCGCCCGTTGTCAGATATAAATATTTAACGCCCGAAAGAGTTTCGAGCGTTATTTCCTTATTTTGCGTAAGGCCGTAGTCGTAGACATACTTGCCGACGCAGCGAGAGCCATTGCCACACATTTTTGCTTCGGAGCCGTCGGCGTTGAAGATTCTCATTTTGAAGTCGGCGATGCGTGAGGGGCAGATGAGGATTATACCGTCGCCGCCGATCCCTTTGTGGCGGTCACTGAGCGCCCGCGAGAGTGCTTCGGGATGAGAGGGAGAACCGCTGCGGCAATCGAAATAAATATAATCGTTGCCGATTCCGTGCATTTTCGTGAATAACAGCGGTGCCACGGATGGATGATATGTGGTTTTTGCTTTGTCCATATTTGGAATCACTTTGCAAAGTTAGGAAAACTTTTTTAGCTTGCAAAGAAATTCATGAAAAATTTTTCATTTTTCTCAAAAATATGGAAAACTATAGTCATAATGCCATTGAAATGCGGCGTGGGGTGGCAAATGTAGATTTGTTTATGTGGTATGCTGTCTTTTTGGTATGATGATGGTGCGCGGTTTCGGGGCAATCCGGCTCAGAAGTAATAGCCAAGATTGACAAGCAGATTGGAAGAGCCGAGTTCGTTGCGCAGTTTCTTGAAATCGGAGCCGTAAGATAGCCCGAGCACCATCGAGTGGGCGCGAAGTTTAAGGCTTGCGTGCCACCCGGCCTGCACGCGGTTGAAAACCCGGTTGCCGAGCTGACGGCTGGAGAACAGATTGTAGCTGCCTGGATTGTAGCCTGATGCACGCACATAAAGGTCGGATGCAGCCGCCGCCGTGCCGGCTTGCGCAGGCGACGATTTCACGCGGGCATGCCCATAGGCCTGGATGCGCAGGTCGAGTCCCAGTTGTGGGATTATGCTGAAATCGCTTTGGCCGATAGCCAGTTCGTAACCGATATTGACAGGAACGGTGAAATTAAAAAATTTAACCTGCACATTGCCATTGACAGGGTCGTAGTTGGGGGCTTCGTGGAAATCTTTTGACCGGCTGGTGTAAGTGGCCGTGATGCCGGTACCCGCAAACAGCGGGTGTGATTTCATCAGGCGGAAATCGATGGAATAACCTACATTGAAACCGTTGAGCGAGAAACTTGTGCCTGCCGCCGGGCGCAGGGTATAGAGATTGTACCCTGCATAAACGCTCTGCACCGTCATCTTCGGTTCAGAGTATGACGGAACGACAAGAGCGGGGTCGGGAGTGACTGCCTGAAGTGAAGTAACGCCGAAGAGTGCACACGATAGGGATAGCGTCAGGAGAAACTTTCTTGGGTACATTGCCGGTAGCTTACAGTTGATTGTAGATATATCACTACAACAACCGCACCCCGTGGCAATGTTCAATGAAAGTAGCTGTCAACGGGCAAATCGTGTGGCCAGATCGTCATGCTCCTGCGAGGCGAGTTCCCATACCGACATGGCGTTGTCGAGGTCGCGTTTGGTTTTCGAATAGCGGTCGAGGATGTCGCCTTTCACATTTCCGGCGGCCAGTTGAGCCTCTATATCAGCTACTTCGCTTTCGAGACGGGTAATTTCGTTTTCGGCATCCTGCACCTTTTTCGCAGCCCGTTTTACCATTTTGTCGCGTTCGCGCTGTTCGGCATAGTTGATTTTCTGAGGTGGTTTCGCTGCTGATTCGCGGGGAGAATCGGGCACTGACGGCTTTGTGCGTTCAAGTTCGTGCAATGATTCCAGTTTCTTTTTCTCAAGAAACTCATAGATGCCGCCGAGGCATTCGCGCACCCGTCCGCCGCCGAACTCATATACTTTCTCAACCAGACCATCGAGAAACTCGCGGTCGTGGCTCACCACTATCACCGTGCCGGTGAAATCGCGGATGGCCTGTTTGAGTATATCTTTGGTGGCCATGTCGAGATGGTTGGTGGGCTCGTCGAGAATGAGGAGGTTGACTGGCTCGAGCAGCAGACGTATCATGGCCAGACGGGTCTTCTCGCCGCCCGAAAGTACTTTAACCTTCTTGTCGGAGGCTTCGCCGCCAAACATGAATGCGCCGAGGATGTCGCGTATGCGGGTGCGGATGTCGCCGGTGGCAACGTGGTCGATAGTGTCGAACACCGTTATATCCTCATCGAGCAACTGGGCCTGATTCTGAGCGAAATAGCCGATTTTTACATTGTGTCCGATTTTCAAGGTGCCGGTGAACGGTATTTCGTTCATTATGCACTTTACCAGGGTGGACTTGCCTTCGCCGTTCTTGCCTACAAACGCCACTTTTTCACCGCGCTTGATGGTAAAAGTTGCATGATCAAACACAAGGTGGTCGCCGTAGGTTTTGCCCACATTGTCGGCAATCACCGGGTAGTCGCCCGACCGCGGAGCGGGCGGAAAACGCAGATTCAGACGCGAATTGTCAACCTCGTCGACTTCGATACGCTCTATTTTCGCAAGCTGCTTCATGCGGCTCTGCACCTGTACGGCCTTGGTTGCTTTATATCGGAATCGTTCGATGAAAGCCTCGGTGTCGGCAATTTCTTTCTGCTGGTTCTGATAGGCGCGCATCTGCTGGGCGATGCGCTCCTTGCGCAGTTCCACGAATTTTGAATAGTTTACGGAATAATCGTAAATCTTGCCGCACGAAATCTCGATGGTGCGGTTTGTGACATTGTCGATAAATGCGCGGTCGTGGCTTACGAGCATCACGGCGTTGGCTTTGGTGGCAAGAAACTGCTCGAGCCACTGTATCGACTCGATGTCGAGGTGGTTGGTCGGTTCGTCGAGCAGCAGCACGTCGGGACGCCGCAGCAGCAGTTTGGCCAGCTCGATGCGCATGCGCCATCCTCCCGAGAATTCCGATGTGTGGCGGGTGAAATCATCGCGGGTGAACCCCAGGCCGATCAGAGTTTTCTCCATCTCGGCCTCGGCATTTTCGCTCTGCTCCATAGCCAGTCGCTCCGACAGATCGGCTATGTCGTCGATAAGCCGCTGATAGTCGGGTGATTCATAGTCGGTTCGGTCGGCCAGTTCGGCATTCATCCTGTCGAGCTTTAGCGTCATGAGGTCGATATGGGAAAAAGCCTCACGCACCTCCTCGATTACAGTGCGGGTGTCGGAGAGCTTCATCTGCTGCGGCAGATAGCCGATGGTGGTGTCCTGAGGCACAGCCACCTGACCCGAGGTGGGTTTCTGAAGCCCGGCTATGATTTTGAGCATGGTTGACTTGCCGGCGCCATTCTTGCCCACAAGGGCGATGCGGTCGCGTCGGTTTATAACATAGCTGACGTTGTCGAAGAGAGATTTTGCGCTGAATTCTACAGAAAGGTTCTGAACGGAAATCAATTACTTTTTCTTTTTGAGGTGATGAATGACAATGCGCCGGCGGTCGGTGATCACCATGTCTACGGCCACATCGTGCGCTTCGGCGGGTATCTCGTCGTCGAGAAGCTGGAAATCATATCCGACGCCCACTTTTGTGGCATGGCTGTCGGCGAGCAGACGGTCGTAATACCCTTTGCCGCGCCCTACTCGGTTGCCCCGCCGGTCGTATGCCACAGCCGGCACCACTATCATCTCGATCTGCGAGATGTCGCATGTGTCGGTGCCCTGCGGTTCCTCAATGTGGAAGGCTCCGAGAGCCATGCGCGAACTGTCGTAGGGGAGTATCTCAAGGTTCAGACCGTTGACGCGTGGGAGAAAGAAATGTTTCCTGCCGTGCCAGCGGTCGAGAAATTCGCGTGTGGAAAGCTCGTCGGGCAAGGAATGATAAAGCAGAATGTTGTCGGCAAGGGCGAAGGCAGCCGACTGTTCGAGGCTGCTGAATACCGCCATGGCGGCTTTGGCTTTTTCTATTGCCGAAAGGAGGCTTTTGCGGGCCTTTATGTTATTGCGTATCTGTTCCTTGTCCATGATTAGTGATTGTTAATTGTTGACCGGCACAGGTCCCTTTTCCGGAAGTATCGGGAAGGCGGCCGAACCGTTGAGCAACTCTTCCACAGCGCGCGTCACATCGGGATCCATGGTGTTGGCGATGCGGTAGAATGCGTCGTATCCGAGAGCGTCGCGTGCGATGAGTGCTTTCAGTTGATTAACAATCAAATCATGCGAAATGTTGATATAGTACCAGCGGGCGGGGAAGCCGTTGCGCGAGGCGAAGAGCACAAACTGGCGCAGCAGCGCCTCGTCGTTGGGGAGGAGTTTTCCGAGCTGCTCTACGTCGGTAGCCTGAGAGAGCACGTCGCGGTTGTCGTCGACATAATCGAAAGCGAAACGCTGGAGCAGACCGGCATTTGCCACATTAATATAATAGGAGCTGAGACCCGAGGTGTCGTTGGGCACGAATATGTCGGGCATGATGCCTCCTCCGCCATAGACCGTGCGGCCGTGAGCGGTGTGAAATTTGAGATCCTTGTTGATTTTCACCGAATCGGCCGAGAACATTTCGCCCGAGGTGTAGCGGTCGAGAATGTCGTGCTCATATTGTGTGAGATTGGAGTAGTCTTTCTGGATGCAGCGGCCCGAGGGGGTGTAATATCGGCCGATTGTGAGACGTATGGCCGAACTGTCGGGCAGCTCTGACTGGCGCTGAATCAGACCTTTGCCGAATGAGCGGCGACCGATGACCAGAGCACGGTCGTTGTCCTGGAGCGCCCCGGCGAAGATCTCAGACGATGAGGCGGAGAACTCGTTGAGGAGCACCACCACCTGACTTTCGCGGAACGCGCCGTTGCCGTCGGCAGGATATGTGTGGTTGGAATTGAAGTCGCGTCCTTTCTGGCTCACAATCAGCTGGCCACGTTCAAGGAATTCGTTGGCCATCATTAGGGCGATTTCCATATATCCGCCTGTGTTGCCGCGCAGGTCGATCACATAATCCTGCGCACCCTCGCGACGCAGCTTCTCAAGTGCCTGGAAAAATTCGTCGTAGGTGGTGCGGCCGAATTTGTTGACACGCACATATCCAATTCCCGGCGACACGATGTGGGCCGCGTCGACAGTGTTCATAGGGATGTCGCCGCGGGTGATTTCGTAGGTGAGGAGCTTACGGGAGTTATTGCGTTTGATCTTTACGGTCACTTTGGTATCCTTGGGACCGCGGAGCATGGCGCGTATATCCTTGTCGTCGATGCCTGCTCCCGCCACATTTTTATCGTTTACCTTGATAATGCGGTCACCGGCCATTATGCCGACCTTTTCGGCCGGGCCGCCCGATATGACCTCCACCACTTTGATGGTATCGTTGTCGAGCATGAACTGAATGCCCACACCGCTGAATCCCTCCAGGTCGTCATTTACTTCCTGCAGGTCAGAGGCAGGAATATATGCCGAGTGGGGGTCGAGATTGGTGAGCAGACTCGGGATAGTCTTCTCGATAAGGCTGTCGAGATCCACCTCGTCGACATATTCGTTGCGGATGAGGTTGAGAATGGTCTGAAATTTCTTTTGGGCGGCTGTCGGACCGTTGTGGCGGTTCACCATGTCGCCGGCAAGAAAACCTAAAACAAACATGCCGGCGGCAATCACCGGAACCCAGACCGATATTTTTTTGAATTGTGACATTGAAGTCGTTTGCTTGATAAAATTTTAGGCGACCCGGAGGCTTGATGCGTTTCCGGTCGGCGTGTCATGCCTCGGAAGAGGATGTGTCGGGGATGTGAACGCATTCCACACCGGCACGCTTCAGCAGGTCGAGACCATCGGTTATGCGGTATATTTCATTGAACACCACACGCCGGATGCCGGCCTGGATAATCAGTTTAGAGCATTCAACGCAGGGCGATGCGGTGATGTAGAGCGTGGCACCGTCGCTTGAATTGTTGCTTCGTGATACCTTGGTGATGGCGTTGGCCTCGGCATGTAGCACATAAGGTTTGGTCACGCCCGACTCATCTTCGCACACGTTCTCGAACCCCGACGGAGTGCCGTTGAATCCATCTGAGATAATCATTGAATCCTTCACAATTATAGCGCCTACTTTGCGCCTTTTGCAGTAAGAATTCTCGGCCCATATAGCGGCCATTCTGAGGTATCTGCGGTCGAGCAGATCCTGCTTGTTAAGATGTTCCATTATCCTGTTGCGGGATTCTTTAAATTAGCTTGCAAAAGTACCATTTTTTCGCCGAATCTGCAAACTTTTCCCTACAACAATATGCGTTTTCGGATAAGAGCAGGTTAAAGAGCAGGATGAAATTGAATTTTTGGGAATTAATACTACAAATGGCAGCTTTTTTAGGGCTGATAGGTGCCTGAATCAGGATTTTTCATTAAATTTGTACGGAATTAAGAATCATCATTCAAGTACATAACCTAAATCAGCATGAAACATTATCTCATGAAACATTATCTGAGGGGCATCGTAGCTGCCGCAACTCTGGTATGCACTGCACCCTTCACAATCGCTGCTTCCACCGCTACCGCCGGCAAAGCACCTGCAGCCAAGATGCCGCGGACCGTCACGATGACAAAGGCTGAACTTTTGAACAAAATTAAGGGAGGCTGGGCCGGTCAGACAATAGGTGTGACCTACGGCGGACCCACCGAGTTCAAATATCAGGGAGTCAAGATCGGCGATGAGGTGCAGATCCCGTGGGGTGATCCTGACTATATCGCCAAAACCATGACCGATAATCCCTATCTCTACGACGATATATATATGGACCTGACGTTTGTCGAGGTTTTCGATCGCCTTGGAATCGACGCTCCGACTGACTCGCTGGCACATGCTTTCGCCCACGCCGGCTATTCGCTCTGGCATGCCAATCAGGCCGCGCGTTACAATATTCTCCGTGGCATCAATTCTCCCGAGTCGGGTCACTGGAAGAACAATCCTCATGCCGATGACATCGATTATCAGATCGAAGCTGACTATGCCGGCCTTATGTCGCCCGGAATGCCCAATACTGCATCTGAGATTTCGGATCGCATAGGTCACATCATGAATTACGGCGACGGCTGGTATGGAGGCGTCTATATGGGCGCGATGTACTCCATCGCTTTTGTCAGCAGCGACATCGAATTCATTGTCACCGAAGCGCTGAAATGCATCCCGGCCAAGAGTAAATTCCACCGTTGTATTTCAGATGTTATCGCCACATATCATGCTCATCCCGACGACTGGGAGGTTGCCTGGCAGATGTGCTTCGACCGTTATAACGACGATGTGGCCTGCGACGAAGGCGCGCTTGCCCCTCTCAATATCGACGCTGTGATGAACAGTGCCTACGTGGTAATCGGCCTGCTATACGGCAACGGTGATTTCGGTCGTACCATAGACATATCCACCCGTTGCGGTCAGGATTCCGACTGTAATCCTGCCTCTGCCGCGGGTATCCTCGGCACTGCTGTAGGCTACGACAATATACCCGCCTATTGGCTCGATCCGCTCAAACGCGCCGAGGACCTGAAGTTTGAGTATACCGTCAGCTCGCTTAACGATACTTATCGAATGAGTTTCGAGCAGGCTCTTGATTTAATAGAGCGAAACGGTGGAAAAATAGTCGGTGACAAGGTGACCATCAAGTGTCAGAAACCCCGTGCCGTGCGTTTCGAGCAGAGTTTCCCCGGGCTGAAACCTGTGGAACGAATCACCTTCGACCGCGACATGCAAGGTTCGCAGACCATCGAGGGTGATTGCGCCGGCATAGTATTCCGTGGCGAGGTGCGCAGCGGCAACAAGGATTACGTGGCCAAAATCGGCATTACCATCGACGGACGCGATGCCGGCGTGATGGATATGCCGGCATCATATCAGCTCCGTAGTCTCGACATTTACTGGAATTTTGATCTGCCTCAGGGAAAGCACAAATTTGATTTCCGCTGGCTCAATCCCGAGAGCGGAGCGAGCGTCTACATGATCAACGCCGTGCTTCTGTCCCGTACAGACAAATAACCCCTGCTGTCAATCCGCGGAAATTTGCGGCTGCATACTGTGACCTTTCCGCCGAAAAATCAGAGCTTGCTTGATAAATGAATCTGTTTATTAAGCAGGCTCTGATTTTTTTGGAGGTTCTGACGTTGGAGTTACAAAAATAATTTGTAACTTTGTAGGCCTTTGTAGGATTCCGGCATCCCTATGCGGGCTAACGTTTACGGCTGTCGGTCTGCAATCCCTGCATCAGAGATCTATAATTTCTTACCTTTTCAGACCATTTGTTTTACAAAGAATGAAGTACATCGGAGCACATGTGGCTGTGGCAGGCGGTGTGTCTACGGCGCCGGTCAATGCGTCGCGTATCGGTGCAAAGGCTTTCGCCCTGTTCACACGCAATCCTTCGCGCTGGAAATCAGCACCGATTTCCGACAAAGAGGCACAGCGCTTCCGCGACAACTGCGCCGAACTGGGCTACACACCCGATGTGATTCTCCCTCACGACAGCTTCCTGATCAATCTCGGTTCGCCTGATCCCGAGAAATTGCAGATGTCGCGACAGGCGTTTCTCGATGAGTTCCGCCGGTGTGAGCAGTTAGGTCTGACGATGCTGAATTTCCACCCCGGCTCGCATCTCAACCTGATGGATGAGGCTGAATGTCTGGCACTCATTGCCGATTCAATAAATTGGGCGCTTGACCAGACATCAGGCGTAACCGCTGTCATAGAGAACACGGCGGGTCAAGGCTCCAACCTTGGCTTTACTTTTGAACAGATTGCGCAGATTATTGACAAGGTGGAGGACAAGAGTAGGGTAGGTGTGTGTATCGACACATGCCATGCGCTTGCTGCCGGGTATGATTTTACATCTCCCGAGGCTTACGAGGCATCATGGCGCCGGTTTGACGAAACTATCGGTTTCGGCAATCTGCGCGGCATGCATATCAATGACTCGAAAAAAGGTGTCGGCTCGCATGTCGACCGCCACGCTCCCATAGGTCAGGGCGCGCTCGGCAGAGATTTCTTCCGTCTGCTCATGGCCGATTCCCGCATCGACGGTATACCGCTGATACTTGAGACGTCCGATGAATCTCTCTGGCCCGAGGAAATCGAGTGGCTCTACAGTCTGATCCCTCCCCGGCAAGCAATGACCCAAGGCTGACCGGTAATTCACAATATTCAATTTAATCCCGGATTTCTTAAATTTGACTCTCCTGCCGGGCAAAAGCCAATTCTTATTTACATTAATCGAAATTAGCTTATCATGAAGACTAAACCCGACCTAAGTTTCTGGAAACTTTGGAATCTCAGCTTTGGGTTCTTTGGCGTGCAGATTGCCTATGCACTGCAAAGTGCCAACGTAAGCCGCATTTTCGCCACACCTGTCTCTTATACACATCTGACGCTGCCGACGAACTCTAGGGTGTAGAT
>ERZ1027040.847-NODE-847-length-11945-cov-48.311943_pt1 | contig 11945 bp, 9 predicted proteins | sample MGYA00519437_ERZ1027040 | MGnify/ENA primary metagenome ERZ1027040 (study PRJEB26926, sample SAMN06164809) | human gut metagenome | biome: ENVO:00009003; feature: ENVO:2100002; material: ENVO:00002003 | host: Homo sapiens | place: USA | collected 2012 ... | reverse complement strand
GGTATATTGCAGACGCCATTAATAAATTGCAAGCCTGGATGTATAAAAGATTTGCACGAACGGTGGTTCTGGTGGCGGAATATAGCGGACTGTACCTGTTGGAGCGCAAAGTGCCCAAAAGCAAACTGGAAGTGGTGTATAATGGTATTGTGGAAAACGAGCCTGCCCTAGAACCTGTTGTGCTAAAATCCGATGGGGTCAGCATCGGAATGGCCGGACGACTGGACGCTATCAAGGGATTGAATTTCTTAATAAAAGCTATTCCGGAAGTCAGGAAGCGTGTGGATGAAAAATTCCACATCTATATCATTGGTGACGGTCCAGAGGAGGAGGCTTTGCGCAATTTGGCAAGAGAACTTGGAGTTGAGGAGTTAATCTGTTTCGAGGGGTATCAGGATAATGTACCTGCTTGGTTAAAAGCATGGGACATATTCTGTCTGCCTTCTCTTCAAGAAAATCATTCCATTGCATTACTGGAAGCAATGCGGGCAGGAAAGGCTATTGTATGTACCTCTGTAGGTGGCAACCCTGAAACGGTCGAGGATGGGAAGGAAGCTCTTGTTGTGCCGGCGAGGAATTCGGAAGCTATTGCTGATGCTCTTGTGAAACTTATCGAATCGGAATCCCTACGAAAGAAGATGGGACATGATGCACGTGAAAGATTCCTCAGAAACTTTACGGAGGATATAATGAAAAAGAAGTTGTGTGAGGTATTAAAGAATGCAACAATAAATCAAAACAAAATATGATGAGAAAGTTTTGGCTGGTCTTGTTTTATGGTTTCGCAAACCATTTGCCAGATTCGTACACTCCTGTATTGGGGGGGTAAGTAATCGAATCCGTATTTTCCTGTGCAAGCGCATATTTAAGGAGTGCGGGAAAGTATCAACAATAAACAGAAATATTTATTTTGGGAACGGAAAGGATATCGTGATAGGTGATTATAGTGGTATTGGTGCCAATTGTAGCATTCCCAATGACATCCATATAGGTAAATATGTAATGATGGGGCCGTTCCTGTATTGCATTACTTTTGGACATGAGGTGTCTGATACATCAACCCCGATGTGCTTCCAAGGTCACGTGGAAAAAACCAAGGACTCGAACATCGTCATAGGAGACGATGTGTGGATTGGAGCAAATGTCATCATTTCGAAACGTAGGCACATTGGTACTGGATCTATTTTGGCTGCCGGTGCCGTTGTAACGCATGATGTTCCCGATTACGCCATTGTAGGAGGTAATCCTGCAAATGTAATCAGAATGAGAAAATGAAAATTATATTCTTTACGATTGACTGTTTTAAGGGAAGGGAACATCTCATGCCTTGGCGAACAATATTGGAGGTTGCCAAGGTGATGGTGGAATACGGCTATGAGGCAAGCATTTTGAATGCTTGCAGCAACAGTGAGGATGTCATTGATTATGATTGGGCAGGAAGCGATTCGTCGAAACCTGTCCATGTGTGTTCCGTGATAAAGAATAATGAGGCAATCTTTGTCCAATGCACGGAACTAAAACCGGAGATACTTTTCATCCCTTTTACTTTTCGTGATGGGCTGACACCAGCCAAGTGGATTGCTCAAATCAACTGCAAGAAGATTGGTTACATGACAGGAGGGGTGTATGACCTGAAGAGTGGAATGCTGCTGAAGAAGAACGGTGGTTTAGCCGCTGCAAAGCCTTACCTGATGGAGGCTATAACGTCCAAGTGCATTTTTGCTCATACATTGAAAAATATTGGTGTGAGCCATGTGATTGGTTTGACCGATGTGAGTGCCAAAGCAGTGAAGAGAGGCGGCTTTAAAAATGTGACAACCATATACCCTGGCAAGGATTCGTTTGATGAAATTGTACCAGACAACAGTGTCTTGGATAAATATGATTTGAAGGGAAGAAAATGGCTACTATTTAGTGGCGCTCCTGCACCTACTCGTGGGGCAGAGGTGTTGCTGGAGGCTTTAGACAGCGTGAAGGATGATGGTGTCCGGCTTGTCATGTTGATGCGTACGGATGTGGGTTCCCAATATAAGCGGTTTGAAAAGACATTGTCCGGACTGAAACATCCGGAACGAGTAAAGATTATCAAGGATAGACTGACGAGAGAACAGCTTAGGGCTTTTTTTGGCTCTGCTTGGTATGCAATTCTGCCTTTCATCGTGATTCCAAGTGAGGTGCCTTTGACATATTTTGAGTTGCTGAGTTGCGGTACACCTGTAATCACCTTTGTCAATGGAGGTACTACGGAATATCTTAAGTATGGACTGCTGACTGCTGATAAGTCAATCAAAGGATTGGCCATTACAATCGAAAAGGCTTGGAGCGATGTTGCTTTGAGAAATTCAAGGTCTGATAAGGGTAAAATAATAATGAATGCGCATCCTACATGGAGTCAAGTGGGGATGGAATGGATTAACTTATTGAAACAAAATGACTAAATACATCATCATATCAGGCGTGGATGGCAGTGGAAAAACTACAGTCATCGAAGGTGTGCGTGCCCAATTGGAAGCAGAAGGTAAGACTGTTGGATATATTTGGATGCGTTATCATCATAAATTGATAAAAATAATGCATGCCATAGCTAAACTTACAGGATTAAGTAAAAAGGAGAATACCGCAATGGGAGAAATGTGGTTGCACTATTTCTATAAAAGCCCTTTGTTTTGCTGGTTCTACTTATATAGTTCTTATATAGATAGTTGGTTAGCTCGCAAAAAACCAACTAAGTTAAGAACTGATTATGTAATCTGTGACAGATGGGTAAATGACATAATCATTGATATGGGAAGTGAAACTCATAACCTCGACATACTTGACGGCAAATGGTATAAATTATACCAACGGCTTTTGCCTAATGATAGCTTTCAGTTTGTGATAAGCCGTAATCGAGAAGATGTTTTGAATTGCAGAATTGAAAACACCTTTAATGAGGCTTTTGATTATCGGTTTAGGTTATATCAAAAGATAGCTCAAAAGCCAGAAGTCATAAAAATAGATAATACAGGAAGTATCGAAAAAAGCGTTTCCCTGGTTATAGAATCCATAAGAACAAAAGAAAAATTGTAACATGTAAATGTAGTTATGTTGAATAAGACATTGGATATTACGGTAATTATCCTCACCTATAATGAGGAAATACATATCCGTAGGTGCTTGGAGAATGTAACACCTTTTGCCAAGAAGGTATTTGTGGTTGACTCGCCTTCAACTGACAGGACAGTAGAGATTTGCCGGGAGTTTGAGAATGTGGAGGTAGTGGTACATAAGTATCCGGGTAATCAAGCCGAACAGTTCAACTGGGCGTTGGATACATTGCAGATAGAGACCGAATGGATTCTTCGTCTGGATGCGGATGAGTATTTGTTACCCGAATTGGTTGAAGAATTAAAAGAGAGATTACCTGTAATGCCGGAGGGCGTTTCAGCCCTCTCTCTCTCTCTCGCGCGCGCTTATTGTGGTAAGATCTTACATCATGGCATTGTAAATAATGTCAAGATCGTGCGTGTTTTCCGGAAAGGAATGGCTCGTTATGAGCAGCGGTTGATGGATGAGCATTTGGAGATATTGGACGGCGAGACGGCAGAATTGAAACATCAATTTGTGGATGACAACCGAATGACTTTCGGGCAGTTTACAGATAAGCATAATAATTATGCTTCGCGGGAAGCGGCTTTGTTGCTGGATGCAGAGTTTCATTTGACGGGTTCTCAAATCGTATCACAAGATCATGGGAAAGAGGTTGAACGAAAGCGGGCACAGAAAAACCGATATGCGAAGATGCCTTTATTTTGGAGGGCTTTCGGCTACTTTGTTTATCGTTATATCATAAAGTTGGGGTTCTTAGATGGCAAGGAAGGATTCCTCTGGGACTTCTTGCAAGGTTGGTGGTACCGTACTTTGGTGGATGCTAAGATCTTTGAAATAAAAAGAGCTTGTGGAAATGACAAGAAAAAGATATGCCAATATTTGAAAGATCATTATGGCATATCTTTGGAGTAATATAGATTTATAACTCCTGCCGTTGCAGGAAATCGAGCAAATGAATGTGGTGGATTCCTTCGTAATTGCTGCCTATCGTCCATTCATCAAGGCTGACGACATATTTGGGGCAGTTTCATGTATTCTATTATTAAGTATGATTTATAAATTATGGCAAATATACCGACATTGTTAGTTATACTTAACAATATAGAAGAGAGAACGCATAGAAGCCCAAAACATAACATTACATTATAACTTACATGAAAGTATCAGTTATTACCGCTACATGGAACAGCGGTAAAACACTTTGCACGACCTTGGATAGTGTACTCAGCCAAAGTTATCCCGACATAGAGCATATCATTGTGGACGGGGGAAGTACAGACAATACGATGGAAATAGTCCGGGAGTATGAACCTCGTTATAATGGACGATTGCGGTTTATAAGTGAACCGGACAAAGGTCTTTATGATGCTATGAACAAGGGGATTCGGATGTCCACGGGGGAGGTGGTTGGTATCTTGAATTCGGATGATTTTTATACTTCTTCGGATGTAGTGGAAAAATTAGAGAAAGAGCTTGCTACCAACCGAGTGGATGCAGTATATGGAGATATTCATTTCGTGGATGGCAATGACTTGGGTAAATGTGTCCGTTATTATTCGTCAAGACTTTTCCACCGTAGCTGGATGCGACTTGGCTTTATGCCTGCACACCCAAGTTTCTACTGCCGCAAAATTATATATGATAAGTATGGTGGCTTTGATTTGTCTTATAAGATTGCTTCCGACTTTGAATGTCTTTTACGGTTTATTTTCGTACATAAAATACAGACAACATATATCCCAATGGATTTTGTAACCATGCGCACAGGAGGGACTTCCACCAGTGGCTTTGCCAGCCATAAACAAATTATATCCGATCATCAAAAAGCATTCAAACGTAATGGCATATACAGTAATGCCTTTTTGGAATCATTGAGGTATATTTATAAAATTCATGAAGTATTACTAACAAAAATAACAAGATGAAAACAGCTTTAATCACCGGAATTACCGGGCAAGACGGTTCGTTTCTTGCAGAATTTCTATTGGACAAAGGATATGATGTTCATGGTATCATCCGTCGTTCATCAGTTGATTATCGGGAGCGTATTGCTCATTTAGAGGGGAAACCTCATTTTCACTTGCACTATGCGGATATGGGGGACTCTATGTCTTTAGTGAAATTAGTAGGTAAAGTACAGCCTACTGAGATTTACAATTTGGCTGCTCAAAGCCATGTACAGGTGTCGTTTGATGCACCTGAATTTACAGCTGATGTGGACGCTGTAGGAGTACTCCGCATATTGGAGGCGGTTCGTACCAATCATCTGGAGAAAACCTGTAAGATTTATCAGGCTTCAACTTCCGAACTTTATGGCAAGGTAGAAGAAGTTCCTCAAAATGAAAATACACCGTTTCATCCTTACAGCCCTTATGCCGTAGCCAAACTCTACGGCTATTGGATTGTGAAAGAGTACCGCGAGGCTTATAATATGTTCTGTTGTTCGGGTATCCTGTTCAACCACGAATCGGAACGCAGAGGCGAAACCTTTGTAACGCGCAAGATTACATTGGCTGCTGCCCGTATTGCTCAAGGGAAGCAGGATTGTCTGTATCTGGGTAATTTGGATTCCTTACGTGATTGGGGATATGCTAAAGATTATGTGGAATGTATGTGGTTGATTCTTCAACAGGACAAACCGCAGGATTTCGTCATTGCAACAGGTGTACAGCACACTGTTCGCGAATTTGCTACATTGGCATTCCACTATGCCGGCATTGAACTGCGTTGGGAAGGTGAAGGTATAGATGAGAAAGGTATTGATGCAAAGACCGGAAAGGTACTGGTAGCTGTCAGTGAGGATTTCTATCGTCCTACGGATGTTGTCAACCTATGGGGTGATCCTACGAAAGCTAAGAATGAATTGGGATGGAATCCGCAATCCACCTCCTTTGAAGAGTTGGTGAAAATTATGGTGTCTCATGATATGCAAAAAGTGGCTGCGGAACATGTGGCCAACGTAATGCGTACCAACTTGGCCGAATATCTGGAGAAAGGAATTGTAAAATGATGGATAAGAACGCAAAAATATATGTAGCAGGACACCGTGGGATGGTGGGTTCTGCCATTGTCCGTGAGTTACATCGGCAAGGGTATATGAATATTACCACTCGTACTCATGCAGAATTGGATTTGACACGGCAAGAAGCTGTGGAAAAGTTTTTTGCGGAAGAAAAACCGGAATATGTCTTTTTGGCTGCTGCCAAAGTAGGTGGTATCATTGCCAACCAATCTGCATTGGCTGATTTCATGTATGACAACATGATACTGGAGATGAACGTGATTCACGCAGCTTGGAAGAACGGCTGTAAAAAATTGGAGTTCTTAGGTTCTTCATGTATTTACCCACGTTTGGCCCCTCAGCCTATGCCTGAATCTTGTTTGCTAACATCAGAATTGGAGAAAACGAATGAAGCGTATGCCTTGGCCAAAATATCGGGTTTGAAATATTGCGAATTTTTGAATCGGCAGTATGGTACGGATTTCATTAGTGTGATGCCAACAAATCTGTATGGACCCAATGATAATTATCATCTTGAACATAGTCATGTACTTCCTGCTTTGATCCGCCGTTTCCATGAGGCGAAAGAGGCGGGTCTGGATGAAGTGACTTGCTGGGGTGACGGCAGCCCGCTCCGGGAGTTTCTATATGTAGATGATTTGGCTAATCTGTGCGTGTTCTTGATGAACAACTATTCGGGGAATGAAACTGTGAATGCAGGAACCGGTAAAGAATTGACCATTAAAGATCTTACAGAATTGGTGGCTAAGGTTGTAGGATTTACAGGCGAAATCAAATGGGATACCTCACGTCCGAATGGCACACCCCGAAAGCTTTTGGATGTATCGAAAGCAACGGCTTTGGGGTGGTCTTACCAAACTGAATTGGAAGATGGTATCCGATTGGCTTATGATGATTTCCTGCATAATCCCATGCGTGCAGAAAGGTAACGATTTAAAACATTATTTATGCAAATTCTTTTATTATCCGGAGGCTCTGGGAAACGTCTTTGGCCTCTGTCAAATAACAGTCGTTCCAAACAGTTTATAAAATTACTCAATTCTCCCGATGGTCAAAAAGAGTCGATGGTACAACGGGTTATTCGTCAATTGGGAGAATCCGATTTAAAAGGTCATGTAACCGTGGCTACCAGCTTGTCTCAGGCTGATGTTATTTACAATCAGCTGGGTGAATACATCGATGTAGTGGTGGAGCCAGAAAGACGTGATACATTTCCAGCCATTGCTTTGGCAGCTTCATATCTGAAATATGAGAAATCATGTGCCGATGAAGAAGTAGTTGTTGTTATGCCTTGTGACCCTTTTACGGAAGCAGGATATTTCAAAGTTATTGAGCAGATGGTGCATGCGGTGGATGACAATGTAGCTGAGCTGGTTCTTATGGGGATTACTCCAACCTATCCATCTGTTAAATATGGATATGTAGTGCCTGATGAATCGAAACTGAAAGGTGGAATCTTTTCGGTCAAACGGTTTACGGAAAAACCAAATGTAGCTACAGCGGAATATCTTATAAAAGAAAATGCATTTTGGAACGGTGGCGTATTTGCTTTTAAGTTGGGATATATGATGAATATTGTGGAGCAATATATCCGGACTGTTTCTTTTTCGGAAATCCGTAACAGATATAGTGAATTCCCCAAAATCAGTTTCGATTATGAGGTGGCAGAAAAGGCCAAATTGGTAGCAGTAGTTCCTTTCTCTGGCAAATGGAAAGATTTAGGGACTTGGAATACACTTACAGATGAGTTGGAAGACCATGTAATAGGTAATGTTATCACAGATGGAGAGGCGGAAAATACACATATCATTAATGAATTGGATCTTCCGATTATGTGTATAGGAACCAAAGATTTGGTGATTGCAGCATCGAATGACGGTATTTTAATTTCCGAAAAGAACAAGAGCGAGAACATAAAAAAATATGCAGACCGGCTACAGTGTTGTCCAATGTATGAGGAAAGACATTGGGGAGAATACAAGATTATTCATAATGTTCAATATTCAGATGGCTTTCAGTCGTTGACGAAGCAATTGATTATAAAGGCAGGAAAAAGTCTCACATATCAAGCTCATCATCTACGGAAAGAGGTATGGACGGTTGTTGATGGAGAGGGACTGTTGGCTATAGAAGGAAAAATTACCCCAGTTAAACGGGGAGATACTGTTTGTATCCTTGAAGATATGCGCCACGGTCTAAAAGCCATAAATGACTTGACCCTGATAGAAACGCAAACCGGAAGCGATCTTCTTGAAGATGATGTGGAATTGTTTGATTGGAATTGGCAAAAGTAGATACAAAGTTTGGCGAGAACTTCCAGATAATCAAATCCGATTAAATATCTTACACAAAATTCAGAATTATAAAAGGTAAGGGCTTTTGTGATTCTTCCATTGATTATGAAAATCGAGTTTATGGGAGAATCAAAATTTATATTGCATTCCAAAAATGCAAATGTTCAGTGGATAGTATCAAAATATTCCGGTGTTAATCCATTAAGAATTTATCTTATGCTATTTCGTATGGGAATGAAGAAAGAACAAGAAGTGTTGGAACAAACTGCGTCTTGTACATCACTTTTTGTTCTTTTGATATCTTGAAAACATTGATTGTATAACATGGTTTCTTCGTTATCGGTTTATTATCGAAAACTTGCTTATCACGTAATAGAATCGGACGGCTTCCTATGGGTCGGATTCAAGCCGGGAATGGTACATTTTATTGCTAAAGAGGTTTGGAATATTCGCCCCTTGACCCGAACGGACGTTGAGAGATATTATGAGGAGTTTACAGTATTAACCCAAGGTAAAGGGAGTCTTTATTTTCGGATTGTAGCTCATGGTGGATTTCTGAAAGAGGCGTTGGCTTATGAGTTGCATGGTTTGACTGTTTCTGACGACAACTACCTCAGAAGCCTTAATTCCGGCAGACATGTAGAACTTTACCCACATAACGAGAAAGCTTATCGTGCTATTATAAAAGGCTTTGAACAGCATCGTATCGGTACCGTTGTGCAAGCGACCGGGACGGGAAAGTCATATCTGCTGGCTCGTTATATATCAGACCATGCCACAGAACGAATTTGCGTATTTGCTCCAAATGTCACAATCCTGGAGGAGATCAAAAAAGCGGTAGGCTTTACCTCTCCTTATATCTGCTATCGAACGTTTCAGTCATTGATATATTATCGAAAAAATGATAAACAACTCAAAGCAGATCATATTTTGATTGATGAGTTTCATCATTTCGGTGCAGAAATATGGGGGGCTGCTTTGCAGGAGGTAATTGAATCCAATCCGCAGGCCTATATATTAGGAACATCGGCGACTCCTATTCGCCCGGAGGGAATGATTGATACGGTGGATCTTTATTTCGAGGGAAATCTGTTTTATGAACTTACCTTACCTCAGGCTTGGTATTACCGTATTTTACCAGTCCCAATCCTGGTACAAAGTGCCTATGGATTAGACGGTGAACTGAATCGTTTACAAAAGCGATTGGATCGAAGCGGATGTTCAATTCGACGAAAAGAACAAGTCCAAAAGAAACTGGATGTGGCTCGCGTTGATTTTAAAGGGGCGTTAGGAGCTCCTGAGGTAATCCGAAAGTTCTTGCCCAAAGATGTATGTAAACTGCTGGTTTTTTGCCGTGATCTTACCGATCTGAAACAGATGGTTCCTGAGGTGTGTGGCTGGCTGACACAAGCCGGACGGGTAATCATACCATTTGAGATCCATCACACTCAAAGCGAACGGACTAATAATCAAATACTAAAGGCTTTCCAAAAAGAATCTGGGAAATTGCATGTATTGTTCTCTGTCAATATGCTGATAGAAGGACTGCATGTGGAGGGCATAGATGCCGTCTTGTTTCTACGGCGGACAGAATCCTATATTGTTACCCTGCAACAGCTGGGCCGTTGCTTGGATGCCGGAAGCGGGAAACAGCCTGTCGTATTGGATTTTGTGAACAACCTATCGGGCAAATCTGTATATGACATGATGGCCTTGCACATGGAACGCCTTGCCTGTCAGCCTTCACCCAAGGGATTTGAAGGGGTGACCTCTTTTCTGACCACAGGTTTCCTATCAGACATACGGCTTCGTATTGAGGAGATATTGACAGAGTTGGAACCTTGGCAGATCATGTATGAGAGGCTTATTGAGTTCCGTAAGAAAGAAAATGACTGGCCTTCGGTTACAGAGGGGAAGCTGGGCTTGTGGTGCAATACGCAGCGCATGGCTTACAAACGGGGAAGACTCTCGGAGGAGCGTTACAAACTGCTGGAGTCTGTCGGCTTTGAATGGAACTTGCTGGATTCAAACTGGATGAAGGAATTCCAATCATTGAAAGTCTTCTTTGCGACTCAAGGCCGCTGGCCCAAACGGGAGGATGGAGCTTTGGCTACCTGGTGTTATACTCAACGGGAAAGACGCAAGAAAGGACGTTTGAGCAAAGAACGTATTCGTGTGTTGGATGAGATCGGATTTGTGTGGAGTCAGGACTTGAACGGTGAATGGATGAAAAATTATGAAGCGTTGAAAATCTTTCTTGACAAACAGCAGCGCTTTCCCAAATCAGCCGAAGGTTATTTGGGCGAGTGGTGCAGTAGACAGCGGAAAATGCGCAAGCAAGGGAAACTTTCCCCTAATCGTCAAACACTATTAGATCGAATAGGATTTGTCTGGTCGGTGGAGCAGGTCTGGCGAAGCTACTTGGAACAGTTGCACCAGTTTCATGTCCAAAATGGACGGTGGCCTGGATGTCGTGAAGGGGCGTTGGGGCGTTGGTGTACGGTTCAAAGACGGAATTATCGAAGAGGAAGCTTGTCGGATCAAAAAATCGCCCAATTGGAACAAATAGGATTTATACCCTTGAAAGGAGACAAGTAATACAGAAGAAATGGAAATACTCTCATTTCATACGAAACAATAGAGTTTCCGCAGCCTTATTATCGCAGTTCAAAGTACACTATGATTTTAGAATACAATATACCCAATCGCTTTTCGTACTAATAGGCATATTACCGTTTATACAAGCCACCCTTAAATTTCGGATAGAAGGACTGGTTGCTTTCCACATACATATAGTGTCTAAATAAACAGCAAATATTGATAAATGAGTATTCAATATAAAATCATCTTTGGATATATGGTGTTGATTGTGGCTATAATCGGTATGATTATAATCATGGTACGTGAGCGGAATAGGGTTTTGGTGATTGAAACTGAGGCACAAACAATTCATCGGGTTCAACACAATGGAAATATAGTCCAGCATCACATCACGATTCTCTCAACTTATGGTGAAACAGCCCTTTCTTGGGAAGAGGAGGATTTTGCGAACTATCATTCTCTTCGTCTGCATATCGATTCCATGTTGCAGGCCATGCACAAGGGGTATGAGGAATTTGTCAGCCAAAGTCAAATAGACTCGCTGCGCTATCTATTATCCAGTAAAGAAGAGCATTTATACCAAATTATGCAACTTTTCCATAGTCAGAACAGTCAGGAAGGTATGCAATTCTCTCATTTACCAGCGGAAGCTCAACCGCGTACTGTTATTCGTAAAAAGAAAGGTTTTACAGGATTTTTAGGGGCAAAAGAAACTCTGGAGATAGTTCCTTCCGCATCTACAATTCTCAAGACATTGAACAAGGAATTGCTATCCATGCAGGAAGAACGGCAGAAAAGTATCAATGCTTATACCGATAGCCTCCGCAACCACAACAAGGAACTCAACCGAAAGCTTCGCCATCTGATAACCACGATGAACAACCAGACAGAACGTGTACTTGAAGCGAAGGAATGTCATCTTAGAGAATCTTACAACC
>ERZ1027040.846-NODE-846-length-11950-cov-4.821269_pt1 | contig 11950 bp, 9 predicted proteins | sample MGYA00519437_ERZ1027040 | MGnify/ENA primary metagenome ERZ1027040 (study PRJEB26926, sample SAMN06164809) | human gut metagenome | biome: ENVO:00009003; feature: ENVO:2100002; material: ENVO:00002003 | host: Homo sapiens | place: USA | collected 2012 ... | reverse complement strand
CGGCATACGAGATTCATGAGCGTCTCGTGTGCTCGGAGATGTGTATAAGAGACAGCTGCATGCCCTGCTCCGGCCAGTCGGCGGCGGTGGAGCCGATCTGGGTCCAGGGCACCTGGAACACGGTGCCCATGCTGACCCGAACAGCCCGGCGGCACAGCGGATCGCAGCAGGAGGGAGTGACGAGCACCGCGTCCATGTTCAACGCGGCAGCGCTGCGGAAGATGGCCCCGATGTTGGTGGAATCCACAATGCCTTCCAGCACGGCCACCCGGCGGGCATTGCGGCAAACTTCCTCCACCATGGGCAGCAGGGGACGGTGCATCGCGCACAGCACGCCGCGGGTCAGCTCGAAGCCGGTCAGCTGGGCCAGCATGGCGCGGTCAGCGGTATACACCGGGGCGTTCCCGCAGCGGGCCAGAACCTCGCTGGCCGGGCCGGTGATCTGCTTGCGCTCCATTAAAAAGGAGATAGGCTGATACCCGGCGTCCAGTGCGCGGGCAATCACCTTGGGGCTTTCGGCAATAAAAATGCCTTTTTCCGGTTCCAGGCGGCTGCGCAGCTGAGCCTGGGTCAGCCGGGCGTAAACGTCCAGCTCCGGGGCGGCAAAATCAGTAATTTCAATCACGTTCGGCATACAAAAAGGCGCTCCTTTGCAAAGCTTTGCCTTTATTGTACCACACCGCAGAAAATCTGGCAAAAAGCATTGACAGGACTAGATAGATGCAGTATCATCCAAATGGTTGATAGTACATCTAACTTAAAAAGGAGGCCAAACATGCAGGCAGAACAGAACAAGGATCCGACCGAGCGGCAGATGACCAAAATTGCGCGGGAAGTGGCCAAGTTTACCGTACAGATGATGAAAGCCGATGGCATTGGCACGGCAGAGTTTGATTTTATTCATCTGGTACGCCACAACCCCGGCATGACCCAGGCGGATGTGCGTGCGGCCCTGAAGATTGATAAGGGGGCGGCCGCCCGCCGTGCGGCCAGCCTGGAAGCCAAGGGCTACCTGGTGCGCAAACCGAACCCGGACGATGGCCGCAGCCAGCTGCTGTATGCCACGCCCAAGGCCGAGGAACTGAAAAACTCCAAAGCTGCGATTGAAACCGTGTTTTATGCCTGGCTGGTGGAGGAACTGCCGGAGGCCGAACGGGACGCTTTTTGCAAAACGCTGGAAACTCTGTATTGGCGCAGCAAAAACCAGCGGCGGGCAGGGTTCCCGGATGTGACGGCGCGGGTGCAGCAGATGAATGGGGAGGAAATGCAGGATGAAGAACACGGAAAGCGCCCCGGTGCGCCAGCCGGACCGGGTGCTGAGCTACTTCGAAAACCAGAGGCCGGTGCTGGCGGTGGTAACGGTATCGGGCCTGATCTATAACCTGGGTCTGGTGGTCGGCCCCTGGTTTGAGGGCCAGCTGGCCCAATGCCTGCTGGGCATTTTGAACGGGAACGAAACCTTTGCCGCCATGGCGGCGCTGTGTGCGGGCTATTTGATTGCAATTGCGGTGGTGCAGGGGTCGCGGTTCATCAAGCGGCTGTATGTGCGCAAGTTTGCCAACAACATCAACCGCAGCATGAAACAGGTGCTGTACGCCAATCTGGTGCGGAAAGACAAGGTTGAACTGGAACAGGCCGGCACCGGCACCCTGATGACCAAAGCTATCTCCGATGTGGACGCCTGTGCCGAGGGCATGCGCAAGTTCACCACGGAAATTTTTGATACCGGCATTGCCCTGCTGGCCTATGCCGTGATGCTGCTGGGGTACGATTGGCGGCTGGCGCTGCTCTGCCTGGTGTTTGCGCCGATCTCCTATTATATTGCCGAGCAGATGAAAACCCTGGTGCAGCGCACCGGCGCTGCCAACAAGGAGAGCACAGGCCGCCTGAGCGCCGTCACACTGGACCGGGTGTCCGGCGCGCTGACCTACCGCGTGTATGGCTGTGAGCCGCAGCGCGATGCCGCGTATGAAGCCTGCCTGCAGGATTACGAGCGTACCGCCGTCAAAGCCGGGCTGCCGGTGGCCGCCATGCCGCCGCTGTACGGGGTCATCTCGATGACCGGCGTTCTGTTCATCTTTACCTTTGGCGCGCGCAATGTGGCGGGCACCGGCTGGGCCGCCTGGGATATTGCAGCGTTCACCACGTTCTTGTCCTGCTTTGGCAAATTGGCGGTCAAATCCTCCCACGCGGCAAAGCTGTTCAACGCGGTGCAGAAAGCCCAGGTATCCTGGGGACGCATCAAACCGCTGATGCGCCAGCCGGACCCCCTGCCGGAAGAGATCCCGGCCAAGCCGGAAACCCTGACCGTGAACAAGCTTGGCTTTGCCTACCGGGGCGGGGCACCGGTTTTGCAGGATATCACCTTTACCGCGCAGCCGGGCCGGATTTTTGGCATTACCGGCGCGGTGGCCTGCGGCAAATCCACACTGGGCAAAGCGTTTTTGTGTGAGCTGCCCTATACCGGTTCCATCCAGTACGGCGGGCGTGAGATGGCCGGCATGACGGACGCGGAGCGCTGCGGCGTGGTTGGCTACCTGGGGCATGACCCCGAGCTGCTGAGCGACAGCATCCGCAATAACATCCTGCTGGGCAGTGACGATGATGCCTGGAAGTACCTGCGGGCTGTCTGCCTGGAGGATGAAGTAAAAGCCATGCCGAACGGCCTGGATACCCGCGTGGGCGATGGCGGCGTGCGCCTGTCCGGCGGGCAGCAGCAGCGCCTGGCTTTGGCCCGCACACTGGCCCACCCGCGCCCGCTGCTGGTGCTGGATGACCCGTTCTCGGCCCTGGATCGCAAAACAGAAGAACAGGTTTTTGCCAACCTGCGTAAAATGACCGCAAGCAGCACCGTGCTGCTGATCAGCCACCGGCTGTACCTGTTCCCCCAGATGGATGGCGTGTTGTGGATACAGGACGGCAAAGCAGTCTGTGCAGCCCACGAGGAACTGATAGTGCAGAACCCGCAGTATGCCGCGCTGGTGAACGCCCAGGAAGGAGGCGAGCAGGATGAACCGGAAAAATGAGACCGTGCGCAGCGTTGTGTTGGGTACCGTGCGCCGCCAGCCGCTGCTTTGCACCGCGCTGGTGCTGGCCGTGGCCGGTGCGGTGGCGGCAAGCCTGCTGCCGCCGCTGGTACTGGGCCGCGTGGTGGACCGCCTGACGGCCCGGCAGGTGGTGCCCTTTGCGCTGGCGTTGGGGTACTTTGGGCTGCTGGCACTTTCCGGCGGGTTGGATTCCCTGCGGGAAAGTCTGCTGACCGTGTTTGGCCAGAGAATGACCCACGCCCTGCGCAGCGCCATGTGCGCCAAGCTGGACAAGCTCCCGGCGGAAGCCTTTATAAACCAGGAATCCGGCGCGGCGGTTTCCCGCTTTGTGGGTGATGTTGACACGGTGGAAGAGCTGTTCACCTCCGGCATCATCAGCATGTTTGCGGATGCCTGCCGCCTGTGCGGCATTCTGGCCGTGATTTTTGCAGAGAACCGCGGTTTGGCGTTGATCCTGCTGGTGGTTTTGCCGCTGCTGTATCTCTTTACCCGCGTGGTGCAAAAGCGGATGCTGAAAGCGCAGCTGCAAAACCGTGCCGCTGTGGCGCGGGCTTCCGCCCATGTGCCGGAAACGCTGCGCTGCATCCGCACCATCCACACCCTGCGGCGGGAAAATTACATGGAAAAAGCCTATGACGAAGCGCTGGATGACAGCTTTGCCGCGGTGGAGAAAACCAATTTTTACGATGCCTGCTATTCGCCTGTGATTTTGATTATGAATGCGGCGGTGGTGGCGCTGGTCATGCTGCTTTCCGCAGCGGGCAGCCCGGAAGTGCGGGCGTTCTTCGGCATGTCGGTCGGCACGGCTGTGGCGGTTATTGCCTATATTTCCCAGGTGTTCACCCCGCTGGAAAGCATCGGCATGGAGATCGAGACGATTCAATCCGCTGTGGCCGGTGTGCGGCGCATCAACGGCTTTTTGGCGCAGGCAGAGCGCATTCCCACCGCTGAAACCGCCCCGCAGGCCGTGCCGGGTGCCCCCAGCGTGGAGCTGCAGAACGTGCATTTTGGCTATGAGAGCGATGAGGAAGTGTTGCACGGCCTGAGCTTTGCCGTGCAGAAAGGTGAGCAGGTCACCCTGACCGGCCGCACCGGCGCGGGAAAGAGCACCATCTTTAAGCTGCTGCTGGGCTTGTATCGCCCGCAGCAGGGCCAGGTGATGCTGAACGGTGTGGAAGCCGCCACACTGCCGGATACTGCCCGCCGCCCGCTGGTTGGCTATGTGGAGCAGAGCTTCCGCCGTGTGCCGGGCACCGTGCGGGACCAGATCACCCTGTTTGATGCCGCCATCACCCCGCAGCAGGCGGAGGATGCCGCCCGCACCGTGGGCCTGCATGATGCCATTGCGGCGCTGCCCGAAGGGTACGATACCCCGTGTACGCCGGGCATCTTCTCGCAGGGGCAGTGGCAGCTGCTTTCCATCGCGCGCGCCATTGCAGCCGGGCCGCAAATCTTGCTGCTGGATGAAATTACCGCAAACCTGGACGCCGGAACAGAACAGACGGTTCTGGATGCTTTGCAGCGCGCCGGTCAGAACCGCACCGTGGTTTCCATCAGCCACCGGCTGTACAACCGCACCGGCGGGCGAAGCATTGAGATCTGACACTGACCACTTTAAGCACCGAAAAAAGAGCAATTTTTGACCCTTTACAGCGGGCGGCGGCTGTACTAAAATAACCCCTGTTTTGGGGGTGTGGCTTGGAAATTGAGAATTCAGGTTCCCGGCACCTCCTGGGGAGGAAAGTACCATGGCAAAAGACTTAACAAAAGGCAAGCCGTTCCCGGTGCTGCTGCAGTTCACCATGCAAGGGCAGTGAGAAATCTGCTGGACAGCTCCGGTGTTCGATACATTTATCTTCCACCATATAGTCCTGATCTGAATCCTATTGAAAAGCTCTGGTCGACGGTGAAGTCTTTCCTTCGTAAATTCAAGGCACGGACCCTGGATGCTCTTCCGAACGCGATACAATGTGCTTTTCAGACAGTTTCGCCTTCTGACTGCTCAGGCTGGTTCCATTCCTGCGGTTATTCGCCTTATTTTTGAAAATTGCTATAATAACCAATAATTCAATAACGGGGCGGCTGGAAAAACGGCCGCCCCGTTTTGATGTTAGCCGTATCTGCTTGTATGAAAATCGTCAATCCGCCAACCATAATCAGTTTTCACCATGCGGATAGGGTATTCGATAATGTATACCTCTAACGGGTTTTCTACCGAGCCATCGCGGTCATAGTGAGAAATCAAGGTGAATTCGACTTTCTCAGGGGTATTTTTGACTAAGCGGTAAGTGTCTGGGTACTGTTCTTGAACATAAATAGTCATTCCTGCGACCATTTCGTTATGAAGAGAAAAGTGAACGGCAACCCTACCATTGTAGTTCTTGAATTTTATGGCATAATCGGTGGAGGTCAAGCAGTTATCGGTAAATATACTATGAATGCGCTCCGAAAATTCATCGAAAGAAACATTGTACAGTGTGTAATGGTCTTCTATAAACGGTACAGAATCGCTTCCATCGGTAACTACTTTATAGCCCCACTTATCCATGAGATTGGCACCTTCACCGTATAAACCGAAACTGGCATCGTAGGCATTTGTATACAGTTGCCTTTGTTCCTCGCTCAAAAAGGAAAGGTCGGTATATTCCTGTTCCGGCTGCGCAGGAGAAGCGCTTGGTTCTGAAGAATCGGGTGTATTTGGTTCCTCGGTTGGAGGCTGAGTAGATGAAGGCACCGCAGACGTAGGTTCTTCGTCTTCATAGGAATCGAGATTGCTCGTTGCGGCTGAACTGCTTTCGTAATCAGACGTGGAGGGGGACGAGACCGAGGAAGATGCTGATGTAGTGGAATTGTTGCATCCAGACAATAGGCATCCACACAAGACAACAGAAAGAGCAATATTGACATTTTGGAGCATCATAATCTATACCTCCTTAAATTCTAAATAATGATTTTGATTTTCTGAAATTCATATACGTGCTGGCGCTGGAATTATTCCTGCACCGGTGCGGGGTCCACGTTCAGGATGTCATTAAAATAGTTGTTGGCAATCATAAAAACACCCATTGTGGTAATTACCACAAGCTGCTCTTCAGTAAAGGTTTGCTGCATCAGGCGCATCAGGTCCTCCGGCACATGCTTGGGGTCACGGGCAATGGCGCGGCCATATTCGATCAGCAGGCGCTCATCATCGGTAAAATCAAAGGTGGCAAAGTCAATATGGTTCTTTTCCAGCAGGCGGGAAAAATAGGCGCTGCATACCAGGCAGTCATTTTGCAGCGAAATGGCGTACTCATAAAAATCTGCGGCGCGCTTGCCGATCAGCCGCTGCAGCTCACGGTCCAGCTCATAGGAGCTTTCTTCCAGCGTATGGAACGCCGTTACATTATGCAGCAGGGTCAGCTTTTCGTTGGTCAGCTGGTAGCCCTGGGCCAGGTGGTTATCCACCGCGGCGCGGACCTCCTGCGGGGCTGTGGAAAGGTCAATCTTTGAAATATATGACATAGCGGGTCTCCTGTTTATTTAGATAAAAAAGAATAGAGAATAATGAATAATGATTGTGTGATGCCCACGGCATCACATTTTAATTAGGTCAGCTGCTCCGGAAAAAACATTCTGACCAGAGCTGCCAACTTATTTTATTCGCGCCGCCGCGGGCGGCGCACCGACATTATTCTTTATTCATTATTATTTATTATTTACCACATAAACCTATTATGCAACTTGATAAGTTGGTTAAACGATGCTGCCAGTATACCATCTGCCGGGCGGTACGTCAACGCCAAACGGGCAAAAACAGGATTGCAGAGAGAAAAAATTCGTGCTACACTGGCAGAAAGTGAAACTGCGAAAGGGATGCAGAACAATGGAAAAGGAACAGGCATTGCAAGCCCTGTTGGATCAAGTGGTCCGGCAGGGGAATTTTATCGGTGTCAGCGCGCTCTACCTACGGGATGGCAAACAGCTGGCTTATGCACAGGCGGGCATGGCGGACCGGGAACGGGGCATCCCCTTTGCGCGGGATACTATCTGCCGGGTGTTTTCGATGAGCAAGCCCATCACGGCCTTTGCGGTGATGAAGCTATGGGAGGACGGCAAACTGGACCTGGACGCCCCGGTGGCAGCTTATCTGCCGGAGTTCGGGGATGCCGAGCATACGAACCTGACAATCAGGCAGCTGCTCTGCATGACCTCCGGGTATGGCTACAATGATAACGATTCGGTACAGTCGGCGGTGTTGGGCAGGCTGTATGATGAAATTTCGGAATCCTTTACCAAAGGCGGGCAGCGTACCACGCGTCAGGTGATTGCCGAAATGGCGAAGCTGCCGCTGCTGTACCGCCCCGGCAAGGGCTGGCGGTATGGCGTCAGCGCGGATATCCTGGCCGCAGCGGTGGAAGCCGCCAGCGGGATGAACTACCGCGATTTTTTGAAGCAGAACCTGCTGGACCCGCTGGAGATGGTGGATACGGATTTTTATGTGCCGGAAGCCAAGCGTGGCCGGCTTGCCCAAGCGTATGATTTCAATTCCGGCACAGCGGTGCCTGATGTGGTGAACCACCTTGGCATCCAGATGAACATGAAAAGCCTGCCGGAGTTCCTTTCCGGAGGGGCAGGCATGGTTTCGACCATTGACGATTATGCCCACTTTGCTACCATGCTGATGAACGGCGGCGAATGGAACGGCTGCCGCCTGCTGAAACCGGAAACGGTGCAGGCGATGGCGGAGCCGCTGCTGAACGCAGAGCAACGCAAGATTTTTGTGGGGCAGGATACCATGCGCCTTGGTATGAGCTATGGCCATTTGATGAGTGTCTGCGTTGCCCCAGAGGAAAGCCCGGTGCCGCTGCACCTGGGGGAATACGGCTGGGATGGCAAGCTGGGAACCCTGTTCACCAACGACCCTGCAACCCGCAGCAGCCTGCTGATGATGCTGCAGCGCAACGGCCCCTGGGACAGACTGGTCAACCTGCGCGTTGGCGTAAAGAAAATTTTGTGGGAATGAGGAGGATGATGGCATGGAGCCATACCGCCCGAACTGTTATAAAATACCGGAACTGAACGGCCTGCGGGTGCTGCTGGTGTTTATCGTCAGCTGGTACCACTTTTGGCAGCAATCCTGGCTGACGCCGAGCATTGGCAGTTACTCTCTGGATTATCTGCTGCGCGCCGGGTATATGCCAGTGGACGGAACGATTTTGCTTTCCGGCTTTTTGCTGTTCCTGCCCTATGCCCGTGCCATGCTGCTGGGAGAGGCGGTACCGAACACAAAACAGTTTTACCAGCGCCGCATCATGCGCATTGTGCCCAGCTATTATTTTGTCACGCTGGCGCTGCTGTTTGCCGTGGCGCTGCCCTGGCACCTGTACCATAACAGCTCCGATATGGTGCGGGATGTTGTGATGCACCTGACCTTTACCCAGACGTTTAACCCGGCAACCTATATTGCAACCCCCATCGGGGTGGCTTCCTGGACCATTGCAATCGAGATGCAGGCGTATTTGATCTTCCCGCTGCTGGCGCGGTGGGCGATGAAAAATCCCCTTGGCACCCTGATGACAATGGCAGCGGGGACGTTCGCCTTCCGCGGGTGGTGCGTCTGGCGACTGGATGAATACAATATGGTGGTCAACCAGCTGGCAAACTTTTTGGACATATACGCGCTGGGCATGGGGGCGGCACTGCTGTATGTCTGGCTGGTGCAGCGCTACCCGGCAGCGGAAAAACGCAAAGCGATGGCATGGCAGGGGATCGCAACGCTGCTGTGCGTGCTTTCCACCTGGGGGATGCTGCGCATTTTCCGGGTGCAGGCAGGGGAGAGCGGCCAGGCGGCTTTGCAGGCCGGGCAGATGATGCGCCGCCCGCTGCTGGGGCTGGCCGTTGCGGGAATCCTGCTCACCCTGCCGTTTGCGGCGCGCCCGCTACGCTTTTTGATGGGCAACCGGGTGATGGGCTGGCTGGCGGCGGTTTCGATGAACTACTACCTGCTGCACCAGAACCTGGCCGTTCACCTGAAACGGCTGGGCGTTCCACCGTCCGTCAGCGCGGAACCGAACCGGGCAGGGGAGCAGCCGTGGCAGCTGCAATATACCCTGCTGTGCTTTGGGCTGTCCCTGCTGGGGGCAGCGCTCATTACGCTGTTGATTGAAAAGCCGTGCGCGAAGGTGTTGAAAAAGATGTTTGCGCGTGGAAAAGCGGAAAACAAGGCGTAACGTGCTGTGGGAAAGCGCGGACATTGATGACCTGATAAGCCAAAAAGGCACCGCCGGACTTTTCATCCGGTGGTGCCTTTTTGACTATAAAGATAGAAAAGAAAACAAAGTTTATGGTGCGGCTGCGTTTATGGTGCGGCTGCAGTAGTTTGTTGCACTGGGTGACAAAATGTGATGTGCTTTTTAAGCTGCATCTGCAGCAGGCACTGCACACAACGGCAGGCGGTTGGCCCCACTTCCGAGAGGAGGTGAGAACCATGCGTTTTACATTTACTTTCTATGTTGGCCGAAAGACGATCACGCTGGGTTTAGTGGTAAAAAGCAAGAACCGCCACCCTGGCCGGTGACGGTTCTTCAATGAACTCGAGAACCTAAAAGGGTCAACCGCTATAACATGCCCGGCGGGGCTGTCAATAAGTATGGCTACAGCACATTCTGCTTGCGGAAAGCGCTGGGGGTCATGCCTTTTTCTTTTAGGAACACGCGGTTAAAGCTGCGGATGGTGCCAAAGCCGCACTGTTCAGCCACCTGGGTGATGGGCAGGCTGCTGCCCTGCAGCAGCGCGGCGGCGTGGCTGATGCGGTACTGGTTGATAAAACCCTGAAAGCCGGTGTGCAGGCTGTGGTTGAAGTAGGCTGAAAGATAGGTGTAATTATATCCAAGATCGCGTGCCATCTGTTCCAGCGTCAGGGTGTGGGTGTAATTCTTTTGCACATAGTCGATAATTTTGGAGGAAAGGTGGGCATCCACATCCGGCACGGGGCGCGGCTGCAAAAAGCACTGTTCCAACGCTGCACCGCAAATCAGGTAAAGCCCGGCCAGCTGCTTGCAGCGGTTGCCGCCCGGCCAGAGCAGCTCCATCAGGGGCGCAGCTTCCATGCGGAACACAGGGGTGATAAACTCCCGCTGGCCCAGCTGAGAAATAAATTCTGGCACCCAGTCGGTAGAAAACACCCATAACACGCTCTGAGATTCGCCAATGGTGCGGTAGCTGTGGATTTGGTCCGGCAGCACCAGCAGGGCTTCGCCGGGGTGAACTTCGTACTGCTCGGTTTCCAGCGTACAGGCCAGTGTGCCGGACTGCACACACAGGAATTCAAAGCTGTGGTGCAGATGCGCCGGAAAATTAAAGTTATGGTCGCGCTGGCAGTACAAATAATTGTGCTGGTCAGAACGCTCAGACTCATAGAACAGCATACGGGGGGAACCTCACTTTCTTGTTACACAAAGTTTGGCCGGGTGAAAACACCAAAACACCCAAACTTCTGTCTATTATTTTATACGCTCTTTCTTGCACTTGCAAGGGGAAATTCGGTAAAATAAAGAAAAAGCGGAGGGAACCGCAAGAAAAAACACAACGCAAAGGAGAATGGCTCATGTACTACATTGGTATCGATCTGGGTACCTCGGCAGTCAAGCTGCTGCTGATGCAGGGCGACGGGCAGATCGCCAACATTGTAAGCCGCGAATATCCCATTGCATTCCCGCATCCGGGCTGGAGCGAGCAGAACCCCGCGGACTGGTGGGACGCTGTCTGTGCAGGCATTCCGGAGCTGCTGAACGGCTTTGATGCTTCGCAGGTGGCCGGTATTGGTGCCGGCGGCCAGATGCACGGCCTGGTGGTGCTGGATGCACAGGACAAAGTGATCCGCCCCTGCATTTTGTGGAATGACGGCCGCACTCAGAAGCAGGTAGAATACCTGAACAACGTCATTGGCAAAGAAAACCTGAGCAAGTACACCGCAAACATTGCATTTGCCGGCTTTACCGCCCCCAAACTGCTGTGGATGCGCGATACCGAGCCGGAGAACTTTACAAAGATCAGCAAGATCATGCTGCCGAAGGACTACATCAACTACAAGCTGACCGGCGTACACTGCACCGATTACTCCGATGCTTCCGGCATGCTGCTGCTGGATGTGCAGCACAAGTGCTGGAGCAAAGAAATGCTGGATATCTGCGGCGTTAGCGAAGCCAAGATGCCCAAGCTGTTTGAAAGCTGGGAGCCGGTTGGCACCCTGACCGCCGAAGCTGCTGCCAAGCTGGGTTTGCCGGAAGGCGTTAAGGTCTGCGCCGGCGCCGGCGACAATGCTGCCGCTGCTGTTGGCTGCGGCGCTGTGGGCAACGGCAAGTGCAACATCTCGCTGGGAACCTCCGGTACCGTGTTCATCACCAGCAGCACCTTTGGTGTGGACAAGCAGAACGCCCTGCACAGCTTTGACCATGCAGACGGCGGCTACCACCTGATGGGCTGCATCCTGTCCGCTGCAAGCTGCAACAAGTGGTGGATGGAAGACATCCTGAACACCCAGGACTTCGGCAAGGAGCAGGAGCCCATCACCGCTGAAAAGCTGGGTGCAAACGATGTGTACTATCTGCCTTACCTGATGGGTGAGCGCAGCCCCCATAACGATCCCGCAGCCCGCGGTTCTTTCATCGGGCTGCGTATGGATTCCACCCGCGCCGATATGACCCAGGCTGTGCTGGAAGGCGTTGCCTTTGCCATCAAGGATTGTGTCGAGATCGCTCGTGCACAGGGCGTTGAGATCGCATCCAGCACGCTGTGCGGCGGCGGCGCCAAGAGCCCGCTGTGGCGCGAGATCATGGCAAATATTCTGGGCATTCCCCTGGCGCTGCCCCAGACTGAGCAGGGCCTGTCTCTTATACACATCTCCGAGCCCACGAGACGCT
>ERZ1027040.797-NODE-797-length-12564-cov-12.562635_pt1 | contig 12564 bp, 8 predicted proteins | sample MGYA00519437_ERZ1027040 | MGnify/ENA primary metagenome ERZ1027040 (study PRJEB26926, sample SAMN06164809) | human gut metagenome | biome: ENVO:00009003; feature: ENVO:2100002; material: ENVO:00002003 | host: Homo sapiens | place: USA | collected 2012 ... | reverse complement strand
GATCTACACCCTAGAGTTCGTCGGCAGCGTCAGATGTGTATAAGAGACAGGGTGGCGGGCGGCGTGGTAGTGCTGCTGGCCATGGTGGTGGTGCTGATGCTGGGCTACGTCACCCTCACCGATGTGTCCGGCAGCGTGTCCTCCATCAAACGCCAGATCTCCGATCTGGACGAGCAGCACATCGCGCTGCTGACGGAGTATGAAAAAACCTTCGATCTGGCCACCATCAAGGCGGCCGCCGAAGCCGCCGGCATGTCCAAGCCCACCAGCGGCCAGATTCAGTACATCGACCTGTCCGGCAGCGACAGCGTCACCCTCTACAAGGCGGAGGGCAGCGCCGGCGGCCTGCTGGATAAGGCAAAGGATGGCTGGGCCTATGTGCTGGAATATTTCCGCTGAGAGCGGCCATATCATGAGGCAGTAAGGAGTAAGAAGGCGACTTCTTGCTCCTTGCTTGGCATTCGAGGATCCGTCCGGCGCAGAGCCGCCGGGCCCCACATTCGGAGGCAGAGAACGTGACAGAACGCAGACCAAACCCCAACCGTAAGGATGAAAATATCCGCCGCGCCAATCGGGTCATCCAGACCCGCTCCTTCGTGCTGATGCTCGTCATGGGCGTCGGCATGTTCGTGCTGCTGTTTTTCCAGCTGTTCGACCTTCAGATCGTCCGCCATGAGGAGCTGCAGAGCAAGGCCGTGAACCAGCAGACCCGCCGCACGGTGGTCACCGCCTCCCGCGGCACCATCTACGACCGCAGCGGCAACATCATGGCCATCTCCGCCAGCGCCGAGACCGTCATCCTCTCCCCGCTGGAGATCGACCGCGCCGTCAACGACAAGGATGATCCCGTGACCTGGACCAAGGACTCCCTGGCTGCGGGTCTGGCCGAGATACTGGACGGCGACGCCTCCGCCATCCGCCGCCGCATGGACAACACCGAGTCCCAGTACGAGCTGATCAAGCTCCGCGCCGACGAGGAGGTTGCCGACGCCGTCCGCGCCTATATCAACGAGAACAAGATCGTGGGCGTCCACCTGGTGGCCGACGCCAAGCGCTACTATCCCTACGGCTCCCTGGCCTCCCATGTCATTGGCTTCGTGGGTGACGACAACACCGGCCTGTACGGGCTGGAGGCCCGCTATGAGCAGGAGCTGGAGGGTCAGAGCGGTCTGGTGGTATCCGCCAAGGACAACGCCGGCAACGACATGATGTACGCCTATGAACAGTACTTCGCCGCCCAGAACGGCAGCGACCTGACGCTGACGCTGGACGCCACCATCCAGTACTATCTGGAAAAGGGTCTGGAGAATATGGCCGATAAGTTCGCCGCCGCCAACGGCGCCGCAGGCATCATCATGGACGTCAACACCGGCGGCATCCTGGCCATGGCCTCCTACCCCAACTATGACCTGAATGACTTCTCCGCCGTGCAGGACCAGACCCTGCAGGAGCGCATCGCCCGCGGCGAGAACACGCTGGCGGAGATGCAGCTGCTCCAGTGGCGCAACAAGGCGCTGAACGACACCTACGAGCCCGGCTCCACCTTCAAGATCCTGACGCTGGCCGCCGCGCTGGAGGAGGGTGTCATCAACAAGAACACCACCGTCAACTGCAGCGGCTTCGTTACCATCTCCGGACAGACCATCCACTGCTCCAACAAGGCCGGTCACGGCCTGCAGACCCTGGTCCAGACCGTGGGGAACTCCTGCAACCCTGCCTTTATCTCCTACGGCCTGAAGCTGGGCAACACCGCGTTCTACGAGTACATGAGATCCTTCGGCCTCATGGAAGGCACCGGCATCGACCTGGGCGGCGAGGCGGACAGCATCTTCGCCGATCCCGCCAGCTTCACTCAGCTGGATCTGGCCTGCTACGCTTTCGGCCAGAACTTCAACGTCACTCCCATCGCCCTCATCACGGCTCAGGCCGCCTGCGTCAACGGCGGCTATCTGCGCACCCCTTATCTGGTGGAGCGCATCACCGACTCCAACGGCAGCGTTACCTATCAGCACGACAGCACCCCCATCCGTCAGGTGGTCAGCGAGGAGACCTCCGCCACCGTGCGGGAGTGTCTGGAATACGTGGTGGCCAGCGGCACCGGCAAAAACGGTCAGGTGGCAGGCTACCGCGTGGGCGGCAAGACCGGTACGGCCGATAAGGGCCAGACCGGCGACGTGGTGGTGTCCTTCCTGTGCTTCGCCCCTGCCGACGATCCCCAGGTCATCATGCTTCTGACGCTGGATACCCCCAGCCGCTCCACCGGCACCTATGTGTCCGGCGGCAACATGGTGGCCCCCACCGCCAGCTCTATCATGTCCGAGGTCCTGCCCTATCTGGGCGTGGAGCCCAGCTACTCCGCCGAGGAGCTGCTGGGCATGGACACCACCGTGCCCAACGTCATCGGCATGTCCGTGGAGGAGGCCAAGACCAGGCTGGGCGAACGGGGCCTCAGCTATAAGATCAACGGCGACGGCGACACCGTCACCGACCAGACCCCCGCCGGCGGCGCCATCATCCCCGGCAAGTCCGCCGTCATCCTGTACGCCGGCGCGGATAAGTCCACCGCCAAGTGTACGGTGCCCCACCTCATCGGCAAGACGCCCTCCGAGGCCAACACCGCCGCCACCGGCGCGGGGCTGTTCATCCGCTTCTCCGGTACCACCGGCAGCGAGTCCTCCGCCGTCCGTGTGCTGTCCCAGTCCATTGAGGCGGGCGCCGAGGTGGAGGCCGGTACGGTCGTCACTGTCCAGCTGGGCGACACCTCCGTCACGGATTAAACTCCGCACGAACTTCCCAGCAGACCGCACAGATTTCCCTTTTCTGCGCAATTCCTGCCTGTTATAATGGAAGGTACTGTACTTTGCCGTAAAGGAGAGCTTTCCCATGAAACTGAACGAACTGCTAAAGGGCCTCACCGTTCTGGCCGCCACCGCCGATATGGACACCGACATCACCGACGTCTGCTACGACTCCCGCCAGACGGCGGAGGGCGGGTTGTTCGTGGCTATTGCCGGCGCCGAGACCGATGGCCACCGCTTCATCCCCATGGCCCGCGAAAAAGGCGCGGCCTGTGTTGTCTGCCAGCATGCACCCGACGGCGACATTCCCTACGTAGTTGTGGAGGACTCCCGCCGCGCTCTGGCGGTGATCGCCTGCAACTGGTTCGACCACCCCTCCCGCGAGATGACCATGATCGGCGTCACCGGAACCAGCGGCAAGACCACCTCCACCTACCTCATCAAGAGTATTCTGGAGCAGAAGGCCGGTGCCAAAGTGGGCCTGATCGGCACCATTCAGAACATGATCGGCAGCGAAGTCCTCCACACGGAGCGCACCACGCCGGAGTCCTTCGAGCTGCAAAAGCTGTTCCGCCGGATGTCCGATGCCGGCTGCACCCATGTGGTGATGGAGGTCTCCTCCCACGCCCTGACGCTGGATCGCGTCTATGGCGTGCGCTTCGCCGTGGGTATCTTCACCAACCTCAGTCAGGACCATCTGGACTTCCACCACACCATGGAGGCGTACTGCGACGCCAAGGCCATCCTGTTCGACCGCTGCGACGTGGGCGTCTACAACGCCGACGACCCATGGCATCAGCGCCTTCTGGCCCACGCCCAGTGCCCCCGCCTGTTCTCCTACGCCATTCACGCCGATGCGGATCTGAAGGCCAAGTCCGTCCGGCTTCACGCCGGCAGCGTGGAGTTCGACGCTGAGGCCGACACCGACTGGGCCCACGTGCAGGTGGGCATCCCCGCCCAGTTCACGGTATATAATACGCTGGATGCCATGGCCTGCTGCTGGAATCTGGGCGTCCCGCTGGCGGAGTGTGCCGACGCGCTGGCCCGTAACCACGGCGTCAAGGGCCGCATGGAGATCATCCCCACCCCCGGCCGTGACTACACCATTCTCAACGACTACTCCCACAAGCCCGATGCGCTGGAGAATGTGCTGGAGTCGGTGAACGGCTTTGCCAAGGGCCGTACCGTGGTACTGTTTGGCTGCGGCGGCGATCGGGATAAGACGAAGCGCCCCGTCATGGGCGGCATCGCCGCGCGGCTGGCAGACTTCGTCATCGTCACCAGCGACAACCCCCGCACCGAGGAGCCGCAGGCCATCATCGACGACATTCTGGCGGGCATGCGGGACACCGACACGCCCTACGTGGCCATCCCCGACCGGGTGGAGGCCATCCACTACGCCATGGATCACGCCCAGAGCGGCGACGTCATCATCCTGGCCGGCAAGGGTCACGAGGACTATCAGGAGATCAACCACGTCCACTACCCCATGGATGAGCGGGTCATCGTGGCGGACTACCTGAAAAAGCAGGGCTAAATCACAAGAGCCGCCGCGCCCTTTCGCGGCGGGAAGGAGCGAATCATTATGGGAATTCTGGAGATCGTGCTGCCGGTGGCGGTCAGCTTTGTCATCACCGTCATCGCCGGCAAGCTGCTGATACCGGCGCTGGTGCGGCTGAAGGCCGGCCAGTCCATCAAGGAGATCGGCCCCACCTGGCACATGACCAAGCAGGGCACCCCCACCATGGGCGGCCTGATGTTCATTATCGGTATCGGCATCACCATCGTGGCTCTGGGCTGGAAGCATATGGCGGGCGGCGACTTCGCCCACCTGTACGTCTATCTCTTTGCGCTGGTGTTCGGCCTCATCGGCTACGTTGACGACTATCAGAAGGTGAAGCACCACCACAACACCGGTCTGACGGCGCTGCAGAAGTTTGTGCTGCAGCTGGCGGCGGCGGTGGCGTTCCTGTGCCTCATGCGGTACGAGGGGATGCTGAGTCCCAATCTGTATATCCCCTTCTGGAATACCCATGTGGTGCTGCCGTGGCCGGTGTACCTCGTCTTCGCCGCCTTCGTCATCGTGGGCACCGTCAACGCCGTCAACATCACCGACGGGCTGGACGGTCTCAGCACCAGCGTCACTATTCCCGTGGCCGTTTTCTTCTCGGTCATGGCCATCATCTGGCCCGGCTTCGCCCAGTTGGGCACGTTTTCCGCCGCCATGCTGGGCGGCCTGTGCGGTTTTCTGGTGTATAACCGCTACCCTGCCAAGGTGTTCATGGGCGACACCGGCTCCCTGTTTCTGGGCGGCGCGGTGGCGGCACTGGCCTTCGCCTACGACATGCCGCTGGTGCTGCTGCTGGTGGGCATCGTCTACATCTGTGAGACGCTGTCCGACATCATCCAGGTAACGTATTTCAAGCTCACCCACGGCAAGCGCATTTTCAAAATGGCGCCGCTGCACCATCACTTTGAGATGTGCGGCTGGAAGGAGACTAAGATCGTGGCGGTGTTCTCCACCGTCAGCGCACTGTTCTGCCTGCTGGCCTACTTCGCCGTGTACCAGCGCTTCAGCTTCTGAAAATACTTCCATCAGGAAGTTCATCACGAAGCGGGTTTTCGTTCCTCATGAAGTTCATGAGGAAGTACCAACATGAAATTTCGGAAGGAGGGACAGCCGTGACCCGTGCAGAATATCAGGCCCAGAAGGCCATGAAGGCCCGCATGCGCCAAACAGAGCAAAAGCACACGCAGGCCGCCAAGGGGTCCATGGATCTGCCCTTCCTGATCCTGACGCTGCTGCTGACGGTGATCGGACTCATTATGCTGTTCTCCGCCAGCTTTCCCCGCGCCTATTACGACACCGGCGACGGCACCTACTACTTCAAGCGGCAGGCCCTGTTCGCCGTCATCGGTCTGGCAGGCATGTTCGTTGTGGGCAAGATCAACTATCAGCGCTGGCGCGGCGCGTCCCGCATGCTGGTGGGTCTGGCGCTGTTCCTGCTGATCCTGGTCATCATCCCCCACAACCCACTGGCCATCACCGCCAACAACGCCACCCGCTGGCTGGGCATCAAGGGCGTGTTCCAGTTCCAGCCGTCGGAGATCGCCAAGCTGGCGGTCATCGTCTACTTTTCCGATACCATCTCCAAGAAAAAGGAGAAGATGCTGACGTGGCGGCAGGGCATCGTGCCCTATGTGGCGCTGCTGGGCATCATCTCCGTTCTGATGATGCTGGAGCCCCATCTGTCCGGCACGGTGCTGATCCTGTGTACCGGCGCGGTGCTGATGATCGTGGGCGGTATTCAGGGCTGGCTGGTGGCCGCCGGTATCGGCGGCGTGGGCGCCATAGGCCTTCTGTTTGTCAAGCTGGCGGAAAGCGGCGTCATCAAGTACGGCTCTGCCCGCATCGCCATGTGGCACGACCCGTGGCTGGACTACTCCGGCGACGGCTATCAGCTGGCGCAGAGCCTGATCACCATCGGCTCCGGCGGCCTGCTGGGCGTGGGGCTGGGGCGAAGCCGCCAGAAGTTTCTGTACCTGCCCGAGCAGTACAACGACTTTATTTTTTCCGTGGTATGCGAGGAGCTGGGGCTTATCGGCGCCTGCGTCATTATGCTGATCTTCGCCCTGCTGATCCTGCGGGGCTTCTGGATCGCCCTCCATGCCCGCGACCGGTTCGGCGCGCTGCTGGTGGTGGGCATCATGACCCATCTGGCCCTTCAGACCTTCCTGAACATCGCGGTGGTGTCGGGCTTCGTGCCCACCACCGGTATCTCCCTGCCGTTCTTCAGCTATGGCGGCACGGCGCTGTGCTTGCAGCTGGTGGAGATGGGCATGGTGCTCAGTGTGTCGCGGCAGATCCCCGCGCCCAAGGCGGGGTAAACGGGCGATTTTTGACAACATAGCGTATTTTTCTGTCAGGTAATTGCGGTGGGTATAGGGATCGAGAATTTTCATCCCTGCCTCCGGCGGCCCCATTTCTTCCAACAGCGGCAGGAGAGGGTTCCACGCCCCCGAGCGCGGGTCACTTTTGGCCACAGCCCCAAAAGTGACCAAAAGGTCTGCTTGAAACCGCAGGTTTCAAGACTTCCTGCGCGGCTGGAGTACGCCGGAAACCTGCCGCCGCGTACCACGCGAAATCCAAAACGGCGCTGATCGTCGTACAACGAATCGCTTGCGATCCTCTTATCGCTACCGCTCCTGCAAAGCAAAATGGGGGCGCGTGGTCCTATCGATTTTGGCGATTACCAAATCGCGCACATGCCGCCAGCGGCGGCATGTGCAGGTGCGGCCCGTTGGGCCGCGAGAATATAGAAATATACAGAAAGTGTAAAGTGCTTTTCCCATACAGCACGGGAGAAAAAAGTTTTTGTGCGGTGCGTGGGAGCGGCTCTTATCGCCGAGTACCGGAGCCTGTCATAGCACGCCACCCGCGCGGTGCGTGGGAGCGGCAGCGGGGAGAGGAGCGGAAGCGATTCGATGCGGAACCTTTTTGTACCGTGGTTGGAATCGGACAAGGGAAATCCAAAAACCGTTGGTTTTTGGCGGCGTTCTTTTCCATATTTCTTTCGCTGTTGAAAGAAATATGGCCGCCGGAGGCATAAATGCAGGACGCGGGTGCAGCCTGCAATCAGAGAACGAGCAACGGGCCGTCGGGGACGCCGGCCCCTACAGAGGGATAGACGAGAGTACGCCGGTACTCGGCGGTGCGCCGATGCGGGCCGTCGGGGACGCCGGCCCCTACGGGGGTGCGGCCATCGAAGTACGCCGGTATCCAAAGATGTACCGATGCGGGTACGATAATGGCGCAAGGCACCATCAACGTGGTACGCGGGAGCGACAGCGATGCCAGTTCAAAGACAGCTGGCGCGATCTGCGCACACCACCGCACGGGACGCGGGAGCGGCAGCGGGGACGGGGAGTACAAGCGATTCGATGCGGAACCTTTTTATACCGCAGTCGCAATCGGACAAGGGAAATCCAAAAACCACGGGTTTTTGGCGGCGTTCTTTTCCATATTTCTTTCGCTGTTGAAAGAAATATGGCCGCCGGAGGCATAAAACATCGAAGCAGAAACGGAGTTTTCAGGATGAGAGTCATTTTCACCTGCGGGGGCACCGCAGGACATGTGAACCCAGCGCTGGCGCTGGCGGGGCTCATGCGGCAGCGTGACCCCCAGACCGCCGTGCTGTTCGTGGGCACCCCCGACGGCATGGAGCGGGAGCTGGTGGCCAAGGCGGGCTACGACTACGCCTCCGTGGAGGTGGACAGCTTCCGCCGGTCCATGCGGCCGGAGGCCATGCGCCACAATCTTCACGCCGCAGGGGCGCTGGCCCGTTCGGGGCCTGCGGCCAAGGCCATCCTGCGGGAGTTCAGGCCCGATCTGGTGGTGGGCACCGGCGGCTACGCCAGCTTTCCCATGGTGAAGGCGGCGGCCCGGGCCCACATCCCCACGGCGGTACACGAGAGCAACTCGGTGCCTGGGCTCACCACCCGCATGCTGGAGGAGTATGCCGATGTGATCATGGTGGGATTTGAGGACTGCCGCCAGCATTACCGGCACCCTGAGCGCATCATGGTGACGGGTACGCCGGTGCGGGGCGACTTCTTCGAGAAAACGCCTCTGGAGGCGCGGCAGAATCTGGCCTTTGACGACGGGCGGCCAGTTGTGGTATCCTTTTGGGGAAGTCTGGGCGCCAGCCACATGAACGAAGCCATGCTGGATATGTTCGAAAAGGAACGGGAGAGCGGCTTCCCCTTCCACCACGTCCACGCGGTGGGCAAGAGCGGCTGGGAAACCATGGAAACGGCCCTGCGGCAGCGGGAGCTGGCGCTGTGCCCCGATCTGGATGTGCGGCAGTACATCTACAACATGGCCACGGTGATGCGGGCGGCGGATCTGGTCATCTGCCGCGCGGGCGCGTCCACCATCAGTGAGCTGACGGCGCTGGGGATGCCGGCCATCATGGTGCCCTCCCCCTACGTCACCAACAACCATCAGGAGAAGAACGCACGGCTGCTGGAGGCCCACGGCGGAGCCAGGGTCCTGCTGGAGAGCGAGGCCAGTGGCGCGGCGCTGTACGACGCGGCGGCGGACATCCTCCGCAGCCCCGAGACGCAGGCGCGGATGAAGCAGGGCATGGCCCAGCTGGGCATCCCTGACGCCGCGGAGCGTATTTATGACACGGTGATGGCTCTGGTCCGGTAGGGCATGCACACCCGCAGCCCGTCCTTTCATACAATGGCGTATCAAAGGGCGGGAGGGGTTTTATGGGGTCGATCACCATTGAGGGCGGCCACCGGCTCAGCGGCGAGACGGTGGTGCAGGGAGCCAAGAACAGCGTACTGCCTGTTCTGGCGGCCACGCTGCTGTGCGGCGGGGCATGCCGCATCCGGCGGTGTCCGCGTCTGAGCGACGTGGACGCGGCGGCGGATATCCTGCGGTACTTAGGATGCAGAGCGGACTGGGAGGACGGGGATCTGCTGGTGGACAGCAGTGTGCTGACCCGATGCGACATCCCCCAGACGCTGATGCGGCGGATGCGGTCATCCGTCATTTTTCTGGGGGCCATCCTGGCCCGATGCGGCTGGGCGGAGCTCAGCTATCCCGGAGGCTGCGAGCTGGGGCCGCGGCCCATCGACCTGCACCTGGCGGCGCTCAGGACGCTGGGCGCTTCCATCGAGGAAAGCGGCGGTAAGCTGTACTGTCAGGGCAGGCATCTCAGGGGCGGACAGATCGTGCTGGCCATCCCCAGCGTGGGCGCCACGGAGAACGCCATACTGGCGGCCTGCGGCGCCGAGGGCGTCACGGTCATCACCAACGCAGCGCGAGAGCCGGAGATCGTGGATCTGCAGGACTTCCTGTGCGCCTGCGGCGCGGAGGTGCGGGGCGCGGGTGGGTCCGTCATCACGGTGGAGGGGCGCAAGCCTCTGCACGGGTGCGTCCATCGGGTCATACCCGACCGGATCGTGACGGCCACCTATCTATGCGCGGCGGCGGCCTGCGGCGGGGACATCCTGCTGCGGGGGACGGACTACCGGCATCTGGCCACGGTGACCACCGCCTTACAGCAGGCGGGGTGCCGGATCGACTGCGGCGAGACGGACATCCGGCTGCGCAGCGAGGGGCGGTTACAGGCGGTGACGCCGGTGCGGACCGCGCCCTATCCGGGGTTCCCCACCGACTGCCAGGCCGTCCTGATGGCGGCGCTGCTGCGGAGCCGGGGCACCACGGTATTTGTGGAAAACATTTTCGAGAGCCGCTACCGCCACGCGGCGGAGATGCAGCGCATGGGCGCTGACATCCGCGTGGAGGGGCGGGTGGCCGTGGTATGCGGGGTGGAGCGGCTCCACGCCGCCGATGTGTTTGCCGCCGACCTGCGGGGCGGGGCGGCGCTGGTCATCGCGGCCTTACAGGCGGAGGGGTGCTCCGCCGTCCATCAGTGCAGGCATATACAGCGGGGCTACGCGGACCTGGCCGGCGATCTGGCAGGGCTGGGCGCAAGGGTCCGGCAAAATACGGAGTAAGGAGCTTCAGGCATGGCGCGACGCAGACGGTACAATCGCAAACGGCGGAAAGGGAACTTCGCTTTCCTCTATAAGCTGCTGGCCTTCGTGCTGATCTGCGGCGCCATCGGCCTTGCGCTGGCCATGTTCTTCAGGATCGATGACATTGAGATCAGCGGCAACAGCCGCTATTCCAACGAGCAGATCGCCGCGGCGGCCCAGATCAAGGCGGGCGACAACCTGTTTTTCCTGAACAAGTACGATGCGGCGGCGCGCATCCGCCAGCAGCTGCCCTACGTGGAAACGGTGCAGTTCCGGCGGGTGCTGCCCAGCAAGCTGGTGGTGCAGATCACGGAGTGCCGCGACCCTGTGGCCATCAAGCAGGACGGCACGGTGTACCTCCTGTGCGACAAGGGCAACATCGTGGATACCGTCAGCGCTGCCAAATGGAGCCAGTACATCCAGATCGAGGGGCTGACGCTGCTGAATCCCCAGGTAGGCAGCGAAGCACGGGCCTCCGCCACGCAGCAGGCCGTGCTGGACCAGCTGCTGAGCATGCTGGTGCTGCTGGACGATAAGGGGATGCTGCACGAAGTGCAGGTCATCGATCTGTCCGATGCGGCGCGCATCACCATGCAGTACATGGGGCGGTTCCAGGTGGAATTCCTGTGGGATGCCGACTTCAACTACAAGCTGGACTATCTGGCGGCAGTGGTGGAGAAGCTGGAGGCCAATGAAAAGGGCACCATCGATATGACGCAGGACGGGAAGGCCAGCTTTATCCCCTCCTGACGGGAAAAGATGGACAAATTCCGCAGGAACACTTGACGGGTCTATCATTCCGTAATAGAATATAAGTTATAGCACAAGATATAGAATTACGCACAGAGAAACTGTCTTTTCGATACAAATTGTGGCAGGAGGAACCAACATGGCTTTTGGATTGGAGACCGGTCCGGAAAACGTCGTCAGCATCAAAGTGGTCGGCGTCGGCGGCGGCGGCAATAACGTGGTCAACCGCATGGTGCGCTCCGGCGCCCAGGGCGTGGACTTTGTGGCAGTGAATACGGACAAGCAGGCGCTGAACGCTTCCAGCGCGAACTATAAGATCCAGATCGGCGAGAAGCTCACCGGCGGCAAGGGCGCAGGCTCCAACCCTGAGGTGGGCCGCAAGGCCGCGGAGGAGAGCCGCAACCAGATGGCCAAGGCGCTGGAGAGCACCGACATGGTGTTCATCACCGCCGGTATGGGCGGCGGCACCGGCACCGGTGCGGCTCCCGTGGTGGCGGAGATCGCCCGGGAGGCGGGCGTCCTCACCGTGGGTGTGGTAACAAAGCCCTTCGGCTTTGAGGGGCGGAAGCGCATGGCCCAGGCCGAGCAGGGCATCGAGGAACTGCGCAGCAAGGTGGACTCGCTGGTCATCATCCCCAACGAGCGGCTGAAGTACGCCACCGACCAGAAGATCACGTTCGCCAACGCGTTTGCGATCGCCGACGACGTGCTGCGCCAGGCGGTGCAGTCCATCTCCGATCTGATCCGCGACACCGGCTTCATCAACCTGGACTTCGCCGATGTGACGGCCATCATGAAGGATGCGGGTCTGGCCCATATGGGCGTGGGCCGTGCGGCCGGCAAGGGCAAGGCCGAGGAGGCCGCGCGTATGGCGATCTCCTCCCCCCTGCTGGAGACCTCCATCAACGGCGCCAAGGGCGTGCTCATCAATGTCACCGGTTCCATGGACATCGGTCTGGAGGAGGTGGAGCAGGCGGCCACGCTGGTGCAGCAGGCCGTGCATCCCGACGCGCTCACCATCTTCGGCGCCACGTTTGACGAGACGCTGGACGACGAGATCCGTGTCACCGTCATCGCCACCGGCTTCGACGAGGAGCAGCAAGAGGCGCGCATCACCTCCAATGGCGGGACTGCGCAGGCACAGGCGGAGAAGAAGCCTGTGCTGCAGCCGCTGGATGAGGTGAAGGGCGAGCAGGCCCAGGACGAGATGGATAAGTCCTTCGACGAGATCCTGCGCATCTTCAACAAGGACAAGTTTTGAGATCATGTGAACTGTGATACCCCTCCGGCTCTGCCGGAGGGGTATCGTTTTGTGCGGAGGCGCGGGGCGGGGACATTTCGCTCTCCGGAGCGACCCGCTTTTGCCAACAGCGGCAAAAGTGGGCAAAAACGCCGCCAAAAACCGTCGGTTTTTGGCGGCGTTCTTTTCCATATTTCTTTCGCTGTTGAAAGAAATATGGCC
>ERZ1027040.789-NODE-789-length-12636-cov-5.415945_pt1 | contig 12636 bp, 9 predicted proteins | sample MGYA00519437_ERZ1027040 | MGnify/ENA primary metagenome ERZ1027040 (study PRJEB26926, sample SAMN06164809) | human gut metagenome | biome: ENVO:00009003; feature: ENVO:2100002; material: ENVO:00002003 | host: Homo sapiens | place: USA | collected 2012 ... | reverse complement strand
GAAGAATGAAAGGCATTGATATTAGAGAGCATGGAAGCGGCAACGCTGGAACGACGAATGCCCTCCGGGTACTCGGAAAGAAAGCCGGACTGATCGTATTTATCGGCGATCTGTTCAAGGCAATCATCATCAGTGCGATCGTGCATGTTGTGATCGGACATTTGTATCCAAACGAGGTGTATCTGTATCTTGCCTATGCCGGACTTGGCACAGTGCTTGGACATAACTTCCCTTGTTATCTGCATTTTAAGGGAGGAAAGGGAATTGCGACAACCGCTGGGATTATCGTTGGTTTCTTAGATCCTGTGATTATCGTCAGTTGTTTGATTGCGTTTATTGTGATCGTAGCGATTACCAGATATGTCTCCCTTGGTTCCATCACCATCGTGACGATGTTCTGTATCGAGTATGCGATCTTCGCATTCCATGGGAAATACGGCTTTGATTTGGCGAGTGCACCATCGTATCATGCGATGGTGGAGAGCGTGATCGTGGTAGCCGTGATCTGCGGAATGGCGATCGTGCGGCATCATGCGAACATCGTGCGGCTGTTGCATCATGAGGAAAATAAATTAGGCGCGAAAAAAGCGGTTTCATAAAGGGGGTTAACGTATGAAGATCGGTATATTGGGTGCCGGAAGCTGGGGTACAGCGTTGACGGTACTGTTATCAGACAATGGACATGATATTACTGTCTGGTCTGTGGACGAAAAGGAAATTGAGATGCTTGACACGAAACGGGAGCATCTGACGAAGCTGCCTGGCGTGAAGCTGCCGGATTCGGTGCGTTTTACGACAGATGAGCAGGAGGTGTGCAAGGATGCAGACCTTCTCGTGATGGTCGTTCCATCGCCATTTATCAGAAGCACGGCGAAACGTGTCGCACCTTACATAACAGAGGCACAGACAATTGTAAATGTATCGAAGGGAATTGAGGATGAATCCCTCAAGACTCTGACAGAGGTAATACACGAAGAGATTCCACAGTGCAAGGTTGGCGTCTTATCCGGTCCAAGCCACGCAGAGGAAGTTGGAAAGCGTATGCCGACAACCGTGGTTGCCGGTGCGAAGGATGAGAAGACCGCGCTTATGATCCAGGATGCATTTATGAACGATTACTTCCGTGTGTACGCGAGCCCGGATGTGATCGGTATTGAGCTTGGCGGGGCACTGAAAAATGTCATCGCGCTTGCGGCAGGTGTCGGCGATGGACTTGGCTGTGGTGACAATGCAAAGGCTGCGATCATCACACGTGGTATAGCGGAAATCATCCGTCTTGGAACTGCGATGGGCGGTGAGCTTGAGACATTTGCAGGTCTTTCCGGAATTGGAGATCTGATCGTGACCTGTGAATCCAAGCATAGCCGGAACCGGAAGGCCGGATTCCTGATGGGACAGGGTAAGACCTATAAGGAAGCAATGGATGAAGTACAGATGGTTGTTGAGGGCGTGTATTCTGCAAAGGCAGCTTACAAACTCAGCCAGAAATATGGTGTGGAGATGCCGATCGTGTCGGTCGTCAATCGGTTGTTGTTTGAGGATTTAAACGCAGAAGAGGGTATGAAGATGCTACTCACCAGAAACCGTACTTCTGAATCGACAAGACTTGCATGGGACAATGAGCAGGCCTAGAGACATATATCAATAAAGAAGTGAAATAGAAGCTGTCAGAGGACGGCTTCTATTTTTTTGGAATAAATCATGTAGCCGGACATATATTATATTGAGTTATTGAACATAGTCAGGTAGGAATATAGGAGGCTAGTGCTTGGATGAACATTTATAAGGATATAGAAACACGAACCAATGGCGAGATCTATATCGGTGTGGTCGGTCCGGTGCGGACAGGAAAATCGACCTTTATCAAGCGATTTATGGAGCTGATGGTGCTTCCGGCGATTGCGGATGATAATAATCGGAAGCGTGCCATGGATGAGCTGCCTCAGTCGGCTGCCGGAAAAACCGTGATGACGACCGAGCCAAAGTTTATCCCGAAGGAAGCGGTTGAAGTGCTGTTTGAGGATGGGGTACATTTCAAATGCCGCATGATTGACTGTGTCGGATACATGGTACAGGGCGCAGAGGGACACGAGGAGGACGGCAAGGAACGGCTTGTGAAGACACCGTGGTTTGACTATGATATCCCGTTTACAAAGGCGGCAGAGATTGGAACAAAGAAGGTCATCTACGACCATTCGACCGTCGGCATCGTTGTCACCTGTGACGATACAATCTCGGAGCTTGACCGAAGTGCGTACATACAGCCGGAGACACAGACGATTCAGGAGTTAAAGACGCTCGGCAAGCCGTTTATCGTGATCTTAAATACGAGAAAGCCAGCCAGCCCGGAGACACTGGAGCTTGCACAGCAGATGGAAGCAGAGTATGGTGTCGGGGTATTGCCGATCAACTGTGACCAGCTGCGGAAAGCCGATGTCGTACATATTTTTGAAGCACTGTTGTTGGATTTCCCGGTGACCTGCGTGAAGTTTGATATCCCAAAATGGGTGGAAGCACTCGATATGAAGGATGCAATCAAACAGAAAATCGTGGAGAAGACAAACCAGATCTTTAGTCAGATGTATCTGATGAAGGATGCGACGAACTATGCGTTTGTCGAGGATGAATATCTGCAGTCCATCGAGATGCAGGCACTCAACCTGGCAGATGGCTCTGTCGAGATCCGTCTTGTATTAAAACCGGAATATTACTATGCAATGCTTTCTGAGATCATGGGTGAACCGATCCAGAACGAATACGATTTCATGAAAGCAGTCAAGTCGCTTGCTGCAACAAAGTCCCAGTGTGCGAAGGTAAGTACTGCGCTGATGCAGTCGTTTAAGACCGGCTATGGCTCGGTAACACCAGATGCAGGCGATATCCGGCTGGGTGAACCGGAGATCATCAAGTCCGGAAACAAGTTCGGCGTGAAATTGACGGCGCAGGCACCGTCCATCCATCTGATCAAGGCGAATATCACGACTGAGATTGCACCGATCGTCGGCTCCGAGGAACAGGCGAAAGATCTGATCGCATATATCCATCAGGATGGGGAGAAGCAGGACGATATCTGGGATGTGAATATATTTGGTAAGACGGTGCGCCAGCTTGTGGAGGATGGACTTTCGGCGAAGGTCAACAAGATCACGCAGGAAAGCCAGCAGAAATTACAGGATACGATGGAGAAAATCGTCAACGATTCGAACGGCGGAATGGTTTGCATTATTATCTAAAAGATGATAGAATAGCCGGGTATGGACGAAAAATTAGAATTCAAGATCAATCAGTTTGAAGGTCCGCTTGACCTGCTGCTGCATCTGATCGATAAGAACAAATTTAATATATTTGATATTCCAATCGTCGAGATTACCGAGCAGTATCTGGATTACCTGAATCGTATGCAGGAGGAAAATCTGGACGTGATGAGTGAATTTCTCGTGATGGCAGCGACATTGATTTCTATTAAGGCGAAGATGTTACTGCCACGCGAGGAGAAGGAAGAGGAAGAAGAGGAGGATCCGCGTGCCGAGCTTGTGCGTCGTCTGTTGGAATACAAGATGTACAAATACGCATCGCTCGAGCTGAAGGATATGAACCTCGATGCCGGAAAGAACTATTATAAGCCGGCGACGATTCCGAAGGAAGTCCTCGAATACAAAGAGGAGATTGATCCGGCAGAGGTGATCGGAGATGTGACACTCGCGAAGTTAAATGAGATATTTACCCAGGTGATGAAGCGTACGGTTGACCGTGTTGATCCGGTGCGTAGTAAATTCGGAACGATCGAGAAGGACGAAGTGCGGATCGAAGATAAGATGGACGATATCCGGGCGAGCATCCGAGGACTAAAGGGTATTAATTTCAAGACACTGCTGGAGATTCAGGCGACGAAGATTAATATCATCGTAACCTTTATGGCAATCTTAGAGCTGATGAAGGTTGGCGATATCACGATCCGGCAGGATGAGCTGTTTGGAGATATCATTATCGATTCGCTGGAAGCATAGAGACAAAGAGATGGAAAGTGAGAGGAAGATACATAGATGGAAGAAAGCGTAAAAAAGACAGAGGCTGCCATTGAGGCAATCCTTTTTTCCATGGGCGATGCAGTTGAGCTGAAGGATCTGGCAGATGTGCTGCAGATAGACGGAAAGACAGTACAGAAGATTCTGGACGATATGATGGTGCGTTATGAGGAAGAGGATCGCGGCATCAAGATTGTGAAGCTGGAGAATGCATATCAGCTCTGTACGAAAAATGAATATTATGATATTTTATCCAGTCTGGTGAATATCCCGAAGAAGCATAGTCTGACGGATTCACTGATGGAGACACTTTCCATCGTGGCATACAAGCAGCCGGTCACAAGACAGGAGATCGAAGCAATCCGTGGTGTATCATGCGTGCATGCAATCAATCGTCTGGTAGAATACAATCTGATTACCGAAGTCGGAAGACTGGATGCGGTCGGTCGACCAATCCTGTTTGGAACAACCGAGGATTTCTTAAGATGTTTCGGTGTTTCTTCGATGGACGAGCTTCCATCTATCACCCCGGACAAGATCGAACGATTCCGTCAGGAGGCAATGGACGAAGTAAATATCAAAGTAGAAGTATAAAGAGAGATAGAAAAATGGGTATCTGTTTGCAGATACCCATTTATAATATACTGTCGATGTTAATATCAGTCTGTTTCGACAAATCGATAAAATTATTCTTTGTTTTTACCATCGGTTTGGAGAGACGGACTTTGTTGATAAAGACAATGTCACCTTCCTCACCGTTGCTTAAACGGACTTTACAATTCATATAGCTGTTTACCACGTGCTCTAAGAAAGTAAGCAGGTATTTTGGATTGTATTTTTTTAGTCCGTCTTCCTCGAACATGTTGATGACTTTAAATGGACTGATCGGTCCGCGATAGACGCGTTTTGCTGTCATAGCCTCGTAGATGTCTGCAATCGTGACGATCTGGGCACACCAGTCAATCTGGTTGCCTTTTAAGCCAATCGGGTAGCCGGAGCCATCGCATTTCTCGTGGTGCATCAGGGCGGCATACTGGATATGCGGATCGAGCTTGTTCTTCTGTAACAGCTGATACCCTTTGACCGGATGGGTTTTGATAATGTCGAACTCGTCCTTCGTGAGCCTGCCCGGCTTCTTCAATATCGCATCCGGAATCAGCAGCTTGCCTACATCATGGAACAGACCGCAGGCGGTGATGAGTTTCTTGTCATCTTCGGACAGATTCAGCCAGTCAGCGAAGATATTGCAGATGAGCGCGACGTTTAATGAATGGTTAAAGGTCGAATCATCATAGTTTTTCATGGTTGAAAGCATTGTGAAGATGCTGAGAGGGGAGTCGTTTAACGCTTTCATCGTCGTCATGGTGTTCTGAAGCATCATATCCACGTCAATCGGAGCATTCTTGTAGACAATATCGTTTAAATGATTGCCCATTTCGGAGATGCTTTTCTCATAACGGTGGACGAATTTTTTGTATTGTGGTTTTTCTTTTATTTTCTCAGTGTCAAGCGCAGAGGAGAGATCGTTTTCCTGTGATTCGACAATAGGTTCCACGATATCAGAGATATCAACAAATACAACATCATTGCCAGAAAGCATCTGGATGATACTCTTCGTAAGCACCGTATCCTTCGGTACGATCAGCTTGCCACTGTTGGAGTAGGTGTCGGTCAGTGTAACCATACCTTCCTCTAATTCAGATGTAAAAAGTGTTGCCATACGCGTCATCCTTCGTCGAAAATTCTTCTATTTATTTTACAGGATTTCGGAAACGATTTCAATTAGAAAGTCTAACTCGTCACAATTATCCATATAATGGAGTAGATGTCTGAGAAGCGTGATAAGAAAGGAACAGCATGAAGAACTATATTGTATATCTACTTGTTATGATCGTTGTGATCTGTGGGTGTCCGGTTCCGTCTTCTGCGGCGGAGGAACCGAAGTTGTATGCGAAGGCGGCAGTGCTGATGGATGCGGATACCGGGCGGGTATTATACGGAAGGGCACCGGATGAGGCGCTTCCTATGGCTAGCACGACAAAGATCATGACACTGATTCTCGCGCTTGAATATGGAAATCCGGATGATGTTGTGACTGTGAGCAGCTACGCGGCAAAGATGCCGGAGGTACGGTTAGGGCTTCATGCCGGTGACCGGTATGTGCTGCAAGATCTTCTGTATTCTATGATGTTAGAGAGCCACAATGACAGCGCATGTGCAGTGGCAGAACAGGTCGGGGGAAGCGTGGAGGCATTCGCACAGATGATGAACCGGAAGGCGGCGGAAATCGGACTGCATGATACATATTTTATCACACCGAACGGATTAGACGCCGAGGATGCAGGCGGTGTACACCATACGACCGCCCGTGAGCTGGCACAGCTCATGCGGTATTGCGTTACGCAGTCGGAACAGAAAGAAGCGTTTCAGGCAATCTGCCAGACACGGCAGTATACATTCGCAAGTTGTGATGGTACACGGCAGTTTACAGTATATAATAAGAATGCGCTGCTCGATCGCATGGATGGCGTGCTCGCCGGGAAAACGGGATTCACCGGGAATGCCGGGTATTGCTATGTGGCGGCGGTGAATGTCGGAGAAAAACATTTTATCGTGGCGCTGCTTGCGTGTGGCTGGCCGCACAACCGGCATTACAAATGGGCAGATACGAGAGCCCTGCTTGCATATGGCGATGCAAACTATGAATACCGGGAAATCAAACTTGCAGGGGTGCAGATTCCTGCTATTCCGGTCGCAGATGGCTTGGAACCGACTATTTCCGGTACGTGAGAGGGGAAGTTTACCGTTTTGCTTTCTGACTCGGAGACGGTACAGCAGCGGTTTGTACCGGAAAGCGGACTGACCGCACCGGTTGCACGGGGCGACATGGTCGGCACCCTGCAGGTATCCATCGGGGACACCCGGCTTGCCGGATATCCGGTGTATGCGGCAGAAACAGTAGACAAAAAGAATTTTTCTTATTATATTGGAACGGTATTCGATGCATTTTTTTATTGAGAAGCAAGAGACCTTTCCCAAGCAGTATGCATATAATAGAGTATCGTAAGGAGGATGTGACAGCGTATGCGGAATATCATTGTTTTCGGACACGATCCGCGGATGGAGAGTGTCGCCGGATATTTTTATCATCTTGGATATGATGTATATGAGAACCCGGAAGAACCGGTTGCGGATGCGTGTGTGATCACCGCACCGAAACTTTCGGAGGCAGAGGAGGAGATTCTGTGTGCGTACATGACAGACGACCAGATCTTATATCACGGTCTGCTGTCAGCAGCAAGTCGGCAGAAGCTGCAGGAAAAAGGTGTTACCTGTCATCCATATCTGCAGCTTGAAACACTTGTGACGGAGAATGCGCAGCTCACCGCACAGGGAATCCTGTCAATCGCCGGAAGAGATGCCGTGCTCTTGGAAAGCCACTGTCTTGTACTTGGATATGGGCATTGCGGAAAAGCAATCGCAGATGCACTTGCAAAAGCCGGGGCACATGTGGATGTTGCAGTCAGACGGAAGGAACTGAAAGCCGAGATCGAACAGCATGCATATGGATACCGAAATCTTGCACAGTGGGATCATTACGCCTATGACAAATACAGCTATGTGTTCAACACGATACCGGCAATGGTCTTAGACGCCGGGCATCTGCAATGGTTTTCCCCGTCGATTCTCATCTATGATATAGCTTCAAGCCCGGGCGGAACGGATTTTGCGTATTGTAAGGCACACGGCATCCGGGCAGACATCTATCTGGGTATCCCCGGAAAGCTGTATCCAAAGGAAGCAGGAACTGTGATTGCTTCCGGCATCTACGAGCATGTGCTTGCCACGGAGACTCCTTCGGACTAACAAAAAGGAGCCATAAGGTATGCGGTCAGACTGTCATCTGGGATTTGCGATTACCGGATCATTTTGTACATTCGAAAAGATAAAAAAACAGATAGAGCTTCTACGGGATGAGGCGGCGAGTATCACGCCGATTTTTTCACAGCATGCCTATGAACTGGATACGCGGTTTGCGGAGGCGAAGTCCTTTGTGAAAGAGATCGAGACAATCACAGGAAGAAGCGCGATTCACACGATACAGGGCGCAGAACCGGTCGGACCGAAGAAGCTGTTCGACGCCCTTGTGATTGCACCCTGCACGGGAAACACAGCAGCAAAGCTTGCAAATGGAATCACGGATACTCCGGTTTTGATGGCGGCGAAGTCGCACCTTCGGAACGGGCGTCCCGTGATCATTGCTATTTCCACGAACGATGCGCTTGGCATCAATCTGCAAAACATCGGAAAGCTCATGGTGATGAAGCATATCTATTTCGTTCCGTTTGGACAGGACGATGCGGTAAAAAAGCCGAATTCCTGCGTGGCGGATATGACAAAGATTGCAGAGACGGTAGAATATGCACTGGCAAAGGAGCAGATCCAGCCGGTATTATTATAAAAATGGTTGATTTGGAACCGTTCGTCCCAGAAAAATGCATTTCGTCCCAGAAAGGTTGTCACAATAAGTAAAATATGTTACAAAAAAAGCATGTTACTATCAGAGTAGCGTGCTTTTTTGTTATGGTGAGGGGGAAATGCACACATTTATACGGTGCATTCGACCATCATACAGAAATGATGATTATAGTTAACTGAGATAAGAAAGAGAGGGATCATATGCGAAAAAGAGAGGGAATGAAAAAACGAAGATCAAGGATACTGGCATGGCTGCTGGCGTGTTTAATGGTGCTGTCCGTGATACAGGGGACGGGCTGGGGCAGTCTCACCGTGCAGGCGGAGGAAGCAGAAAAAATTCCAACGAAATTGAAGGTTGGAACAAAAGACGAAGATCAAGTTATAAAAGATGGTGCTGTGATAAATAAGGAAGGGACAGGCTGGAATTATAATGAGACTACCAATATCCTCACCCTGACGAATGCAAATTTAGGAGATATCATATACGATGGTGGCGATTTGAATCTGCAAATCAAAGGAGATAATACCATAGGACAAATTGATTCAAAGGAGAATGCTATTTATATTACTGGCATAGAAAATGGCAAGTTAGCTTGTACAGATATAGCTGTAGATACTTTTTCTGTAGAAAACATAGAATTAAATGCTTCAAATGACATAAACGTAAAAACTGCAACAGTAAAAAATGTGAAACTAAATACAAGTACCTATTTAGATACAAATATACTTAATTGTTCTGGAAGTCAGATTAATACAGCGGATCGTGTATTCGTAGGGGGTTCACTTAACTGCGTGGATAGTGAGATTAGAGCGGGAAAAATAGACTTTTCAGCAATAAAGAGAACATATACAGATTCTATTGTGGTAGATAACATGAACAACACTGCGAGAATCTATGGAGCGGCGACCTTATGTGAAGATCTAACGATTCCAAGTGCTGGCACGATTATGTTTGCGGAAGGTGCAAGTATTACAAATCTGGATAAGCTTACCGTGGAAGAAGACGCGAAGATTTTTGTAAATTATAAAATGGATGAGTATGGATCTGAAAGCTATGAGAAACATACACATAATACCGAAGCGACAAAAGGTGGTACATACATAGACAGCCAAAAGCATTACGAGAATGTGGCATGTAAGGATTGCCCGATTGGATATGTAACAGAGACGAAGGTAGAACGGGAGCATACATATGAGAATGGTTTCTGTAAGGCTTGTGACGCCTACGAACCGGCTGTATTAAATTCTAATAATGCCTATGAGATCGGAAATGCCGGTCAGCTTTACTGGTTTGCCGATAAAGTGAATAAGGAGAGGTATAAATATGTAAATGCGAAGGCAGTTCTGACAGCGGATATTGTTGTCAATAAAAATGTCCTTAATGATGGAGACCTTACGAAAGATGTAGATGGATTGCGTGATTGGACACCGATACAACAATATGGTGGAACCTTTGACGGTGCACAGCATACGATCAGTGGTATATATTGTGTTTCAGACACTATTGATGAAGCAGGAATATTTCAGAATACAATCGACAATGCAATTGTAGAAAATATTGGAGTGCTAGATAGCTATTACTGTCTCAAGGAGGGTTACAATGTAGGAGGAATCGTTGGATTCAATAGTGGAATTATTAGAAATTGTTATAATGAAGGAATGGTAAGCAGCTTATATAATAATGATAACTATCTGGGTGGTATCTGTGGAATGAACGGCGGGGGGACCATTACAGGCTGTTATAATAAAGGAAAGGTTGCCAACTCTGTTTGGGGTACTAGGGCTGGTGGCATATGTGGTCGAAGTACTAATAAGATTCTTAATTGCTATAATACCGGATCAGTAACGGGAGGATATATGGTTGGAGGTATATGCGGAAGTAATGCCTCTTCCACCACTTCCGGACGGATCGAAAATTGTTATAACATTGGCACAATAAATACCATTATCAATGATAATGACGACAAAAGAAATATCGCAGTTATTGAGAATGAGACAGCAGTTGTGAAAAATTGCTATTATCTTCAGGATAACCAGATTGCAGTGGAAAATGGTGCAACCGGAATGACTAAAGATGATTTTGCCAGCGGCAAAGTTGCCTATCTCTTACAGAAAGGTCAGGACGATCCTGTATGGGGACAGACACTTGCAGACGAAGGCGGAGATCCATACCCGGTACTTGGTGGGAAAACCGTTTATCAGAATGTGACATACAGTGGATGTACAGTAGATACATCGTTGACAATTGAATATTCAAACGAAGAGAAAGATATAAAGTTTACCCATGCACTTGTGAAATCCGAGAAAGTAAATGCGGATTGTGAGAAGGATGGAATGGAAGCTTACTGGACCTGTACAAGCTGTCAGAAACAGTTCAGTGATGAAGAAGGAACAAAGGAACTCAACGAGCTTCCGGTTATTTCAGCGTTTGGACATGATTACAAAGTGGACGAGGAAAAATCAGAGGATGACACAAGAGTAACACTGATATTTACGTGCAAGAGAGAAGACTGTACAGCGGAGACGGATAAGCATGAGGTAATGGTGACATTAAATGCGCCAGATTTGCTTACCTATGATGGAACTGTCAAGGAAGCAACTGTGACACAGACACCTAAGGATGCGTTTGACTCAGTGAGCGTAAGTTATGAAAGCGTGGATAAGCGAAGAAGTGCCACACTTGTAGGAGGTAAACCGGTCAATGCAGGCGATTATAGAGCGACCGTGACGGTTGGAACAGGCGAAGATGCGGTAAGTGCATCCGTGGAATATACGATACAGAAAAAAGAGATTTCCGTTTATAGTATAGATGCATCTGATAAGATATATGATGGCGCAACGAAAGTAAAGGTTGACCATGTAACACTGATCGGAATATTGGAACCGGATGTTGTTGAAGCGGATACGACGGATCTGTATGGTGATCTTCCGGATAAGAATGCCGGTACATATACAGAAATTACACTTCCGGAACTGAAACTAACTGGAGATGATGCGGATAATTATGAATTGACTCAGCCGAAGAATCCGATGAAGTTGAATGTCAGCGTAAGTGTACAGAAAGCACCAAAGGCTCCGAACATGCCGGGGGCATCTATGGAGGTAGACTATACGAAGACTACAGTTGGTGCGGTAACACTTCCGGCAGGCTGGAAGTTTGATGATGCTGATATTGACAAGAAGTTAGATGTGGACGTGCCGGTCACAGTGACAGCGAAGTATGCTGGCGAAGATGCAGATAACTACGAAGTAGAAAGTGTCGAGATCGCACTGACACGAAAGGCATGTATGCATCCAACAATCAAGTGGATCGTCGATAAAGAAGCGACTGTAGATGCAGAAGGAAGCAGACATAAGGAATGTACGGTCTGCAATACAGTTCTTGCTACCGAGACGATTGCGAAGCTCAAAGCACAAACACCGGATGTTACCATCCGTTACACAACCCATGTACAGACATACGGTTGGCAGGGTGATGAGAACAATGCAAACAAGTGGTTTGCAAATGGCAAGATGGCAGGAACTTCCGGTAAGGCAAAGCGACTGGAAGGCATTAAAATAAGAGTCTATGGAAACGACAACCTTGGCATCCAGTACACAACGCACTGTCAGAGCTATGGCTGGTTACCTTGGTCCGCTAACGGCGAGATGAACGGAACCGAGGGCGAGGCAAAGAGATTGGAAGCAATTAAGATTCAGCTCACAGGCGCAGATAAAGAGAAGTATGATGTATACTATCGTGTACACGCACAATCTTACGGCTGGCTTGCATGGGCGACAAATGGCGCACCTGCAGGAACGGCTGGTTATGCGAAGCGTCTGGAGGGTGTGCAGATCGTTGTAGTGAAGAAAGGTTCTCCTGCACCGGGCGTAAATTTCGAAGGTGTGAATGCGGCTTCAGGTGTACACCAGTCGGTAAGTTACCTTGCAAAGAATGGTTCGTCTCCGGTGGTTGGCGGGCAGGTAACGTCCAATATAAATCCAAGTGTTGCAGGCGAAGCGAATGTAAATATTGCATACCGCACACACGTACAGTCCTTTGGCTGGCAGGGCTGGAAGTACAATGGCGTGATGAGTGGAACAAGCGGTAAGGCAAAGAGACTCGAAGGCATCAACATCAAGCTTACGAACA
>ERZ1027040.786-NODE-786-length-12656-cov-14.029363_pt1 | contig 12656 bp, 15 predicted proteins | sample MGYA00519437_ERZ1027040 | MGnify/ENA primary metagenome ERZ1027040 (study PRJEB26926, sample SAMN06164809) | human gut metagenome | biome: ENVO:00009003; feature: ENVO:2100002; material: ENVO:00002003 | host: Homo sapiens | place: USA | collected 2012 ... | reverse complement strand
TCGTCGGCAGCGTCAGATGTGTATAAGAGACAGCTTCACAACAGGCTTGACAATGGGAGCCGGCTCGGCCACAGGGGCCTCCTCCGGACCGTAGGTCAGGCGAACGCGGGCAGGGCTGCTGCCGATGCCCAGAAAGCCGCTCTTGGCACGCTCCAGGATCTCCACAGACACGTCGTCGCGGTCCATTCCCAGCTGCTCCAGGCCCTTTCGAATGGCCTCCTCCTCAGTCTTGCCCGTTACATCGATATAACTCATAGACAAAACTCCTTATCAGTTGTCGTTGTAGTGATCCTCGCTGAAGGCGCGGCCCCGTGCGTAGGGGCGCTGGCCCACGCGGCCGGCTTCCGTGGTGCTGCCGCCGTACTCGCCGTCGGAGGACTTTTTCTTCTTCTGGGGCTGGGGCTTCTTTTCGCCCTTGCCCGACACCATCTGCTGGTTATAGTTCTCGCGGGCCGCCTGCATCTTGGCATAGCGCTTCTCCCGCTTCTCCCGCTCCTTGTCGGTCTCCTCACGGTCCAGGATCTTATTGAAGTACTTGTTCAGGAACAGCTCCTGGATGCAGGAGAACGCGGCGTTGCAGATCCAGTACACGCACAGAGCGGCGGGCAGGATGTAGCCCATCCACACGGTCATCAGGGGCATCATGTACATCATGGCCTTGCCGGAGCCGTTCATCTGGGTGTTTCCATTGCTCTTCATGGAGATCATGGTCATCAGGAACTGCAGACCGGCGGAGATCAGCGGCATGATCAGGATGCCGATGACGGGCCAGCCGCCGGAGGGGAACTGGCTGAACAGGTCCTTGCCCACAGCGGACAAATCCATGCCCAGGAAGTTGTAGTTCAGGTCGATGAGGCCGGCAAACTTACCGTCAAAGTCGGCCCAGTGCTCGTGGATGAATTTGGCCAGATAGATCTGCTCGTAGGCAGCGGCCTGACCGTCTGTGGCGGCGACGTAGCCCAGAGACGTGGCCAGAGTGGTGATCTCGGCGATCACGCTCTGGGACAGGCTCATGAAGTAGCGCAGCGGCGTGCGGATGATATAGTACAGTGCGATCAGAATGGGGAACGGCAGGAAAGACCACAGACAGCCGGACATGGGGTTCACGCCCTCCCGGGCGTAGAGATCCGCCATTTCCTGCTGCTGCTTCTCACGATTGTTGGCATACCGCGTCTGGATGTCCTTGATCTTGCTCTGCATGCGGTTCATGCGCAGCATGCTCTTCTTGCTCTTGAGCTGGAAGGGCAGCAGCACCAGCTTCACCAGCAGGGTGAACAGGATCAGGGCCACGCCATAGGAACCCGTCCAGGTGTAGAACAGACGGGTCAGCCACGCGAACGGTACGCAGATGTAGTATCCGAGTTGTGCAAACATGGATGATCTCCTTCGTTGTGAAATAAAACGAGGCTTTCAGGATTTTCAGGGCACCGGATCATACCAGCCGCCCTTGTGGAAAGGATGGCACCGCAGAAAGCGCTTCAAGGCCAGCCATCCGCCTCTGGCCGCGCCGTACTTCTCAATGGCTTCCAGCGCGTATTGAGAGCAGGTGGGCACAAAGCGGCAGCTGGGGGGAAACAGAGGTGAGATGGAACGGCGGTAAAACCGGATCAGGGACAGCAGCAGCTTTTTCATGCGTCCTCCCGCAGCAGCTCAAGTTGGGAAAGGCAGTGCAGATACTGCTTTTCCAGCTTGGCATACGGCATGTCCACCGCCCGTACACGGGCCACCACGATCAGATCGTAGCCCGGGAGCAGCTCCTCCTTATGCAGGCGGTACAGCTCCCGCAGGCGGCGGCGGACGCGGTTGCGCACCACGGCATGGCCCAGCTTGGTGGACACAGTGACCCCCAGGCGGCTCATGCCCTTTCGGTTCTTCAGGCAGTAAACCACCACGCCGCCGGAGACGGCGGAGCGGCCCCTGCGATAGATGCGGCGGAAGTCGCCGTTCTCTTTTACCGTAACTCGCGCGTCCATACGTTCCCTCTTTTTCTTCAGCGCAGTCTTTTGGAGAAACACCAGTAGGGACGGCAGATATCCACCGTCCCTCAAGGCTTTATCTCACTGTGCGATGCACTTTCCGCGACCTCAATGGGTCAGGCGAGCGCGGCCCTTGGCACGACGGCGAGCCAGCACCTTGCGGCCATTGCGGGTGGCCATTCTCTTGCGGAAGCCGTGCTCCTTGGAGCGCTGACGCTTCTTGGGCTGATAGGTACGGAACATTGCATGACACCTCCATCTTCAAAAAAATATCCGGCGGCGGAACAGAGCCGCCGCTCTTACTCGACAGCAGAGGACGTTGTTCCCTGCCGCAGTCGACACATCAGACGCCATAAAACGGCGCGGAATACATTATACATAACGAAAACTGTCATGTCAACATAAAATTGCCCACTGCCGCCGCATTTCACACCCTGCCTCGCCGCAGAAAAACTGCTTTATATTTAGAATATGTAGTAGCTTTTTTCCACAGGGTCTGGTATAATGTAGTGGGATATTCTGCGCCCTCACGGGTGCATTTCCGCGCGTACACAGAAAACACATCGCAGGAAAGGAGAGCTTCCTTTGAAATCACTGTCAGATCTGTGGGACAGTATCCTCGCCCGTCTCAGCGGCGAGCTGTCCGACATGACTATCAAGACCTGGTTTGACGAGATCACCGTGGTGACCATGGAGGATTCGGCGCTGGTGCTGCACTGCAGCAATCCGTTCAAGAAGAACACGGTGGAGGCCCGGTTCCTCCCCCACATCAAGGCGGCGCTGAAGGACATCTTCTCCACCGATCTGGAGGTAAAGATCCTCAGCGACGAGCAGCTGGCGGCCTATCACGGCGTGGCGCCGGACCGGCCGGGAAACCTGTTTGATTCCGACGCCTTCACCTTTGAGACCTATGTGGTGGGCCCCCAGAACAAGCTGGCCTACGCCGCGGCCAAGGCGGTGGCGGAAAAGCCGGCGGAGGGCTTCAACCCCCTGTTCATTTACGGCGAGTCGGGACTGGGCAAGACCCACCTGCTCTACGCCATCGCACACCTGATGCGCAGCCGCCGTCCAGAGTCCCGCATCGTCTATATCAAGGGTGATGACTTCACCAACGAGCTGGTCAGCTCCATCCGCGAGAACCGCAACGCAGAGTTCCGCGAGAAGTACCGGCAGGCCGACATCCTGCTGGTGGACGATATCCAGTTCATCGCCGGCAAGATCCAGACCCAGGAGGAATTCTTCCATACGTTCAACACGCTGTATGAATCCGGCAAACAGATCGTGCTGACCTCCGACCGGCCGCCGCGGGAGATGACACAGCTCAGCGACCGCCTGATGTCCCGCTTCGAGTCCGGCCTGATGGTGGACGTGGCCCCGCCGGACTTTGAGACACGTCTGGCCATCATCCACAACAAGGCGGCGCTGCTGGGTGTGAAGCTTCCCAACGAGGTAATGGACTACATCGCGGAGAACGTCACCACCAACGTCCGGCAGCTGGAGGGCACCCTCAATAAAATACTGGCCTACCGCGATCTGCTGGGAGACCAGGTGGACGAGGAATCCGTGGGCCGCGCCGTCCGCGATATGCTCAAGCGCAGCAACGAGTACGTTCCTTCTCCCAAGGTCATCATCAGCTATATCTGCAGCTACTACAACATCGACGAGGAGACACTGCGGGGACAGAGCCGCAGCCGCGACGTGGTGGCAGCCCGTCAGCTGGCCATGTATCTCATCCGGCGGATGCACGCCACGTCGCTGGATGGCATCGGCAAGGAGTTCGGCAACCGTGACCACTCCACCATCCTCCACTCCCTGGACAAGGTGGAAAAGAAGATGCAGACCGATCCCAAGTTCGCCGAGCGGGTCAAGGAGATCACCACCAACATCAGCAGCAAGCGATAATGTTTTTTCCACAGGGATCGTGGTATCCACGTGGAAGAACGGTGGAAAAAAAGAGAATGGAGGGGAACGGTGGAAAAGCTCCCTTCCTTTTCCAGAGAAGGAGTGGAAAATAAATCTCTGTCCCACAAGGGCTTCGGGGAAATTTCCACAAAAATTCTCTCTACTACTAACGCTACTAAAAATAAATGATTAGTTTATGATTTGTCCGTGAAAAGTATGCCTGCGAAATACGAGAAAGGAACGAGATAGAGATGCTGAAATTTTCCTGCGAAAAAACGCTGCTCCAGCAGGCCGTCAGTACCGTGTCCCGGGCGGTGGCGGCCAAGAGCTCCATCCCCGCGCTGGAGGGTGTGCTGCTGGAGGGCGACACGCAGCTGACGCTGTCCGGCTACAATATGCAGACCGGTATCCGCACCGCCATCTCCGCCGAGATCCATCAGGAGGGCCGCATCGTGCTGAATGCCCGCCTGTTCGGCGAGATGATCCGCCGCCTGCCTGACGATATCGTGGTGTTCTCCGCCGACGAGAAATATGTGGTGAAGCTGGTGTGCGGCGATGCCAGCTTTGAGCTGCCCGGGCTGTCCGCAGACGACTATCCGGAGCTGCCCACGGTGGACGACGAGTTCTCCGTGTCCATCCAGCAGAATACCATGAAGGCCATGATCAACCAGACCAGCTTCGCCGTGTCCACCAACGAGGCACGTCCCATCCACACCGGTGCGCTGTTTGAGATCAGCGACACGGGGCTGACCATGGTGGCGGTGGACGGATTCCGTCTGGCTCTGCGGCGGGAGCCGCTGGAGCGCATCGACGGCGGCGCGTTCCGTTTTGTGGCGCCGGGTGCCGCCCTCAACGAGGTGGAGAAGATCTGCGCCGACACCGACGCGCTGCTGACGGTGGTGCAGGGTAAGCGGCACCTGATGTTCGAGGCAGAAAATACCCAGCTCATCTGCCGCCGTCTGGAGGGCGAGTTCCTGGACTACCGCAATGCTATCCCGAAAAACAATCCCATCTGCGTGGAGGTGGAGACCAAGGCGCTGCTGGAGAGTCTGGACCGCGTTTCCGTTGTCATCAGCGAGAAGCTGAAAAGTCCCGTGCGCTGCCTGTTCGATGCAGATCGGGTGTATCTCTCCGCCCGCACCGGCAACGGCGAGGCCAAGGACATCTGCCCCATCAGCGGCGATGGCCAGCAGCTGGAGATCGGCTTCAACAACCGCTATCTTATGGATGCGCTGCGCTATGCGCCGGCGGACAAGGTGAAGATGCAGCTGAATACCGGCATTTCCCCCTGCATCATCACGCCGGTGGACGGAGGGGACGAGTTCCTCTATATGGTACTGCCCGTAAGATTGAAGGCACAATAAAAGGGGATTTTTTTCGTCCCGCCTGCGGCCGGCGGACGCAGGCTATCGGCGGAACGCAAAATCTCTCCCTGTTCTATCACAGTGGATTCGAACGCGAGGAAAAATATTATATGGAAAACATCGAGATCACAACGGAATATATCAAATTGCAGGACCTGCTGAAGTTCGCGGCGGCCGTGCAGACCGGCGGCGAGGCCAAGGTCGTCATCCAGGAGGGTGATGTCACGGTGAACGGCGAGGTGTGTACCATGCGGGGCAGGAAGCTCCGCCCCGGGGACGATGTGTGCTTTCAGGGAAAGCACTACACGGTGACGTATGCGGGTCGATAGGCTGACGCTGGACGGCTTCCGCAACTATCGGCGTCAGGCGCTGGAGCTGGATGAGAGCTGCAACGTCATCTACGGCGAGAACGCTCAGGGTAAGACCAACCTGCTGGAGGCGGTGGTATACCTGTCCTGCGGCAGAAGTCCCCGTGCCCACGGGGACAGGGAGCTCATCGGCTTCGAGCGGCAGGACGCCTCCGTCACGGGACATATTTATTCCCGTGAGCGGGAGTTCACCACGGAGATACAGCTTTTTCGGGAAAAACGGCGGAGGATGACGGTGAACGGCGTGCCTGCCAGGACCAACGCGGCGCTGTCCGACGTGCTGCACACTGTGTTCTTCTGCCCCGAGGATCTGTTTCTCATCCGGGCGGGAGCGGCGGAACGGCGGCGGTTCATGGATCAGTCCCTGTGCCAGCTGCGGCCACGCTACGCCGAGGCGCTGGCGGAGTACGGCAGGCTGTACGACCACAAGACCCGCATCCTGCGGGACAGCGAGGAGCACCCCCACTTGCTGGATATGCTGCCGGACTTCAACGAGCGGCTGTGCCGCGTGGGCGCGGTGCTCATCGGTTATCGGGCGCGGTACTGCGCGGCGCTGGCGGACTATGCCGGTCAGGCCCACGGAGAATGCTCCGGCGAAAAGGAGGAGCTGACGCTGACGTATCAGACCGTCAGGACCGTGACGGACCCCTTCGGGCCGCAGATGGACATCTATCAGGCCCTGCGGCAGCACATGGAGGACCACGCGGCGGCGGAGCGGGCCAGCAGACTGTGTCTCTCCGGCCCCCATAAGGACGATCTGGAGGTACTCATCAACGGCCGCAGCGCCAGACAGTTTGCTTCCCAGGGACAGGTGCGGACAGCGGCGCTGAGTTTGAAGCTGGCGGAGCGGGAGATCCATAAGAACGCCGTGGGCGAATACCCCGTGATGCTGCTGGACGACGTGCTCAGCGAGCTGGACCCCAGGCGGCAGGAGTATGTGCTCAACCGGATACGGGGCGGGCAGGTATTCATCACCTGCTGCGAGAACGACCGGCTGGATACCATGCTGCGGGGCCGCGTGTTCCATATCCGGAACGGGGAGGTGCTGTGATGGCGTACCTGCATATCGGACAGAACGTGATGCTGGAGGACAAGCGCATCATCGGCATCTTCGATCTGGACAACACGTCTACCTCTAAAATCACACGAGAGTTTCTGAATACGGCGGAGCAGGACAGCGTGGTGCAGACCGCCTGCGAGGACATCCCCAAGTCCTTCGTGGTGTGCGACCACCCCTACCACCGGCAGATCATCTATATATCCCAGCTGAATTCCCAGACGCTGCTCAAGCGCACTCAGGGGAAAGGAGAATAACATATGGCAGATATGGAAAAGACCGTCGCCGCCAACGAATACAACGCGGCGGAAATTCAGGTGCTGGAGGGATTGGAGGCCGTCCGCAAGCGGCCGGGCATGTATATCGGCTCCACCAGCGCCAGCGGCCTGCACCATCTGGTGTACGAGATCGTGGATAACTCCATCGACGAGGCGCTGGCTGGCTTCTGCACCGACATCACCGTCACCATCAACGAGGGCAACACCATCACCGTTACCGACAATGGCCGCGGCATCCCCGTGGACATCCAGGCCCAGACGGGGCGGCCCGCGCTGGAGGTGGTGTTCACTGTGCTGCACGCCGGCGGCAAGTTCGGCGGCGGAGGCTATAAGGTATCCGGCGGCCTCCACGGCGTGGGTGCCAGCGTGGTCAACGCCCTGTCGGAGTGGCTGACCGTGCAGGTACACAAGGACGGCAAGATCTACGAAATGCGGTTCTCCCGGGGACACATCACTCAGGAGATGCGGATCGTGGGCGAGACGGATCACACCGGCACCACCGTCACCTTCAAGCCCGACCCCGAGATGTTCGACACGCTGGACTACGACTACGAGACGCTGCACACCCGCATGCGGGAGCAGGCGTTCCTGAACGCCGGCCTGCGCATCACCATCACCGATGCCCGGACGGGACAGGAGCAGTCCGAGACCATGTGCTACGAGGGCGGCATCCGCGAATTCGTCACCTATATCAACCGCAACAAGACCCCGCTGCACGAGGAGGTCATCTATCTCTCCGGCGCCAAGGGCGACAGCACCGCCGAGGTGGCCATGCAGTACAACGATGGCTACAACGAGACGCTGGTGTCCTTCGCCAACGACATCCACACGCCGGAGGGCGGCATGCACGAGACCGGCTTCAAGGCGGCTCTGACCCGCGTGCTCAACGCCTACGGCCTGAAGTACGGCCTGATCAAGGAGGGCGATAAGGTGTCCGGCGAGGACGTCCGTGAGGGCATCACCGCCGTGATCTCCGTGAAGCTGACAGAGGCCCAGTTCGAGGGTCAGACCAAGGCCAAGCTGGGCAACGCCCATATCCGTACACTGGTGGACGGTATCGTCAACGACCAGCTGGCGGTGTATCTGGAGGAGCACCCCGTGGTGGCCCGTACCATTTTGGATAAGGCCATGACTGCCAATCGTGCCCGTGAGGCGGCCCGCAAGGCCCGGGAGTCCATCCGGCGCAAGACGGTGCTGGGCGGCGCGGCTATGCCGGATAAGCTCCGGGACTGCAACGAGAATAACCCCGAGCTGACAGAGCTGTACATCGTGGAGGGCGACTCCGCAGGCGGCTCCGCCACGTCGGGGCGGGACAGCCGGTTCCAGGCGATCCTTCCCCTGTGGGGCAAGATGCTGAACGTGGAGAAGGCCCGCGTGGACAAGGTGTACGGCAACGATAAGCTCCAGCCCGTTATCATCGCCCTGGGCGCCGGTATCGGCGAGGAGTTCGACGAGAACAAGCTGCGCTATCACAAGGTCATCATCATGGCCGATGCCGATGTGGACGGCGCCCATATCCGCACCCTGCTGCTGACGTTCTTCTTCCGGTATATGCGGCCCCTCATCGAGGAGGGCTACGTCTACTCTGCCGTGCCGCCGCTGTACAAGCTGACCCGCGGTAAGCAGCAGCGGGTGGCCTACTCCGATGAGGAGCGGGACGCCATCTCTGCCGAGATGCGGGGAGGCAACCCCAACGTGACCATCAACATCAGCCGGTTCAAGGGTCTGGGCGAGATGGACGCCCACGAGCTGTGGGAGACCACCATGGACCCCACCACCCGCACCCTGCGGCGCATCACGCTGGACGACGCCGTGAAGGCGGACGCCACGTTCACCGTCCTCATGGGCGAGAAGGTGGAGCCACGCAAGGAATTTATCGAGCGTAAAGCACAGTACGCTGTGAATCTGGACTATTAAGGAGGGCTGGAATCTATGAGCAAAAAGCCCCAATACGACCCTGCGGAGATCCGCTTCCCCGACCAGCACATCGTGGAGTCCCCGCTGGTCCCGGAGATGGAAAAATCCTATATCGAATATGCCATGTCTGTCATCGTGGGCCGCGCCCTGCCCGACGTGCGGGACGGTCTGAAGCCTGTACACCGGCGTATCCTCTACGCCATGTACGAGGACAACCTGACCTCTGACAAGCCCTTTAAGAAGTCCGCCACCTGCGTGGGCGACGTGCTGGGCCGGTATCACCCCCACGGTGACGCCTCCGTGTACGATGCGCTGGTGCGTCTGGCGCAGGACTTCTCCATGCGCTACACGCTGGTGGACGGCCACGGCAACTTCGGCTCCGTGGATGGCGATCCCCCTGCCGCCTACCGTTACACCGAGGCGCGGCTGAGCAAAATTTCCAATGAGATGCTGCGTGACATCGAGAAGGACACGGTGGACTGGGACCCCAACTTCGATGAGAGCCGCAAGGAGCCCCGCGTCCTGCCCTGCCGCTTCCCGAACCTGCTGGTCAACGGCTCCAGCGGCATCGCCGTGGGTATGGCCACCAATATCCCGCCCCACAACCTGCGGGAGGTCATCGGCGCGTGCATCTGCGTGCTGGATGACCCCAACGCCACCCTCAGCGATCTGATGGAGCACGTCAAGGGCCCCGACTTCCCCACGAAGGGTATCATCATGGGCCGCAGCGGCATTCGCGCCGCCTACGCCACCGGACGGGGCCGCCTGATGGTCCGCGCCCGTCACGAGTTCGAGGAGTTCGGAAACGGCCGCACCCGTATCATCTTCACGGAGCTGCCGTATCAGGTGAACAAGCGGATGCTCATCAAGGCCATCGCCGATCAGGTGGAGGACAAGCGCATCGAAGGCATCTCCGACATCCGCGACGAATCCGACCGGAACGGTATGCGCATGGTCATTGAGCTGAAGCGCGACGCCAATCCGCAGGTGGTGCTGAACCGCCTGTTCGCCCAGACCCAGCTCCAGACCACGTTTGCCATCAACATGCTGGCGCTGGTGGAGAACCAGCGGCAGCCGAAGATCCTCTCCCTGCGGCACATCATCGACGAGTATCTGAAGTTCCAGGAGGAGATCATCGTCCGGCGGACACGGTACGACCTGAAAAAGGCGGAGGAGCGCGCCCACCTGCTGGAGGGTCTGCTCATCGCACAGGACAACATCGACGAAGTCATCCATATCATCCGCAGCAGCTACGACAACGCCAAGGAGAATCTGATGACCCGCTTCGGGCTGGACGACGTGCAGGCCCAGGCCATTCTGGATATGCGCCTCAAGGCTTTGCAGGGTCTGGACCGCGAGAAGCTGCAGACGGAGTACAAGGAGCTGGAGGAGAAGATCGCCTACTTCCTGCGTATCCTCAACGACGAGAATCTGGTGAAGTCCATCCTCAAGGAGGAACTGACCGCCATTGCCGACAAGTACGGCGACGACCGCAAGACCGAGATCCAGGACGTGGAGGACGAACTGGACATCGAGGATCTCATTGAGGAGGAGCAGTGCGTCTTTACCCTGACGGAGAACGGCTACATCAAGCGCACGCCGGTATCCGAGTACGCCGCCCAGAGCAAGGGCGGCATGGGTAAGAAGGGCATTACCACCCGTGAGGAGGACACCGTGGTGGATGTGTTTACCGCGTCTACCCACGACTATATCCTGTTCTTTACCGACACCGGCAAGGTCTACCGCAAGAAGGGCTATCAGATCCCGGAGAGCGGCAAGACCGCCAAGGGTACCAATATCGTCAACATCCTGCAGGTGGAGACGGGCGAGCGGGTACAGGCCATGCTGCACTTCCGTGAGCAGTCGGAGGACGAGCTGTACCTGTTCATGACCACCCGGAACGGCACCGTGAAGCGCCTGGAGGTCAGCGCCCTGAAGAATCTGCGGAACAACGGCATCCGCGCCCTGACGCTGGACGAGGGCGATGAGCTGATCTCCGTAACGGAGACCCGCGGCCACGACCGGATGCTCATTGCCACCCACGACGGACAGGCGGTGTGCTTCGACGAGACGGACGTGCGCGCCATGGGCCGCATCGCTGTGGGCGTCCGCGGTATCCGCCTGCGGGACGGCGACTACGTGGTGGGCGCTGCCCGTGCCGACGCGGACAAGACGGTCCTGTCCATCACGGAGCGGGGCTTCGGCAAGCGCACGCCGGTGGAGGAGTACCGCATCACGAACCGCGGCGGTCTGGGTATCCGCAACTACATGGTCACGGAAAAGACCGGGCCTATCGTGGGCATCAAGGTGGTGGACGGCACCGAGGATCTGCTGCTGGTGACGGCGGCGGGCATCCTGATCCGCACGCCGGTGGAGAACATCCGCGTGGCGGGCCGCGCCACGCAGGGCGTTATCGTCATGCGCTTCAAGGAGGAGGGCGACCGCGTCATCTCCATGGCGCTGGCTGACCACGAGGAGAAGGCTGACGCGCCGGAGGAGACGGTATGAGCAGCGCGCCGCGGGAAGCCATGGTGCCCCTGACCCGCTGGCAGTACTTTACCAAGACGCTGTACCACAACGCGGCAGCCAAGACACGGTTCGTGTACAACAAGGTGGTGTATGAGAAGGACGAGGCCCTCCGGAAGATCGAGGAGGGCAACGGACGCATCAACATGGGCCTGCTGCTGGTGCTGCTGGCCATGTTTCTGACCGCCAGTACCGTGCAGAATATCTACATTATCGTGGCGGGGATGGTGGTCATCGCCGCCGGTGAGCTGGTGCGGCTGCTGCGCCTGCCCAAGGACATTACGGCTCATCTCACCGACACGGGCCTGCGGGAGCGCTGACTATGGCGGACATCACACCGATCGCACACATCGAGACGCCCTTTGCCGAGAAGTTCGGCGTGCCGCGGCAGAGCGGCGTAGCCGACTGCTCCGGACGCATTGTGTTTGCGCCGGCGTACCGCGACCCGGCAGCGCTGCGGGGGCTGGAGAAATTCTCCCATATCTGGCTGATCTGGCAGTTTGACCGCGCCCTGCGACAGGGATGGTCCCCTACCGTCCGGCCGCCGCGGCTGGGAGGCAACACCCGCATGGGCGTGTTCGCCACCCGCTCCCCCTTCCGGCCCAACGGACTGGGACTGTCCTCCGTGGTGCTGGAGCGCATCCAGTGGGACACGCCGGAGGGACCGGTGCTCCATGTGCGGGGGGCCGATCTGGTCAGCGGGACGCCGATCTTCGACATCAAGCCCTATCTGGCATATACCGACAGCCATCCGGAGGCCGCAGGCGGCTTCACGGCGGGGCTGGCCGGTGAGAAGCTGCGGGTGGTGTGCCCAGAGCAGCTGCTGGCGGCGGTGCCGCCGGAGCAGCGGCAGGGGCTGCTGTCCGTGCTGGCCAACGACCCGCGGCCGCGGTATCAGGACGATCCCCAGCGGGTCTACGGTATGGCCTACGGCGGGCGCAACGTCCGCTTCCGCGTGGAGGGCGATGTGCTGACCGTTCTGGGCGTGGAAGAACGCCTGTGAAATCGGAGAAACGGCGAGGAGCAGCCAAATGAAAACTGTAACTATCTATACCGACGGCAAAGCTGGCTTCGCCGCTTTGAAAAATGTCCCCACTCGCTCGCCGCTGGCGCGGCAACCGCTCGGGGATGACAAGCAAGCGCCGTCGGAAAGATGGGACAGGAGAATAGCAGGACGGCAAGGAGCAGCCATATGAAAACTGTAACTATCTACACCGACGGCAAAGCTGGCTTCGCCGCTTTGAAAAATGTCCCCACTCGCTCGCCGC
>ERZ1027040.774-NODE-774-length-12798-cov-4.378796_pt1 | contig 12798 bp, 7 predicted proteins | sample MGYA00519437_ERZ1027040 | MGnify/ENA primary metagenome ERZ1027040 (study PRJEB26926, sample SAMN06164809) | human gut metagenome | biome: ENVO:00009003; feature: ENVO:2100002; material: ENVO:00002003 | host: Homo sapiens | place: USA | collected 2012 ... | reverse complement strand
GAAGAAACTTATAACTGAATCCTGTTTCCATTTACACAAAATTTTGGACAGTGTCGTTTAATAAGAAGTGCTCAAAATATAGTGTAAGTAGAAAGCTACGAGAGAAATCCTGTAGTTTTTTATTTACACAATCGGATGGGGAGTCCCGATAATTACGGATTGTCTGTTCCAGATTGCGTATATGTTCATCAAACATAAAACCACGGAATAGTTCTATATCATCATTTTCACGAGTAGCAATAAAAGCCTCAATGTATTCAGTTTTATGGTCTTTATTGATGTTGAAAGGAATAATGTCAAGTTCAAACTGTAGCCGATTCATCAGCAAACGAGACATTCTCCCATTTCCGTCAGCCCATGGGTGGATCGTTGCCAAATGGAAGTGAGTATCAAAGCTTAGCTTGTAACACTCAATAATATCTGTTTTTGAAAGAGACTTTCGTCTTTGGTTTATATTCTCGCAAAGTTCTGCCAGTTTAGTAGGTACCTTCGAGTAATTTGTATAAGAACACCCTCCGGTGCCTGCCGTTACATTCAGCAATCGCAGATCACCATTCGCTGACGAAAATTCCCCCAATGGAGTATTGTATATAGTACCTGTATTCTTCAAAACAATGGAAGATAGCTTTTTAAGCATATCAACAGAAATATCGCTATGGCTCTTTGCAAAGACTATCGATTGTTCGTATGCCGCTTTCAGATCTAAGTTCATCAGTTGCTCAGTCATCGAACGACCTTTGGCACTTATACCCTCATCAAACAAAAGTTGGTTTTCAATCTCAGTAACAGTTGAACCCTCAATAGCAGTTGAATGGGTAATAATAGAGTATAGATAGAACTTGTTATAGTCTATCTGTTGATCTATCCCCAGCCCTTTGAACTTGATCTAATAGAGATAATATCTTTTGTTCTCTGTTCATCGCTAAATTATTATTCCAGTTGCTTTCTGTAGACAGAGTCTAATGTTTGTCCTCTTTCTGTTTTCCACATAATCCAGCCATTGCTACTACTGCCTAAGCAAAAATCGGCAGCTTTACTAGGGCTTGAAAAAGTAATATCTTCATTGATGACGAAATTTTTATTGTTAGCATATTCTTCTATCAATTTAGTTCGCTTATCTCTCCAACTTAAAGAATCGGTTGATTTGTCACTGATTCTACTGCCTTTTAGTACTGTAAATCCAGATGTGTCATAAAAACCTTTGGCATCACATTTTTTGCTGACAATTTGGAATATTGGCTTATCTTTAGGTTCAATGATTTCAAATATGTTACATCCAATGAAGGATGTCAAGAATTTAATGTCATCATAAAACTCATCCATTGAATCTTTTTGATATTCCGGAAGGTTTGGTGATTTAGGGATCTGTTTGTTTTCATCCAGCATAAAAACATTCGCTTTCTTTGCATCTGCAATTGCACGATGTTCAAGATATTGCACGTCTGCCTTTGTCATTGCTGCATCTTTAGAGATGAAGATCAAGGCTTTTTGCCAAAAAGATTTTTTGCTATCATGACTTTTTACACGTTCTCTGAAATTTTCGGTTTCTCCGATATATGCTTTGGGCTTTATATTCTCATCTTCTCCGAGCAAAATATAAAATGCGGGAGTTTGCAGATCCTTACGTTCATTGAGTATTGAAAGGCTTGCACGAGGGATTACAAACATCTGGCAAATCTTGTTGCTGATGAATACATACTGACTTCCTTTTGGATCTCCATCGATTAGATATGTCGTTACTGTTTTTCCCATTATATATAATTGTATCTATTATTGGTGAATGAAGTATTTATTTATTCGTAATTCCAAAAGGAATATGTACTGCAGGAATTTTATCAATATGATTCAAGTGTACCATTTGGTCATCAAAGAATATATGTGGCTTTAATATATTCAAGACTCTAGCCTTGTCTATCCCTCCTAGGAAGAAAGCGTCGTCTACTTCGACTTCCCAGTTTTTTAGAGTTGTGATAACACGTTCGTGTGCAGGAGCATTTCTAGCTGTTATGATAGCTGTTTTTAATACTCTGCGATAAGCTGGATCTGCCTTAGCTCTTTTCTTTTCCATTTTCTGAAAGAAGGAAATCTTTTGTAATAAGTTTCCTATAGGACCTTTAGCCAAAGGATCAGCAGCATGTTCTTTCTCATGTTCAAAGTACTCATTCATATTGCCATTCGCTTTCTTGTAAACTTGTTCTGATGCATCATCTGCCAATACACCATCAAAGTCGAATCCAATTCTTAGTTCCATATCATCGTCATCATCAACCACTACTTTGTTTAATACAGTTCCTGCTGCAAATCCATTTTCAATAGCTGATCTGGTGTCGTTCGAATTTGCTGATAAAAATAAGGAAGCATTAAAAGCGGGTAAATATTGAAAATTGTTTTGTCCTGAAGAGAAATAAGCACGTGAGATATTTAATCCGTAACTTTGGATAGACCTAAACACTCTTAATCCAGTTTCGGGACTATTCCTTGAAAGTAGTACCACTTCAATAGGTTGCTCCTCAGGGAAAGATTGATTTAATGATAAAAGCCGTTTTATAAAAGGAAATGCAACTCCTTTTTCAAAAGGAATATCAAGACGATTTTCTTGATACTCTCTGTAAATTGATTCTCCCTGTGTCTTGAAAACACTGTCAGATTCTATCAAGTTAAACAGCGCACTTGATGCTACTGCGATAACTAATTTGTTTTCTATCGGATATGGCATATTCTCTTTTGCTTTACTTATACATATAAGTCACACTAAACTCTTTGCAACGGCGATTCTCTTGTCGGCTATTACTTAATGAGAAACGGGAGAATTTTTCGAATATATCCAGTCCACGTCCTAAATTGATTATCCAGCCATTATCAAGATCTATTTTTCTGTCATGTCCGGCATCGAACATGAAATTGAAAGTCACTCCGTACGACGAAAGCTCTTCTTGCAATTCATTGAAGATATCAATCACTTCAGGAATCTTATCCTCTTCATTCTGTGTGTGCAGTTCTATTTCCAGTTCTTCAGGAGTTAGGCATACTTCACGAGCCATTTGTATGAACTCAATCAGATTATCTATTTGATGACCGACTCTTATGAATGGGTCGACGATGGTTATTTTTTTCGCAGTTCGTATATAATCGCCGAAAAGAGATTTGTAAGACACTCCTCGTTGATTCATACGAATATCAACTTGTTTCGAAGCAAGTTGGGGAATGCGTGGACGTATGCTTGGATTAGAAGTGGTTGTGGCTGGTTCTGATGCAACCTCTATAGGCTCCTCTGTTTGAATATCCTCTATTATTGCAGGATTTTCTATTCGTTCAAGCGTTTCAACCTGTTTTGTTTCTCCGGTTTTGAGAATGAGATATTCAAACTTAGCTGGTTCTGCCCTGAAAGTCTCATCAATGATATAAAGCTGGTCTTTCACACGTTTACGACATTCGGCTGCAAATTCAATTATTTCAAGTGCCTCTTCGTCGGTATAATTACTGTCCGGATAGAGTAACTTGACCATTCCCGAGAACGTTTTACGGATAGCCAAATGGTCACGTTCTGATAGTGTACCACTGAACTTTACAAAAGAATTCAGGTTACTGGAAAAGTCCCTGTTTCTCAGTTCATGAAGCACGGCAGCTATATAGTCTGTTATCAGTCCATATCCTTTCGAGAAAGATTCTTTTTTCAGCATTCTAATCTCCCACCCGGGATTATATAGGTGAATACGATCAAGGAACGCTCCTTTGATAAAGGAAGTAGGTATACTCTCGAACAGATGGCTGTTATTCAACATGAAAGGAATGGTATGTTTGGTGTTTCCTACGAAAACCATAGAAGCGGATGCTTCGTGTGTTCCTTTACCGCGGTTGAAAGATTTGTTGGCAAGATAGTTTTGCATGGTGTCAATCATTACAGCATCCACAGCACGGCCTTTTTGCTGTTCAAACTCATCCCATGCCACTACATCCCAGTAGCCTACCAGTCCGAGTATTTCTCTGTTACCACTCATTTTTACAAAAAGGCGGGCGCTCGTCACATCGCCACCGGAGACGAGTACGCCTGATGGTGATAATTCTTGAAAGACATGAGATTTTCCTGTTCCTTTCGGTCCTAGCTCCATGAAGTTGAAGTTATTTTCCACATGGGGTAACAGGCGAGCCAGAGAAATGAATTTTTCACGTCTATTCAGCTTCTCTGGGTTTAATCCGATAGTATGTATCAGAAAATCAATCCACTCATCAGTGGAGAATTGCTGACGTTGATCAATGTACTCCTGTACATCGACATTGCTGATTTGAATGGGTTTGAGACTTTGAATTTCCCATCTCACCTTGACGTCCTCTCCCGATATATAGCCAACAGTAACAATACACCAAACTCCGTTTCCACTTAGCAGTTTCGGATTCTTCCGCACATATTCCGTTCCGATAGGCACGCTACCCAATCCAAGATTGGCAAAAGAAGCATGATATTCATCTGCTTTTTCATTGAGTACTACTGTCACCTTATCAATGATACGATGATGTCCATTTTCACGAATGATGCCTTTTATAGATTCTGCATCCGCACGATGAACATAATTATGCTGAATGACTTGTTTCACCTTCTCCAGCCCTTCAGCTATCACCTCTTCGTCATCGCTGGCACAATATTGCCCCAATAGATATTCCAGTACGTATGTCGGAACCGGCAATCCTCCTTTCACGAGGAAAGCCAAGTCTTTTCTTACCACTTTGCCTATAAAGGCATTCATTACTTTATCATGCAATTCCATGGTCGTTCAGTTTTTAAAAGTCAAAATCATTGCCAATGAGTGTGTTATTTGTCACATTCTCTTTGATAAGAGGGTTCAACTCATCGGTTATATCGTATACTTTCAGTTGAAGTACTTTTACATCTACATTTTGATTCAGTGTCAGGTCGACCAGTACTTTTCGGTTATCTAAAAGCACATCTGTACTATCCAAGATAAATTCCTTTACGGGTGTCACCGCTTTGTCATTATTGTAAAGAGCTACATGAATGATACGTGCTTTCATATCCATACTTACAGCATCTGTTTGCAGTAGCTTAAAGCGCAGACGGGATGCTTGAATGGATAAGTTGCGGTCTAGCACCATTACGCCGACAGGTTGCTTTACGTCCTCTCGCTCTTGGCGACTTATAATAACAGGTATAATTATTTCTTGTAAGGATGCCCCACCATGAGTAAACATATATCCTCCTGATTTGGCAGCCAAGCGGTTTGTTCCTTCCGGTACAGCCACGTAGATATTTTCGGCATTCATCCCTGAGACTTCAGCTAACGGAAATTTTGCTATATCGGCTACTTTATTCCCAGTGGTAGTTAGATAATAGCGAGTTTTGTTTTCCAGTGCCGGTTCTGTAACCTTGTGTTTGTCTTTCTCTTCAAATTGTTGGTCGTTGAAGAGGAAGCCATGATCTGCCGTGATATATACTTCGGTTACATTATAGGTTTCATGTATTTTATGAACCAGCATCTCCAATTCATTAATTGCGTCTCGACAACTGTTTGCAACCTCTTTGGCTGTTGCTCCATGACTCTTGTCGTCAATAGTATCGTGCATTACATAGACCAGCGGATGCTTGAAGATTTCTCTGTTTTTAACTTGGTCGTATTTTGCCACTTCATCATAATCTATGCAGATAGCTCCGGTTCGGTAAGCATTAACCTGCTCTGTCCGTTTGACGGTAGAGTTGAGTATCCGATTGTCTACACCCATATTCTGCTCTCCATCCACTTCGCTATACAATCGTAATTCACGATGGGGTAGTAGCGCCGGTTTACAAAATTTAGTCTCCGTAGGTAACATGGCAATGGCTGTGTTCAGGTGTGCAATATGCTTTCTTCTAGCCAATGCTCCTATTAATTCTTGCGCCACTTCATAACGCAAAGCATCACTTATGATGACTACTACTTTCTTTTGGATAGGCTTAATCTGATTCTCGTAGAAATTTTCCTGGCGAAGAGCGTGTACGGAAGACAGTCCACCTGATTCTTTCACACAATGCATCCATTCCAGATTGATACGGTTGCATAGTTTGGCATAATAGATGTCTAATGCATATTTCACCTTCTGAATAGTCTCATAAAGTACGATAGAAGGGCTAATCTTGTAATAGCTTTCAACCGACAGACGATAAAGCTGATCTGTCAAATAATACACATTTCGATAGTATTCCAGATATTCATCCGGTGTGTTTAGCGTAAGCGATCCTAACGATAAAGCACCTTCGTAGAATCGAGCTACAAGCAAGTTATAGTCCATCACGATATTCAGATCTTCATTTCCGCTGTGCTTTATTATCAGTTCTTCCAATCTGTTAATTACTTTTTGCGGCTCTATGGCAATAGAATGTTCCATTAAAGTGCGCAGAATTGGTATACAAAGTTGGTCGGGTAAGAAGTAGTAATCGGTTTCTGTTCCATACCATTTGATCAATTCATCATCATGGATATCACTGCCCAATTCAATCATAACTTCCTGTAAAGCTGCTGCGGTCTTGGACGAGCTTAATGCTAGCTCCAAAATACGGTTCATCTGTTGCAGAGCCAGTGAATCTGCGATTCTATTCGTTTTATAGTTATCTGCATTCACCGGTGCCAGATTCTGCACGATGGAGTTGTACTTTAGTACCTGTATTAGTTTCTCAACCTTGGCTTCTGTATTCAGATCGACCGTACAACCAAAAATACTTTTCACTCGTTCGTCCAATGCCGCTTTCACCATTGGAGCAGCTTTTAGTCTGCTATAGAAATCCGTTTGCCTGCTGCGTTCGCTACTACATCCTTGTAGTAAGATTCTCAGGATAATGTAATCCCAATCCAGCACTCGTTGTTGCTGAAAGTAAGAGGAAAGAAATCCTCTTACTGCTACATCTATAGAAATACTACCATCGGCATAATGCGATTGAAGTAGCCGGAGCATCCGGTCTGATTGCAGTTGCTGAATATTCTTCTCCACAAATAGGGTCATGTTGGAAGGTAGGCCATACTGTTGCATATAGGCGGCATAGTCCTGATGGTGATATTCCATGTTGGCTACGAGCAAGTCGAGCAAAGGAAACTTTTCTTGCAACGATTTTATTTGCAAGGGGGATGGCTGATGGAAATAGAGAATCACTTTCTCATCCGCCCATTTCGTATCGAGCTTATATTTGGTAGTAAACCAATCCCCTTTGAAATCAACATACCGATAGCCGGCTTTCCATTCAACTACCGAAAGCTCATCTGCCAGAAAAACGTCATTGAAGATGAATAGCACCTTCAATTCCGGTTCCCGCTCAAAATAGTTATATATCTTTTGTTGCGATGTATTCATACATTAATTATTTCAGTTTCTTACGATACTTCTGATTACTGGCAGTTGGATTTTCCGGATTTGTCATTTCCAGATAACCTGCTTCCACTAAAAAGGTAACATACTTTTCACGATTTTTGCTATGATTACTTATTCCAGCTCTTTCCAGTATCTCTTTGCTACTTCGTGGTACACTACAATAGTTAACAATATCTTTTTGTTTGTTACTTAATTTAATGCGCATAGAAGTGTTATAGGTAGCCTGCTGAGTGTCTAAGTCTAACTGTGAAGTGTCTAAGTCAGTGCTTGGAATAGCCTGTTGAGTGTCTAAGTTTTGCTGCAAAGTGTCTAAGTTAGTGTCAGGGTTTTGCAGAGAAGTGTCTAAGTCAGCACCAACTATGACACCATCTCTCTCAATTGTTATCACGAACTCATGCAACGACTCATTATTAGAGAATGATAATTTCTTATCTTGACTCAATGCACGCTGAATGCCACTTCCTGCACCTGTATAAGGCAACATATAAATAGCATTGGCAAAGAGAAAATTGTTGCGTGGCATGGAGGTTCCTGCTATAATATCATCCACAGACAATCCATTAGGTAGTGTCCCGGGGCTATGTATCTCTACTCTGTTGTCAAAGATGAAAATACGGATGGGTGCTTTCCAATTGAGTGAGCGGTGAACTAAAGCATTTACAACAAGCTCTACCAGACAAGTATAGGGTATCTCTAGTTCACCCATTGAATTGAACTCCTTTTTCACTTGTACCGTTCTTAGGTTGCGGGTGAAGAAGCTCATAATAGTTTCAAACTGATGAAGCAGATTGCCTTCCATATCGGTGTCATTCACTTTATCGCGGAATTGTGTTCCTCCTATGGAATTACCTACAAAGCTGATACACTTGGCAGTCATCACCGGTAACCAGCGTTGTGTATATTTGGCAAATAGAAGAATGGCGGCAATAGTCAGTTTTCCATCGGGACGGATGAAATGCAGATTGCGTAGTAGCTTTTGTTTATCATGACCTTGAACAATAGTACTGCATACCTCATCCAATGAGGCTTCACGGAGTCTATCGCCCGTCATCCCTTTCGTTTTCAGGGCAGTCTCAAACTTATTACTAAGAAATAGTTTGAGCGTCTTTTCGTCCAGATCATCAATAGCGGCATCATTCACTGCAGCTTCATCCGGAATAAAACTACCACACTCTGACATCATCTCTGCAAGTTCTGCATTGTCGAATACTTTACGTTTATCGGCACCATTCTTTACCCAGACGATGCCTTTGTTATCATGGTAAGGCTTATTCAATCCTTCTTTGATGGTAGTCACAATGATTGTTCCACCTTCTATCGAAACTGTATCTATGGTGAGAAGAATGCCCGATACTACATTTTCAGAGGCTATATTGCTTAATAGATTGGTTGTTTCTTGAACTTCTTGGAATGACAGCGGATTGATTTCACCCGTTTTATCATTGATGCCTACTATCAATTGTCCGCCATGCGTGTTACTGAATGCAACGATTTCGCATCCAATATCATATTTGTCAAGAAGCCGCTCTTTGAACTGCACCTTGCTTACCTCACCGAGGTCTCTTAACTTTAGTATATCTTCTGCTGTCATTATTCCCTTTTATTTCAATTTTGCCAATACATCACCAAATTTAGCATAGTTCACTACTACACCATCATCCAAGTCGAAACCAATTTGTTGATCTGCTACTACGTGCAGGCGGTCGTGATACTCGCGACATTCATCAATCTGCTTGCCGATGCTGTCTAGTTCTTTTCGCTCACGGGTAGAGAGATTGGCAGCGTTGGCTTGCATCTCGTTTTGTTTATTGAATAGCGATTCGATATGAGGTAGCAGATAATTGGTACGTATTTTCTCTGCAGTATAAGCATTCATGCGGTGCATATAAGCGATGCACTGGAAGCTACCTTTCTTTGAACTAAACAACCAATAGATGGGACGGTTCTGATACATCTTCTTATGGTCTTTCCAAAAGTCTTTTACAAAATAATCGTCTAGGTGTTTGCCGAGTGATCGTTCTATAAAATTCAGATTATCCATCAATGATTCCTCACCAAAGGTAATGCCGAGCCAGGTTTTGAAGCGTAGTGTGATGTTGTCTGTAAATTCTGTGTTGGCTGGCATAAGCGGAATGATACCATCATCATCAATGGCAAAGCGGCTATTAGGCACGAGGGCTTCGTATTCTTTCTGACTATCGCCTTGATTGGCAAGGATAAGCCCGGGGCGGTCGATGCTGTAACGTCCCATCATACAACCTACGGCATAGCTGATGAGTTGCTTCATCAATACATCATCGTTCCATCGTAGTTTATCTCCTTCAGTAGAGATTTCTTCTTGTTGGAGGATGGTGATTTCGCTTAGCGGTATATCGGGAGTGAGTTCGTCCTGTAAACCATAGATTTCTATGAATAGGCGATTCAGTTCCTCTTCGTTGTGGTGAAGGCGATTGAATTTATTTTCCCATTTTTGTTTGTAAATATTGGTACGCCATTCCAAATTATCTAACTGCAGACTTTCCAAATTGAGTTCAGTGTCTGTATCTTCATTAAATATTTGTATGATTTCTGTATATTCTTTGATAGAATTTAAGGCTACGAGTTCGTTGGTTTGGAAATCCCAACTATTTTCATGAGCATCCCAATCTTGGTGAGAAATTAAAATATTCTCGTCACATATATTTTGAGAAAATTTTAGATCGAAATCATATAAATATGGAAGAACCCCTATCGTTCCTGCTGTAAGATTTAATCCTGGTGCAAGCATATCAAAGAATATTTTAGCAACTTTTGTATTAAGATATGCCATACATGATTTTAAAGATTCCATATTGTCGGCGAACATAGAATCTCCTGCTTGGTCAAAAATACATCCTTTAGGTAAATATCTTAGAGTTATACCTTTTGATGCAATACGATTCCATGTAACGCCTTCCCGAAAATAGAATTTTTGATTTTGTGGTCTTGAACGTAATTTACCTGTATCCGGATTGAACAAATGTTTAATTTCATAGCCGTCATTTTCCCAATTTACAAGGCACTCAAGATTTCCATACCAGCGCCTTGCATTACCTCCATTGATATATGGAAACCACTTAATGTTTAGCTCTTCAATTGAGACTTCTTGCCAATTTCTAATAAATCGATTGTTATCCCCCGTTTGCAAACCTGTTGCAGGTATAAAATGCGAAGAGACTTTGGTTGTATTAATAACATTGATAATATTATCAGTAAAAGTATAACAGAATGGACTGTTCTTTATTTGTTTGAATTTTTCTTGTGTGTATGGATAATATATTCTATTACCAAACTCACATTCTATATTGAAGGATGAAGCTGAATAATTTGCATAATCATATCTAAAAATAGGATTATTTTTGGCAGCAATAAATAGTCTACTAATATGTTCTGGTTCAATTTTGTAAAATGCACGTTCATATAATTTGTAAAAATGAGACGGTGTATTATATTTTGTTTGTTTTAGGGTGAAGGCAATCGAGCCCCAATCGTTCCCAAAATTACCTCTGCCCATATGAAGTAATGAATCTATATGAAAATTATCAATCATATAGTTTCGTAGCTCTCCGAAAGAATAATTAACAAGCCATGTCGGTTGCACAATCATAGAAAGGTTGCAATTGATGCATATGAGATTCATTGCTACTTTCATAAATACAGAATACATGTCAAATCTTTCAATGTAATAGTTAGATTCAACGTATGATTTAAGAGTGTCATTCATGTTCGCAGCACGCATATATGGTGGGTTCATCACTAACGCTGCATAGCTCTTCGTCAGCGTAAGAATAATCTGAATATAAGGTAACATCTTCCGAATATCTTCCGGCAGAACCTCCTGCTGTTCATATTCAGCTGTTCTTATAGCAATCACATTCCGAGTACGCTCTGAAATAGTAAACTTCATGATACTACCTAACGTCTGAGCATCATTCATTAGTAATACAGCATCCGTCAATTCATCCAGCACCTCTGCATTTCCTCCCATGATATACTCCGATAGCGCAGATCTGATAAAAGCTCGCTCTTCATCCGTATTATCAAATGTCTTGCCAACTGCTTCGGCATAAGGAATTGGCATATCCAGTACCCTCGGCATACAATGTGCATCGCTGAAACTATTGTCTTTTTGACAAGCTTTCATAAGCAACGCAAAAGTCGCTAACTGCTTGGCACGTGTGTCAATGTCAATCCCCGTGAGATTATACTGGAAAATATCTTCAATGGCCTTCCTTCTATTGTATCCCTCTTCAATATAAATCTGATAGAGTAGGTCGAAACATTCATTCAGAATGTGCCCCGAACCGCAAGCTAAGTCTGCACATGTCAGGTCATGAATATTGTCAAACTGATAGATGGCATCGGCTGGGGTTGGTTTGGCGGGTTCTACCAGATACTGCATCTCCTTTTTGATGTCAGTATACGGATTATTGTCGAGATAGATGCGCCCCACAGTGTTCTGTACCATATACTTCACAATCCAATTAGGTGTGAATATCTGCGTAGCAGCAGGTATCTCATCGGCTTCAAACTTGCCTTTCTTGGCAAAGACCTCATCCTTACGTTCGGAAATATAGAACTGATAAAGCCAACCGATGAGTTCGGGCGAACGATAATCCTCGTCACTGATGTATTCATCTGCATTCAGTTTATCAATAAAACCGTCTTTAGCCAATATATTACTTGGTAACAACAACTCTGTATAATCAGAAATGGTTCCAAAGCACTTATGAATAATGGGATTACTATGACAATATGCCACAATAAGCACCGCAAACTGCTCGTCGGTCAGTGCATCATTGTTCAATAAGGCCTCCAATTTCTGCCGGCTTTCTTCATTCATCTGTGGGAAACGTCGTTGCCGGGCTTCGCTTACCAAAAGCGGAATACGCACCTCGTCACTTTCGTATTCCAATACTGCCGGTACCAGTTCATTCTTTACCATAATGCGAATGGCCATCAATCGGTTGAACCATGTATAAGCAGCTTCTTCTGCCACCTCCCGATAAGAATGGGATTGAATGCGTTGGTATAAAGACATCCATTTATGGTAAAAATCCTCGCTCTGTACTTCGCCCATAAAGACGGAGCCGCCGCCCATTAATTCTGGTAGCTTGGTGGAGAGAGAGCCATCTGTCTGAAAGCCAAGTGCGGAGAGGCGTTGCTTTACGCCACTCATCAATATGTTGCGTGCTTCGGAAGCGAAGCGTTTCAATCTGTTTGTTTCCATTTTGTTTCTTCTTACGAAATTATTATATCATAATCTCCACCGATATGTTGCATAAGTTCGGCTTTCAGCTTTTGCAGATAGTGATCTATATCAGCTTCGGTTTGTATAGGCTGAGTGGTATGCGTATGGAGATGTACCATTTTACGGGCACGAGGTGTAGCAATCGGTTCTTTAACAACACTTCCCCCTCCGTCAGCAAC
>ERZ1027040.758-NODE-758-length-12947-cov-11.748216_pt1 | contig 12947 bp, 8 predicted proteins | sample MGYA00519437_ERZ1027040 | MGnify/ENA primary metagenome ERZ1027040 (study PRJEB26926, sample SAMN06164809) | human gut metagenome | biome: ENVO:00009003; feature: ENVO:2100002; material: ENVO:00002003 | host: Homo sapiens | place: USA | collected 2012 ... | reverse complement strand
TTCCGTTGTCGGTCTTTTGCGGATTTGCCACATAATCAATGATGTCGCTGATTGCCTGACTTTCGGTGCGGCCCTTGCCGATATGCAGGGGCATGATGCGTGTGGTTGCCATAGATGGAGCCTCCTTTCCAAAAAAGAAAAGGACAGCTGTGTGAGCTGTCCTTTGGTTAATCTAAATTTTCAACAGGCTGCTGTGCTTTTAAGACTGCAATCCGTTTGGTATCCACAAAATGAGTTGCATACCATTTCTCAATTTCCAGATTTCCGCTTTTGCTGAACCGCAGCGGAATCACCGGCTTGTGTCCCTGCCCATTTTTCTTTTTTACACCCCATTTCTTGTAGTAACAGAAGGAGGGTTTTAAGCCAGTTTTTTGTGCGTACACCCGCATCTGGTGCATGATGAATGAGAGTTTGCGCAGATTGACAGTACATACCCGTTCCAGATAATCAACCCGCCCAAACCGCCAGTCCTCATATTTCTGTTTTGGCAGGACACCGATCTCCATCAGTACATCTACCGGAGTCGCATAACCACGGCACTGGCATTGATGATAGACCGCTGAATGTACTTTTCCAATCAGTTCTTTTTCAGTCATGGCAGTTATCTTTCTTATCGTGCCAGTTTTTCAAGACAGCCTCTACCTGAGCAATCAGCTGTTCCTTGTCCGGCATATAGAGAACATACCGGGATGCGAAGATATTGTTGGACAGACCGCCCAAGGCATATTCCGCCGCGATGCTGTCTTTTTCCGTACAGAGGATAATACCGATAGGCGGGTTATCGTCAGGGTCGTTGACTTCTGCCGCATAGTAGTTTAAGTACATATTGAGCTGACCGGCAGCCTCTGGTGTCAGTTTTTTCGTTTTCAGTTCAATCAGTACATAAGCACGGAGGATTTTATTGTAAAATACCATGTCCACATAGTAGTGGGTGTTGTTCAGGGTCACGCGCTGCTGGGTTCCGACAAACATGAAGCCCCGTCCAAGTTCCAAAAGAAACTTTTCGATCTGTACGACAAGAGCTTTTTCCAAATCGCTTTCCAATATGGGCTTGTTCTCCGGCACACCCAAAAACTCGAACACATAGGGATCACGGATGATGTCAGCTGGCTGATTGATTTTAATCCCTTTCTGCGCCAGAGAGAGGACCTTTTCTTTATTCGCATCTCCGCTGGAAAGTAGCAGCCGTTCATACAGCGAGCTGTCAATCTGCCGTTTCAGCTCCCGAACTGACCAGCCCGAATTGATAGATTCTTTCTCGTAAAAGCTGCGTTTGTTCTCATCCGTAATACTCAAAAGTTCACAGTAATGAGACCAGGACAATTTGCCAGACACTGTCTGGCATTTTTCATAAGCAAGATAAAATGCCCGCATATTTTGCAAATTAGAACGAGAAAAACCTTTTCCAAATTCCCGTGTCAGCTCTTTGGAAAGTTCCCTTAAGGTTTGTTTTCCATAATCCGCGCGAATCTGATTTTGCTGTTCATACTCCACGATAATCCGGCCAATGTTCCAGTAGGTTGTCAAAAGCTGCGTATTAACCTGCTGTGTAACATTTTTTCTGGCGTTTTCCAGCAGCTCTCGGATTTCCAAAATCATGGAGTTGTTTGGCGTTAATTGATTTTCCATACACGCCCTCCTTTATCTAAAACTATCCGCACTCGGCGGCAGAATATATTCTTATATAGTATATCCTATTTTCAATGGAAAGTAAAATAACATCAGTGGCATATTTTATCCATAAACCAAATCCTGAATGGCAAACTTCAAGTCCTGCACCTTGCCCAGCAGCCAGATGGCAGCCATCGGCAGACCATAGGGACTAATAAGGAATGCCATCACGAGCAGGATAATGCCGTTTTGCAGGGAACAGGTCAGCAGAACCGCCACACCCAGCAGGGCGATTACCATGCTGATAAGCCCCAGCACCAGACCGGAAACATAGACGATCCCCACACAAATCCAAACGAACAGGGTCAGTGTCAGAATTACCGGAGCTACCAAAATCTTCAACAACAGTTTTAACAAAAACACCAATGCCCTCATTGTTATGCCTCCTCCCAAAATCACAGTTCCTGTTCCTGATTCCATTATCCCTGTCTCACAGCCAAAAGGCAAGGATATGGGCAAAAAGAAAAAGCGGAGGAAGGCGCGGCGAAAAGAACGCCGTTCCTCCCTCCGCAGATGGGGTATTTGTCCTGATTATGAAAGTTTAGCGAGCCGGGTCAGTATCTCCTTAACGCCGTCCCATAACTGTTCCTGCCGTTGGGATATATCCTCCAAATCGGCATCATAAATCCGCCCGGTCTCATGCACCTTGCGGGTCAGCTGGTTTAAGTTGTTGCTGCTCCGGCGCAGCAGGGATACCAGTTCTTTCAGTTCCGGCAAGTCCAGCTGCACCACATAGCCGTCCACAGCCATTTTCCGCAGATAGGCGCTCAGGTTTTTTGTCCCAAACTGTGCCATTTTCTGCTGGATCACATCCATCTCCGCAGGGGAAACCCAAAACAGGACCGGCACATCTCGCTTGCGCTTTGCCATGGTTATCGCTCCGGCTCCTGTTTCTTCGGGGCGGCAGGCTTATGGGCAGGCGGTTCCTGTTTGAGCTTTTGCAGGACAGAGCTTTTCTGCGGTTCCTGCATGGTTTTTCTGGCCTGCCTGGTAAACAGGTCGGTCAGACCGGGGTTGACCCCATCCACAACCAGATAGGCACAGTGGCGGGAAGCATCGCTGTCCTCCGGCATGGGAATGGTTTTTGCCCAGGCTTTATTGTCCTGAGAGATACGCCCGTCATGGTTCTTGTGCTGGATGGTGTTGGCAAGAATGAACTGTACCCGTTCCGCCCCGAACTTTTCCAGCACATCTTTGACCGCCGCCTCCGTATCCAGCCGGTTCTCTGCATAGTGGGCGCTGATAGCCTGTTCAATGGCTTCTTTGCAGGCGCTGTTTGCCTGATATGAACGGTTATATTGTGCCATTTCCCCATGCTGGGACGCATAGGCGGCAGAATGGGGATAGAGAGGGGCAGTTCGTAATTCTTCCTGCTCCCTGCACACATCATCGGCACGGTTTTCAATGCTGTCCCGGATCACATCCATGTAGCCGGTCTCCAGCTTTTCAAAATGGCGGTACACATCCGCCAACGGCGAAGAAGATTCCAAAAGTGCCTGGGCCTGGGCGTCGGTCAGCTCCAGCTGCTCCATCGCCATCACGATGTCCTCCCGGACCGTGTACTCATAGGTGTGGTGCAGAATTTCCTCCGGGGGCTGGCTTTTCAGCCAGTCCCGGAATTTATCCTGTTCATCAGACATTTTCTCAAAAAGAGCTGTATTCCAATCTGTTGCATTCATAATCATCGTACCTCCTCGTGTTGTTTTGGTTTCTTTTCAAGGCTGCGTGGTGGCACAGGGCGTTTCAGGCTGTCCAGCACCGAGGGCCGCGCACTCTTGGCAACCACGGTTTCCGGCTGGGTGTGGCCTTTGCCGTCAATGTTCAGCAAAGTGTCCAGTTCCACCAGACGGGCGGACTTGACCCGCAGATCGTCCTCAAAGGGGAACGGCTTGCCAACTTCCTCTTTGGCAGCGGCCTGCTGCTGGTAAAGGTTCTCCAGCTGGTTTTTGACCGCCTCCAGACGCTGGGGCATCTGCGCCAGTGCGTTGTCGATACGGGTAAGATTTCCGCGCGGGTCTGTACCAAGAGTTGCCCTGTGGGTCATCTGTCCTTTCAGCAGGAGCGTATATTCCTGTTTCCAAGCGGAAAATTCCACGGACATGGCATAGCCCCGGTAACTGCCAATCTGCACCGGATCGGAGGTTTTGACCTCCTTGCAGGCATCCAGCAGGGCTGCACCGGCATTTTCTTTGTCGGTCAGCACATCGCCCCGGATCTCCATACCGGCAAAGCCATCTGCCGGGTGTGGGTGGGCAGCCAGTGTTTCTAAATCGGCTTCAAAGCCCTGGATATACCCCTTGTTGGTTTCGATTTCCTGGGGGAAGTATTTGAGCAGCTGGTCCTCCAGACGGTATTGCTTGCTCTGGTGGTCGGCTTTCATCAGCTTCAGCTTGGCAACCTCCACATCCAAATCCATACGCTCCTTGATACGGGGGTCTCCGGCACACAGGGCCTTGATCTCGGCAAAGGAAAGCGCCGTTTCATCCACATCGTCGCAGCTTCTCACAGGCGATTTAGAAGTCATGATCTGGCTGATGAATTTCTGTTTGTTTTCCACCGTCTGCCAGAGGTAGGCATCAAAAGTTCCCTCGGTCACATAGCGGTAGACATGGACCAGGGGGTTCTGGTTGCCCTGGCGCTCGATACGGCCCTTGCGCTGGGCAAGGTCTCCCGGACGCCACGGGCAGTCCAAATCATGCAGCGCCACAAGGCGATCCTGCACATTGGTGCCTGCGCCCATCTTGGCGGTGCTGCCTAATAGTACACGCACCTGACCGGTACGGACTTTAGAGAACAGCTCCTTTTTCCGTACTTCGGTGTTGGCTTCATGGATAAAAGCAATCTGGTCGGCAGGCATCCCCTGAGCAATGAGTTTCTGGCGGATGTCCTCATAGATGGTAAAGGCAGGCTCCGGTTCATCCAGTGGGATTGCTTCTTCCAACCCGTGAAGCAGCGGATTGTCCAGCTGTTTGGCTGCCTTTTTGGAGGGAGCTGCCTGGGGCGTGGAAATGTCGCAGAACACCAACTGGGTCAGCTTGTCTGCATCCCCGTCCCGCCAGATCTGCATGATGTTGTCCACGCACTGATTGATCTTTGTGCCAGGTTCATCCGGCAGCATCTGGTTGACGATCCTCTGGTCCAGTCCCAGCTTGCGGCCATCCGAGGTGATTTTGAGCATATTATCCACCGACGGGTCCACACTGCCGCTGTGTACTTCGGAAGCGCGCTCAGAGAGTGCCTTCACCATTTCCTGCTGATGTTCGGTGGGCTGTGCCACGATGTTGTGGTATTCCACTTCCGGGGTAGGCAGATTCAGTTGGTCGGCAGTCTTAATGTCGGCCACCTCTTTGAACAGGTTCATCAGCTCCGGCAGGTTAAAAAACTTGGAGAATCGAGTGCGCGCCCGATAGCCGGTTCCCTCCGGGGCCAGTTCCAGCGCCGTGACGGTTTCTCCGAAACGGCTGGCCCAGCAGTCGAAATGGGTCATGCTCAGTTCTTGCAGGCGGTCATACTGGAGATACCGCTGCATGGTGTAAAGCTCGGTCATGGAGTTGCTGACCGGGGTTCCGGTTGCAAAGATAACGCCACGGTTTCCGGTAATCTCGTCCATATAGCGGCACTTGGCGAACATATCGCTGGACTTTTGGGCATCGCTGGTGGAGAGACCTGCCACATTCCGCATTTTGGTGTATAAAAACAGGTTTTTGTAGTTGTGTGCCTCGTCCACGAACAGCCGATCCACGCCCAGCTGCTCGAATGTCACCACATCGTCCTTGCGGCTCTCGGCCTGCAATTTTTCCAGCCTGGCTTCCAGCGATTTGCGGGTGCGTTCCAGCTGCTTGACTGTAAAACGCTCGCCGCCGCTGGCCTGTACCTCGGCAATCCCTTCCGTGATCTCGTCGATCTGCTCATAGAGGAGCCGTTCCTGACGCTCTCGGCTGATGGGGATTTTCTCAAACTGGCTGTGTCCCATGATGATGGCATCATAGTCGCCGGTGGCGATCCGGGCGCAGAACTTCTTACGGTTGTGGGTCTCAAAGTCCTTTTTCGTGGTGACAAGGATGTTGGCGGAAGGATAGAGCCGCAGAAACTCCGAAGCCCACTGCTCGGTCAGGTGGTTCGGCACAACAAAGAGGGATTTCTGGCACAGCCCCAGACGCTTACTCTCCATGGCGGCAGCCACCATTTCAAAGGTTTTGCCCGCGCCTACTTCGTGCGCCAGCAGCGTATTGCCGCCGTACATCACATGGGCAATGGCGTTCAGCTGATGCTCCCGCAGGGTAATGGACGGGTTCATGCCGCCAAAAACAATATGGCTGCCGTCATACTCGCGGGGGCGGGTGGAGTTCATTTCCTCGTTGTACTGGCGCACCAGAGTTCGACGGCGCTCCGGGTCTTTCCAAATCCAGTCCTTAAACGCATCCCGGATAGCCTGCTGCTTTTGGGCTGCCAGCGTGGTTTCTTTGGCGTTCAGCACCCGGCGCTCTTTGCCGTCTGCGTCCTCCACCGTGTCATAGATACGGACATCCCGCAGGTTTAAGGAATCCTCCAAAAGCTTGTAGGCGTTGGCACGGCTGGTTCCGTAGGTGGTATAGGCTGCCACATTGTTCTGGCTTACAGAGCTTTTGCCGGTGATCTGCCACTCGGCGGTGAAAGAAGAATAGTTGACCTCGATATTGCGCTGGAGATAAAACGGCGTATCGAAGGTCTCATACATAAACTGCTGGATGTACTCTTTGTCGATCCAGGTAGCGCCCAGGCGCACCTCAATCTCCGAAGCGTCCAGGTCTTTGGGCTGGGCTGCGGTAAGAGCCTCCACATTGACTGCAAAGGAAGGGTCCTGCTGTGCTGCCCGCTGTGCCTGACGCAGCTTGCGCCGCACATTGCCGGACAGGTATTCGTCGGCTGTTACATAATGGGGAGTGCCGTCTTTCTCCACCTGTCCCGGTACACGGAAGATCACGCCTTGCAGCTCGGCGGCCAGTTCGTCGCTGGTCTTGCCAGTCAGCTCCGACATATACGCCATATCCACACAGGCTTTCTCCGCGATAGAGACGGCAAGGGCTTCACTGGCGGTATCCACGGTGTCCACCGCCTTGTGTGGCTTGATGGTGCGCTTGGTGAACATATCCGCCTTGCGTTCCAGCTTGCCGTCCTCGTCAATGACTTCCAGCGCGCAGAGCAGATAGTAGCTGGAATCATCGGCAAAGGCCAGTCGGTTCGCCCGGTCATTGATAAGACCATATTTTGCGGAAAAGCTGTCATAGAGCCGGTTCAGTTCAGCCTGTTTATCCTGGATGGCGCTGTCCGGTGTGGCGGCGTCCATTTGCAGATCAATGAGCTGCTGGACACATTCCCGCAGCCCCACCAGCCCTTTTACACGAGCTTCGGCGGTGGCATTCAAGTCAGGCCGCACCATACGGCTATTTTCACGGTAGTACACATCACCGTCCACAACGGTGTAGGAGTAATTTTTCACATTGGGGTCGGCGGGAATGGAGGTGTCGATGGCTTCGCCCTCACCCAGCTCCGGCAGCTCGGCTTCCTGGTAGGTGCCGCGAATGTACTTCACGGCATCATGCAGCTGATCGGCAAGCTCCAGCCCCTCAATGGGATTCACGGTGTAGTCCATGCCATGGGCGGTGCTTTCCGGTTCCTGTCGGCCCAGCACCATTTCCGGGTGGTCCAGGAAATAGCGGTTGATGGCAAATCCGTCCTCCGTCTGTCCGGTCTGGGTCCACTCTGGTGCAATGTCCAGCGGACGGTCACGCTTTTGCAGGAAAATGATGTCCGAAACGACCTCTGCACCAGCGTTTTTCTTGAAAGCGTCATTGGGCAGACGGATGGCTCCCAGCAGCTCGGCACGTTGAGCAAGATACCGGCGCACGGTGGAATCCTTGGCGTCCATCGTATAGCGGCTGGTGACAAAGGCCACCACGCCGCCGGGACGCACCTGGTCGAGTGCTTTGGCAAAAAAGTAGTTGTGGATGCTGAAATTCAGCTTGTCATAGGCTTTATCTCGAACCTGATACTGGCCGAAAGGCACATTACCAATGGCAAGGTCATAGAAATCTCGCCTGTCGGTGGTCTCAAACCCGGCCACGGTGATGTCGGCCTTGGGGTAGAGCTGCTTTGCAATCCGTCCACTGATGGAATCCAGCTCAACGCCATACAGACGGCTGTTTCGCATTTCTTCCGGCAGCATACCGAAGAAATTGCCCACACCGCAGGACGGCTCCAGGATGTTGCCGGTCTCAAAACCCATGCGGCCCACGGCCTCATAGATGGCCCGGATTACCGTGGGACTGGTGTAGTGCGCGTTGAGGGTGGAACCTCTGGCGGCAGTATATTCTTCCGGGGTCAGCAGCTCTTTCAACTGGGTATATTCCGCAGCCCATGCGGGCTTCTCCGGGTCAAAGGCGTCGGCCAGACCGCCCCAGCCCACATACCGGGAAAGAATTTTCTGCTGCTCCGGCGTTGCCTGTTCAGTGGTTTCCTCCAGATATTTCAGCAGCTTGATTGCCGCGATATTGGCCTGAAACTTGGCTTTCGGACCGCCTTCGCCCAGGTGGTCGTCGGTGATACGGAAATTCTCAGCGGTGCGGCGCAGGTTGTCCTTGTATTCCCCGTAAGCGGCTTCCTCGGCGGCTCTGGCATTGGGGAAGGTCTGCCACTCGCCGTTTACCTGAATGGAAACGGGGTGTTCGTCCAGCACTTCATCCAGAGTTTTTTCCGGCTCAGCGGCAGATGCAGGCGGCTCTGGCTCATTGGTTCGCAGGGTCTGAACAACCACATCATAGGGCAGATGGTTCTTGTCACCGGGATAAACTGTCACCGGCTCAGTGGTAAAACCGGGCTGTGCAGGTTCCGGCTTCTGCTCCAAATGCTGACGAATGACTGAAATCGGCTCCACCCGGAAGATGGGGAATCCCACCGCATTTGCAAAGGTCACATCTTGAAGTTCCACCCGGCCAATATCCGGCTCCAGCTTGCTGACCCGGAAAGTGCGCCCATCCAATGCAAAGGTGGTCTCGCCGGGAATTAGGTTGTGACGGGCATACTCGGCATCGGAAAGCGATTGGTTCGACTGCTCCTGTTCTTCAGCGGCAATCTGCTCCACATCCGCCATCACGCGCTGAATGAATGCGTCATTGCCCAGCTTTTCTTCGTCCACCAGCTCGCCATTCACAATACCGCGCTCGGCCAGCGCCTCCCGGATGGCGATGGGGTCGATGTTGTCGAACCGGTCCTGTTCTGCTTCGGTGTAGAACCGGTCCTCCTTGATAAGCTGAGCGATCCGGCGCTGTACCTTGGGCCAGGGCAGCTCAATTCCCTCCGGACTTCCGGCGCGGATCACAAACAGGCTCTTGCTGTCACTGCCGCTGTATTCCTGAGCCAGCCATGCAGCGGTATCTTTTTCCCGCCCATGCTGTTCCATGTAGCGGACAACGGCGTGTTTGCTCTGAATATCTCCGTTCCATGCGCGGATGGCATCGTCAATGTCATCCTGCGAGAGAGGACGCAGCATTTCATGGAGCCGTGGGTAGGTTTCGTCAATTACTTCCCGGTGCAGCCGTTGGCGGAACTCCGGCACATCGGAATAGAGCCGAATCAGCTCCAAATCACCGGAGCCGAGAACGGCACGGCGGATGGCGGCATTGCCCTCAATGACAGCATTTTCATGGTCGCTGTGACCGCAGGCGTTGCGGTATGGCACATCCTCCATCACAGCGGCAAGCACAGTGGGTTTGTACTGCTCATGCAGTTCCCGAATCGTGGGAGCTGGCTGTTCCGGCACATCCTCCTGCAAATCGTCAAGGTTTGTATCCGGCTGCTGGGACTGGACTTCATCTTCCTCCGCCAGCGCCTTTTCCGCCTGGATTTTGTCGTACTCTGCCTGTTCCTGTTTGGTGAGATAGCGTCCCTTTTGAATCAGATCAGTAATCCGTTTGGCAGCTTTCTCCCATGTGAAATGCACATCCGGGCAGCCATCCTTTTTGTAACGCAGACCTTTTCCATCGTGATCTTCCCAGCTGCCCCCAGCGCCGGACAGGGCGTGAGAGTGTCCGCCAGTGCCGTACTCATTTTTGAGAAAATCCACCTTTTCTTTATCCGTATGGGGCTTCTGGAAAAAGGTAAAAATCCGGCCTTTACCACTTTCAAATCCGCTGCCTCTGGTCATGGCGGCGTCGATCTCATCCTCGGTAATGAAGTGCTGGACGGTTGGCACTTGGGAAAGGTCCGAAGAAAAAGTCCTGCGGGACAGGGACAGGTCTTTCAGGTTTTCCCAAATCTCTCTCGGTTTGTGGTAGTGGAAGCGCAGCAACTCCCGGTCCTGCTGGTAGGCCGTCCAGAAGGCAGCGTATTCTTCCGCAAGGGTCTGACGGAACTCCGGGCGGTTCAGCTGCTCGGCAAGCCATGCGGTTTCTTCCGGGAACCCGTTTCTCTGAATACCGGACAGACAGGACAGATACCCGGAATCTCTGGCTTTATCGCTGAAATCGTGGTACAGATGCCAAAGTTTTTCCGCAAGGAGGGAGCGTTCATAGCCCGCCGCCTCAGCCAGCTCCACATTGGCGGCAAACTGGCCCTCCTGCAAAAGCTGGCCGATACGCTCGGCGGCGCTCTCCCAGGAAATGACCTGGGCGGACTTGTCGTAACGGGCTGTTTTGCCGTGGGAAAGATGGATGCCGTCCTCGGCATACCATGCGGTGACGCTGCCGATCCCGTTGCCGCCGTGATACAGATTTTTCAGAGTGTCTGCGATTTCGGCGGTGGATTTCTGCTTCTCAAAGGCCGCCACAATGCGCTCCCTTTGGCGATCCGTGTTGCCGCCCAGCCGCAGCACATGGTCAATATCCGCCTGGGCAAAAGAAAAAGCAGAGGATGTTTTCACATTCTCTGCTTCATCTATGATTCGGATTTGTTCGTTTTCGGAGAGGAAGAAACTCAGCTGTGAATAAGCTCCGCCATCAGAATCTCCTCGGCCTGCGCCTTGCAGGTGTTCATCAGGCCCACCCAGCGCATCGGATCGCTGGCTTTCAGCTGCTCCGTCGCGCCCGCGTCTTTCGCCAGCTGGGGCATCAGCTGCTCCAGACGGCTCTGTGCGGTCTCGTCGATTTCCAGCAGGTGTGGGTACAGCTTCTCGCTCATCAGCAGCTGGTTGTATAGGATGGGACGGTGTTCCTTGAGGTATGCTTTCCGCATCCTGCCGTACTTGCCCAGGGGCTTCTCCGGCTGTTCGCTCAGCTTCAGGTCGGGAATCAGATAATCTCCGTTCTGGATGTAGTTCATGGGATTCTTCATGTTGGGGTCTCCTTTCTTTGATGGCCTCACGCTCGGCATTTCGGATGGTAACGCCGATCTGCCGCAGCACCTGTTGATTGATCTGGCTGACCGCCGTTCCCAACGCCCCGATGGTAGACGGGGTGTTGAAATCAAAGATCGCCATGAAATCTTCGTGGTCGAAGTAGCGTTCCGGCTCCAGTCCACAGCGGGACATCAATGCGTAAGTGATGCTGACGGTGGCGGCTGCCTTAAACTGTACTTCGATGTTAAATTCATCATATTCCTCTAAAAAGGAATCGTCAACGATATAAAGAAAGTCCTGACGATGCTCGTTCCAGTATTCGCCCGCCAGTTTTCCGGCCACCGCCTCCAGCTGCTGGGCAAGGTCATCGCCGCCAACCTCGTAAGTGCGCTCCAGCATGGCCGACACAGAATCCCTGTGCTGTTCCTCCAGCTTCCACAGCCAGGGGGTGCGGGAATGTTCGCGGGTCCCGGTGTCCGTGATGTCGAACACATAGCGCAAACGGGGTTTATCACCGGAATCGTCCACCAGGGCGATACCCTTGGAGCCACGGCGCACATAGCGGCCCATTTTTTCATTCCATAAATCATACTCCGCACAGGCGGTAGCGTCGGGGCGCTGGGCATAGATCAGCAGCTGTTCATGGAATGGATACTTGTAAAGGCGGGCAGCAGTGTTCAGAAATCCCGCCCATTCCTGCCAGCTGCCAGTGAGCTGGGTCGCCACATGGTCGGCCATCTGCCGGTAAAATTCTGTTTTGGATGGCATGGTGTTTTGTCCTCCTTTCAGTTTTGGGTAAAAGAAAAGCAGGAAACCTTGAAAGATTTCCTGCTGCTTATACGTTTATTACCTATTTTTTTGCCAGAATACAGATATGATGTTTTTGGTTTTTGTGATCGATGGTGATTTCTGAAAATCCTGCTTCAGTTAGAAAAAATTCTAACTGCTCTACAGTATAAATTTTCATGTTGTCAATGATTTTCAACCACTTATCATCCGCTTTATTTGTACCATCGGATTCATTCACAATTAAAAACCTGCCACCTTTTTTGAGGATTTGGTACACCTGTTTAAAACTCTCAAGAGGTCCCGGCCAGAAATATACAGTTTCAAATGCTGTAGCCAAATCAAAAGTGTCTGCGTTAAAAGGAAGCTGCAAAACATTTGCATGAGTAACCTGCAATCTTCCGTTTTTAATCGCTTGCTGATTGAACTGTTTTGTTTTTTGGACAGAAATCTCAGAGTAATCTAAAGCATGCACCGTTGCAGCCGGAAATCGCTTTAATAATTCTGCTGCATTTCGCCCACCTCCACACCCCAGATCTATGATTTTAGATGGGTGCAATTTTGTAATATGCTCCATCCCCCAATCCGAAACAGCAGCGTGGCCTTTATTCATACTTTTCACCATAAGTTCGCCCAGCAAGCCTTCTGGTTTTCTTGTGCTATTAAATAATTTTTTTACAATTCCCATTTCCCATTTCCAACCCGTTCTTGATATATTTATATCTTTTTCCTGTATTCAATTCCTAAAATAAACAACCCAGTGATAAATATGATTGAAAAACAACCGATGGGAACAGCAATACCATGTTCAAGCATGGTACAAATCAATCTGCCCGGTGGTGTTATCCAACTCGTTACGGGATTTAAGATACAAGCCGCCAGCAGAATAACAATGCCAATCGTTCCACTCAAAGTTAAAAAACCGCCAATTAGTGTTTTTTTCATAGCATCTACCTCTTTTTATATCCGAAGATATTACTGGTTAGCATTAACTAACTATAAATATACCACAACAGGCAGCAATTATCAAGTATTTGCTTATTCATCAAAATCCGGGTACAGTTCCAGCTGGGCAAACTCGGCGTCGCTCATAGCCTGGAGCTTCATCAGGGCGCTGTCGGTCAGTTCCCTCAGTTCCGTTTCCTCCGGCGAAAGTTCGCCGCGCATCTCGGTCAGAGCC
>ERZ1027040.753-NODE-753-length-12988-cov-6.128895_pt1 | contig 12988 bp, 15 predicted proteins | sample MGYA00519437_ERZ1027040 | MGnify/ENA primary metagenome ERZ1027040 (study PRJEB26926, sample SAMN06164809) | human gut metagenome | biome: ENVO:00009003; feature: ENVO:2100002; material: ENVO:00002003 | host: Homo sapiens | place: USA | collected 2012 ... | reverse complement strand
CGAATACCGGGATGAAAACGGATACAGGAGGAATAAGTAATGCTTTTACAGGTGATTCTGGAAGGTCTTGGGCTGGGGGCTTTGCTGGTTCTTGTCTGTGCTGTGGGCATCTGCAAAGGGGCTGTTGGGATGGTGCATCTTTACAGCCCGGCGGTGCAGCAGCGGTGCGTGAAGCTGGGACTTACAACACGCGAAAAAATAAAGCGAAATGCTTTGATTTTCAAAGCGGTATGCATTCCCGGCTACATCGCCTATGTGCTGGTCTGTGTCTATGGGATAAACGGTGCAAAGGGCTTTGTTCAGGGTTTCTGGCAGTTACTCGTTATCTTGTCCGTTATGAATCTCATGGACCACCTGTTGGTTGATGGCTATTGGGTGGGGCACACGAACGCATGGACGATTCCCGGAACAGAGGATCTGAAGCCCTACATCACCGCAAAAGACAAACAGAAAAAGTGGCTGTTCGGCACGGTGGGCATGGCAGTCATAGCGGCGGTACTGGCGGAAATGATGACAGTACAGTGATCGGAAAGACCCTTCTGTCAGCGGCTTTTTCCGGTTTCTCGCCAAGGTCGGGGACAACGGGATGAAAATGCAGATCGTGAAGATCAGATTTGGAGGCAAGAAATGAAAATTCTGGTATATGGTGCAGGCGTTCTGGGGTGCAATCTAGCAAGAAATCTGCTGCGCGCCGGAAAGGATGCCACTCTGCTTGCGCGGGGAAACTGGGCTGCGGAGATCAAGCAGAACGGCCTGCGGATCAAGGACAAATTTTCGCTCCGCACCTCGGTCAGCCGCATTCCGGTGGTGACTGAACTTGCACCGGATGCAATGTACGATGTGATCTTTGTGGTCCTGCGCTATACGCAGCTGGATTCTGTTCTGGACACGCTGCGGGCGAATCGGACGAAGAACATCGTTTTTGTGGGGAACAATGTGCAGGCGAGGGCGCTGGCGGCGGCACTGCCGGAAAAGAACGTCCTGTTTGCCTTTGCGCTTTCTGCCGGGCATCGGGAGTCTGACCGGGTGGTCTCCATCGACCTGAAAAAGATCACCATCGGACAGCTGCCGGGTGCAATCTCCAATAAACAGTTGATCGGGCGCATCTTCTATGGCACGAAATATAAGGTCGTCTACGAGCCGAACATGGAGGACTATCTGCTCTGCCATGCCGCGTTTGTGATGCCTGCGGCCTTTGCCTGCTATAAGACAGACGGCGACCTGAAAAAGCTCAGGGGAGATACTGCATACCTAAACCGTCTGCTGGATGCAAACATCGAGGGATACCGCGTCATCAGAAATGCCGGACACGCCATTCTGCCCAAGGAGGATGCGGACTTTGAAGGGGAAAAGTACCGCAAGACCTGCCTGCGCATTTTCAAGCTGATGTGTGCCACTTCGCTGGGCAAGCTCTGCGCCTCCGACCATGCTATGAACGCCATCGATGAAATGAGCGCGCTGAACCGGGACCTCAAGAAATTTTTTGATGAACATGGCGCAGCCTACCCGGTATGGCAGGCACTGGAAACGGAAGCCGGGAGGTATCTGCAATGAAATACGCCGGGATGCCTATGGGAATGTGGGTGCTGTTTTCAGGCTCCTTTCAAAAACAACTGACCGCTGTACTGGGCTATGATGTAGCCACCGCAAAGCAGATCACCAAAAGCGCCAAGCCGAAATACAAAGAGATCATCGCCAAATTGCCGGAGTTTGAAAAGGCCGACCGCTTCCAATTGAACATCATTGGCTGCGCCATGCTGGGGGCGTTCGTTCTCTGTATGCCGAAGCGGCCGGATACAGAGGCGCTGACGGTTTACTATGAGAACGCTCAGATGACGCCGCTGATGAAGTGGTTCTGCCGCAAAAGCGGAAAAAGCAAATTTACCGCAAAGGACATTGCCGCCATGAAGGCAACCGCTGCCCTGAAAGCCGCCGACCGCAACCCCTATTCGTGGAACATGGAGTTTTACGAATACCCGGATGGCAGCGGCTACGAGGGACGCTTTACCAAATGCGGCATCTGTGTGCTGATGAAGGAACTGGGGCTGTACGACCTGACCCCCGCCCTGTGCCATCTGGACTACACCATGAGCGAAGCAGGCGGTGTGACAAATTTTGTGCGGCAGTATACCCTTGCTTCCGGCGGACCCTACTGCGACTGCGGGTACAAAAAGAAAGGGTAACGGACGATGAAGAGGAAGGAAACCTATCTTTCCCGTGATTTCCGGGAGACTGCGGCACTGCGCTTTCCCGCGCGGGCAAAGGAACTGAACACCGCTTTCGATATGCGCCTGAGTGCGCTGCTGGCTGAAAATGCGGGTGCAAGCAAGGAAAAGCAATATCACCTCAAGCGGCAGATATTGCCGGGCATTTCGGCCTACGAGACCTTGCAGCGGGTCATGCCGAAAGAGGAGGCACTGCAAACCGTTCACGGCTATGTGGAGCACTTGGCGAGAACGAGCCACAAACAGCTTGCCGCCCTGCTGCACATACCGGGGCTTTACCGCCTTGTTCCCGGCGTTTTCGTCAAATCCACCCGGAGCGTTTTCGGCCCGGCGGCGGGCTTTGCCCCAAAAGAACTGCAGACCGGTAACGGCGTCTGGCGTGTGGATATGATGAAGTGTCCCTATCACGACACCTGCGCAGAATACGGCTGCCCGGAGCTGTGCCGCTGTTTTTGCGACAGTGATGACATCAGCTATACCGGGCTGCATCCGAAGCTGATCTGGGAGAGAAGCATGACGCTGGGGCGTGGAAATGACCGCTGCGATTTCTGCATGAAGGTCAGATAATAATGGGCGGCATATTGAAATGGAAATCAAACGATTCGGTACATGGTATTTCTGGCATACTTTCTTGTTTTGTATGAACCACGATGGAAGACGAAGGAAATGGGAGCATATGCCCGATTCGCACGCAGACTGAGAGGAGAAAAACAATGATCGTACTGCAACTGCTGCTTTATTGTCTGCTGTTTACCGCAATGGTAAAAATCGCTGTGATCGGCGGTGCTGTCAATGGACTGTACTTTTATCCCAAGGAGGTGCAGGATCGCGCCATCGAACTGGGACTGATCGACCGCAATACGATGAACCGGAAACGAAAATGCTTTATGATACTGTTCTTTATCGTGATGCTTGCTGCTCTTGTGCTGATCATCGGTTTGTGGAACGGGGCTTCCTCCTTTGGTGAGGTCTATTGGCAGGCGCTGCTGTTTCTTGAGGTCATGAATATCTATGACGGCGTTGTAATCGACAAGCTATGGGTCGGGCACAGCCAGTTTTGGGTGCTGCCAGGGCTTGAAGATGCGCCGTTCGTGCAGACCTGGAGGCAGGTGCTGAAAAAGCGAAGCATACTGGCGCTGATCTGGGTTGCGGGAGCGGCAATTGTCGGCGGTATTGTCCATTTGATTTTCTAAGAAGTTGGAAATTGCCCAAATGAAAAGCAGAATCATGAACTGCAATCGGAGGCAAAAAAGATGAAGACGGAGAAACCGAAAAAGCTGATTCGATGGTACATTCTCGGTGTGATCGGGGCAGTATTGACGATCCTGGCGGCAGGCATTGTGGTGCCCGCTTTGTCCTATCTGCTCAGCTTTGCCGCCGGAGCCATGCTGTATGTGGTGGTGGAGGAGCTGATCTCGGAAATGTCGCAGGGGCAGCACTCTAACGTCGGCACGGTGTTTTTTGCGGTAGGCTTCAGCGTGATGATGGTACTGGATGTGGCACTGGGATAGCGCATGGTTGAGAAAATTGCGATGCAAGGGGCGAAGAAAGGAAAAATATGAAAGACAGAGATCTGCCAGTTGACCACAGCAGCCATTCCAAGCCCTGCAAAAGACGGATTGTGGAGATCGGATTGAATAAACAGTATGATTGATATCATTTTTCATGACAAAACGGGGGTCACTCCCTATAATCCCGGACAAACAGGCGGCTTTGAAAATGCGGCCGGAAGTGGAGAAATTCACTATTACCGGCTGTTTGATGGCGTGGGGATCATGCTGCTGCGGCTGGAGATGGAGACCTATACGGAAATCCGCACGCAGATCGGTATGATAGAGATCAATTTCTGCATCAATGGCCGTTTTGAAACCAGCTTTTCCATGCGTGATAGCGTTCTGCTAAAGCCGGGGGATATGGCCGTCAGCTGCTACGACGGACGGCATGGAACACGTTCAGAGTCACGGTTCCCGCTGGGCTGTTACGAAGGGCTGTGTCTGGAAGTTGATCCAGCAGCCGCTCAGAACTGGCTTGAGAAGAACGCACCGGGCTTTTCGGTGGATTTTGCGGTACTGAAGCAGAATCTTCTGGGAAACCGATGGTTCATGTTCGGTACGGCAGGACCCCGCTGTGAGCACGTTTTCCGGGAATTGTACGAAAATGCGCCCTACATGGATCTCCGGTTCCTGCGGCTCAAGGTGGTGGAGCTGTTGATGCTGCTGAGCCGCATTCCGCAGGAGGAAGGAACGGACTTGTACTGTTCTACCGAACAGACCGAACTAGCACACCATCTCCGGGATCACCTTCTGACAAACCGGGAGGGGTATGTCTCCCTTGCGCAGCTGGCAGAAGAACACGGGATCTCGGTTTCGCACCTGCAAAAAATGTTCAAACAGGTCTACGGTGTGCCAGTATACCACTATATCAAGGAATACCGTCTGGAACAGGCTGCCGTAGAGCTTGTCCGGAGCGCAAAGCCCATTACGCAGATCGCACAGAATGCAGGATATGACAACGCCAGCAAGTTTTCGGAGGCTTTCCGGAAACGATATGGAACGACCCCGTCGCAGTACCGCACCCACGCAAATGGACTCGCAAAACGGAGCAGGGAAATCAGAATGGAGTAGTCCACGGCCGAAAAATATGCTAAAGTACAGAGCGGTTAGAACAAACTTACTTTAAAACCGGAGGTACTTTCATATGATGATGAAAAAGAAATTTGTTGCAGTGGCCTTGTCTGCGGTCTGCCTGCTGTCTGCTGTCGGCTGCGGCCAGCAGAGCGCAAGCACAGCGTCTTCGGCATCCAGCGTTTCCTCCTCGGTGGCTTCTTCGGCTTCCGCAAGTCAGGTAATGGATGCGGAGGATTATCTGTCTGGTATCAGCGGGACTTATGTGGAACTGTTCCCGGAGATGGCAAAGAGTGAATACCGGAATTTGTGGATCGACGCTGCGACTCCGCTGGTAGGCGAGGACAATGCGGAATCGGCTACGGATATGCTGCTGGGAATGTGCATGGCAGAGCCGTATGGCGAGGAGGCTGTTGAAAAATATGCAGCAGATCCGGACAGCACGGCGTTCAACTGCTATTTTCTGGGCGGCGTGGAAAAATTCGTGATGAATGGCGACACTATCACCGGTCTGGATGCGCAAGGACAGGAAGTGTTTGCACACACCTACCAGAAACTGGATGTGGACAATGAAAACAGCTTCCTCTTCTACCAGAGCGAGGATGCGGATTCCGGGGAGTTTACCTACTTTGCCTTTGCGCCCGATACGATGGAAACGACGTATCATCTGGAATTCCGCTATGCAGAGGATCTCGACGACCTGCAGAGCTGGTATGAAGGAAATTATGCTTATTGGAATGCTGCCGCCATCGCAGAGGACTATGATCAGGCAACTATGGAAAATGTCATTGAACTTTTCGTCACGGAAAATTTGTCTGAGGCAGAATAAGCGGCACATGTGCACCCGATCATGTCAGGCAGTTGCGCATGGCAATATTACGGTAAGGATGTGATTTGATTGAAAAAACGATCGGACTTTTCCCGGCTGATGGGCTACGCCGGAAACTACCGATATTTCACCTACGCTTCATGGGTGCTGTCTGCGGTCAGCGCGCTGGTGGCACTGGTGCCCTTTGTGTACATCTGGAAGATCCTGCGGGATGTGCTGGCTGTCGCACCTGACTATGCACAGGCGGTGAACATCCCGCAGTACGGCTGGATGGCAGTGCTGTTTGCAGTGCTGTCTTACCTTATTTACATTGCAGCGCTGATGTGCTCCCACCTGTCGGCGTTCCGGGTGGCGACCAATCTGCGGCTGGCGGTGTCGGAGCATCTGGCGGTGCTGCCGCTGGGCTTTGCCGAGACTTTCGGCAGCGGTAAGCTGCGCAAGATCATCCATGAGAGCACGGGAGCCGCCGAGACCTATCTGGCCCACCAGCTGCCAGACCAGTACAACGCCATCGCCACCCCGGTGGGGCTGCTGGTTTTGCTGCTGGCGTTCGACTGGCGGTTGGGTCTGCTGAGCCTTGCGCCGGTGGTGCTGGCTTTCCTCATCATGGCGACCATGACCGGCAAGCGGATGGCTGAAAAAATGCGGCAGTACGGCAACGCCTTGGAGGCTATGTCCAACGAGGCCGTGGAGTACGTCCGTGGTATCCCGGTGGTCAAGACCTTCGGGCAATCGGTCTTTTCCTTCAAAAAGTTCAAGGCCACCATTGACGAATACGAAAAATGGGTCATCTCCTACACCAAAGACCTGCGCCTGCCCATGATGTTCTATACCGCCGCCGTCAACGGCGTGTTCGCCTTTTTGATCGCGGGCGGGCTGCTGTTCACGACCCACGGCGTCACCCCGGAGTTTCTGCTGAACCTGCTGTTCTATATCATCATCACGCCGGTGATCTCCCTGACTTTGACCCGCATCATGTACATGAGTGAGAACAAGATGGTGGTAGCAGATGCGCTGGCACGCATCGACTCGGTGCTGGAGGCGGCGCCCATGCAGGTTCAGGCTGCTCCGCAGCACCCGCAGGATGCTTCTGTCGCGCTGCAGAACGTGCATTTCAGCTATGACGGGAAAAAAGAGGTCATCAAGGGCGTTTCTCTGGACATTCAGCCGGGACAGACCGTAGCTTTTGTAGGCCCCTCCGGCGGCGGCAAATCTACGCTGGCAAACCTTGTCTGCCGGTTCTTTGATGTGCAGAGTGGCAGCGTCCGGGTGGGCGGAGCGGATGTGCGGGCTATCCCCAAGGAAGAACGGATGGATACCATCTCCTTTGTGTTCCAGAACAGCCGCCTGCTCAAGGGCAGCATTCTGGATAACGTCCGTCTGGGCAGACCGCAGGCCACCGAAGCAGAGGTGCTGGCAGCACTGAAAGCTGCACAGTGCATGGATATTGTGGAGAAGTTCCCGGCGGGCATCCACACGGTCATCGGCACCAAGGGCGTGTATCTTTCCGGCGGCGAGCAGCAGCGCATTGCCATTGCCCGCGCCATGCTGAAAAATGCCCCCATCCTGATTCTGGACGAGGCCACCGCCTTTGCCGACCCGGATAACGAAGCTAAGGTGCAGGCAGCCTTTGCGCAGCTTGCCAAGGGCAAAACGGTGCTGATGATCGCGCACCGCCTGTCCACAGTCGCCAACGCCGACTGCATCTATGTGGTGCAGGATGGGCAGATTGTGGAATCCGGCACAAAGGACGAACTGTGCGCGCAGAACGGCCTGTTTGCCCGGATGTGGCAGGAGTATCAGGCGTCGGTGCAGTGGAAGGTCGCAAAGGAGGGGTAAAGGATGATTGAAAAAATTCAACACGCCACAGCCAGCTCCCCGGAGGGTGCAAAGGGTCTGGTGAAGGGAGTTCTGGCCTGTGCGTTCCAGAACATGGCGTTCATGCTGCCCACCGGGCTGCTGTATCTTCTGGTCAAAGACCTGCTGGCAGGCTCTACGAGTGAGAGAAGTACCTTTTATCTGCTGGGATGCGTTGCCTGCTTTGCACTGATTTTACTGACCACATGGTTCCAATACAACGGCACCTATTTTACCACCTATAAAGAGAGCGGCACCCGCCGCCTGACCCTTGCAGAGCGGCTGCGGAAGCTGCCTCTGTCCTTTTTCGGCAAGCGAGACCTTGCCGACCTGACAAGCACCATCATGGCGGACTGCGAGGTACTGGAAAAGGACTGCTCCCACTTCATCCCCGGTCTGTTCGGCTCCCTCATTTCCACGGTGCTCATTGCCCTGAGCCTGTTCGCCTTTGAGTGGCGGATGGCACTGGCGGCTCTGTGGGTCATTCCGGTATCCGTTGCCATCGTGGTGGGCAGCTATCGGGTACAGGATAAGGTGCAGGCCAGGACCATGGCCGCGAAAATGGCCTGTGCGGACGGCATTCAGGAGTACATCGAGACCCTCCGGGACCTGAAAGCCAGCAATGCAGAGCAGCGGTATCTGTCCGGTCTTTCCGGCAAAATCCGGGCAGTGGAAAAGCAGTCCATTGTGGCAGAGCTGGAAACAGCGCTGTTTGTGTCCTCTGCGGGCATGGTGCTCAAGCTGGGCATTGCATCGGTGGCGCTCACCGGCGCAATGCTGCTGGTGCAGGGCAGGATCGACGTGCTGACCCTGTTTCTGTTCCTGATGGCGGCATCCCGGATGTACGACCCCATGCAGGGTGCCTTGCAGAATCTGGCGGCGGTCATTGCCATGCGCACCAATGTAGGACGGATGAACGAGATCCTGGACGCTCCCCTGCAGACCGGCAGCGAGCAGCTGACCAATCAGGGCTGCGACATTGTGTTCGACCATGTGGGCTTTGCCTATAACTCCGGCGAAACGGTGCTGCGGGATGTCTCCTTTACCGCAAAGCAGGGGGAGGTCACGGCACTGGTGGGCCCCTCCGGCGGCGGCAAGACCACTGTTTCCCGGCTGGCGGCACGGTTCTGGGATTACCAGAAGGGCAGCATCACCGTGGGCGGCATGGAGGTTTCCCGGATCGACCCGGAAAAGCTCATGAGCCTGTATTCCATCGTATTTCAGGATGTGACCCTGTTTGACAACACGATCCTGGAAAACATCCGTCTGGGGCGCAAGGGTGCCACCGACGAGGAGGTCCTTGCGGCGGCAAAGCTGGCAAACTGCGAGGAATTTGCCGAGAAGCTGCCGGACAAGTGGAACACCAACATCGGCGAGAACGGCTGCGCCCTTTCCGGCGGTGAGCGCCAACGCATTTCCATCGCCCGCGCCTTCCTGAAGGATGCGCCCATCATCCTGCTGGACGAGGCCACCGCCAGCTTGGATGTGGAAAACGAAACTGCCATTCAGGAGGCTCTGTCCCGGCTCATAAAACACAAAACCGTCCTCATCATCGCCCACCGGATGCGCACCGTAGCCGGTGCGGATCAGGTGGTGGTGCTGTCGGGTGGCATCGTGGCCGAGCAGGGCAGCCCGGCAGAGCTGTACGCCCGGAAGGGACTGTACACCCACATGGTGGATCTGCAGTCGGCAAGCCAGAACTGGACGATTTGAGAATGAGGGCGGCTTTTTATAAATGTGCTGCCGCCAAGAAGAAAAAGACCTGTGATAAAAAGGCAGTGCGGAAGCAGTGGCTGGAAGATCTGGTAGTGACCGAAACCATGAAGCTGGTGGAAGATGACGCTTCCATGAATGCCATCATTGCCAAGGTCATGGAGCTGCAAAATCAGGAAAGCACGGATTTGCCCATCTATGAAAAGCAGTTGAAAGAAACGGAAGTCGGCATCACCAATATGCTGAATGCCATCCAGATGGGCATCCTGACCAGTTCCACGAAAGAGCGGTTGGAGGCTCTGGAAGAACAGCGGAAAGAACTGCAAGCCCGCATTGCAGAGGAACGGCTGGCCAAGCCGAAGATGAAAGAAGAGTTCGTCCGCTTTTGGTTGCTTCGCTTCCGCAAGCTGGATATGACCCAGCCGGAGTAGCGGCAGGCACTGGTGGACACCTTCATCAATGCCATCTATCTCTACGATGATAAGGTTCTCATTACCTTTAATTATAAGGAAGGTACGGAAACGGTCGCTTTCGGGGAAGCCGTGAAAGCAGAGAAAAGTTCGGATATGAGTGCGCGAGGTGCACCAAATTTTGAACGTCAAATCGTAAGATTTGGCGTTCTTTTTTTGTTATGTAACCCCGAAAATTCGGGGCTTGCACGGTCAATGCACGGTTTTTGCACGGTCGGCTTTTTCGTGGGAATCCTCTGCATAGGCTGGAATTGCAAGGTTCCGGCCGCCAGTTCGTGCTCAATCTGTTTCTTACGGTTTGTTGCCTCCTCTTTTGTGGGAAAACTTTCCCATTTGTCGCAGCTTTTGCCGTGTTCATCTTCGTAAGTGTAGCGGACGCTGTAAGAGTTTCCGCGCTTCGTAATATATGCCATACGGTTTGCCTCCTTATCAAGCTGCCCGGTTGAGCCACGCATCGAAGCTGTCTTTCGGGATGCGGATGCTTCCGCCTGCCCGCAGGACACGGAACTCGGTGGTGCTGTTGCACAGGTTGTAGGCAGAGCGCAGGCTGATGGCCAGCATTCGTGCAATCTCTTCCACCGTGTACACCAGCTTCGTGGCTACCGGGCTGTCAGTCGGAGACTTGACGGCATTGGTTTGAGTGACCACCTCCATTGTAATGAGATTCGAGTCCATTTGCAAGGATTTATTCGTATAATCTTCGGATTTCACAGAGATGGTATTGCTGGGGATAGGGAAAGTGCGGTCATTCATCATAGGCAAGTCTCCTTTTTTACATCCAGGTAACATTAAAGTTCGGCGCTCTTCTGGTGGCTAGCTTTGGACGGTGCATCTGCTATCCGTTCCGGCTTCTGTGCCAGAAGATTCTCAAAAAAATTGCGCACACGCTCCGGGGCGTGGCGCATAGCGTCCAGATAAGGCTGAACCTTGTTCTGCAGGTTACGGTAGCGGGTTTGCCAGTTGATAGAATTTTGTTGTGCAGCGGACAACTGCTGTTTGAGCTGACGGTTTTCCACGTCCACCATATAGCCATGGTCTGCCTGTTTTTTCAGCTTGGAGAATTCTTCTTCGGTCAGCGAATAGTTGCCAAGCAGGGTCTTTTTGCCCAGATTGGCAACATCCTGTGCATGGATAAGAGCGTTCTTGGTAAGAGTGGACTTTTTCTGAACAGCAGCAAGCTCATGTTCTTTTTTGGAAAGAACGGCGTTGGTTTGGGCAAGCGACTGCTTCTGCTGGTCGGCTTGGGCGGTCAGGGTATCTAGTCGCTCCTGCTCCCGCTGAACTTTGATAATGTCGGGGTTCTGATAGCAGTCCTTTTCGCGCTCGTTGTGCTGCTGGGTGTTGCCAACGGCCTTGTCCGAAACGGCATCTCTGTGATATGCAATTCAACGATGTTGCTGTTGCATTAAAAAGTTGAATTGCTATAGATCGTTGGGATAGATTGCCACAAAAATCGAGTGGTGTCAACAAAAAGTTTTGAAAACACGCTGTTTTCGGCAGGGCGTAAGAAAAAGCGAGGGAAACTTTTGCAAAAAGAGAGAGGGCTGGACGGTGCCAGCCCTCTTGACAGAGCTTCATATCAAAGCCCCAGAGCTATTTTTGAAAAAATTGAAATTCCGAATCGTTTTTACGGTTCAATGACATTGAAGGTTTTTTCAAACTTGGACGCGTATGCCAGCAGGCGTTTCAGGACAGTGGGATCTCCGCTGATCTGTACCTGCCCGGCCTGCTGACCTGTCATCAATGCAAAGAGCTGCAGACGCTTGCAGGTGACGGAAGCCTGCGCATCCGGATGGTTCTCGCCGGGGTAAGACAGCAGGACGCCATTCTTACGGGTTACATAGAACTGTTCATTCTCATCCGTTACGGTCAGATTCAAGGTCAGGTCATCATTCTGTGCAGCGTTGGCATCCGTCAGGATGGCGATATAATCCAACAGCATGGAAACCGTCATTGCTCGCATACTGTTGGTGAGACCATTCGCCGTGCGGGCCCGCCCAGACAGATTGCCGTTCCGCAGTTCCGCCGCACCCATCAGGTAGGCGTTGCGCCACGCACCGGATTCCGCCTGATAACCCAACTGCTCCAGCGCATCGGCACACAGATTGCGTGCCTTCTGGTTGGATGGGTCTGCAAAGACCAGCTCCTTGGTGATCTGTGCCACCCACTGATATTCGCCCTTTGCATAGTCCTTTTTTGCCTTGCAGAGCACCAGCTCCGTGCTGCCCAGATATTCTACAAGCTTCTTAGCGGCATCGCTGGGCGGGAGCGGGTCCAAATTGACCGGGTTCGCATCGTACCAGCCCAGATACTTCTGGTAGATGGCTTTGGCGTTATGCGGCAGCGTGCCGTAATACTGGCGGGTATACCAGACTTTTTCGAGGGCATCCGGCAGCGAGATCATGGCGGCGATCTCATTGGAGGTATAGCCCTGGTTCATGTAATGCAGGGTCTGATCGTGGATAAACTTATAGATGGCTGCCGTGTTCAGCAGATATTCATGGATCTCCTCGCCCCAGTGCGGCCAGTTGTGGCTCTGGAACACCACGTCGGTCTTGCTGCAGAAGCGTTGATCTGCCTCGATGATATACTTTGCCCAATCGTTGGCATCGCGCACCTCTGCGCCGCGCAGGGTGTACAGATTATGCAGCGTACCGGTGCAGTTTTCCGCCATCCAGAGGGCGCGGTATTTCGGGAAATAGGCGTTCATCTCGGCAGGGGCTTCGGTGCCGGGGGTCAGCTGGAATTCGATCTCCAGCCCGTCGATGGTCAGCTTCGGAACATCTTCCCCAATCTCATAGGTCGGTGCAATAAGGCTCACATGACCGGTAGACTGTCCCATGCCGATGCCGATGGAGAGTGCTCCTTTCTCCCCTTTTTCCAGCACCGTACCATACTGATACTGCGCACGCCGGGCCATTGCGATGCCGGCATAGACGTTTTCGCTGATGGCGTGTTTCAAAAATCCTTTCGGTGCAAGGATGACCGTTTTGCCCGAGGCAAACTGTTTGTCGACGGAAAGGCTGGGGTCCGCTACATCGTTCCGGTCGATCGCACCCTCTGCGCCGCCAAAGTGATCCACATAGCTATGACTGTACAGCACAGCTTTGACATCCAGCGGTCCGAACCGGTTTTCCATCAGCGCTTTTGCTGCCTGCATATTTTCTTTGCACATCAGGACATCAAAAATGATCCAGCCGTTGTTGGTGCGGATGAAGGTCGCATTGGCCCTGTCTCTTATACACATCTGACGCTGCCGACGAACTCTAG
>ERZ1027040.727-NODE-727-length-13401-cov-5.609246_pt1 | contig 13401 bp, 9 predicted proteins | sample MGYA00519437_ERZ1027040 | MGnify/ENA primary metagenome ERZ1027040 (study PRJEB26926, sample SAMN06164809) | human gut metagenome | biome: ENVO:00009003; feature: ENVO:2100002; material: ENVO:00002003 | host: Homo sapiens | place: USA | collected 2012 ... | reverse complement strand
TCTGCAAAAATAATTATATTTGTCGCCCAATATTTAATAAATAGGTATAGTAAATGAAAGAATTTGTAATCTCCGAAGTACAGGCAGAAACGGCGGTATTAGTTGGTCTCATTACGAAAATGCAGGATGAGCGTAAGACAAACGAATACCTCGATGAACTGGAATTCTTGGCTGAGACAGCCGGGGCGGAAGTAGTGAAACGATTTACTCAGAAGCTGGATCAGGCACATTCTGTGACCTACGTCGGCAAGGGTAAACTGGAAGAAATAAAAGAATATATCCGGAGCGAAGAGGAAGCCGAACGGGAAATCGGTATGGTGATTTTCGATGACGAACTCTCCGCGAAACAAATACGTAATATTGAAGCGGAGTTGAAGATCAAGATATTAGATCGTACTTCGCTTATTCTCGACATATTTGCTATGCGCGCACAGACAGCCAATGCAAAGACGCAGGTGGAACTGGCACAGTATAAATACATGCTTCCCCGTCTGCAACGTTTGTGGACCCACTTGGAACGCCAGGGTGGTGGTTCCGGTGCCGGTGGCGGTAAAGGTTCGGTGGGACTTCGCGGTCCGGGTGAAACGCAGTTGGAAATGGACCGTCGTATTATCCTGAACCGTATGTCATTACTGAAAGAACGTCTGGCAGAGATCGATAAGCAGAAGTCAACTCAGCGAAAGAACCGTGGACGTATGATACGTGCGGCATTAGTGGGATATACCAATGTGGGCAAATCTACATTGATGAACCTGCTTGCCAAGAGCGAAGTATTTGCAGAAAATAAACTGTTTGCAACATTGGATACTACAGTGCGCAAGGTGATTATTGATAATCTGCCGTTCCTGCTTTCAGATACGGTTGGTTTCATCCGTAAGTTGCCTACTGACCTGGTGGACTCTTTCAAGTCGACACTGGACGAAGTGCGCGAGGCAGATCTGCTGTTGCACATTGTGGATATTTCACATCCGGATTTTGAAGAACAGATAGAAGTAGTCAATAAAACATTGGCGGATATCGGTGCATCCGGTAAGCCAATCATACTTGTATTCAATAAAATAGACGCTTACACCTATGTGGAGAAAGCGGCTGACGACCTTACCCCCAGAACAAAGGAAAACTTGACACTCGAGGAACTGATGAAGACTTGGATGGCAAAGATGGAGGATAATTGCCTCTTTATCTCTGCCCGTGAGAAGATCAATTTGGAGGAACTGAAGAGTGTAGTTTATGCACGCGTGAAAGAACTGCATGTACAGAAATACCCTTATAACGATTTTCTTTATCAGACCTACGAAGAAGAGGAAGAATAAACTAAAATTTGTTGGTCATGAATTACAGACATTTAACCGAAGACGAAGTACTCCGGTTGAAAAGCCAGTCGTGTCTGGCGGATGATTGGGGGAAAGTAATGGTAGCAGAAGACTTTGTTACCGAGTTTGTACATCACACCCGTTTCTCGGGAGATGTACGTTTAGGCGTATTTCAATCAGAGTTCACATTGCCGGGTGGAATTAAAAAACATTCCGGTTTGCGTCATGTAACACTCCACAATGTCACGGTGGGGGATAACTGTTGCATTGAGAACATCCAGAACTACATTGCTAATTATGAGATCGGGCATGACACATTCATTGAGAATGTAGACATCATCCTGGTGGACGGATTGAGTAAATTCGGTAATGGGGTAGAAGTATCCGTACTGAATGAAACCGGTGGGCGTGAAGTACTTATCAATGATAAACTTTCTGCGCATCAGGCTTATATCCTGGCGCTTTACCGCCACCGTCCGGAATTGATTTGCCGGATGAAGTCTATAACAGACTTCTACTCCAATAAGCATGCCTCTTCGGTAGGTACTATCGGCAATCATGTGATGATACTCAATACAGGTTCTATCAAGAATGTACGTATCGGAGACTATTGTCATATCTGCGGAACTTGTCGTCTTTGTAATGGTAGCATTAATAGTAATGCGGAAGCACCGGTACACCTTGGTCATGGAGTTATTTGTGATGATTTTATCATCTCTTCCGGTTCACATATAGACGATGGAGCTATGCTGAGCCGTTGCTTTATAGGTCAGGCCTGTCGTTTGGGACATAATTATTCTGCGTCCGAATCGCTTTTCTTCAGCAATTGTCAGGGAGAGAATGGCGAGGCATGCGCTATCTTTGCCGGACCGTTCACGGTGACGCATCATAAGTCCACTTTACTGATTGCCGGTATGTTTTCATTCATGAATGCCGGTTCGGGTTCCAACCAGAGTAATCACATGTATAAGTTAGGGCCTATCCATCAGGGAACATTGGAACGTGGTGCTAAAACTACTTCCGATTCCTATATTCTTTGGCCCGCCCGTGTAGGCGCTTTTTCATTGGTAATGGGCCGCCATGTGAATCATTCCGATACTTCTAACTTGCCTTTCTCCTATCTGATAGAGCAGAACAATACTACTTATCTTGTACCGGGTGTCAACCTGCGAAGTGTAGGAACCATCCGTGATGCACAGAAGTGGCCGAAGCGTGATGGACGTACGGATTCCAACAAACTGGATTTCATCAATTACAACTTACTCAGTCCCTATACCGTGCAGAAGATGTTCAAGGGACGGGAAACTTTGCAGAACCTGCGCCATGCTTCGGGCGAACTTTCCGATATCTATTCTTTCCATAGTGCGAAGATCCGTAACTCAGCATTGGTGAAGGGTATCAAGTTCTATGAGATCGCCATCCATAAATTCCTTGGAAACTCTGTCATCAAACGTCTGGAAGGTATTGAATTCAAAAGTAATGAAGAAATACGTGCCCGCCTGAAGCCCGACACCACAGTGGGTAGCGGTGAGTGGGTGGACATTTCCGGCCTGATAGCTCCGAAGAGCGAGATAGATGCCCTGATCAATGATATCGAGTGTGGAAAAGTAGACCGTCTGAAGTACATCAATGCTGAATTTGAGAAAATGCATCAGAACTACTACACTTATGAGTGGACCTGGGCTTATGAAAAGTTGGAGGAATACTACGGAATCAAACCGGACAATATTACGGCTACAGACATCATCCGCATTGTAGAGAAGTGGAAGGAAGCGGTAGTCGGGTTGGACCGTATGGTGTATGATGATGCCAAGAAAGAATTCTCGCTGGCTTCTATGACGGGCTTCGGTGCCGACGGCTCGCGCGCAGAGAAAGAAATGGACTTTGAGCAGGTGCGCGGTGACTTTGAAAGTAATCCGTTTGTCACTGCCGTGCTGAAACATATTGAAGATAAGACAGCGTTGGGTGACGAATTGATAGGTCGTATGCAGAGGGTGTCATCATTTTCACTCTAATTAAAGAAATATTTCAATAATAGTTCTTACCTTTGTGCTACGATTCATTAATTTAATTTACGAGTAATTATGGCAACAACACCTCCGTTCAAGTATCAACCTATGTTTGAGCATGGGGAAGATAAGACTGAGTATTATCTGCTTACAAAAGACTATGTATCCGTAAGCGAGTTTGAAGGAAAGCCCATTCTGAAGATTGAAAAAGAAGGTCTTACAGCAATGGCTAACACGGCTTTCCGCGATGTGTCATTTATGTTGCGCCGTTCGCACAATGAGCAAGTTGCTAAGATTTTGCGCGACCCCGAAGCAAGTGATAATGATAAATATGTAGCACTGACCTTCCTGCGCAATGCAGAAGTAGCTTCAAAAGGCGTGCTTCCTTTCTGTCAGGATACCGGTACGGCTATCGTTCATGGTGAAAAGGGACAGCAGGTATGGACTGGCTATTGTGACGAAGAAGCTCTTTCGTTGGGTGTCTACAAAACATATACTGAAGAAAACCTGCGTTACTCTCAGAATGCTCCGTTGAATATGTACGACGAGGTGAACACGAAGTGTAACCTGCCTGCGCAAATAGATATCGAAGCTACCGAAGGTATGGAATATAAGTTCCTTTGCGTGACCAAAGGTGGCGGTTCGGCCAATAAGACTTACCTGTATCAGGAAACAAAAGCAATCCTGAATCCCGGCACTCTGGTTCCTTTCCTCGTTGAGAAAATGAAGACGCTGGGTACAGCTGCTTGTCCTCCTTACCACATCGCTTTCGTCATTGGCGGTACTTCTGCTGAGAAGAACCTGCTGACGGTAAAGCTGGCTTCTACTCATTATTATGATGAGTTGCCCACTACGGGTAATGAATACGGACGTGCCTTCCGTGATGTAGAACTTGAGAAAGAAGTGTTGGAAGAAGCTCATAGGATTGGCCTCGGTGCACAGTTCGGCGGTAAATATCTGGCTCATGATATCCGTATCATTCGTCTGCCTCGTCACGGTGCATCTTGTCCGGTAGGTCTGGGCGTTTCTTGCTCTGCCGACCGTAACATCAAGTGTAAGATCAACAAAGAAGGTATCTGGATTGAAAAACTGGACAGTAATCCAGGCGAACTCATCCCGGAAGAAATGCGTCATGCAGGCGAAGGTGCCGTGGTTAAGATAAACCTGAACCAGCCGATGGCAGATATCTTGAAGGAACTGACTAAATATCCGGTGGCTACACGTCTGTCATTGAATGGTACGATTATCGTAGGCCGTGACATTGCACATGCTAAGCTGAAAGAACGTCTGGACCGTGGTGAAGATTTGCCACAGTATATCAAGGATCATCCGATTTACTATGCCGGTCCTGCCAAGACTCCGGCTGGTATGGCTTGTGGCTCTATGGGCCCCACTACTGCGGGACGTATGGACTCGTATGTAGAGTTGTTCCAAAGTCATGGTGGCAGCATGGTTATGCTTGCAAAGGGTAACCGTAGCCAGCAGGTGACGGATGCTTGCAAGAAGTACGGTGGTTTCTATCTCGGTTCTATCGGTGGTCCTGCCGCTATCCTGGCACAGAACAACATCAAGAGTATCGAATGTGTAGAATATCCCGAACTCGGTATGGAAGCTATCTGGAAGATTGAAGTGGAAGACTTCCCTGCATTCATCCTGGTAGATGACAAAGGCAACGATTTCTTTAAACAATTGAAACCTTGGAATTGTAGTAAATAAGAGGAATCTTTCTATAGATTAAGTGAAAGCTGTCCCGAAGAAGTTGATTAACTCCTTGGGACAGCTTTCTTGGTTTAATAGATGTAGAACTTGATATGCTCCTTCCTTTTTCCCCTAAAGCTTTCATGTTAATGTCATTATGCTATAAGCAAAACCTTGTTTTCCATATGGGGGCTGTGCAGCCCACAATTGCGGGACGAACAGCCCCCATATGGAAAACGTAGAGCCCGCAACTGTGGGATGAAGTTTTGCTACAGGCAAAAGAACAAAAACAATAAAGCAAAGCTTGGTTTTCATACGATCTTCTTCCCGTTTTTCTTATTGTTCCTAAGTATTCCATTGTGGAGTCTATAAGTTCTGCAACAGGTTTGCCTACACCATCCTACACTATCCTACACCATTTTATGTTATTTATTTGCTTGATAATCAAGAGAGAACGGTTGTCGGTGTAGGATGTAGGAAATAAAGAAGTATTTTTTTAGTGTCACTAACCTCAGGTGGATATCAGAAAAATAATAAGATATTCTTGTATGCCGATACTAATTTCTATCTTTACACCTTCAAAATCAGATTAATCTTATTGACAGTTATGGAAACTACTCCCCACATTTCTCCGAAGGCGGACTCCCGTGTTGTTTGGCTGGATGTCGTGCGACTGATAGCTATGTTTACCGTGGTTTGTTGTCATTGCACAGACCCTTTCAACTTTTATCCGGGAACGGCTCCGAATATTGAAGATATCAAGTTTTGGGGGGCTGTCTATGGGGCGGTGCTGCGTCCGTGCGTACCTCTTTTTGTGATGATAACGGGAGCTTTGTTGCTTCCTGTGCGTGGGGATGCATCCGTATTCTATAAGAAACGTATTCCACGTGTGTTTTTTCCGTTTCTTATCTGGTCGGTAATTTATAATCTTTTCCCTTGGATTACAGGATTGCTGGGGGTGGAACCGCGGGTGATTCTTGACTTCTTCCCGTACTCGGGCGAAGAAGTGATGCGCCAGTCTTTAGCTGTCAGCATGGGATATATTGCCGAACTTCCTTTTAATTTTTCTATCCTCGATGTACACATGTGGTACATTTATTTGCTGATAGGACTCTACCTGTATTTGCCGATATTCTCCGCCTGGGTGGAGAAAGCTTCGGAGAAAGCCAAACTCTGGTTCTTGGCAGTATGGGGAGTGACATTGCTTATACCTTATTATAATGAGTTTGTAGCGCAATACTTGTGGGGAACTTGTTCGTGGAACTCATTCGGCATGCTTTATTATTTTGCCGGCTTTAATGGATACCTGCTTCTGGGGCATTATCTGCGCAACCATGACTGGACTGGACGGCAAGCTGCACTGATAGGTGTTCCTATGTTTGTGGTGGGCTATGCGGTTACTTTCTTCGGTTTCCGCCACATGACGGCATTGCCGGACTTTACGGATGAAATGCTGGAATTGTTCTTTACCTATTGCTCACTGAATGTGGTGATGATGACCATTCCTGTATTTATGTGGGCAAAGAGAGTGAACATTCGTTCGGAACGGATGATAAAGGCATTATCCAATCTGACACTTTGCGGTTTCGGAGTTTATATGATACACTATTTCTTCACCGGTCCGTCAGTGGTACTGATGCGGGCGGCAGGTGTTCCGTTGTGTTTGCAGATACCTGTCGCCGCAGTGGTTGCATTTGGCATTTCCTGGTTCCTGGTGGCAATGGCATACCGTTGTTTTGGAAAGAAAACGAAATGGGTGATGGGATAGTCTCTGTAGGATTATCCTAATTCAATATACTTCTTCATGGTCAGACGGTTTTCACCGTCCAGGCGTTGGTATGAAACTTCATTCATAATGCTTCGTATCAGGAATATACCCAGTCCACCAATGGCACGTTCTTCAATGGGAATGGTGATATCGGCATCCGGGGCATTGGTCGGGTCGAAGGAAAGTCCCTTGTCGGTCAGTAAGAAGATTAATTGATTGTCTGTCAGGCTGGCTTTTAGTCGGATTTCATGATGCTCTTCCAGCGGGTAGGCATACATGATAACATTGCTGACAGCTTCTTCCAGTGCCAGATTGATATGCATGGTTGTTTCTGTCGGCAGGGACAAGTCAGAACAGAATTCTTCTACAAAGATTGCCAAGGCTGTGATCTCATCCAGCTCGTTGGTTATTCGGATCTCTTTTTCCATGATGTTATGGTTTTATTGTTTTAGGTTCATAATGAATTAGCAGAATGGTCATGTCGTCACTGGCCTCTGCTTGTTGTACATGGGAGGCTACGGAACGAACCACTGTATCTACTATTATGCGTACGTCGAAAGTGCCCAACGGAGCCAGAGTTGATAATAGGCGATCTTCACCATACAGCTCTTTGGAGGCGTTTTCAGCCTCGGTTATTCCGTCAGTATAAAGGAAAAGACGGGTATTCTTTTCAAGAGTGATTTCTTCATCGGTGTATTCCATATCTTCCAGTACTCCTACGAATAACTGTATTTTTGCTTTCAGCAACGTTGTATTTCCGTCTGCACCTATTATAATAGGTGGATTGTGTCCGGCATTACAGAAACGCAGGCTTCCGGTTTTCAGGTCGAGTATGCCGATGATGAGGGTAACGAACATGTTGGCCTCGTTGTTTTCGGAGATAGAACGGTTCATCTTGCTCATAATCTCGGCAGGCGAGGTGGCCTGTTGGGCGAGGGTGCGGAACAGGCTGCGTGCAATGGCCATGAAGAGTGAGGCCGGAACACCTTTGCCCGATACGTCACCGATGACGAAGTAAAGCCGGTCATTGTCGATAAAGAAATCGTAGAGGTCGCCGCCTACTTCTTTGGCAGGATGCAATATGGCATGTAGGTCCACGTCTTCCCGTTCGGGGTAGGGTGGGAAGATTTTGGGAATCATCCCCATCTGTATCTCGCGGGCAATGGACAATTCGCTTTCAATGCGCTCTTTGGAAGCGGTTGTTGTGCGCAGTTCCGAAACGTAGCCCGACAATGACTGCTGCATATAGACCAGTGAGTCGTGCAAATCTTTTATTTCATCTTTGGAGTGTACTTCGGGTAATGCCACATCAAAACGTCCCGTGGCAATGGAACGGGCGGATTCGGAAAATTTTCTGAGCGGACGTACCAGTCTGTGAATGATTTGATAGATCAACGGAAGCAGTACCAGCATACCTGTCAGGAAAATATAGATGATGCGGTGGGAGGTGGCATCCAGATTGTGGAGTATCACCTGGCTGGGGCAGATGGTGCATACAGACCATCCACAGTTAGGGATGGCGGTATATAGAGCGTATGAGTCCTGTTCCGCATTGTTGAATTGTGCTGTGCCGGTCACACCGTTAAGTATATTGCGGCCTATTTCCTCTTCCTGAACATCATTCTTGCCCAGGGCAACGGAGAAAATGGTTTCGTTCATTATCTTTTCCCGGTCGGGGTGGGTGAGGAAACTACCGTTCCGGCTGAGCAGGAAGGTATAGCTGGATTGGTAAGGTTTCAACTTATTCACCATATCGGTGAAACGGGACAGGGAAATGTTGGCCGTAAATATGGCATATACCTCTCCTTGTGGGTTGCGAAGAGGTAGCGCGTATGTACTCATAATTGTATTTCCGCCTCCCGTGTCGTAGTAGGGTTCGCTCCAATAACTCTTTTTCAGAAGTTTAGGTATCAGATACCAGTCCATGCAGGGATAATCGTAGTCTGCTCCACCCAGTTTCAGGTAGTTCACGATCTCTTCTGCCCCCTCGTTGATGCTGAAGGCGTATGGCATGAAGTATTTCCCTTTCTCCTTATAATATCCGGGAATGAAAGCGATACCGCTTCCTACAATCAGGCTATTGTTTTTCACGATGGCGGTGAGGACATCTTTTAGAGAATCGGGGGTGCTTAGGTTTTTCTCCACAATCCAGACGGACTGTTCGAGGGTAGATTCTACAATCTGCAACTCTCCGCTGATTTGTGTAGCTGTGTTGCGCAGCAGTCCGTGTGCATGGTCTATGGCATCTTCCGTTATCTGCTTCCGGCTGTAATTATAGAACAGCATCATGATGCAGACAAAAACTATCAGCGTGAAAGACAGCACATAAATGCTTAGTTTGGTGGCAAACGATGGGGAAAAAAATGCTTTCATGGAGGAATGATTATATAATTAGGGGGATATGGTGATGTGCAGTGTTGTTTATTTTACAAAATCCTCGTAACGGATACTGGCACTTCCGGCAGGCGTCAATATCATTGCAGCGCGTGCAAATCCTTCCCGGCTGAGGCGGTAGGTACGTTGTCCGCTTTGCTGGTCCACTTGCAGGCGGAGAACTTCCTCCAGCATTTTGCGTTGGTGGTAGCGATTGGTGCCTATATTGCCCTTTTTCACTTCTTCCATAACCATATCGAGGGCTTCTTCACGGTGCTCGTTGGTCCATGCCCAACCACGCATACTGGCTTTTACCAGTTTGCGCACGACTTCCGGATATTGGTTATAGAACTCTTCCGTGACGTACAACCCATCTTCAGGCAGGTTGTAGCCATAGTCGGCAAGACGTATGGAGTATATCGAATCAACGTTCATCCCGTATTCCGATAATTGGAGATACTCATTATAACTTCCTACCAGGCAAGGATCGGCAGCCCCGGAAAGAAACACATTGACTCCGCTGTTGAACCGTATCCATTCTACCTGTTTCAGGGCGTAATGCTCTGCAAGCCGGTCAAGTAGTTTTTGGCTCAGATGATTCCATACGGCTATCTTCTGGTTTCGAAGAGATTCCTCGCCTTTAAGAGGAGAGTGGCTGATAAGCATCAGACTGTTTTCCTGTGAGGTCTGCATGACGTTTACTACACGTGCGCCTGCAAGCCGCTCCATGAATGCGTATGAAAGGTTCATGATTACTACCGGGGCACGACCTTTCTCCATAAACGAAAAAGAGCTTTCTGAGATGGCAGGATGTTGTACGCATACGTCAATTCCCTCCTCCTTATAGAATCCCAGCTTATCCGCCACGTAATAACCGGTAAATTGGGCTTGGGCGGTCCACTTCGGGGTGAGCATGATGCCTTGTGCTTTAGTCTGGGGTGAAGCAAGTAGTAAAGGCAATAGGAAGATGCTGAAAATAAATCTTTTCATCATAATATTTACCGGATATTAAAGAGAGAAGTGCAGCCCGTCATTTCAAAGATGTTTTTTATTTCCGGCCTCATAGCCTCGATAATCAAACTTCCCTGATTTTTCTGTACGCTCTTTTGCAAGATAAGAAAGCATCGCAGGCCGGAACTGCTGATGTAGGACATTTGTTCGCAATTGACGATGATATTGGGCTTGTCTTCTTGAAGCAAAGGCTGTATGGCTATGCTGAAGTCGCGGGCGTTGGCTGTATCCAACCGGCCTTTTATATCCAGTACAATGATGCCGTCTACTCTGCAAATGTTTGTGTCCAGCAGAGCGTCCGGTTTAAAGTCTATATCCAACCGTTTCACTAGAGTCAGCAGATTTTGGGCGTCCGTAGTTCGGTAGTTTACTTCGTCCATTGTGCGGTGAATAAGGAAATGCCCTAATCCTTTGGTGAGCTGCTCTTCGAGGGATGGCTTTTCATCCGGACTTTTTTTCTGGAACGGATCAACTGCGATTCCTTCGTCCGTGATCTGGAAAGTCAGCCTTCCGGGAGTGATATGTGCCTGAAGCTGAATTTCGCTTGATTCTCCTTTCGGATAGGCGTATTGAATGATGTTGGCTATTATCTCTTCTATCGCGAGATTCATGCTCATCGCTATTTCCGAGGGGATGTTGAGTGATACTCCCAATTCTTCCATAAATTGGGAAATACGCCCGGTCTCATTCAACTTGTTGTTGATAATAATTTCTTTTTCCATGTTCTTTCGTTAATGCTTTATAGTAACGTGTATAGTAGCTGGCTTAATATGTGCAAATATCCCTATTTCCCTTTATATCGAACGGTCTTCCTCGCTTAAAAGCGTCCCACTTTGGGTGGAATGGCTGAAATGGTACTTAATACTACTTGAAAATGGTACTAAAAAGATTGTATATATTGCCCCATAGTTGATAAGTTTTATAACTTTGCGCCAGAAAAATATATCGGATAAACGAACACCTGTAAAATAAAAAGCGAAAGGAAAAATGACCAGTGTAATCATGTTGTTTATAGAGCTGCTGCTCGATATCGTCGGTCTTGTTACAGGAGGGATTATCTGGGCACATTCTTCTGAAAGCAAAATTCGTAAGGCTTGGGGAATGTTGGCTACCACTCTGTCGCTACTTCTGCTGTGCGATAATATAGAGTGGATGTGGCTTTTTAGCCGTGGAGTGGAGGAGATACCCCGCTTCGTTGAGGTGCCTATGGATCATTTGTCTATTTGGCATATTGTACGCGTGATTTTCTTTTTCCAGCTCTTTTCGCTATTTCCCATTGCTTCACTGAAGCCCGGATGGATGACGCTGACAAGGATCACCAATTATTGCATTCCTATACTGCTGATTGTTTGCATTGCTTGCTGTTATCAGTTCTTTAACGGGCATTATACGATGCTGAAGTCCTTCGCTGCTATTGGAGAGAATCTGGGAAAGCAGGATGTAGTGGTCAGACTGATGTTGTTTGTCATCAGTGTATTGATGCCTTCCTTGAACTTTCTTCTTCCTTATCTGAAGCGTTGGATACCTATCCGACGGGTACAGAGTAGGGGGATGTATATTTATATGGGATGTTTTGGATTGATTATGTCGGGGTATATCTGGCTGATGTTAGGAACCAGTGGTTTATGTTTTAACCTTTTCGGGTATTTTGTGGTTGTGCCTACTATCTTGCTGAATATACTCTATCTGCGCAATGATAACCCGCTCTCTTTACCGCCATTGCCGGTAATTGATTTAAGTCGGCAGGAAATAGAGGCAATCAAGGAAATTGAAGTGTCTCCCGTAGTGCTTGAACTTAGTGAGCAACTGATGGCCTTTATGAAAGGGCATACACCTTTTACCAATCCCCAATATTCATTGCAGAATGTGTTGACGGATATAGGAACCAATGAGCACCGGTTCAATAAGGTATTGCGTTACAATGGTTTCTCAGGATTTCGGGATTATATTAATTTCAATCGCCTGCAATACTTTAAGGAACAGGCGGCTTTACGGAAAGAACTGACAGTGAAAGAACTTATGTTTATGAGTGGATTTACTTCGCGTTCCAGCTTCTATCGCTATTTCGCCAGTATTGAGAAAATGTCTCCGAGCGAGTATATGGAAAGACTTCAGCAGGAAGGTTAGGGGATTTCACCACAGAGTAACACTGAGTTTCACAGAGTTCAATATTCAATATATGCAATTAAAGAAATAAGATTCTGTGAAACTCAGTGTTACTCTGTGGTGAATCATTGTATCTTATTCTTTTTCTTCCACTGCTCGTACTTCTTCAGCACTTTCAGTCCGTCGCTATTATACCAACTATATCCGTTACGGCGTTCGTGTCCTATTTCTGAGATATCGAACTTCTTCACTCCATCGCGGTCACTGAAGAAAGGACGGTTATCTTCCAGTGTATAGAAGCGTGCCCACAAAGGAGGACAATCTGTACATGGTACCATGCGGTAGTCTTTCTTTCCTTCGTCATTGGTGAAGAACTCTTTCTTTATGCCTTCAATCTTGGATGACTTGAACCATTCAACTGCATTTTCTATACAGTTGATAACCTCTTGTGAGGGATTGGGCAGAGACATTAATAGAATGACTATTTCGTCAGACTCTTGTCCGCTCAGTGAGGGTAACTCATAGGCGCGTGCTTTAGCGGGAGCAAGGGTGTGTTCGTCATGTTGTGCACACCAGACGGTTGGTTTACCATTTAGGACAACTTGCGTTTTGAGGATGCACTCCACACCTTTGTTGAATGCGGCGCGAGCACGGTTGCAGATGCTGTCGGGGACATATTCATAAGGGGCTTTCTTTTCGTATACCTCGCGCAGAAGTTCCATTACATTTACCATCGCATTGTCATTGTAGGTGATATGTGTGTAGTAACCTTTGGGACGGGGCCAGAACTGAGGCCAGCCTCCATTGGGATATTGTGCTTTGAGGATATAACGGATGCCGTCCAGCGCACTGTCTTTGTATTTCTTAATATGAGTGGCTAGATACAGGCGGGAGAGGGATTGGATTTCCGTACTGGTGGCGTCGTTGTCTATGGTGCTTTCGTTCACTTCATCTTTGGAAGCAAGTACATCTTCCAGCTCTTGTTCTGTCAGTTCGGCAGGCATATAGATATTTTTAGGCCAGCCGCCGGTAGTTTGTTGATAGAGCAGGACATTGTCGCCAATGCGGATGGCTTCAGGAGTTTTAAAGAATTCGTCGTTTAACTTGGGTGCCATCTTTACCC
>ERZ1027040.721-NODE-721-length-13432-cov-4.741497_pt1 | contig 13432 bp, 10 predicted proteins | sample MGYA00519437_ERZ1027040 | MGnify/ENA primary metagenome ERZ1027040 (study PRJEB26926, sample SAMN06164809) | human gut metagenome | biome: ENVO:00009003; feature: ENVO:2100002; material: ENVO:00002003 | host: Homo sapiens | place: USA | collected 2012 ... | reverse complement strand
TTCATGAGCGTCTCGTGGGCTCGGAGATGTGTATAAGAGACAGGTTGATGGTGATATCAAGCTCACCGTATTCGGTCTCAGTTTTCCACTTTATATCCTTTGCAATGCGGTAGCGGCGGATATAATCGGTGTCACGGCTGAGCTTGTAGTAATTGTCGGTAGCGGTGACAGGGGAGACAGCATAGTCAGCCTTGAACTTTGCAATGACCTCCGAGGGACGGGGAGTAAGGCAGGCCATGAGCTTTGTATCAAAAAGGTCACGGTAAGCGATGCTGTCGGGAATGATATTCTTCGAGCAGGCAAAGTCCAGCAGACCCTTGAGTATCTCTTCAAGCTCCATGTCAGGGATATTTTCAGGCTCCTCATAATCGTCCAGACCCAAAGCGGCAAGGATAGAGTTTATCGCAAATATTCTGTCATCTGCGGTGATAAGACCTGTTTTGAGACCGTATGCCGCAAGAGCGGCAATGTAAGTGTTTATCATGATATCTTCCCCTTCGTGTGATATTTTGTGCGCAGTGATTTTATTAAATTATATCACACTGCCAATGGGAAATCAATGGATTTTAGTTTCAGACATATGGAAAAAAGTAACATTACTCCACACATTCGGTGAGCTTTGCGAAGCTGTATATTTTCAGGTCATACCTGTCCGCCGTGCCGAAGCCGTAGGCGGCGTGAATGAACCTTGCGCCTGCCGCATATGCGCTGTCGCAGTCAAGCTGAGTGTCGCCCATATATGTTCCGTCGGCAACGTGGTTTTTCTCCATTATCAGGCGGATATTCTCGCTTTTGGGAAGCTTGTTGTCGCCCCAGCAAAGGTGGTCGGTGATGTATTTTTCAAAGCAGTAGAATTTCAGAAAGGCTTCTATATAGCCCGACTGGCAGTTGCTTACTATGAACAGCCTGTGGTTTGCGGAAAGCCTTTTAAGCGTTTCCTCCAGCCTGTCATATAAGATGCCGCCGTGTATGGAGAGATATTCGTTTTCATATTCGCAGCAGCGCTCCATGAGCTTCAGTCCCTTTTCGGGTTCATTGTCGCCGAAGAATTTCAGGGCGATAGCGTCCATGGTCTGACCCATAACGCTTTTAACGTCCTGCTCGGTAAAGGTAACGTTGCTGCCGTTCCTGCGCAGCTCCTCGTTCCATGATGCGGCTACATTTGCGGCACTGTCCCAGAGAGTACCGTCCATATCAAAAATAAGGCTTTCTGTTTTAAGCTTCATATTTATTTCCTTTCAAGTGAGTTATTGTACCTATAAAATTTATCACACCGCACTTTTGTTGTCAATATTACAGCACTGATATTTACACAGATTTCGATTTTAGACGGAACTGTAAAATCCGTGTCCCTGCATTTTACATCCAAAGAAAACTGCGTGAAACCTCTGTAAAAGTGATTGACTTTGCTTTTTTCGGGTGATATCATGACAGTGCGATCAGAAAATGATAAGCAAAGTCAGATACGAAAGGAAAAATTTTATGAGAAATTCGGTTCTTAAAAATCAGTCAAAAAGACTGGCACTTGTGATGGCAGGCATTTTTGCGGTAAGCATGACAGGCTGTGCAGATACATCATCTGCCGACACAGCCTCCTCCGAGACAACAACAAAGACAGCTTCCGCTGACACTTCATCCGCAGATACCTCCGCTGCTTCTTCCGACAATGCGGATAATACAGCAGATACAACACCCGCACAGGATATTACACTTGATATGTACTTCCCCGTTTCAGTAGGCGGCGGACCTGATGTGCTCATCTCCAACCTTTGCGATGAGTTCCACAGCGAATATCCCAACATCACCGTAAATCCCGTTTACGCAGGCACATATGCAGAAACAAGAACAAAGGTTCAGGCTGCTATCAAGTCAGGCAACACTCCCGCTCTGGCACTTATGTTCTCCATCGACCTTTACTCCCTGCTTTCCATGGACGCTATCTACGATATCAACAGCTTTGCGACTTCCGCAGAGGATCAGGAATGGCTCAACGGCTTCTATGACGGCTTCATGCAGAACAGCCGCAGCGGAGACCTTACCTACGGTATCCCCTGGCAGAGAAGTACGATTATCCTTTACTACAATAAGGACGCTTACAAGGAAGTAGGACTTGATCCCGAGGCACCTCCCAAGACATGGGACGAGCTTATGGACTATTCCAAGAAGCTGACCAAGACCGAGAACGGCACAACAACACGCTACGGTATCCAGATCCCCTCCGACAAGGCAGGATACGCTTACTGGATGCTCCAGACCTTCTGCAACCAGCAGGACGGCTTCAATATCATGAACGACACAGGTACAGAGGTTTACTTCAATGATGAAAGAACTATCAGAGGTCTTGAATTCTGGAAGAGCCTTTCCGATGCAGGCGTTCAGGCACCCGGCACTACCGCATGGTCAACCACTCCCTCCGACTTCCTGGAGCAGAGAGCCGCAATGATCTACACCACCACAGGCAACCTTACCAATATCAAGAACAACGCTACATTTGATTTCGGCACAGCAATGCTTCCCGCTGATACCTCTTACGGCTCACCCACAGGCGGCGGAAACTTCTACCTCTTCAAGGGCGTTCCCGAGGAGCAGACACAGGCAGCTTACACCTTCATCAAGTGGATGACAAGCGACCCCGAGAGAGTTGCTCAGTGGAGCATCGACACAGGCTACGTTGCTACGCGCCCCGAAGCTTATGAGACCGAGAGAATGAAGCAGTACACCGCAGATTTCCCTCAGGCACTTGTTGCAAGAGATCAGCTTGAATACGGCCACGCAGAGTTCTCCGTTTACGACCAGGGCGCAGTTCAGGATATCCTTGATACCGCAATCGAGTCCGTAATGACAGGCGCTTCCGATGCCAAGACCGCTCTTGACAATGCCCAGTCTCAGGCAGACGAGATCCTGGCTCAGTATAGATAATCGAGCTTACTTCTAAGGTTTTTCTTCCTTTTTCCATATCCTTTCCTGAATACTGATCTTTGGTCAATCTTATAGTCGGACACGGCAGATAGAACGATCAAAGATCAGTATATATCGGCTCTCATCTGAAAAAGGTGGGAGCCAAAATTTAATCCGAAGGAGGAACAGTATTTGAACACCGTCACTGCGGCACCAAAGAAAGCCGCTCCAAGAAAAAAGCTGACAAAAAACGAAAAGAAACGGCTTTTCAAGGACACAGGAAAAGCATATCTCATGCTGCTGCCCGCTTTTATCTTTCTCTGCCTTTTTACCCTTTATCCCATAGGCAGCAGTATATATTCCAGCCTTTTCAAAGATGACCTGGCAGTTATAACCCCTAAGTTCGTTGGGCTGTATAACTACACTCACCTTGCAAAGGACGCAGTTTTTGTGCAGTCATTTAAAAACAATCTCCTCATTGCGGTGATAACCGTTCCCGTGAGCATCGCACTTTCCGCAATGATGGCTCTCTTTACCGAAAAGGTGAAGTTCAGCCGCTCCTTTGCCCGTCTTTCATTCTTCTATCCTACAGTGCTGCCCATGGTGGCCGTGGCAAATATCTGGCTTTTCATCTACACTCCGGGCTACGGTCTGCTGGGACATTTCTTCCCCAACCTCCGTGTGCTTTCCGACCCCAAGCTTGCTATCTGGGGCATAATCATAATGCTCATCTGGAAGCAGGCGGGATATCTTATGATATTCTACATAAGCGGAATGCAGGGAATATCCCATGAGCTGTATGAGGCTGCCAAGCTGGACGGCGCAAACGGCTTCTACGTCTTTTCAAAGATAACATGGCCGCTGCTGAGACCCACAACAATATACGTTTCAATAATCGCTCTGACAAATGCCTATAAGATGGTGGATCATCTTTATATCATGACCAAGGGCGGCCCAAACAACTCCACAAATATGGTGCTTTACTACATCTTCCAGACAGGCTTTGATTTCTGGGACGCAGGACGTGCCTCTGCCATGACTGTGGTGCTTGTTGTAATGCTGCTCATAGTAACAGGCGTGCAGTTCTTCACTCAGGACAGACGCACCTACTACAGCTGATGAAAGGGAGGATAATATGCCTGAAAATACTATTGCAGTTCTTTCTGCAAAACAGAAGGCTTCTGTGTTACAGAAGATGCAGATGAAAAAAGAAGAGCGTAAGCTTGAACAGTCAAAGTCACCTGCGGAAAAGGCGGAGATAACTCCCTTTTTCGTGCTGGCTGCTGTGATAATGCTTGCCATGGCAGTGATATCACTGATACCCCTGCTCTGGATGATAAGAACAGCACTTGTTCCCCGTGCGGATTCCCTTGATCTGTACAAGCTTTCCGTTCCAACGCTTGAAAATATCAAAAGAATACTTGACGCAGCGCCTTTCGGCACGTATTATATCAACACCATACTTATGGTGGCAGCAACGCTTGCAGTGCAGTTTTTCTCAGTCACCACCGCAGGCTATGCCTTTGCGAGAATAAATTTCATCGGAAAAAACTTTCTTTTCATGCTTTTTCTCACTCAGATGATGATATCCGCCGATGTGCTCATCATGCCGAACTACCGCTTCCTCAGCAGCCTGGGACTTGCCGATACAAAGATAGGCGTTATCCTGCCGTTCTTTGTTTCCGCCATGGGCATACTTATGATGAGGCAGACTATCAAGACCATTCCCTACGAGCTGGAAGAGGCTGCAAAGATAGACGGCTGCGGACTTCCCCGAATGATATGGAACATCTATATCCCTTTGCTGAAGCCTGTTTATATCTCTTTCGGACTTATCTCCGCTTCTTACCAGTGGAACAATTTCCTCTGGCCGCTGGTAATGATAAATTCCGAGAAGAACCGTCCCCTTACTCTTGGTCTGGCTATATTTGCAATGCAGGCAGAAACAGGTGCAAACTGGAGCGATGTGTGCGCCGCAACTCTTATCGTTGTGTTCCCTCTGCTGATAATCTTCATCATCTTCCAGAGACAGTTTGTTGAAAGTTTTGCCACATCTGGTATCAAATAAAAGAGGTATAACTATGATCTACATAAGCACATATCCTCTCCCCGGGGAGAGACTTACGGAATTTGCCGATGCCCATGCCGAAGATATGGGTTACGAGCTTTTTTTCGATAATCTCAGCCGCCTTTCCGCAGGCAGCTACGAGGGGAGAATGAAAGAGCTTATAGAGCAGGGGAAAGTATCTGTCCACTGCCCCATGGAGGGCTGCGACCTGCTGGCGGACGACGGCACGGAGCTTATGCGCCATACTATGGATATGCACAAGCGCTGCTTTGAGCTGGCGCAGGCTGTGGGAGCACCCTATGTTGTAATTCACCCATGCAGTCTGGAGCCGTTTGACAGCGAAAAAACGCTTATCCGCCGACTTTGTCTCAACGAAAGAATGTACATGGCCGCAGGGCTTGCGGAGCCATACGGCGTAAAGATACTTCTTGAAAACATAGGCTCATGGCGTGAAAATAACCTTATGGTCACTGAGGAGGATTTCATCGCCCTTTCCAAAGGGGACAAGTGGGGTATGCTTCTTGACACGGGCCATGCAAACGTGAACGGCTGGGATATCCCGTCCCTTATCCGAACGCTGGGAAGCAGGATAAAGGGCTTTCATCTTCATGACAACGACGGCATGACCGACAGCCATCAGCCCATATATAACGGAACTATCCCGTGGAATGACGTCTTTGCCGCAATATCCGAAATGCCATCACCCCCCGACCTTACAGTTGAGTATAACCCCAAGTATGCCGATGATATCATGGCTGCTGTGGGGATAATAAGAAACGAGCTGCCGCACAAAGCGATATAATGCCAAGTGCGGCATTTTTTCGTTGTTCAAAAGAAGAATATGTAAACGTATTCAGCCGAATCTCTGTCTAAAATATATAGTCAATATTGCTAAAACGTCAGAAGCAAATATATGCAAATTCGGCAAACTTATTTAAAAACTATTGGACTGTTTAATGCGTTCTGTTATAATATAAGTTAAATAAGTGTGACTTGAAATTACTTGAACAACGGAGGTGACCCTTATATGATGTCAGGCAGCAGTGACCGCTTGGATCTTACGGGTCTTGCTAAAAATTACGGATATTATTTCGGCGATGAGGAGATAGTGTCCGATTCCGAGGACTGGCTTTATATATGTGATTCCGAGACCTATGAGCTGCTGCTTTTCCAGCAGAAAAAGGATAATACCGTTACAAGCAAGCTGGGAGACTGGCACGGCAGAAAATGCTATGAATTTATCGAGGGCAAGGATCACCCCTGCGAGTTCTGTCCGTTAAAAAATCTCAGAAGAGATAACTATTACTTCTGGACCCATAAATGTGAGATGCTTGGCGTCGAAGCCTTTCTGAAAGTTATCGACATCGATTGGAACGGCAGGAGAGCTATGCTCCACACGGGAATAAACATAAATTCCCAGGCAAGGCGCAACGAGGTCATGACCGAGTATCTTCTCAGCCGAAATGCCCTTACAAGCGTTCTCAGCTGCCTTATGGACGAAAATCCCATTGAGGATAATTTCAAGAAGATCTGCGCCATAATCGGCACATTTTTCAGCGCTGACAGGGCTATCATCACCGACTACACTCCCAACAGGCTGAATGCTGGCTGGTCAAAGTCTGGGGAGCCTTTTACCCAGATAGCTACCGTTCTTACCGATGAAGAGAGAAAGAGCATATCCGATGCCACCATTCATCTGAGATATCTGCGCATAGAGGACGTTTCCACGGCTGACAAGCTTGACCCACGTATCCGTGAATACTGGACAGCCTGCGGCATTCGCTCCATTCTGCTTATCCCTATGCACTATAACGGCGACTTTATCGGTACAATAAGCCTCCATAATATCAGGAACCATTTTCCCTCGGTGGAGACCCTTAATCTTGTGGGAATGTCTGTAGCCAAGTGCATTCACGCATACTGCGTTGAAAGGGGAGCGGAGGAGAAGCTCTACACCGACCCTCTTACGGGAATACCGAACTTTGCGGCACTAAAGCACCGTGCGGCGGATCTTATGGAGCAGAATCCAGATGTCACGTATTTCTGCTGCGTTATGGATGTAAAGTTTTTCAGCCTTTTCAACAGGCGTTACAGCTATAAAATGGGCGACAAGGTGCTTATAACCATAGCACAGCTGCTTAAAAAATATATGTGCCCAGATGAGGCGTGCTGCCGCATTGCAGCCGACCAGTTCTGCTTCTTTGCGAAATACCCCAAGGACGACCCCGAGGGAAGAATACGCAGGCGCTTTGAACGCTTCAACGAGATAGTGCTGAATTCCGATGTTATGAAGTCGGTGAACTACAAGCTGGAGCTTCAGAGCGGCATATATGTTTTTGATGAAAGAATAAGCATATCCGAGGCTGTTGATAAGGCAAATCTTGCCAGAAGAAGCCTTAAGACCTATCAGAGCAGCGATATCGCTTTTTACAGCAGCGATCTTATGGACGGTCAGAAGCGTGAGACAGAGCTTATACAGGACTTCAAGTCCGCTCTTAAAAATCACGAGCTTTCTGTATTCTTCCAGCCCCAGTGCAACTACGCACAGAATAAGATGGTTGGAGCGGAAGCGCTGGTAAGGTGGCACAGTCCCAAGCACGGCAATGTATCTCCCGCTGAGTTCATACCTCTCCTTGAGCGCCATGGAATGATATATCAGCTTGACAGATATGTGTGGGAGAAGGTCTGCATATATCAGCGGAAATGGCTGGATATGGGTATGCACTGCCCCATATCGGTGAATGTTTCACGATACGACGTGCTGCGTGAGGATATCTGCAAGGAGCTTTGCAGCCTGCTGGAGAAGTATAATATCCCCAAGGAGCTGCTCCCCATTGAGATAACCGAAACAGCATACATAAAAAATTCCGACGAGCTTATAAACGTGGTCAACAGGTTAAAGAATTTAGGCTTTACCGTTGAGATGGACGACTTCGGCAGCGGATATTCTTCGCTCAATGCCCTGAAGGACGTGGCGGTTGACCTTATCAAGCTCGATATGAAGTTCCTTGATGCCAAGGATACCAGCGGAAAGGGCGGAAGTATCCTCAACTGCATTGTCCGAATGACAAGGTGGCTGGGACTGGAAGTTCTTGCAGAGGGCGTTGAGACCAAGGAGCAGGCAGAATATCTAAAAAATATCGGCTGCGATTTTATGCAGGGCTATTATTTCTCACGCCCCATTCCTGCGGACGAGTTTGAGCAGAAGCTCATTTCCTCACGGACGGAAAGCAGTGAAAACATCAGCAATAATGGTATCACCGATGTGGCTGAGCTTATGGATTCCGTTATGTCAAATCCGCTGTTTTTCAACCTTATGGGAGCTGCTGCCATTGCCGAGAGCGACGGCAGCAGCCTTGAAGCGCTGATGATAAACGACAGTTTCTTTGAGATGATTGGCTGCACAAGAGAAGAATATCAGCCCTATTTCAGGCATATGGACATGTACAATAAGCTTGTCGGAGATCGAAACGGAGCGGTAGAAAGCTTCAGGCACAGCATCAGGAACAAGCTTCCACATGATTTTTGCATCACGGCAGATGACGGCTCTGTCCGCAGCATAAGAATGTTCTGCCGCAGGCTTTTCAGTGACGGCGAAAAGGATATTTTACTTCTGCTGTTCGATGACATTACCGATCAGAGCGATATTCAGTAATATAACAAGGGCGGTCATTCGGCCGCCTTTTTGCTTTGCAGGAGGAAAACTCCTATATTAAAAAATAAAAAAAATGTCTAAATATGTGCTTGACAATCATTGTTCTATGTGCTATAATTAGTCACAGATTGAAATTGTCACACATTAAAGCAATGGGACTTTAAAGTGGGATATAAATATAGCTGATATAGAGACAGGCTTTCGCACCGCCCTCCGACCGCATGGGGCAATATTTTTTAAAGGAGTCACCCACTATGATGAATATGGATTTCGTCAGGAAGCTGCCTATCCCTCAGGATATCAAGAAGCAGTTCCCTATCCCCGAAGAAGTAAAGAAGATCAAGGCTGAAAGAGATGCCGAGATCGCTGATATTTTTACAGGCAAGTCTGATAAGTTCCTGCTTATCATCGGTCCCTGCTCTGCCGACAGAGAGGACAGCGTTCTTGATTACATTAACCGCCTTGCAAAGGTTCAGGATAAGGTAAAGGACAAGATACTTATTATCCCCAGAATTTATACCAATAAGCCCAGAACCACCGGTCAGGGCTATAAGGGAATGGTACATCAGCCCGACCCCACCAAGGGTGAGGATATGCTTGAGGGCCTTATCTCTATCAGAAAGCTTCACACAAAGGCTCTTACCGAAACAGGTCTTGTGTGCGCAGATGAAATGCTCTACCCCGAGAACCACAGATATCTTTCCGATATTCTTTCCTATGTTGCAGTAGGCGCACGTTCCGTAGAGGATCAGCAGCACCGCCTTACCGCCAGCGGTCTTACTATCCCCGTTGGTATGAAGAACCCCACCAGCGGCGACTATTCCGTAATGCTCAACTCCATTATCGCAGCTCAGTCCCAGCACACATTCCTTTACAGAGGCTGGGAAGCACGCAGCAAGGGCAATCCTCTTACCCATGCTATCCTGAGAGGTTATGTTGATAAGCACGGCAACTCTCACCCCAACTATCATTACGAGGATCTTGCACTGCTTTACGAGATGTATGCAGCAAAGAATCTTGAGAACATGGCTGTTATCGTTGATGCAAACCATGCAAACTCCAACAAGAAGTATCTGGAGCAGATAAGAATATGCAACGAAGTTCTTCACAGCTGCCGACACAGCAATGATATCAAGAAGCTTGTCAAGGGCTTCATGATCGAAAGCTACATCGTTGACGGTTGTCAGAAGGTGGAAGAGGGAACATACGGCAAGTCCATTACCGACCCCTGCCTCGGCTGGGAGAAGTCCGAAAAGCTCATCTACGATATCGCAGACCAGCTTTAATACTAATCACCAATAAAACTATAGACAAAAAATCATCACATAATCCATATACGCAAGATTATGCTCGATTTTTTGTATAGTTTTTAATTGGTGCTTAGTATATAATAAGGTAAAAGCAAAGCCCATCGTATGGCGTTCATACGGTGGGCTTTTTGCAATATGAAAGCCCGAAAATATCATATGATACTTTCGGGCTGAGCTTGTATTATTGTCAGAAGATTATTTTTTCCACATACATTCTGTTTTTGCCGTCTGTTTTTGTCTTGTAGAGCACTCGTTCTGCGGTGATGAAATAGTCCTTCATATTCACCTTGCTGCTGTTGTGAGTCCATGCAGCGCCTACGCTGAATGTGATGCCGATGTCGCTGACGGTATTGCCTGAGGTGAGCTTTATTGTCCTGCACGCTGCCTGAAGCTTTTCGTATCTGTCATGCAGATCAGGCTCGGACATATTTTCGGTGTATATCACGAACTCATCATCGGGGAATTTGAACACAACAGAGTCGCTGAATACATCGCCTACTATCTCAGCCGCAAGGGCCACCGCATTGTCAGCGGCTTCCTTGCCGTACCTGCTGTTAAAGTCGCCGAAATCGTCTATGTCAGCAAAAAGCAGAGCGCCCTTTGTGCCCTCGTGGGATATCTTTTCGCTTATTTGGGCAATAGCGTCCCCCGCAGCGGGAAGAGTGCCGTACGGCGCATTGTATTTCTCGGCGATAAGGTCTGCCTTGATACCGTTCTGCTCGGTTATATCCTCTATCCTGCCCACGATCTTCAGCACAAAGCCAAATTCATCGGCAATGCTTGAATAATGCACTCTTGAATGGATATATTCTTCCGTTACGTTGTCAAGATACCTGATATCTGTAAAGCCCTTGCATTCCTTGCGGCAGCATCTCATAAGTATGTAGTAGAAATATATAGCATCATCGGGATATATCCTGTTGCTGCGCCTGAGGTACATTCCGTAGTTTACTATCTCATGGGATTTTCCTGCCTTGGGGAAAAAGGTTATGTTATCATTGAGAAGCGAATATTCAAAAAGGAAGGCGCTGCTGGTTTCCTCAAGTATCCTGTAGCGCTCCTTGCTTATGTTGTACTTATGCTCCAGCTCCTTGCGGCGTGAGATATCGTTGATGGAAGCGAGGAAAACGGGATTGTCGCTTTTGATGAAATCCACAGTTCTTGCACGTATGCAGAACCAGCCGACAGAGCCGTCATATCTGTAGCCCCTTACCTCACAGTAAAAGTCGGAGTGATTCCTGATACAATCCTGCGCCAGACCGAAAATGCGCTGCTCGTCCTCTTCAAAAAGGGTAACGGTAACGTTTTCAATATAAGGGGTGTATTGTTCGAGGGTGTAGCCCACATTATCGAAATATCTTTCGTTAAGGTACAGCGCCCTGATCTTATTTCCGCAAACCTCAAAAACACTGAGTCCGTCATACATACTGTTAAAGAGAGAAAAATAAATGTCTTTACAGTTGTCAGCGGGAACAATGATGGACGGGTCGGTTATATCGGTATTTTTTTATCCATGGCGCAGCTCCTTCACATATTTATTCTGTCAATTTTACCGCTTTTTCCATTATACCACGTCAAGCCCCAAAAATCAACAGTTATTTCAAAAAAACTACATATTATTTAATTGCAGTGCCTCATTTTGTGTCATAACAACGAAAAATGATACAAGATGACATTGATTTGATGACGTATTTGTTATGAAAATAAAAAAGTCAGGCACACTCATTAGTATGCCTGACCATTTTATTCGGAGTTATTCGGAGGGCTGACCCGTCATTTCGTACTGAACCTTTACCCTGTGCCTTGCCCAGATAAAGCAGATGATATGCACCGTAAAGGTGATTATCCATGTGATAGGGTAGGAGAGGTAAACCGTTTCTATCCTGTGATATTCGGGTATCCGGAAAACTGTTGCTATCCATAAAAGTCTAAGTCCGCAGGCGCCTACAAGGGATACTATCATGGGCATTATCGAGTAGCCGATGCCCCTCAGAGCGCCCACCATAACGTCCATTATGCCGCACAGTGCGTATGTTCGGGATATTATTCTCAGTCGAACCATTCCCGCAGCAATTACCTCGGGATTGTTGGAGTATATGCTCAGCAGCTGCTCGCCGAAGATTACCGCCAGATTTCCCAGCACCACTCCCACAGCGATAACGCACGCCTCGCCACGGATAACTATTTTATTTATGCGCTCATATTTTCCTGCGCCGAAGTTCTGGCTCACAAAGGAAATAGTCGCCTGATAGAATGAGTTCATTGCCACATAAACAAAGCCCTCAATGTTGGCGGCGGCTGAATTTCCCGCAACCACTATGTTTCCGAAAATATTTACGGAGGACTGGATAACTACGTTTGAAAGGGCGAATACGATCCCCTGAAAGCCTGCGGGGAGACCTATCCTCATTATCATGCCAAGCTTTGCGCCGTCAATGCGCAGTTTTTTGAGGATAAGCTTGATAGCGCCCGTTTCCTTCATAAGGCACCTTACTACCAGCACAGCCGAGACCGTCTCGGAAATGATGGTCGCCAGCGCAACACCTGCCACGTCCATTTTGAACACTATAACAAAGATAAGGTTCAGGATAATGTTGATGATGCCTGCCGCAATAAGGTAATAAAGCGGTCGCTTTGTATCGCCCACAGCCCTCAGCAGAGCGCTTCCGAAGTTATATACCATATTGGAGGTCATGCCGATGAAGTATATACGCAGATAAAGGGAAGCAAGGTCGATAACCTCTTCGGGTGTCTGCATCCATTCCAGCATCTGCCTTGCGCCCAGTATGCCAACCACAGTAAGAAAAATTCCGCTGATAAGGCTTATTGCCATTGATGTATGTACCGTGTCGCTCAGGTCTTCATCACGCTTTGCTCCATAGAATCGTGCGGCTGTAACGTTTGCACCTATGGACAGTCCCACAAAAAGGTTTGTCAGCAGATTTATAAGCGCTGTGTTCGAGCCGACAGCCGCCAGAGAGTTATCGCCTGCGAATTTTCCCACGACCACAATATCTGCGGCATTGAAAAGCAGCTGCAGAATACTTGAAAACATAAGAGGGATAGTAAACGCCAGCATTTTTTTCAGTATTGAGCCGCTGCACATATCTATTTCATATTTCTTTGCTTCGGAACCCATTTGACCACACTCCCTTGTGCTTCCGATAAAAAAAGACAATGATTATTATAACATTGACAGGAAAAAATGTCAAGAAACGTCATATCTCCCCGAACATAAGCCTTGCCAGCGCACCCTCTGCCGTAAGGTCGCCCCCTGAGATAACGCCGATATCCTTTGCCTGTGTTCCGACCTCATACACGCCCATGGAAACCCCCTCGAAAAGGCACTGGGATATGAGCACGCACTTTACTCCACCCGATATGGATTTTTTTATTGCAGGCAAAAGCCTTGTGGGAATGGCGCCGATGCCGTAGCCCTCGATGACAATGCCGTCATAAAGCTTTGCGGCGGTTTCTATCTCCTCGGGTCTTGTCATGGGG
>ERZ1027040.683-NODE-683-length-13909-cov-6.206583_pt1 | contig 13909 bp, 15 predicted proteins | sample MGYA00519437_ERZ1027040 | MGnify/ENA primary metagenome ERZ1027040 (study PRJEB26926, sample SAMN06164809) | human gut metagenome | biome: ENVO:00009003; feature: ENVO:2100002; material: ENVO:00002003 | host: Homo sapiens | place: USA | collected 2012 ... | reverse complement strand
AACTCAATGCACGTGTCAAGTCATTGATACGTCGGCGGCAGGCGAAGGGAGATGTGACCGTCACCCTTGGAAATCTTTTGCTCTACCCCGACAAACGGCAGGTAGAGATAAACGGAAAACCCTTGCAGCTGAACCGCAAGGAGTTCGACCTGCTTTATTATTTTGTAGTCAACCCCGGCCGGGTCATCAATAAAATGAGCCTTGCCGAGTCGGTGTGGGGAGACAATATAGACCAGGCGGATTCGTTGGATTTTATCTACTCGCAAGTGAAGAATCTGCGTAAGAAATTGAAACAAGCTGAGGCTACCATAGAATTAAAGGCTGTCTATGGATTCGGCTACAAACTCTCCGAACGATGAAGCTGCTGAGCTACACCTACCGCAAACTTGCATTGCTGCTGTTTCTGTTGATGGCAGTGTGGGGTGTGCTGTTCTATTACGCAATCATTGACGAGGTGGTGGATGAGACGGACGATACGTTGGAGAATTACGGTGAGATATTGATGGAGAGTGCGCTTCACGACCCCTCGATACTCGAAACGGAAGGCTCGTTGATGTCTTTCTATAAGTTCACTCCTATATCCGAAGAGGAAGGGCGGCATTACAGACAAGTGTTCTATGATGCTACGGTTTATATCGAACTGGAGGATGAAGACGAACCGGTACGTGTCATGTGTACCGCTTTCCGTATGCCCGACGGGCAATATTATGAGTTGAAACTGATGATTTCCATTTTGGAGCGGGATGACATGGTGGAGGCTATGCTTTGGTATCTGGGAGCGCTGTTCCTGCTGTTTCTCATCTGTACTTCCATCGGCATCCAGTTGGTGCTGAAGGGAGTGTTCCGTCCGTTACATAGGTTGCTTGACTGGCTGCACTGCATTCAGCCCGGCAAGGAGGTGCCTCCATTGGACAACCCGACGAAGATACGGGAGTTCCGCCAGCTGAGCGATGCTGCATTGGATATGGGCAACCGCAGCTACAAGGCATACGAGGAGCAGAAGCAGTTCATCGAGAATGCCTCGCATGAGTTGCAGACACCGCTTGCCATCGTGAGGGGAAAAGTGGAACTGCTGGCTGAGAGTGAAGGGATGACGGAACAGCAAATGGAGCAGCTGGACGAGATATATGCCACGCTGGGGCGTGCCGTAAAACTGAACAAGTCCCTGCTGTTGCTTTCCCGTATAGAGAACGGGCAGTATACCGAGATGGAAGATGTTTCGGTGGATGAGATATTGGATGAACTCTTGCCCGACCTGATGGATATCTATGAACATAAGCAGGTGAGACTGATACGAAAACGGGAGGAGCAGCCTTTTATCATCCGTTGCAACCATTCGCTGGCGCAAATACTGGTTTCCAATCTGGTGAAGAACTCGTTGCTGCACAATAGGGAAGGGGGAGAGTTGCAGGTGTTTACTACTCCCGCTTCTCTGGTCATCAGGAATACGGGGGATGCCCCTTTGGATGGAGAGAAGTTGTTCCGGCGTTTCTATCATGGCATGGATGGCAAGAAGGACTCCACCGGACTGGGGCTTGCCATAGCGCGTTCCATTGCGTTGTCGTCTTCATTGAAGCTCACGTATGAATGGCAGGACGGTATGCATACCTTCCGTCTGGTTAAAGAAAGTAAAATTTACTGTTAACTGCGGTTATTCCCAAATCTTTCCTAATTCTCTACCGTTATTTGCAGTGTGAATAATATGAAATTTATTAGTAACATTAAAAAATAACGATTATGAAGAAAGTATTGTCTATTCTTGTGTTGGCTCTTGTAGCTGTTCAGTTTGCCTTTGCCGGTGATGTCATCACTCAGGATACCAAGCAGCTTCCGCTGACGGCACGCAATTTTATCAACCAGTATTTCTCGAAACCGCACATTTCACACATCAAGATTGAAAGTGAAATATTGCAGACTAAAAAATATGAAGTGCTGTTGACAGACTGTACGGAAATAGACTTCGACAAGAAAGGAAATTGGTTGGAAGTGGATTGCAAGAAGTCCGCTGTTCCCGAAGCATTGATTCCGGTTCCGGTAAAGGAGTATGTGAAGGCTAACTTCCCGAGAGAGATTATTACTAAAATCGAACGCGGACGTACCGGTGTGGAAATTGAATTGGGTAATGACTACTCTTTGAAGTTCAACAAAAAGGGAAAGTTCGTCAGCATGGACGATTGATTCTCCAGTAACTATTAACCTAAACTTTATAGAGAAATGATGAGAATGAAGATTCAAATGTTGGCGATGATGTTCATCGCCGCCTTGGCACTTGGTGCATGCAGTGATGATGACGACAAGGATGATGTCAAAGTGCCCGAAGCAATGTCACAAGCATTGAAGTCCAAATACCCTTCCGCAATCCATGTGGAATGGGAACAGAAAGGGGGCTATTTCGTTGCAGATTGTAAAGTGGATGGGCAGGAAAAGGATGTATGGTTCAATAATCAGGCGGAATGGCAACTGACGGAAACCGAATTGCTTTGGAATAATCTTCCGGGAACAGTACAGACCTCTTTCAGCGCCAGTGAGTATGCCGGTTGGAAGATAGAGGAGATTGTTCTTTTGGAGTATCCGGTAGTGCCTATGCAGTTTGTCATTGAAGTTGAAAAGGGAAATGCAGAGTATCAATTGTTCTATTCGGAAGAAGGCGGCTTGCTACAGACAAAAGATGTGAGCGGTAATAGGGATGATACGCATTGGCCGGTAAAACTTGATTAGAGAAGAGTTAAGGATAAGGGATTAAGGACATTAGTGTTGTGCAATCATATTGAAAACTTAATCCCTTAATCCTTAATCCCTTATCCTTAACTACATCGGCTTATAATCCTTCGCCAGTCCTCCTTCGCTGGTTTCTTTGTAGAGGGAGGGCAGGTCGTTTCCGGTTTCTTTCATGACTTCCACCACTTTGTCGAATGACACGCGGTGCATGCCGTCGGTGAAGGAGGAGTAAAGGTTGGCATCCAAGGCGCGTGCGGCGGCGTAGGCATTACGTTCGATGCACGGGATTTGTACCAGTCCGCAAACTGGGTCGCAGGTCATACCCAAATGATGCTCCAATCCCATTTCGGCGGCATATTCTATTTGTGCCGGACTGCCTCCAAACAATTGGTTGGCTGCGGCTGATGCCATGGAACATGCTACACCTACCTCTGCCTGGCATCCGGCTTCCGCTCCCGAAATGGAAGCGTTGGTCTTCACGATGTTTCCTATCAGTCCAGCTGTGGCAAGGGCACGAAGTATGCGTGTGTCGCTGAACTCCCGGCTTTTTTGCAGATGATAGAGCACTGCCGGTACAATGCCACACGAACCGCAGGTAGGTGCAGTGACAATGACCCCACCTGACGCATTTTCTTCACTTACTGCCAAGGCATAGGCAAATACCAGTCCGCGCGACTGGAGGGAAGCCTTGTAGCCACTGGCACGTATATAATAGGTAGAAGCCTTTCGGCGCAGATTCAGAGGGCCGGGCAAGACTCCTTCACTATCCAATCCCCGTTTTACGGCAGCCTGCATGGTTTTCCATACCTCCTGCAGGTAATCCCAAATGTCGCTTTCCTCGCATTCCTTGACGTACTCCCAGTAACTTTTTCCGGTACGTTCACACCATTGCAGTATTTCGGTCATACTGTTCATTTCGTATACATCCGGGGTGTTTACGGATGATGCTCCATCATTCTCTTCTGCCAGGGCACCGCCGCCGACGCTGAATACGGTCCATTGGTCGGTCTCCTTGCCTTCGCTGTCCAAAGAGACGAATTTCATACCGTTGGGATGGAAGGGCAGGAATATTTTGGGCTCCCAGATTATTTCTACCGGTGCTGCGGGTTGCAGTGTCTCGGTGATGGCAACATTGGTCATGTGCCCCTTGCCGGTAGCGGCGAGGCTTCCGTATAGGGTTACTTGGAAGGCGGCTGCTTCGGGATGCCTTTCCAGGAATATCTGAGCTGCCTTGCGCGGCCCCATAGTGTGGCTACTGGATGGACCGGTACCGATACGGTAGAGTTCTTTGATTGATTTCATATATTTCAGATTTATGATTTCAGATTTATGATTTAATTATCAACTGTCAATTATCCATTAACTCAAGTCTACTACGGTAATGCCTGCTCCGCCGAACTGTATATGTTCGTCGGCAAAGTGGCGCACTCCGGGAACGGTTTCCAGATATTGGCGGATAAGCGTGCGCAGGATACCCGTTCCTGTTCCGTGAAGGATACGCACACGCGACATGCCGACGAGGATAGCATCATCAATGAAATAGGTGACGGCTTGCAGCGCTTCGTCGCCACGCATGCCACGGACATCAATGTCTTGCTTGAAATGTAGTTTCTTCTCATACATGCTGTCTTGGGTCTGGACGCTGATGAAAGTGCTTTTGGCGGACACGTCAGCTTGTTTGGGCTGCGCGTTGGTGCGTTCCAGCCTGTCCAGCTTGACGGTAGTCTTGATGCTGCCGAACGCGATAATCGCATTCTTGCCGTTCACTTCCATTACCTCGCCCACAGAGGTCTGTCCCTTTATTCTGACGTTGCAGCCGGGGACGATTGCCGCGAGGCGTTCCGCTTCTTTCCGCGCCTGCTGTTCTGCCAAAGCCTGGGCAGACGGTCCGTTCTCTTTTCCATCGCCTGCTTTCTTTTCCTTTTTCCGGTTCTGCTTTTCTTTCAGCTTTTCCATCTTGCGGGCAATTTTTTCTTCCAGTTCCTTGTTGGCAAGCGCTTCCATTGATTCGCGGAAGTCCGTCAACTCCTGGCGGGCCTGGCGTGTCTTTTCTTTTTCTGCCTGGGCTTCTTTGATGGAGCGTATGGTGTTCTCGATGCGTGCATTGGCTTCCTGCATCAGTTGATCCACCTCTTCTTTCGCTTTGCGCAGAATATCCTTCCGGGATTTCTGCAAATCTTCGATTTCGGTCTGATAACGCTCGATGGTCTCTTCCATGTGCTTTTCACGCTGGCGTATTGTCTGGCGTTTGCCTTCCCAATAGCGTTTGTCGCGCACAATGTCCTGCAGGTACTTATCGGCGTTGATGTATTCGCTGCCCACAATTTCCGAGGCATCGGCGATGACATCTTCCGGCAGACCTATCTTGCGGGCAATCTCCACAGCGAACGAACTGCCCGGATTGCCTATCTGTAGTTGGAACAGTGCCTGCATCAGATGGCGGTCGTAGAGCATGGCGCCATTCACTACACCTTCGTGGTCTTCGGCAAAATGCTTCAGGTTCTGGTAGTGTGTGGTGATGACACCGAACGTCTGTTTCTGGTTGAAACGCTTCAATACGGCTTCGGCAATGGCACCTCCTATCTGGGGTTCTGTTCCGCCCCCGAATTCATCAATCAGGATGAGGCTCCGTTCGTTGCAGCTTTTCATCATGATTTTCATGTTCGTAAGGTGGGAGGAGTAGGTGCTCAAATCATCTTCAATGGACTGCTCGTCACCGATGTCGATGAATATACTGCTGAATATTCCGGCATGACTGCGTTCGTGCATCGGGATGAGTAGTCCGGATTGCAGCATGTATTGTAATAAGCCTACTGTCTTTAAGCAGACGGACTTGCCGCCTGCGTTCGGACCGGAGATGATGAGGATACGTTGCTTCTCATTCAGTTCGATGTCAAGCGGTACGACTTTTTTGCCATGTTTGGCGAGAGAAAGTTGCAAGAGTGGGTGTACCGCCATTGTCCAGTCCAGCAGTTGCTTGTTTTCGAGAGCCGGTTTCAGTCCGGATATTTGCTCGGCAAACAATGCTTTGGCACGTATGAAGTCTATTTCGGCAAGGAACTCGTATGATAGCAGTACGTCGGGGATGGAGGGACGCAACTGGTTGGAGAAGCCCGTCAGGATGCGGATAATTTCTCTGCGTTCGTCACCTTCAAGTTCTCGTATGCGATTGTTGGCTTCCACTACTTCGGCAGGCTCGATGAATACGGTTTTACCACTGGCCGACTCGTCGTGTACAATACCGCGTATTTTCCGTTTCAGTGCCGGTGCAACGGGAATGACCAGACGGCCGTCACGCATGGTGGGTGTTACGTCTTTGTCCACAACGCCCTCGGACTGGGCATTTCGTAGAATACTGTTCAGTGAGCGGGAGATGCTTCCCATAGTACTTGCCAGTTCCCGGCGGATGCGTGCCAACTCTGTAGAGGCATTGTCCTTGATTTTTCCGTAAGGAGAGAGGATGCCGTTTATTTTTGCTATGAGCTGTGGGAAAACGGTGATGTCTCCTGCCAGTCTTTTCAGACAAGGGTAGGGGGAAGTGCCCTCTTCCTCATCATCGTCGCTTTTCTGTAGGAAGCGTACAATATCACGTATGGTTTCTAGTGAACGGCGCAGGTCAAAGAGCTCTTGTTCATCTAGATACATGCCTTCCACGCGTATGCGTTTCAGTGACGGACGTACATCAAAAAAGTATTGTGCCGGGAAGTTGTCTTCTTCTTGGAGTATGCGTACAAATTCAGTGACTTGGTCCAAACGCTCCTCCACCTCTCCAAAGTGGTCGGAGAATGCCATGTCCATCACCCGTTCTTCGCCAAGTGTACTGAGGCATTTTTCTTTCAGCAATTGGCGTATTTGGTCGAAACCTATTTTCTGTTCAAAGTTCTGCGGATATATCATGGTGCAAAAGTACTATTAATTCATGAAAAAAGAGAAAGGAAGTTTGCAGAATTAAAAATGATTTGTACCTTTGCACCGCTTTAAAGAGGAAAGCACTTCCCGAAAAGGAAGTTTTAGGAGAGGTGGCAGAGTGGTCGATTGCGGCGGTCTTGAAAACCGTTGTGCTGCGAGGCACCCGGGGTTCGAATCCCTGTCTCTCCGCAGAACCTACTGGACAAAAGAGGACAGTAAGAGGACAAAAACCTACAAATCAGCGATTTGTAGGTTTTTTTATTGCCTATAAGTCTTGTTTCCAAGACAACAAAAGGACTTGAAAAGACATAGTTTCGTTACTAAATCGTTACCTATTCCCTGCCGGACAAAAACGGTAACGATTTGTCCGAAAATGACCGCAGGAAGTCCGAATTTGTCCACCGTCTAAATATCTCACATTTAAAGTGTTATCATTAGTTTTGTAACTTAAAAAATGTGAGGTTATGAAGAGTACATTCAAAGTCCTTTTCTATTTAAAGAAAGGGTCTGAAAAGAAGAACGGCGAGGTTATGATTATGGCAAGAATTACCATTGACGGTAAGTTATGCCAGTTTAGTACGAAACAAAGCATCCTGCCCGAAAACTGGAATATAGCAGCGGGTAAAGCTAAAGGTAAAGATGCAGGCAAAATAAATGCCTTATTAGAGGATATAAAAGCATCCCTGAATAATATCTACCACGAACAGCAACGGCGTGATAACTATGTGACAGCCGAAAAGGTGAAAAATGAATTTTTGGGACACAGTGAAAAACACGAAACCGTTTTAAACCTTTTCAAAAAGCACAATGACGATGTTAAGCAGTTGGTCGGCATATCTAAGACGATTGCCACCTATCGTAAATATGAAGTGACCCGCCGCCACCTTGCCGAGTTTATCCAAAGCAAATACAATATATCGGATATTGCTATCAATGAAATTACCCCGATGTTTATTACAGACTTCGAGTTGTATTTGCGTACTACCTGTAAATGTGGTTATAATACGACTGCCAAGTTTATGCAGTTCTTCAAACGCATTATCTTGATAGCCCGTAATAACGGCATCCTGATAGGCGACCCGTTCGCCAATTATAAAATCCGTTTGGAGAAAGTAGATAGGGGGTATTTATCAGAGGATGAAATTAAAATCATCCTTAAAAAGAAGATGGTTTCCGAACGGTTGGAAAACGTCAGGGACTTGTTTATCTTTTCCTGTTTCACTGGTTTGGCTTATGTTGATGTCGCCAACCTTACCCAAGAGAATATACGCAAATCATTTGACGGCAAGTTATGGATAATCACCAAACGCCAAAAGACCAATACGGACGTAAATGTTCCTTTGCTGGATATTCCTAAAATGATATTGAAGAAATATAAAGGCAAGCTGCCGAACGGTAAGGTACTTCCGGTAATCAGCAATCAAAAACTTAATGCGTATTTGAAAGAAATAGCGGACGTTTGCGGGATTAAAAAGAACTTGACATTTCACCTTGCGCGCCACACATTTGCGACCACAACCACGCTTGCAAAGGGTGTTCCCATCGAAACGGTCAGCAAAATGTTGGGACACACCAATATAGAAACCACGCAAATTTATGCCCGCATTACCAATAATAAAATAGGTAACGATATGCAGGGACTTGATAAGAAATTTGTCGGCATCGAGAAGATTTATAAAGAAGCCCTGTAACCATTCAAACAAAGAACTTGCCGTTAAAACGGCAGGTTCTCTACCTTTTATTATTCATTGTAAAACAAATAAGCACATGAAAAGACAGTATCATAAAGAGTATCTGACCCGTGAAGAACTGACCGCCTTTTTAAAGGTGAAACTTTCTTCTGAACGTCTTGAAAAAGTCCGTGATGTTTTCGTATTTTCCTGCTTCACCGGGTTGGTTTATGAAGATTTAAAAAAGCTACGTGCAGAACAGCTTATGACGTTACCCAGTGGTAGCCACTATTTGCGAATATATGTTCCTATGACCCGTTTTTCCCGTACTATTCCCCTGTTGGATATTCCTTATAAAATAATTGAGAAATACAAAGGGCAACAAGAGGACGGCGGGTTGTTTCCGCTTTTTCCTTTGCCTGTAATGAATATTCGGTTACGGGAAATAGCTTCTGAATGTGGCATAAACAAAACTATCACCACTTTTTCAGCCCGCCGGACGTTTGCCACTACGATAGCTTCGGAAAACGGTATTCCCCTTGAAACCGCAGCCAAAATATTGGGGCATAATCTTTTGAAAAGTACGCTTTCAGTCACTTGCTTTACGAAAAACAAGATAGCCAGTGATATGTCCGCTATTTCCGGGCAATTCAAAGATATGGAAACCATGTTTAATTTATAAATAATAGAATTATGGACTTACAAATCATTCAGAACAAAATTTTTGAAATCAGGGGTTACCGTGTAATGCTTGATTTTCATTTGGCAGAACTTTACGGAGTACAGACCAAAGTATTGAAACAAGCGGTGAAACGTAATGAAAAACGCTTCCCGCCTGATTTTCGTTTCACCATGACGAAAGAGGAATGGGACGAACTGGTCACAAATTGTGACCAGTTGCCGGAGAGCCTGAAACACAGCTATGTACTTCCCGATTGTTTCACAGAACAGGGGGTTGCCATGCTTAGCAGCGTGTTGCGCAGTCAGACCGCCATAGACGTGAATATCTCCATCATGCGGGCATTTGTCCTTATGCGCCAAATGGTAATCGGTTACGAAGAATTGCTGAAACGTATCGAGGAACTGGAAATAAGCACTGATGCACAATTCAGTGAAGTTTATCAAGCATTGACCCAATTATTAAGCAAGCCCGAACCGAAGCCACGCAAACCGATAGGATATAGAACCTATGACGAATAACGGTTTAAGGTATTCGGTTGTCTAAGGGGTGTCACCAATGATACCCCTTTTTCAGTTCCCTAAAGTAATGTATCTCAATCACAAATTTTAGCAAAGTTACAGCCCGGTGGGGACAAATACCAAATCCGAGCCGTTCCGGTTTTCTAAAAAATCTCCACACCTACGGGTCGTATTTTTTGAAAAGATTAGGTTGAAGTCCCCGCCAAACTGTGGGTGTCCGGCAAAATTTCTTATTGTTTAATTTAAAATTCAAGCGTTATGAAAACAACAGAATTTACCATGCCGGAAATTACTATCTCTTATAAAGACAATGTAAAAGCATCCGAAAGAATAAAAATACTCTCTTCTGAAACTTCTTATTCTTACTTAAAACCTTTCTATTCCGAATGTATGGAACATCACGAAGAAAGTTATGTAATGTTCCTCAATCGAGCAAATAAGGCTTTAGGCGTTTCCCTTATCTCTAAAGGCGGCATGGCTGAAACTGTAATGGACGTGAAAATCATCCTGCAAACCGCCTTAAAAGTCCATGCTTCGGGCATCATCCTCTCACATAACCACCCATCGGGCAATCTACGTCCAAGCGAACCGGACAAGCAAATCACCTCAAAAATTAAAGAAGCCTGCAAGGTCTTGGATTTACACCTGTTAGACCATATCATCCTGACAGAAGAAAGCTATTACAGTTTTACAGACGAGGGGCTTTTATAAGCCCTTTTTTTACTCTCTCATTACCCAATACAAAAAGCCTGATGGCTTTTGTTTCTATCCTCTTAAACAAGAGAAAAATTTTCCCTAAAACTGATTGGAACATTGTCAAAGGTATATCCGTGCCTGTTACTGTTCAAATTATTTTTTAGAAATCTCCACACCTGCGGGTAGTATTTCATAAATAATAATTTGCCCTGTACCATTCCCGAACCTTTGAAAAGACAATGTTCCCATTCAGTTAAAGGAAAAATTTATGTGGTGGGCGACAAGCGATGCAAACAATTAAAATTCAAAAGTCATGGAAACAGTAACATTATCAGAAGCAAGAGTTTATGTAGGTACTTACAACAAGTATAACAGTGGTTCACTTTTCGGCAAGTGGTTAGACCTTTCCGATTATTCGGACAAGGACGAATTTATGGAAGCGTGCCGGGAACTGCACAAGGACGACCAAGACCCGGAATTGATGTTTCAGGATTACGAGAATATCCCGGAAATCCTGATTTCCGAAAGTTGGCTTTCCGATAAGTTCTTTGAACTTCGGGATGCCATCGAGAAACTAAGCGAAACCGAGCAGGAAGCGTTTTTCGTGTGGTGCGACCACCACAACAGCGATATAAGCGGAGAAGATGCGGACGACCTTATTTCTTCTTTTGAGGACGAATATCAGGGAGAATATAAGGACGAGGAAGATTACGCCTATGAAATCGTAGAGGAATGTTACGACTTGCCGGAGTTCGCAAAGACCTACTTTGATTATTCGGCTTTTGCCCGTGACCTGTTTATGACTGATTACTGGATGGATAACGGCTTTGTTTTCCGTTGCGCCTGATTACTAACCGGGTGGAGCAATCCACCCACAATACACCAAGACAATGAAAGTATATAATAAGATAACGACTTTTTTACGATGGTTTATACTTGCTTTTATCATCTATCAGGCAGCCACCAGCACCGCCGGAATGTGGATAGCCCTAATCATAGGCTTTTTTTTATCCGGTTCGTTCTCCGGTTGTTTATCTCTGCCGTTTACCTGTTTTGTATGGCGATTATTTTCATTGTGTTGCTCTCATTTTTGATTATCTGATAACTCATTATAAATTATAACGATATGGAAACTTTAAACAAAAACGGGGTAAGCATTACCCAAACACCGGGAGAAGAAAAATATGTGAAATGCTGTTTAGGTGCATTCAGGGGACAGATTTATTTCCAGTATGATTATCGCCATACAGATATGGAACTGTTCAGCACAGTGGCTAAAACGCTTGACGAATGCCGCAAACAGCGGGATGAATGGATAGCGAAAAAAGAAAAGAAACAATAACGATATAAGTTAGTACATTTATGAAAACGACAGAAGTAAATAAAAAGATTATCGGCAGACGTTGCAGGTGCATATTTACCGGATTGTTGGTAACGGGTGTTATCGAGGACACCACAGAGGATAAATACACGGTCAGCGTGAAAGTACGTTTTGACACGCCGCACCAGTGGGGTGATGAACTTTATTCTTATGACTGGTCTTTCGGACGGAAAGCAGATGATTTCGGCTCATTGAAGTATTTGGAACTACTACCCGACAAAACAACATTCGATGCAATGATAGTTACTTTCGGCAAACCCATCGACACGCTGAACGACATTTTTGAGGACGTGAAAGCATGGGGTGTCTGTTCCCTGAAAGGGTGGATAGATAGCTATGAAAGCACCCGTTTTACGCCCATAGACGTAGATAAGGCGGTTATAACGAGCGAATATAACATGGAATGTGTCAAAGAGTGGTTGGAACATAACACACCTGTAAAGAACATTATAATCGGTTAATAAAGAACGGCGGCATTTGCCGCCGCTACTTTCTTTCTGTGAGCCGAAGCGGACAAAGAAAGATAGCAAAGAAACCTGTTTCCATTCCCTATAAAAAAGATAACCCGGCGGGAAATACCCGCCGGATTATCTACCATAACATTACGCATAACGTATCATTCCAATTCTTTGCCCCATAGTTCTTTATCGGTTGGAGCGTGTTTCATTTCATACCAGCACCAGCAACCAGCCAACAGGTAAAAAGCAGCCAAAGCCACAAGGAATTTATCTATCATACGGATAAAATACATGAAACTCAATATCATCCCTCATGGAGCAGAAAGATAACTTTCAGAATGCACACCATTTCTTCATCTTCGGAATCAAATTTCCAAGTCCGCTTTTTTACAACCATTTCCGTATCATAGTCGAAATAATTCAATGCCGGAGAATCATCTTCTTCATCCGCCCACTTGAAAGCCTGATTGGACGGTGTTTTCCTTAATGCTATCCGGTCAGATGGTGAAATGCTTTCTTTATCCACTATCACAATATCACCGACTGCCGGAACTGCATCCGTTTTCCATGTGGTACTTACAAAAAATGAAATACCGTTTATATCCAATTCTATTTTAACCATATTCTTTTTGTCTTTAATTGTTTTCTTCTTCCTTACTGTTGTCATTGTTAAATGAAAACGTAAGTTGTTCCAATTGCCCGAAGCTATCCTGAAAATACACATCTACCATCTGTTGGTCGGTTGATGCAGAGGTATAGTAAAGCCGGAATGTTTCGCCCGGAAGCGGGTACAGGTCATTCGGCAGTAGAACCGTCCCATCGGACATTTTCAGCGTTCCCGCCCCGTCCGGCTGGAAATAGCGGATGAAATACTTTGTTTCCTCAAACCGCCCGTCCCGGTGAAGCTGACACCTGATTTCGGCGGTTTCACCCACTTTTAATTTTTTCGGCACTGGCATCGTTTCGATACTGAACGGGTAAGACTGCTGTATATCCACATCGTCATTACACGCACCCACTAATAACAAGGCAACCACCATGTAGCACCCTGTTAGCATCTTATAAATTACATTTCTCATATACATTATATATATAGGTTAGTTTATCACATTATAAATTTCAGTCCCACGCCAAACTGTGTATGGAACTTTCCGACTGAAGAACCGAACAGGCATCTTTCCCGTGCGTTAATCAGGAACACCACCCGGTCGGTAATGTAACTTTCCAGTTCCAGCGTCAGCGCACCGCCATAGACAAAACCGTCCTTATCGGTTAGGGTCGAGCCATCGGGCAGCAGCTTGTCCCCCCAGTTACTTGTTTCGTACCCGGCAAGGGCAGACAATCCCAGCGAGAGGAAAAAGGTTTTCTTCCGGTCGGAAAGGAAGTTCATATAGTAACCGCCCTCACCTGTGAACTGGCTCACGGGTATCTGCAAATCCTTATAGGGGTAATGCTTTTCGAGGTATTCCCCACCGATAACCCACCTGTTCCCATTTTTGGTATAGGTAGAGAGAGCCGCCCCGAAGTAATAGGCAAAATCACTTTTACTGCTCCAGTGAACACCGTCCGCCATGCCGCCCGTAACCTGCAAGCCTTTCATTCCCGGCAGACATCTTTGTGCGTGTGCCTGGTTGAAAGTCAGGCACAGCACAAAAAGGGATATAATACAGCATATCCTTTTCATGTTCATTTGATTTTAAGTTCGTTAATCACTTTGGCTGCCACTATATCCGAATTTTCCACCCGTATGGTTTGGTGTCTGCCCCCGTTCTTTTCCACCAGTTCAATGACTAATATCTTATCGTCAGGGATAGTAAATTGTGGAACGGTGTACACGGTGCGGACGGTACTTTTACCACCGATAACCAGTATCTCGT
>ERZ1027040.669-NODE-669-length-14112-cov-4.962439_pt1 | contig 14112 bp, 10 predicted proteins | sample MGYA00519437_ERZ1027040 | MGnify/ENA primary metagenome ERZ1027040 (study PRJEB26926, sample SAMN06164809) | human gut metagenome | biome: ENVO:00009003; feature: ENVO:2100002; material: ENVO:00002003 | host: Homo sapiens | place: USA | collected 2012 ... | reverse complement strand
CCCGACCCAGCCTTTTTCGGCAGCCGTAGGCAGGACAGGGTCGAGGATCGGAGTCTCCGTGCCCATGAAACGATAAGGCGTGCCGTCGACAGTAATGACACCGATCAGTGGGTAGACCGACTCAGTCCAGTGGTTTACCTCCCGGTCATAGAGATTGTCAGACATCGACCAGGCGCTCGTGTAGGGGTCGATAGTTATCAGCGGATAAGCCGGTGCGCGGAATGTGTCGCCGGCGGCATACGCTCCAGTGAGCGAGATCGCCGCTAATGAAAGTGATAGAAATAGTTTTTTATTCATCTGATTGGTTATGAGGTGATGTTTTCCATGAGATATGCAAAGTTACAAAAAATCTGAAACAACGCCCTAAATTTTAGAAAAAACCGTATATTTGCCGGGAATAATAAACCGGCATGCCATGAAAAGCGTAATCATATCTTTGCTGCTATCCCTCACGTCGCTGATCTCTTTCGCATCGGCCGACGACATTGCCGGGATAGCCCGCCTGCGGGAGGCGGCCGACAGTCTGCACAGCATAGGCCGCACCGATTCGGCGGCCGTTGTCGGCGAGAAAGCTATCCGTCTGGCCGTGAAAAGCGGCGACCCTGTTCAGATAGTGGGCACCAATGCCGCCCAGGGAGTGTTTCTCCGCTCCTTAGGCCGCATCGACGAGGCGCTGCAAAAATATGAAACCGCGCTGGCAATCATCACATCGGGCAAATTCCGCGAAAAACCTGACCAGGAAGCTATCGAGGAGATTGCGTCGCTCTATATCAATCTGTCGGTGCTGAACCTCGACATGCAGAACAAAGATGAAGCGGGCCGCAACGCCGTGCTGGCCGGCGACTGGGTTGCCAAGAGCAATGATCCGGAGCTAAAAGGTGTGGTCTATGGCGTCGTAGGCTCCGTTCTCACAGGGTGTGGCGACATTGACCGGGCCTTGAAATATCAGGACCTTGCATATCGGAACTCCATTGAAAGCGGCAGCAACGATGCCGCATTTCGCGCCGCGGCCTACACCATGTTGCTGTCGGACCGCAGCGGCGACAAAGCCGGGGCAGAGTCATGGCGCCGGAAATGCCTGGAACTGATGCCTGAAATCACCTCCATGACATCCAAAATGGCATATTATCAGGCCGAGTGCTCAATTTGCCTGAAAAACAGTGATAATCGTGGCGCCATAATGTGGTTTGACAAAATTCTCGGGCTGGAGGGTATCGACAATCTGCCTTTTGTGAAATTCGACTGCTACAACAATCTGCATATGGCCTATGCCGATCTTGGCGACTACCGGAATGCCTACAAGACCCTTCTACAGAGCAACGAGATCCGTGACAGCCTCTGGGCGCAGGAAAAAGCCGACAGCCTGCGCGATCTGACCATCAAATATGAGACGAAAGAAACCCAGCTTGCCCTGGCGCAGAGCGAAGCCCGGAGAGCCGGCACGCTGATGTGGCTTTTTGCAGCTCTGGCACTTCTGCTGATCGGCGCGGTAATTTTCGTGATATATGCCACCCGCCAGAAACGTCGCCGTATGCAACGCGAGATGGAATTTGCCAGAATCCGTGCCGACATAGGCCGACAACTCACACAACAATACGTCGAAGGGCTCGAGAGCGAACGCCAGCGCATGGCCCGCGAGCTGCACGACGGCGTATGCAACGACCTCCTCGCCATCAGGATGAACATAAATGCCGGAAAGCCCGCCGACTACACCGCGGAAATGATCGACACCTGCCGCGAATCTGTGCGCCGCATATCCCACGAACTGATGCCGCCCGAATTCTCTTACGCCTCACTCGACGAAGTCGTGAGATTCTTCATATCTAAGCAGGCCGATGCCAACAAGGGGGAAACAGTCTTAAGTTACGATTCATCGGCCGATGACGCAGACTGGGGTGAAGTGCCCGATGCCACGGCTCTCGAGATTTACCGCATCATTCAGGAAGCCGTAGGCAACGCCGTCAAACACTCCGGCGCCGCAAACATCAACGTGACACTGACTCTTACAAAAGAAACGCTGACGGCCACCATCACCGACAACGGCACATATCAGCCGAAAGCATCTGCCGGCCGAAAGGGAATCGGCATTGACTCCATCCGCCGCAGAGCCAACGCCATCGGGGGTGACGTTTCGATCGAATCACACCAACCGACAGGCACAACTGTGAAACTGACGCTGAATTTTTAAACTTATCAGTCGGAAACATTGAAAAACTACGGAAATCCGTAATTGACGGGCGTGCATAAGCGAGGTAATTTTGCATTTACAACCAAATGCAATTTATCACACGCTTATGGACGACCAATCTATACTATCACAAATGAAGATAGCCGTTGTTGACGATCACGACCTTGTAAGGGAAGGCATGACTGCCATTCTTGCAAGCCGCAATGCCAACAACGTCACTAAATTCAGCACAGCTATGGCCCTTGTGGCACAGCTCGATGCCGGGAATGAATTCGATTTTTATATCATAGATCTCGAGTTGCCCGACCTCGACGGATTTGTGCTGATAGAGATGATTCGCGCCCGGAACCCTGTGGCGCATATAATCGTCAGCACCGTCCACGATGAAATCTGGACACTCAGAAAGTTGCTTGCCAGAGACGTAAACGCTATAATCTACAAATCGGGGGAAGGAAGTGAAATCATCACGGCCATAGAAGAAATTCTGCATGGCAACAACTACTACTGCGAGGAGGTGCACAAGACCCTGAAGGCAGCCGGAGACGACAGCCTCCACCCGTCGGCACGTGAGCTGGAAGTGCTGTATCAGATTTCGCAAGGCAAAACCTCACGCGAAATCGCAGCCGCCATGTTCGTCTCCGAAAACACAGTCGAAGCACATCGCAAGTCGCTCTTTGCCAAACTCGGGGCGGTCAATGTGGCCGACCTCATCGTCAAGGCCATCGACAAAGGCTATATCAAAAAAAGCTGCAACCGCTGAACATCCCTGCATAGAACCCTTTAGACATCTTTCCTATAATTACAGAAAGCTGTCATCAACTACATCAATGGGGGGCTGTATTTCTTTTGTTTTTAACCAATTTACCTATACTATCATGACTAAACTGTTATCCAAGGCGGCTGTCGTGGCATTATCTGCCATAGTCGCCTCTCCCTGTCTGTCAGCCCAGACAATATGGGACGGCTCGGCCGACACAGAGTGGGAGGGGGACGGAAGTCCCGGGAATCCCTATCTTATCAGCTCCGCAGCCGAACTGGCCGGTCTGGCCAAACGCACCAATGCCAACGAGACCTTTGAAGGCAAATACTTTCGACTCACGGCCGACCTCTGGCTGAGCGATACCGCCACTCCCGACAAGGACAAACCTCTATGGGATCCCATCGGCATGTCGAACATAAACAACGATGACCCCGAGCAGAACCCCGGCGGTTTCTGGAGCCAAGATTTCTGGTTCAAAGGAAATTTCGACGGTGACGGCCACACAATCCACAATCTGTGGTATGCTCACGACTCGGAATTTGTTGATAATTTTGATGACCCGTTCAACGACGGAACTTTCGATTTCACGGGCTGGAGCAAATCGCTGTTCGGCAATATCGAAAATGCTACTATCACTAATCTCAAGCTTGAGAATGCAAACATCCAGAGTGTCCTTCAAGGTGCCGCATTAGTCTGCGTGGCCAAGAATTCCACCATTACCGACATAGCTGTAGATGGTCTCATCATGTGCGGCACATCCGAGAGAGAAGGCGGTGCAGCCGGAGGCATCGTGGCAGAAGCCGAAAGGACCACATTCGAGCGTTGCTCCTCGTCGGCCTCGGTGCGCTCGGTATCGGGCGCCGGCGGTCTGGCGGCACAACTGACTTCGTGCACAGTCAAGGATTGCGTCTCTACCGGTAGGGTGGCTTCGATGAGAGGAGCCGGCGGCCTTGCAGGTTTTGTGTTGAGCGGCAGCGAGATTACCGACAGCCGGTCGTCGGCACAGGTGATTCAGCTCACATCAAAACGTCCCGGTCCCAACATCGGCGGTTTTGTAGGTTCGGTCAGCGGTTCTACTATAAAATGCTGCTCGTCGACAGGCAACCTGAAAGTGGAATATAACGGCTACGGATTTGTCGGAAGCGTCATCGACGAGAGTCTTGTGGAATCGTGCTACGCCGTGTGCGACATTGTCAAGGATGGCTATGCCGTGACAATGGCATCATTTGTGGGCGACATAGGAGCCTCTGTCCTTGTTGGCGAAGATCCCGTGCACGGCTATGTGAGAAACTGCTACGGAGCTGCAAAGTACACCTACCAGCCCTGCCCGTCGGATGTCATAACCACCGGCAACCACATCGGCGGTTTTGCCAACGGCCTGTACGTGGGCTCGCAGGCGGCAAACTGTTTCTACAACTCCGATACCGCCACCGGCATCAATTCCATGCAGCCGGCCGACGAGGACCCGCAGCCCCTGTGGTTTGAATTCGGCCTTACCACCGACTACATGCAGTCGCAGGCTTTTGTCGACCAGCTCAACGAGATGGCCGGCGTCATCGGCTCGAGCCTTTGGAAATATAATCCCGGCGCTTATCCCACACCCACCGGGGTTATAGCACAGGCATCATACGCGCCGTTCGCCGGCGGCGAGGGCACGGAGGCATCGCCATGGAGGATTGCGACAAAACAGCATCTGCTGAATCTGGCGCGTCTGACCAACCACGGCTGGACTTTCGGCAATCAGTTTATCGAACAGACAGCCGACATTGCACTCAACGCACCCAAAGAACAGTGGGGCGAAGAAATGCCTGAGTTGTGGACTCCCATCGGCGAATACTGCAAACACAGCAACCGAGCATTCCAGTTCCATGGCACTTACGACGGCAAGCTGCACACTGTCAGCAATATGTATCAGGAGTGCAATGTCGTCAACTATTCCGGTCTGTTTGGCGTGATCGGCGACGGTGCTTGCATCCGAAACTTAGGTGTCACCGACGTTTATATCGATAACAGCGCAGCTAAAAACAGCATCGTCTCCGGCATACTTGTCGGGTCGGCAGGTCTTTTCAACGACGAAAGTTACGGCCTGCGCCGTATCGAGAACTGCTGGACCTCGGGGTCTGTGGAAAGTTTCGCTTCAAGCGGATTTCTCGGCGGTCTCACCCAATGGGGCAAGACAATAATCAGCAACTGCTACACCACGGCAACCTTGCTGAGCAACGGTTACCGCATAGGCGGCGCTTTTATTGCCGATGAATATGCGGGAACAACAAGTGTGGATCTGCAGGCCTCGTACTTCAACGGCACTCTCATTAAAAACGGCTACTCTGCCGTCCCCGATATTTTCAATATGTGCACGGTTACGGACAGCTACTATTCTACCGATGCATATTCCTATAACGATTACAAATATTTCTCATGCGGTCGCTCCTCGGCCTATATGACGACTCCCGAATTTGTCAATGAACTCTCTTTTGCCGCTTCGGCATCCTCGTTGGAATCGCCGTGGAAATACACCGAGGGCCAGACAGCTTCATTCTTCGGCACAGCCCCCTCAATCGATGTTACTTTCGAGATTGACGATGCCCGCAGCATTTCGTTCAAAACCATTCCGGGCAGCAAGCTCACCGCGCCCTCGGTCACCGCTCCTGAAGAAGGCATGGTTTTCCGCGGGTGGTACAATGCCGACACTTCCCTCCCCTATGATTTTGCCAACACACCCGTCACCGCTCCGCTGACTCTGCGGGCGAAATGGGCCAAAGGCATCACTCCCGACTACACTCCGTTCAAAAATAAATTCGCGACCACATACCATATCAAGACTCCGGCTCATCTGCTCGCATTCGCCAATATAGTCAATGGCGACGTGGATTACAGCGTGGATGGCGTGGAGCAGAAAGATTTCGAAGGGTACACCGTGGTCCTCGACAATGACATCGAATGGAACCCCGTCGACGATTACGACAGCTGGGGCAACGGCGTGGTGCCTGTCGCATTCCGCTCCATAGGCAAAGGGAGCAATGACCATTTCAACGGCACTTTCGATGGCAAGGGACACAGCATTATCGGCCTCTATATCAACGAAACTCTCTGGAGCGGCACTTTCGGCATGTTCACAGGTCTGGGGAAAAATGCCGTAGTGGAAAACCTTATTCTCAAGAATGCTTACGTGGAAGCAGGCCATACCTATAGCGATTTACAGATCGGTATTCTCGCCGCGCATTCCTACGGACGTGTCTACCGTTGCGGTGTCGAAGGAAAGATCGTCATGAACGATGCAGCCAATGAGACCGGCAGTGTAGGCGGTCTGATCTGTCTGGCAAACAGTTCTTCCACAGCCGCCCCCGTGGAAGAGTGCTACGCCATCGTTGAGGCTCACCTCAAAAGCCAGAGTTTCGGCGGCCTGACATATTTCTCCGAGGTCAACATCGACAATTCATATGCACTTTCCGATGTCCGATGGGTGAAATATGGCAATTTCGGCGGCCTTGTAGTCAATCAGGGCGACCGGTCGGTTATCAACAACAGCTGGTGCGCCTCCGGTCTCGACTGGACATGGACGATGGAGGACAACAAACGTCCGGGTGGCGCCGTTTATGGCGATACTCACACGAACAACGGCGCTTACTACGACATGACCCGGCTCGGCGACATATTCGGTCCCGAAGCCGACTGGGATAATCTTCCCTCTTGGGAATGTGTCCCCAACCCCTATAAACTCGGCACCGGGCTCTCCGAATCCGACATGAAACGTATGGACACCAAGCCCGGATTTGACTTTGCTGAAATCTGGGGACGCCGCAACGATCTGAACGACGGATACCCATATCTCCGCTGGACCGCACCCGGTCTTGAAAACGACCCCGACGAAACCACAATCCCTGCTACCGAACTCAAACTCGACATCACGGAATATACAGGCAAAGCAGGCACAACCTTGCTGCTCAAAGCCACAGTCGAGCCTGAAAATGCCACTGACAACGCACTGACGTGGAGCTCTTCCAACCCCGAAGTGGCAAGTGTCGACAACGACGGACTTGTTTCCCTCCTTACCGTAGGCACAGCCACCATCACCGTGCATTGCGGAGACCTGTCGGCAAACTGCGAACTCACCGTAGAAGCCAAATCGGGCGGCATCGACAATGTAGTCATCGATGAAGACACCGAAGTAAACATCACCACCCTGCAGGGCATCCGGGTCTACACCGGCACCTTCGCCGGCCACAACCTCGCCCCCGGCATCTACATCGTCCGCCTTGCCAATGGCACTTCCTCCAAAATCATCATCAAATAAATTTCCTGCAATTTAATTAAATTATCATGAAAAAATTCAAACAGACAATGATGGCTCTGTTGGGTGCTGTTGCCCTGACGGCCTGCTCGGGTGGAGGTCCTTCTTCCGAGAACTGCCTGGTGTTCGGCGAGGTCCCGGCCATCTACGCCGACTATCAGGCTCAGCGTGACAAAATCGAAGAATCGGCTCAGAAATCTGAAGCCAGCTACAAAAAAGCATCGTCGCAGATTGATGAGCTTAAAGAGCAATATCGGGCCAGGATCGAAGAAGCCGGCAAAAAACTCGACGGTCAACCAATCGAGATCTCTACCGGCGAGGATTTCAAAGTAGTTAGCCCCGTCAGCCTGTCGTTCAAGGAATTTGCCAACAGCGTGAATTCAATGTATGATGTCAAGGGAGATATCGAGACCGCTAAAGATATCAATCTGGATGTGACTGAATCATGGCTGCGTTCTCACGATGTGCAATATCTGATGCTGCCGCTGATGCTGATCGGCTGCGACGAACAGGGCACCGAAGTGACAAGTGCCAGAATCGGATCCTTCCAAGGATTCAAAGTGGTTGACGGCAAACTTGTCCTCCCGACGGGCACGAAGGCCAAACTTGAGACTGTCCCCTATAGCGACAATGACTATGACAACTATGTCCGCGTAAAGTCAGTCACACTTGCACTTGACACTAAAAAGTTGTAATAACTGTCAAATACTTGAAACACAATTTCCCCGGGATGGCGTCCTCGTTCAGAGATAATGCCATCCCGGGGAATAATTAGCACCTGCTTATGAAAACAAAATTTGCAATTCTTCTCGTACTTCTGTCATATGGCTGCCTGTCGCTCTTTGCCCAGAACCGGTACAGAATGGAATTCCCCATGCCCGTCGAAAATATGGATACGGATAAGGCTTTGGGGCAGAGATGATGTATGGGGCTATGTAAGCAGAACCGGCACTTATGCAGCCTCTTATCAGGAGTATGAGCAAAAAAGGAACGCATCGCAAGAACCCTGATTAACCAAAAGTTGAAAACTGTAGACAGGGGGCTGTCAGAACTAACAGGGTCTTGCGGGAATCTCTATATATGAAGATACGTCTTCAAGGCATCGACATATTCTTCAAATGCTTTTCTTCCTTCCTGAGTGATGGAGCAGGTGGTCCTGGGGCGTTTCCCCGACATACCTTTTTCAACAGAAATATATCCTGCCGATGAAAGTTTGTCGAGTTGAACGCTAAGGTTTCCGGCGGTCGATTCGGTTTTCTCCTTGAGATACACAAAATCTGCTTCCTCCACATTCATCAGAATGGAAATGACGGCAAGCCGGAGTTGCGAGTGCAGAAGCGGATTCAGCTCTTTCATGCTTCTTTTCGTGCTTTATTGTTGAGAATATGTCCCGGCACTATCATCATCGCTACAAATGCGATAATGAAAAAAGGCATAAACCAAGAAGCATATAGCGCAATATCGCCGGCAATGCAAGCCATTGTGAACAGACCGGCCGACAGACCTATTGCGCCGCCAATAATCAGAGATTTTTCCTTGACGACAATTCCTGACACAATTTCGGCGAAAGGAACGATTATCAACGCGATAGCGAACATCATTGACCATGTGTCAACACCTCCGACAAGCAAAAAAGCGAGGCAGATAGCTGTAGCGGCAATTGCGCTGAAACCAACCGTAGACCATATGCGCGACGTCACGATGTCGGAATAGTTCTTGACACCCTTCTCGCGCTGCATTTTTTTGTCCATTATCGGAGTCAGCGTGCCTCCGATAATCCAGAGCAGGTACCATAGCCAGTTCCATACCGGATTATGAGTGAATCCGATAAAGGCCCATATAAGTGCCGAAAGGGCTACTGTCAGATAGCCCCACATAAGCATGATGCGGCCATCCCCTATATAACGTTGTTTGGTGCGGGCGATCATCGAAGTTATCACTTCGAGACTCTCTTTTTCGGTGAGTTTTCTATCTTCCATTTTGAAGGAATTTTTGGATTGATACTTGGTTTATTTTATAAACCATTTGGCTTGAAGAAAAGAGCGGTCGCGCGATTCCGCTCCTGATTCTGATGCAAAGTTAGCATGGTTTATATTATAAACCAAATTTTTCTCGAAAAAAATTCAAAAAATTATACGGTTTTTTCCGATATGTGTCTGAACCTATGAGCACACTCCGGCCATAAAGAGGGCTACAAAGCTTTCACGTGCTATTGTGAGTTGCTGATTGTCAGCATATAGCCGAAGCCGCGTTGATTTATAATCGAGATTGACTGATCGTGGCGCAGCGCCCGACGGAGTTTGTGAATATAACCGTGTAGGGAGTTGCGGTTGCTGGGGTCGTCACGTTGCCATACGGCAATCATCAGTTCGGAAGCATCAACCGTCTTGCCGATGTTCACGGCAAGCCGTTCAAGTATCTTTGATTCGAAATGTGAGAGTTCTGTCGATTTATCCTCATACGAAAGGGTCTGGGTGGTTACGTTGAACGTATAAGCACCTATCTGATATTTCACATCCTCTTGCCTGTTGGCTCCGTATCTTTTCAGTAGGGATTTGATTCTCACTATCAGTTCGCGAAGTTCAAAGGGCTTTTTCAGGTAATCGTTGGCTCCGATTTCAAAACCCTCCTCCACATCGTCGATCGTGCTTTTGGCAGTAAGGAAAAGCAATGGAACCTCAGGCGACATTTTTCTTATCCCCTTAGCCATGGTGAATCCGTCCATGCGAGGCATCATCACATCGGCGACAATAATGTCGGCGCCTTCAGACCGGTATTTATCCAGACCTTCCACACCGTCAGTCGCAGTAACCACATCATAGCCGTGACCGCGCAGAGTATCCGCGACAATCAGAGTGAGGTCTGCCTCATCTTCTACAAACAGCACCTTATTTTTCATTACTGCCATACTTTATTGTGAATACGGAGCCTTCACCCTCCTTGCTCCTTACCTCAATATCCCATCCCATCTTATCAAGAATACTCCTGACATAATAAAGCCCGATACCGTAACCGCGCACGTCCTGACGGTTGCCATGAGGAACACGGTAAAACTTGTTGAACAGAAAAGGGATTGATTTCGCCGGGATGCCTATCCCGTTGTCTTTTACTGAAATAGTACCATTATTATTGGAAACCGTTATTGTCACGCTATCACCGGAATACTTGATGGCATTGTCAATCAGATTATTCAGCACATTGCCGAGATGCGTCTTGTCTGCCTCGACAGACACATCGTCATCCATATTCACGTTGATGACAATCTCTTTTTCCACTCTCATTCGCTGGGCTGCTGCAATTTCCTCCACTAACGGGCGCAGAAGAATCGACTCCGGCTTGAGTTTCATAGTCTTGCGCCGCTCCATACTCATGGCGAGGATATTCTCCACCAGTTCGCCGAGGCGTTTTAGCTGTTTGTTGGCGATATTGAGATATGTCACTTTTTTCTGCGGGTCATTGTCAGTGTCGTAATTGAGCAGGGCATCGTTGGCGGAATAGGCGATGGCGATAGGTGTTTTCAGTTCATGCGTCATGTTGCTGACGAAATCATCCTTCATCTCCTCTATTGTCCGCATCTTCGACACTGTGTGAAACAGATACCAAAAAGCGAGGGCAAAGGCCGTCATTAGAAGGAATACCGTTATGATGACCCCGAGCATCTGCGAGAGTATATGGCGCGTGAGTGGCGTCATATACGCACGATAATACATATCAGCCTGCGGATTGAAGCACAACGAAAAGACATCGCAACCTGAAGCATTTTTAGGAACATGTATATTTCCGCGATATATATTGCCATCTGAATCTGTCACTTCGACAGCTACAAAATCAGGATATATGTTTCTGTCCGCAAGTCTTTCAAGGAGGACGCTATCCATAATAGTCAGATTAAAATCGACATAGGGGTCCATATTCTGATGCATCTGTTGGCTCATGTCATTTACCATCTGATTTGTATATGATCTGTCTCGGCGCAACGGCTTTTTATTAACCGTTGTTTTTCCTTCCTTATTTGTGGCGGTAGTGACAAAATTTCCATCATCATCCTTGACTCCTGATACTGAGCCATGACTCTCCATCACTGAATCACCATTCTCTATGTAAGCCTGACGTGCAGAGGCCGCCACGCGGTTAGCTCGATCGGCTCGTTCCCACATGTCATCGATGTCGGCATCCGCCATCGCGGTCATTACCTCTCTCTCCAAATTGGCTCTTATCGAATCATACAGACTGACAAGATAATAGACATTGCAGCCGAAGATGATCGCAATGACTATGATAAACGTAGTCGATATTGTCTTAAAGCGTTTCATATCGCGAATTTACTAATAATCCGGCATACAATCGTTTTGGCTCGCTGATATTTAAGACTAAATAAGGGAGCGTTTAAGACTAAATAAGGTTGGGTATTGCGGATGTAGAGCCATACGCCTGTAATTTTGCATCAGAAAAATAACTAAAAGACATGGATATGAAACAAGCAGTCTCATGCATTATTGCATTGCTATGCGCCTTATGTGCTTCGGGTCAGACGGAAAAGCATGACACTATCTCCTCTCGACAACTTGATGAGGTTGTAGTCAAAGGTGAAAAACCTCAGGTAAGAGCAGAGGACGGCGTAATGGTCGTTGACTTACCGGGAATAGTCAGGGACAAGCCTGTAAACAACATCCTCGAAGCTCTCGGCTACCTGCCCGGTGTGACGAACAACAACGGCTTGATATGGCTCACGGGAGCCTCGAATGTAACCATTATTCTCAATGGCGAACCGACCGACATGCCAGTCCAGAATCTTTATCAGCTCCTTTACAACACTCCGGTTGACAGACTAAAAAATGTCGAGGTGATGTACTCGGCTCCCGCAAAATATCATGTCAACGGTGCCGTAATCAATGTAGTGCTGAAAACGCCCTCGCCCCTTGACGGTCTACAAGGGCAGGTCAGAGCAGGATACAATCAGGCCCATTATGGGTCGTATGGGGGTGTTCTTGCTGCAACATACGCAATCAAAGACTGGACTTTTGACTTGAACTACGGGCTGACGCGCGGTAAATCGTGGAGTCGTGAGGAAACATGGTCGAATCATCTTTATAACGGCAAGCGCACAATTATTGAGGACGATATGCGGCGCATCGGTCAGAACTGGAGTAATACCATATTCGCCTCCGCATCATGGAAGACGCTCAAACTTACTTATAACGGTCAGATTGTCTCCGATTCAAAGAGTTGGAATCTTTCATCAGGCACCTTGGGCGACTATACGAATGCATATAATATGCTGTCGCCTGTTGGCTACCATAACATCGCCCTTCGTTACGCCGCGCCTTTCGGTATGACTGTTGGCGGCGATTATACCTGTTATTCTGAAAACCGTTCCCAGTCATTGTTCAAGGATACTGACTATCTGCTTGGCTCGGAAAACCGTCAGGACATAAACCGATGGCATGTGTATGTCGACCAAGAGCATCAGCTCGGCAAATGGCAGCTTAACTATGGAGCGGAGTATCAGCACTCTAAAGACCATAGTTCGCAACACTATGGCATTGTCGGCATGGCCGATAATCCTGATTTCGATGATATTCTCAACGAGGATGTGGCAAGTTTTTACATCGGCACCCAACGGTCGTTCGACTGGGGAATGTCATTCAATGCCTCGGCAAAGGGCGAATATTATCACAACAAATATCAGCACAACTGGAATTTTATCCCTCAGATTGGAGCCACATATTACAAAACGCCTAAAAGCATATTCCAGCTCAATTTCGACGCCCAACGCATTTATCCATCATACTGGGAACTGCATGGCGGCACGAGCCACATCAACGACTACTCGACAATCATCGGTAATCCGGAGCTGCAACCGTATATCCAATATGACGCGCAGTTCAACTATATTCTGAGACAGAAATATGTGGCGACACTATATTTTCAATATGGAGACAACGCGATGGTGCAGTTACCTTACCAGTCGCCCTATACCCTGAATCTGATATATCAGACCATCAACATGAACTATAAACGCGTTGCCGGGCTTAATCTTCACGCGCCTTTCGGAGTGGGATATATCTGGAACGCCACGGCCACAGCCAACGTATTCAATCAGCGGGAGAAAGCAGACAATTTCCATGACATCAGCTTTGACAACAGCAAGTGGATATTTTATGGCTATATTACCAATTCATTCAAGTTCTGCCGGGATTGTCGTGTATCCTTGTCGGTTGATTTCAGCTACATTTCACCCTCTTTGCAAGGGATAGCAAACCTTTCGGCTATCTGGAAAATCGACGCCGGAGTAAAATGGCAGTTCGGAAAGAAGCGTTGCTGTGAACTTGATTTGAAAGCTGATGATATATTCAACAAATGGTCGCCGATTATGAAAATCAACCATGCCGGCCAGGACTACCGAATGAAAGCTCACGACATGACACGCAACCTCAAACTGACATTCATCTGGCGCTTCAACGGCTTCAAACCTAAAGAGAACAACAACCTCGACACGTCACGATTCGGTACCGGGAAATAATGATTTTGCGGTTTGATATACTTTGTCGCTGTAGGAGAATGTCACACAGTCTATGCTTATCTGGGTGGGCCCCTTCATCGTCAGGTTGTAATCTTGTCAACGGATTAAGTTGCGGATTCCGAGATTGTTGTCCTTGCAGGTGGCTTTGAGTGTGTTGGTGAAGCTGCGGAACTTATGGTAGTTCATTCCTCCGTCCGCATCCACCGCAAAACGGATTAATTTCAGCTCTTTTGTTTCTCCGTCTTTGCTGTATAGAATATCCACCTCAAACACCGGCTTTTCCTCCGTTTGCCGTAAAAGCCATATCATCTTTACCTGTCTCTTATACACATCTCCGAGCCCACGAGACG
>ERZ1027040.649-NODE-649-length-14495-cov-5.140720_pt1 | contig 14495 bp, 9 predicted proteins | sample MGYA00519437_ERZ1027040 | MGnify/ENA primary metagenome ERZ1027040 (study PRJEB26926, sample SAMN06164809) | human gut metagenome | biome: ENVO:00009003; feature: ENVO:2100002; material: ENVO:00002003 | host: Homo sapiens | place: USA | collected 2012 ... | reverse complement strand
ACGATACGCTGTGCCTCGGCCTCGATCAGCCCGGTGTGCAGTTCGATAAGGTGTTCTTTGAAGTCGCCGGGCCGTGCAGGTTCCCGGCTGCGCTGCTCCTGCCGGATGGCCGCTTGCAGAAGTTCCGGGTCACGGGGCTGCATTTCATACCGCACGAACTCTCCAAAATATTTGTCCGGGCGGCTGTCGAAATGCTCTTTCGGGCCAATCTCCCGCATCCCGCTTTCGTAGATCAGGCGATTGGCGCCCACGGGCAGAGCGGCATCCCGGATATGCTGGAAATGCTGCTGGTAGTCCAGTTCATACAGATTGCCTTGCACGGTTCCGTTGGCCGCACCGGTCAACTCCACCGCATAGGCAAGAATCCTGTCATGGGTCTGTTCGCCGCAGAATTTCCATGTGTTGTAGGCTTGCGTGTCTTTGAGCAGCACGTCCCGTTCCCGGAAGCAGAATGTTCCAGAAGGCCGGGACAGCCACAACAGCAGCTTATCTTCCGGCTGGTCGCTGCGGGCGGCCTCCCGCAGCATCTTGATGTCAAAGGCAAAATCGCTCTGATAGTATGCGGTGTTCTGGTGCATGATGGCTTCCAGTGCAGCAATCACGTCCATATTTTCAAACTTCTGCACAGTTTACACCTCCAATTCTTTTGTCTTTTCCCGTGGCGGCGTTTGCTTGCTCTGCTCCTTTTTTGCGGCATCCAGTTGTGCCCGGATGGACGGCTTTTTCGGTTTGGCTGCGCGGGACTTCTTGGCTTTCGGTGCCTTTTCTTCGGCCTTGACTGCGGCGGCAAGGTCCGTCAGAGAAATTTGTTCTCCGGCCTTTGCTTTGGCTTCCAACTCACCTAAAGAGGGCGCATTGTTCAGCACACCGTCAATCATGTTTTCGTTCTGTTCGGTGGAAAGCTCTGCGGTGCGCAGCGGATTTTCCCTCAAGAACTCCGGCACCTGTTGAAAACCTACGCTGTCGCAGTAGTGGGCGGTGTCCTGCCCATTCTGGTGCAGCACCACCACATCCGAAACAGACAGCGAGTGTCCCTTGAAATTTGCCGGATAGTCCACATTGAATGTGCGGTAGATGTCATCCAACGTGGTGCCAGCAGTCAGCGGCGCGGCGTATACTTCCGTATAGTTGGCCTTGTCCACGGTCAAACCGGCAGCCTGCAGGCGGTCGTAGGGCTCAAAACGGTAATCGCGGGTGGAATCTTCATTGCGCAGCTGGTAGATGGAAAAGCTGTCCTGCTGCGGTGCTTCAAAGCCTGCCGCCGCGTATTCCTCTACGGTCATTCCGGCAGCAGCCGCTTCCTGCTCGATCTCGGCCTGTACCTGTGCCTTATAGTCCTGCAAGGTCTGGTCAAAGTCGGCCAGCTTGGGCGGTTCCGGCAAGTTATACTGGCCTTGGTTGAGCAGCGGGCGGCAGTCCTGCACATAGGCCACAACAGTGTTGTAATAGGCAGCCTGTTCCGGCGAAATGTTCTGTCCCTCCCGCAAAGCGGCGGTGGCTGCCTGCTCCATGGCCGAAAGATTGCAATGTTGTTTGAGGTACGGGATAAACTCGGTCAGCACCATTTCCCGCTCTGCCTTGTCTTGTTCCCACGCTTCCGGGCCTTTGTTGTGCAGAACAAAATTTTTCCAGTTCTCGTCCTTGGCGTAGTATTCGTGGTAGTTCTGGATATGCTGAACCAAAGAACCCTCTCCGTCACCAAAATCCTGCCGTCCCTCGTAGTTGTCGGGTTGGCCGTTCAGGGTAAAATCAATACGGAATGCGGTCTTGTCGTACCAGCCGCCCGTGTAGCCGTCCTTTTCCCGGTCCGTGTGCTGGGCGGTGTCCAGTTCTTCAAAGACGCGGTTTGCCACGGACAGCGGCATGATTTCGCCGTCCTGCAGCTTGTCACTTTCGCTCCAAAGAATTGTGACCGTAGGTTCTGCGGCGGGGTCTGGAATTTTAACGGGTGCGGGAATTTCGTTGGCCTTTTCCGCCGCCTCTTGGAACGCCGCCAGCTTGTCGCCCAACAGGACTTCCGACACTGCGGCTGTCTGCCCCAACAGATTAAGCGCTTCCTGCCCGGCATCCGGCAGGGTCAGACCGGGTGCGTCCAACTGCCCGCCGTCCAGAGCCTTATTATCCGGGCCATACAGGGTGTAGTCATAGCCGGAATCGCAGGTCTGGATGAACAGCGTATTGCCGTTGTCCAGCGCAAATGCAGCCTCCTGTGCAGTGGAAAGTTCTGTTTCCCGCTGCTGGCGCAGCTCTGCCAGATGTTCGTCCAGTGCGGAGATCAGTTCATGGGCCGTATTGCGGATAATTTCCAGAGAGGCTTTCAACTCGGCCAGTTCCCGGCCCGAACTCCACCCGGCCACATAACCAAAGGAATACTCGGATGTGTCCAGCCCGTAGTGCTGGCAGACTGCATAAGCTACGCTTTCGGCCTGCACCTCGCGGGTGCGGCTGTCCGGGCGGTTGGCCTGTTCCGGGTCGTCTGGGTCGATGGCGTGCAGCTTTGCATGGGCAATCTCATGGATGGCTGTCTTGATGGTCTGTAACTGGCTCATGCCCTCTTGGATGGCAATGCGGTTGTCGAGCAGATGAAAGTACCCGTGCGCCCCGCCCTCGATGTCCTCAAACCCGATGGGCACCGGGGAAGCTTGCTCCAACGCTTTGAAAAAATCTTGATAGTCCTGCACGCTGCCGGACAGTTCATTCACTGCGATAGATGGCAGCGGTTCGCCCTCGGTCTGGCTGACATCGAACACGGAAACCACCTTAAAGGCCGGAATCTGCACCGTTTTTTCTTCCGTCAGCGGCTTGCCGTCCTTGTCCAGAATCGGCTTGCCCTGTTCGTCCAGCTTTTCCATCTTCTGCTTGACCTTGTACGGCGCAGGAGCAAGGATTTTGATGCCTTTTTCGCCTTTCTTTACGGTGCGGTGGAACGTGTCTTTCCACTTGTTGAAGCCCGCCACCAGCTGCCCGCCTTGTATGGCAATCAGCAAGGTGTTGTTGAAGCTGTAATTGTGGAATTTCGCCATCGTGGTGAGGTAGGCTTTGTAGCGGTCGCTGTCGAACAGCTCTTGAATCCCTGTTTCCAGCCGGTCCGTAATTTCTTTCATCCGTTCCGCGCTGTCTTTGCCGTTCAGGATGATGGGGATAACTTTCTGCGGTTCCGTTTCAGGCTGAACAGGCGGCGGGATGTTGGCCGCATCCCGCAGAACTTCCGGCGCGGGAAAGGACAGCACCCGGTATTCCTCCGGCACGGGCTGGCCCTCGTGGACTTTCTGCCACTCGTCCCCGCTTTTGACAAGGTAGCCGTACTGGGTGAACGCACCCTGTTCCTGCTGAGCCACATACCGGCCAAACTGTGCCGTGTCGATGCCGCCTTTCCATTCTTCCGGCATATCCACCATGCCGGAGCGATTCAGGTAGTAATCTCCTAGCTGGGCAGGCCCGTGCACATCCGGCAGATGCACATAGTAGTCCACGTTTTCGGGAAAGTCGGTGATTCTCCCGATGCTGAAAAGCTCACTCTGCGGGGCTTGCAAGGCGGCGTTCAGTTCTGCGCGTTCCCCGGTAGAGAGTGTTTCCAGTCGTGATGCCAGAAAGTTCAGTTCGTCCACATTGGATGCCAGCACCATGTTGTAGGGGATGGCAAAACGCTTTTCTTCCTCGGCAAAATAGCCGGAAATGAAAAGGCCCTGCGGATTATCGGACGAAATGCCGATTTGCCGCAGGGCCACTTGTACCTGTTCGGTTGTGGTGGGCAGGTCCAGCCAGACGCCATCCCTGCCTTGCTGCTGCCGATTTTGCAGCTGGATGGAAAATAGTTCGCTCATTATCGCACGCTCCTTTCAAAGAACTGTCCCTATCCTACGGATAGAGAGAGCCGGTTATGGCAAAATGAATGCTTCACCTTACCATAACCGGCCCTCGTAATTTTATTATGAACTTATCCGAAATCTGTTAAAGGGACATATAAATATACCCATACGACTTTTCGAGCCGTTCAGGTGGAATTGTGATATTGGAATTTGTAAGAATTTCGCCAAATTCTTTTAGACCTGCTGTTACTTGATCTGAAAGAAAATTTAGATAGCTTTCGATTGTTGTGAACTCCGACCCCTTATACCAAAAATCTGTTAGAGAATCATTTCCTTTCAAATCTTTTCTAGTAATTTCCCAACAGGTAGTACGCAAAGGCCTGTATTTATCACAAGCCTTTAGATAGCGTCCGACATCTTCATCTTTTAAGTCATCAAATGGAAAATGAAGAGGGCTGGTATATTCAGACAATGGAACAGATTCCTTTTTGAGCTGCTTTAATCGCGTTAATGTCCATTTGTCGGCAATTATATCTGTAAATTCATTCCACGTCATCAAGCGTACATTTGAAAGATTTGCAGCCTCAATCGCGCCGGATTGGAAGCCGGCTTGTGAAATCAAAAGACCCAATGATGCACCAGAATCTTGTACAACCGTTCTGAATGCGTGCACTTTTTCTTTTGGAACTGAAGAATTCCAGAATTTACATTCACACACAATTCTTTTAACTAGTTCGTCAGGAGATTCGACCAAAACGTCAACTTCCACTTTGCCACGAACGGTATCAATTGTACAAGGGCTAACTGCTCGATATCCCGATTGATTTAGAAGCAACGCAACATCATCCTGTAGCTCTTTCCAAGTAGCTGGACATCTATCTGTGAATTTCATTACGGCATCCCCCTGCAAAGTTCCGTTAGTTAAGTTTATTCTATCACATTATAGAATCTGTCGCAATTCGGTAATTGACGTACTTGCCTCCCGTATCTGCCAGAAGCACCGTTGCATCATAGGTTTTTCCTGTTTTCTCGGAGTAGAGACCCTTTATCTTTGCCTTGCCGTTTTTGAGCAGAGCGGCGGCGATCTTTGGGGTGAACGCCTTTTTTCGCTGCTCAAAGAAGCGGTCGTTCTTCCACATTACGAATTGACAGCCACGATTTCCGCAGTAGAAGTTTTTCTTGCCCTCGTAGATGTTTTCACCACACCGGGGACACTTGCCGATGACAACCCGTTCCGACTGGAACAGGTTTTGTTTGTCCGCGCTGATACAGGAGTAGGTCTTGACCAGCTGGCGTACCTGCGTTTCAATTTCGGCCATGAACTCGTCCGCGTCTGCCTTGCCTTTGGCAATCTCGGTCAGGCGATTTTCCCATTCTGCGGTCAGGGCGGGAGAGGTCAGACTTTCCGGCAGAACCACCGCCAGATTGATGCCGTCCTTAGTGGGCACCAGTTGCTTGCCCTTGCGCTGCACAAAGCCCATTTGCACCAGCTTTTCCAGAATCGCGGCGCGGGTGGCAGGCGTACCCAGCCCCTTGCGTTCTGAGTTTTCCGGCATATCCTCGGCTCCGGCCCGCTCCATTGCTGACAGGAGTGTATCTTCCGTGTAGGCTTTCGGCGGGGACGTGAAATGTTCCGAAATATCAGATACAACAGAATAACTTTGTCCCTCGGTCAGTTCCGGCAGGGTGTTCAGGGTTTCCGTTTCTTCTTCGCCGTCTGCTTTCAGGGTGGAGCGGAACCTCTGGTCGATCTCTTTCCAACCGGGGACAAGCACCGTTTTTCCTTTGGCGGTGAACTCATTTCCTGCACAGAAAAATACCGCAGTCACAGTTTCGTACTCATGGGGTGCAGCCACGGCGCAGAGCAGCTTGGAGCAGACAAGGTTCATCAGCTTGCACTCACTTTCCGCAAGGCCGGTGAAGCCCTGTTTTACAAATTCGGCTGTGGGAAAGATGGCGTGGTGGTCCGATACCTTTTTGCTGTTCAGCACCCGGCCCACTTCCGGGGTCAAGTCACCCCCTTGGGCAAAGGGCAGCAGCCCCAGCAGGTCAGACACAAGATGTTGTGCTGTCTGGCCCATATCCTCGGTCAGATATTGGCTGTCCGTGCGGGGATAGGTTAGCAGTTTCTTTTCGTAAAGCTGCTGGGCGTAATCAAGGGTCTGTTTTGCGGTAAAACCGAACAGACGGTTTGCTTCCCGCTGCAAGGTGGTCAGGTCATAGAGCTTGGGCGGCTGTTCTGCCTTTCTCTCACGCTTGATAGAAGTACAGATGGCAGATGTTCCGGCACAAGTAGATTTCAAAGTGTTGGCCTCGTCCATGCTGGCAATGCGCCCACTGTCCGCTTTCAAGCTGCCGGACTGGATGCCGACCGTGTAATACTTTTCTTTTTGGAAGCGCAGAATTTTTGCATCCCGGTCCACCAGCATTTTCAGTGTCGGGGTCTGCACCCGGCCTACCGTCAGGGTTTTGTGGTACAGCACCGAAAACAGCCGTGTTGCATTGATGCCCACCAGCCAATCCGCCTTTGCACGGCAGAGGGCCGATTGATACAGCGCATCGTAGTCCGAATCCGGGCGCAGGTTTGCAAAGCCCTCCCGGATAGCGGCATCCTCCATGCTGGAAATCCAGAGCCGCTTCACAGGTTTTGTGCAACCGGCTATTTGGTAGACGAAACGGAAAATCAGTTCTCCCTCCCGGCCTGCATCGGTCGCGGCGGTCACACTGTCCACATCCGGGCGGTTGAGCAGAGAGCGCACAATTTCAAACTGCTGTTTCTTTTCGTCCGGGACAATGAACTGCCACGGCTGGGGCAGGATGGGCAAATCTTCATACTTCCACTTGCAGTATTTTTCATCGTACTGGCCCGCTTCCGCAAAGGACACCAGATGCCCGATGCACCAGCTGACCAGATACCCGCTGCCCTGCCAGTAGCCGTTTTGCTTTTCATCGGCCCCGATCACGGCGGCGATGCTGCGGGCAACACTGGGCTTTTCGGCGATTACCAGCTGAAAACTCATGTTTCATCCTCCTGTCCGTCCTCCGAATGAATCTCGATTTCAGCCGGTTCCTCGTCTGCATCTTCGTCCTCGCCAAAATCGTATTCGTCCAGATCATCGTGCCCGGTGGTATCGGCTTTCGATTTGCGGAACTTGAAATAATAGAGTACTGCACCGCCGCCCGCCAGAGCCAGCACCAGCAGGATTATCAGACTGCCCATGTTGGACTTCGGCTTTTCCTGCGGCGTTTCGGTATCAGTTTTCACAGCTTCCGGGGCCGTGCAGTTACGCAGGCTCTTTTCACACAGGGGGCAGTTTTCGTTGACACTTCCGGCCTCACATTTCACAGTGCAGGTACAGACTTCGGCGGCCTGCGGTTCTTCATCCAGCAGAGCCAGCAAGTCGGCATCGTCCACTTGGTTCAGGAAGTGGACAGAGGTTTCTTTGTCCTCGTTTGCACGGTCAATCAGGATGTAAAAATAGTTCCCGGCTTTGGTAGTCACGGTGATAAGCTGCTTGTCGCCGTAAAAATCATCCACCAGTGTTGTGTTGCCTTTGGGCGTGATGGGCACACCCTCCGGCTCCATGCCGCCCGTGGTGGGTTCTTCTTCGATAATCTCCGGCAGAGGTTCCGGGGCAGGGTCAGAGCCGCTTGCAAAAGCGGGCATGGAAAAGGAGCAGAGGCAGAGCAGGATAGCCAGCAGCCCAGCGACAAAACGGCAGTTCCAATCAGGTTTCATCGGCGGCATCCTCCTGTTTGTGGTACGGTGTGGCGGTGGGTGCAGCATTCAGCGCACCGCTGCGCAGGAAGGCCGCGAACTCGTCCGGCTTCATGTTCATGCTGCGCACCAGCTGAATGATCTGCAGGTTTTCCTGTTCAGTCTTTGCAGCTTCCAGTTCTTTCAACTGCTGCTGGTATTCAGAGATTTTTTCTTTGAGCCGTTCAATATCGCGCTCAATGCGGGAAAGTCTTTTTGCCATACAAAATCCTTTCTGGCGTCACGGTAAACGCCCATAGCTGTAAAAATGTTCTTGCCAATATTTCGAGTTGAGGTTTGTGTAAGAGATCGGGTCGCCGCAGTGCAGCATGATGGAATTGCCCACATAGATACCGCAATGGCTCACGCCGGGGGTATCGTAGGTTCCCTTGAAAAACACAAGGTCGCCCGGTTTGACCTGCGCCGTCGAAACAGGAGTACAGAGGTTGTAAAGGCCCTGTGCGGTCTGGCGGCCCACGTTCCAGCCGGAGTGATTCAGCACCCACGAAATGTAGCCGCTGCAATCAAAGCTGGTGCTGGGCGAACTGCCGCCCCACACATACGGATAGCCGATGTACTTCGTGGCTTCCTCCATCATGGCGGCAAACCTATCATCCTTTCGTGCTTCCGGGGGAATATCGTAGTAGGTGGGCTGCTTGATGGTGGACGCATTGGGGTATTGCGCTTTGCCAAACAAATCCGGCCGGTTGCCCAGCGTGCGCATATAGAGCGAATAGGCACTAAGCTGTTCTTCGGTCAGTACTTCCACAGGTAGATGAGATAGATCCTTGTTCTTCAGCTTGACCGTGCAGATGTAGTATTCATACGGTTCTTGGTAGGTGATAACTTGCGGCACACCATACGGGCCAATAATGACCATCATTTTTGTACGGTAACGTATCTGCATGGTCACGGTCTCGGTCAGGATGTACTGCTTTTCAAAGAGCATTTCAAGTTCGCCCTGCACCTCGGCCAATGTAAAAACGCCATCATGGAGCGCGGACAAAATCGAGATCAGCACATAGGGGTCATGCTCGATTTCGTCCAGATAAAAATGGTATTCATCGTAGTTGTGGGTGGCCTCGTAGGTGTCGAGATACCGTTGCAGTTTTTGTTCCAGCTTGGCGTAGGCTTTTTCGGCACCCAGCATATCCTTGTCCTTGGAAAAATAAGAGGATGCCGTCACGCCGGTTCCAGCGGTGCCCGCCATCACGGTGCAGGACTGCAACCCCGTTATCAGGAGCAGAGCCAGCAGACCGAACACCGCCACGATCAGAATGGTTTTCCAATTCTGGGCCGCAAATTCGACCACCCGTTCGCCGCTTTCCGCTGCAAATTTTGTCACCCGGAAACCGTTCTCTGCGGTGGCGGCTGCACCCTGCGCGGCGGCTTGTCCGGCCTGCCGTGCAGCTTTGGCATACTGCTGTTTGATACGCCGTTTCTGCCACATCCGGGAAATAGGATTGCTGGCGGACTGCGCAAGCTGCGGATTGTCCCGCAAAGATTTCTGGTAAAAGTATTCTGCATTGGCAGACATGAGCTGACGCTCTGCCTTTTCCACGGCCTTGTAGGGCTTCATCTTGTGGTGCCGGATGCCGCTGCGGATGACCTTGGCGGTCTGATGCTCCATCAGTTCTTCTCCCTTGTGGCCGCCCTCTACACCCACATTTTCGTGTTCGACCTCGTGGATTTTTCCGTGAGCAAACAGCAATGCTTCCGACAGCGGCCGACTGGCCGGGTTTGGTTTCAAGCTGGGCGGGCCTTTGTCCTGCTGCTCAAACCGCAGGGTGGATTTCACCTTGCCGCTGGCGGCATCGTAGACTTTTTCCTTGACCGGGACACGCTTTTTCGGCAGAGCGGCGCGGGCCGCATCCAGCTTGTCGGCTTTCGCTCCCGCCTTTTGGATATACGGCTGCAACGCCGGGTCTGCCCGTTCGTCCTCGGTCAGTTCTAGACGGGCGGCGGAACGGTGCAGACCATCTTCACTTTCGGCGGTGGCCGCAGCTTGTTTGGCTTTTTTCTTTGCCTTGTGCTTGTCCTTTACGTCCTCGGTGCGTTCCAGTATTTTTTCGGTCTTGCCCTCGGAATCCGTAGAATAATCCTGTTCCACCTCCCGGCTGGAAACGTTCTCCACAGTGCCGTCCGCCTGATTTTCTACCACCAGACCGTCACGGGTCATGGTCTGGGTGACTTTGGCTTTTGCCTGCAATTCTTTCAAGGTTCTTCACCTCCCATCGGGCAGCAGCTTGTTTCAATGTCCGCAATGTATTTGAGAATCGGGAACACCTGCGGCGGCGAAACCGCATTGCCCAGCGTTTTCATCCGCTTGCTGCGGTTCGGCACCTCTTCGGTCAAACGCGGGATGTCGGCGGGTTCTTTAGCCCAAAGGGAATGTCCGTCCATTTGCGCGGGAAACCCATCAGCCACTCTACCCAGTCCGGGTTGAGGTAGGGCTTTTCCAGCGTGGTGGGGGTCATCCGGTAGACCACATGGGAAAGCCGCGCCGTCCACGCCTTGCCATCCTTGTTCATCTTGCGGTAGCTGCCATTCGCAGAGATTTGGATGTCCAGCCCCTTGCCCACATCCCCGGTGTCGCTGGCAAGGGGTGTGGGAAGCAGCGGAGCCGATGATGAATACCCGTTTCCGTTCGTGCCACGCGCCAACGGCAGCAGCAGGTAATACGAAAACCCGAATATCGTAACCTGCCTGCTCCAAGTCAATGAGCGTTTTGTCGAGCCCCATACGGAGGAAGCCAGCAACATTTTCTCCAAGCACCCAACGGGGCTGCAGTTCCCGGATGACCCGCAGCATTTCGGGCCAGAGATAGCGTTCATCGTGGAAGCCGCGCTGCCGCCCTGCGGTGGAGAACGGCTGGCACGGGAAGCCGCCTGAAATGAGGGTGACGGTGCGAAGTCCTGTTTTTTCAAAGAAAGCCTCCTTTGTTACGGTGGTGATATCCTGAAAGCGGGGTACCTCCGGCCAGTGGCTTGCCAGAACAGCGGCGGGAAAGGCCGCCCACTCGCATTGACAGACCGAAGTAAAACCCGCTGCTTCTGCGGCAAGGTCGATGCCGCCGATGCCGGAAAACAAGCTGAAATGCGTTAGGCTCATAGCTCCACCACCTCACTGAGCCGGGTGGTCATGATCTTATAGAGCTGGGTGTTTTTCGGGATGGGGTTTGAGAACGGCAGCACCACATTTTCAAAAATCAGCAGTCCTTCGCCCGGTTCGGAATTGTCGATGTACTTCTGCTGGTCTGCGGAGAGGTTCAGCCGTTCCGAAAGGATTTTGCGGTCGCCGGATGCCTGATTCAGCAGCGTGATGAAGTCGCTGTTTTCCAGAATGTTCTCGATTTCCGGGGAGGAAAGAAGGTCCTTCACGTTCTGGGTGGCGCCCGTGGGCACACCGCCCCATTTGCGGAAGCGTTTCCAAATCTCGGCACTGTACGCAGCGGTCTGTTCTTCTTTCAGCAAAAGGTGGAACTCGTCTGCAAAATACCATGTGGCGCGGCCTTGGCTACGGTTCTGGGTGACGCGGCCCCATATCTGGTCTTGAATAATGAGCATCCCCAGTTTTTTTAACTGCTTGCCTAACTCTTTGATGTCAAAGGCCACGAGCCGGTTGTGGATGTCCACATTCGTTTTGTGATTAAACACATTCAGCGAGCCGGACACATACAAGTCCAATGCCTGCGCCACCCGGTCCGCTTCCGGCAAGTGCTGGTCGAGCAGGGCTTGGTGGAGGTCAGAGAGAATCGGCATATTCTCCGGGCTGGGATTCGCCAGATAGGGGCGGTAGATGGCTTTCACGGCACGGTCTATCACGGTGCGCTCAATCGCTTCCAGACCTGTTTTGCCGCCCATGACCAGTTCACAGAACGACAGCACAAAATCCGATTTCAGGGCAAGCGGACTATCATCCTCGGAGTAGTTAAGGTTGATGTCCAGAGGATTCACATAGTCCTTGCTGGTGGGCGAAAGTTTGATGACCTGCCCATGCAGCCGCTTGACCAGCGGATAATACTCGGCCTCTGGGTCTGAAATAAAAATATCGTCAGCAGTCGTTAAAAACACACTGACGATTTCAGACTTGCAGCTCATGGATTTGCCGCTGCCGGGTGTGCCCAGCTTCAAGCCGTTGGGACACCGGGCCTGCTTGCGGTCCAGCATGATCATGTTGTGGGATTTCGCGTTGATGCCGTAGTACATGGCCGCGCCGCTCTGGAAAAGCTCCTGCGTCACAAAGGGCACGAACACCGCCACGTTGGAGGTGGTAAGGCTGCGCTGAATCTTTATCTGGTTGATGCCCAGCGGCAGGCTGGACACAAGGCCTTGCTCCTGCTGGTAGTCCAGCCGGACAAGGGAACAGTTATATTTCTGCGCCACACCTGCGGCTTGGAACACATCGTTGCCCAGCTTTTGCTTGGTGTCGGCCACATTCAGCACAAGAAAGGTCAGCATGAAAAGCCGTTCGTTCCGGGTCTGCAATTTGTTCAGCAGCTTTTTGGCGTCCTCGCCGTAAGTGGCAAGGTCGCTGGGGAGGATATCCATGTCGTACCCGGAACGGACAGCCTTTTTCTGTTCCTGAATCTTCATAGCATCAAGGTCTGTGATTTTCCGTTTGATGGTTTTGATGGCCTCGGTCTGGTCGATGGCCTGCACATGGAGATTGACGAGAATGCCGCTTTCCGTTTTGAGGAAGTCGGCCAGCATTTCGTCCGAAAGTTCCGGCGCAAGGATTTGTAAAAAGCTCACAGCTCCATACTTGCCGCCCAAACCAAAGGTCTTGGCCGTGCCGAAGCAGAGGGAGGATGGAGCCACAAAATCCTTGGTGGACAGGCCGGAGGGTGCCAGCCAGTCCCAGTCAAAACGGAACGGTTCTCCGTCCGGGTGGAAGATGCCGTGCAGAACTTCCAAACGCTCCTGCCCGTCCATGACGTGTGCCACACAGCCCATGGTCTTGAAATAGCCCAGCAGGTCAAGACCAATGCGGGTCAGCCGCGCCCGTGCGGTTTTTAGATTGTCTGCCTCGATGGTGAAGGTCAGGTATTTGGTTTTGACAATGCCGTTGTTTCCGCTGGCAAGCTGCTTTTGCAGGATGGCCGTGTACTCGGCGCGGATGTCGTCGAAATCATCTCCCTGCGGTGCGATCTCAAAACTTTTTGCGTACTGCACCGGGTCAACCTTGCGATTCAAAAACGAAAGCTGCACATGGATGGAAGCATCCACATAGTTGTACAGGTCGCACAGGTGTTCAAAGATGGCGGTTCTTGTTTCCGGCTGGGCCAGCTGATAGCTGATGTCCTCAAAGGCAATGCACTTGGAGAACGTGCGTCGGTCAATGCGGCACACACCGTCCGGGTAGATGGCCTCATACGGGATGGTGGCCTGTGCCGTGCGGGGCTTGCCGTCACCCTTGTACTTGCGGAGAACGGCATCAATTTCTTTTTTCTGGGCGCGGGTGAGCTTTTTGGGCTTTTCGGTTTCGCGGGGTATCGTTTTTCTGGACAATGGCCTTTACCTCCTGTTCCATTTGGTATTGCCGCACAAGGGCGGCGTAAGCATTGTTGGTCTGATAGGGCCTTTCCTTGGGACGGATAAAGCAGCACTGAATCATTTGCTGAATCACCACTTCAAGGGGCTGGCCGTGCCGCTCGAACAGAGCGAACAGCAGCCCCGGCAGCATGGCAAAAATCATCAGCAGGGCCGCCGCGCTGTTGGAAAGATAGTCCCGGGTCAAAAAATAAAGCGGCCCGCCCGTGAGGAGCGCGCCGCCGAAGCAGACCAGCTGCCGCTTGGTCAGCCCGAATAAGACTTTGGATTTTACATGGGTCAAATCTTTGGGAACGGTCACATACGCCATACGTTTTTCCTTTCTCGGCCTTAGTGGGCACCAAACACCGACTTGCTGATGCTGCCGGTCTTGAACAGACAGAAACAGAGTAGCACGGTGTAGCCCATGCAGCCCCAGATGGCCCCGGCAATGTCCGCTGCACCTGAAATGTTGCGTATCAGCACCGCATAGATGCCCACGACAATCATAATCAGGAACGCTTGGAAACCCAGTGCCAGCAAAGACTTCAAGTAGTTCTGCCCGGTGCTGCGCCACTCGCTGCTGCCCATGGTCGCCAGCGGGATAGGCCCCAGTGCGGTCACAACGTAAATCTCAATCATGCGGCCGTAGGTCACAAGGAAGATGCAGATGGACAGGATGTTCATGGTCAGGCCCACTACAAGGGTCTGGAACCACAGGCTGAGCAGACTGCCGATGGTCATGCTTTCCAGCTGAAATTCCAGTCCGGGTATCAGGCGGTCAAAGTGGATGGATGTTTCACCGATGATAACGCCGGAACTTTGGTTGACAACGCTCTGGGTGGCATCGAACACGCCCATGACGATATTCCATGTGTTGCTGACAATGAGGATGGCAAAGGCAGACTTGAAAATCCAGCGGAAGAACATGGAGGTGTCGAAGTCGTGCATATTGTTCTTTTCGGTAATCATCTGGATAAGCTCATGGCACATCACAAGGGCAAGGATGGCCGCTGCAATGGGCAGTACTACCGTTTCGGAAAGACTGCGCAGCATATTGAAAATGCCGCTGTTCCATGCCTGCGGGGTAGAACCAACGTCCGAAGCGATTTCGCCCACCTTGGCGTTCACGTTGTCGAACAGGCCGGAGAGGTTGCCCGTGATGCCATCTATCAAAATGCCTTTTATCCATTTCTCGATGATCTCACTAATCAAGCAAAGATACCTCCTTTCCCGCGCCCTCCCATGTGAGCGGGAGAGCGCGGTGGGGTCTCAAAGGTGGATGTACGGATAAGTTGAGGTTAGCCCAGCAGCCCGGACAGCAGCGGGACAAGGGTCACGCCGATCAGGGCCTGTCTCTTATACACATCTCCGAGCCCACGAGACGCTCATGAATCT
>ERZ1027040.645-NODE-645-length-14561-cov-11.010961_pt1 | contig 14561 bp, 5 predicted proteins | sample MGYA00519437_ERZ1027040 | MGnify/ENA primary metagenome ERZ1027040 (study PRJEB26926, sample SAMN06164809) | human gut metagenome | biome: ENVO:00009003; feature: ENVO:2100002; material: ENVO:00002003 | host: Homo sapiens | place: USA | collected 2012 ... | reverse complement strand
GGTCAGGACTTCACCTTCACCCTCACGAAGGATGCCGACTATGAGTACACCGTCTCCGCCAAGTACACCGAGTCCGGTGAGACCGTGCCCGTGACCGACAACGGCAACGGCACCTACACCATTGCGGGCAAGTACATCAACGGTGATGACATCTCCATCACCGTCAGCAAGATCTCCCCGCTGGATAAGTTTGACTTCAGCGTCTATGAGTACGTGAAGGTGGACGGCGGCAAGTCCGTGTTCCTGATCCTGGCCAACGTGAAGAGCGGCGAGACCCTCAGCGAGGGCAAGGTCCCCGCCTATGACGGCTCCAACATGTATACCGACATGTCCGGCCGCTATGACCACGCCTACTCCTGGCTGGTGTTCTCCGACAGCACTGCCGCCGCCCTGCAGGCCGATGTGAAGAACCACATCACACTGGTGACCGGCGAGGCCAAGAGCTACAAGTCCAACAACGATGTGAACTACACCGGTACCGCCGACATCAACGACGCCCAGCTGGTATACAATATCTACAACGCCAAGTATGACAGCTTCGACGTGGTGGAGATGAAGATGTTCCTCAGCGCGGATATCAACGGCGACAAGGTCGTGAACGTGCAGGATGCCGGCGCCATCGCAAGAGGCACTGTTCTCTTCTGATAAGTAAACCGCATCACGGGCCGTGCGCTGCACAGGATCTCCCCTGCCCCAAGGGGGCAGGGGAGACAGCCCGTTTTCAGGGGCATGTTTCTGTGGCTCATATCCCGCGTCGTATGGGAGATGGAAACGAGTTTCTGAACAAAAACAGGAGGAGAAAGAAATGAAGAAAGTATTCTGCGCCCTGCTGGCGGCGCTGACGCTGCTGGCGGCGGCCGTCGTCCCCGCCTACGCGGTGGACAGCAGCAAGTCCTATCTCTTCGAGCTGTCCATCGACGGCGGCGACACCAAGCATGCCGCCGCCGGCGACATCGTGACGGTGCTGCTGACACTGAAGCGCACCGACAAGGACGAGGGCTACACCATGTACGCCATGCAGGACGAGATCTGCTACGATCCCGCGTTCTTCGAGTTGGTGCAGGGCAGCGCTATGTCGGCGGCGGCCATCGAGACTACGGACATCTCCCTGCGCGGCGGCCTGCGGGCGTTCTACATGAACTTCGTGTCCTTCGGCGGCGGCGAGGACTGGAACGCCAGCACCATGATCGGCACGTTTCAGCTGAAGGTCATCGGGACCTCCGGCTCCTCCGTCATCCGGAATACGGAGAATCTGGTGTCCACCGCCGACGGTATGGACAGCTATGCCGCCGAGGCCCGGGACGTCACCGTGGTGGTGACGGACGACTGCACCGTGAAATTCGAGAGCAACGGCGGCTCCTTCGTGCCGGAACAGGTGGTCAAGCGGGGCCAATATGTGACCCGTCCCGAGGATCCCACCAAGGAGGGCTTCGTGCTGGAGGGCTGGTATACCGATTTCGACATGACTCGGCCCTGGGACTTTGACCGCGACACGGTGACGGCCAGCATGACGCTGTACGCCAGATGGACGGACGGCACGGCCATCGCGCCGGTGGACGAAAACGGCGGCGGTCAGGTGCCGGTGTGGGTGTGGATCGCGCTGGGCGCGCTGCTGCTCCTGCTGGTGCTGTTCCTGCTGCTGCGCCGCCGGACCGTGAGGTTTGAGACCTTCGGCGGCACCGCCATCGACAGCCGCAAGGTGCGCCGCGGCGAAAAGCTGACGCCTCCCATGCTGCCTGTGAAGGAGGGTGCGGCCTTCGGCGGCTGGTTCGCGGATCAGGCCTGCACCAAGCTCTGGAGCTTCGACAGCGACACGGTGGAAAAGAGCATGACGCTGTACGCCAAGTGGCAGTAACCGCGGAAATAGAATGAGGGTGCAGATGAGAAAACGGATCACAGCCCTGCTGCTGGCCTTTGTCATGACGGCGAGCCTGCTGCCGGTGACGGCGCAGGCGGTCTCACCAGAGGCGCAGGCGCAGGCGGCAGTTATCACCACGGCGGCGGAGTTTGCCGCCATGGCGCCGGACGGGAATTACCGTCTGGAAGCGGACATCACGGTGGACGAGCCCTACGGCAGGACATTCACCGGCAGCTTCGACGGCGCCCACCATATCATCACCATAGATCTTCATGCCTCGGCCGGTGGACCGGTCGGGGCATGGGGCCTATTCGGAGAGCTGGACGGCGCGGCGGTAAAAGACCTCCGTCTGCGGGGCGAACTGACTGTGGCAGAGGACAGCGATGTCCGGAGCCTGGGCGCACTGGCCGGTACGGTTTCCGGCGACACGGTTATCGGCGGCTGCCGCAGTGAGGCGGCGGTGCAGTCGGAGGTGTCCGGCGGCAGCGTGGGCGGCTTTGTGGGCCGCGTCACCGGCGGTACGCTGACCATGACGGGCTGCGCCGGCGCCGGCGTGGTAAAGGCGCTGGACAGCGCCGCGGCCGGCGGCCTTGTGGGCAGCCTCGACGGCGGCAGCATGACGCTGACGCGGTGCTATCAGTACGGCGACGTGCTGGGCGGCGTGTGCGCTGGCGGCTTAGTGGGCCAACTGGCGGAGCAGGCGGACTGCACCGCGTCGTACGGCTATGCCGCCCTGCGGCCTGCCGCAGAGGACGCGGCAGCACCGGAAAACTGGGGCGAGCTGCGGACTGTCAGCGCGGAGAAGGCCGGCGCACTGTGCGGTGAAGGTACGTTCAGCGCGGAGAGCAAGGCGCTGTTCTGGTCGGGCAAGGCGTTCGGAACGGACGCTGTCCCTGCCGGTGGGCGGTTCGAGGAGACGGATGCCGCCGCGGTGCTGGCGGCTTTGAATGAGGGCGCGGCGGAGGACGATGCCAACGGCTTTCTGCTGACGGCGGAGAATGGCGGCTGGCCCATGCTGCGCTGGGAACTGACCCAGCCCCAGACGCCGTCTGCCGCAATAGAGCAGGAGAAGGAGACGCTGCGCACCCAGTTGGCCCAGCTATGGAGCCAATACAGCGAGACGGCCTATGAGCCGGAGAGCTGGGCGGCGTTGACCAAGCTCTATCAGGGCGCGCTGGCCGCTGTGGACGCAGCTGTGTCGGCAGAGGAGCTGCCGCTGCTGACGGTGCTGGCCGCAGCCATGGCGGAGGTGCCCGTCAAGGCCCAGACCTACACCACCCTGTCGGAACAGGAACGGCAGGCGGTGATCCAGCGGCTCCAGACAACGTATGAGACATATTTACAGCAGATCGAGGACAAGGCATCCGCCTTTGCCGAGGCCAGCCGCGGCGTGTGGCTGAAGCGCACGGCAGAGGGGCGGGAACAGCTGGACACAGCCCGCCAGACGCTGGTCCGGCAGCTGACCACGGCGCTGACAGCGCTGAAAGACTGCCATACCACGGCGGACGCTCAGACGCTGGAGGATGCCTTCGCGGCCTCCGCCCAACAGACGGCGGAGGGCGTGGATCCCACCGTGGCGGATAATCGCGTGCCGCAGGGGGACAAGTGGGACGGCACGTCCCGTACCCGGCCTGCGGAGGGCAACGGCACGGCGGAGGACCCCTATCGCATTACCACTGCCGCGGAGCTGGCGTGGTTCGCAGACCAGGTCAACGGCGGCCAGCGGACGCTGTGTGCCCGTCTGGCCTCGGACATCGACCTGAACGGCTATGTCTGGACGCCCATCGGCAGCACCGGCGGCAAGAGCTATCAGGGGACGTTTGACGGCGGCAACAGCGTCGTCCACGGCCTGCGGGTGGAGAGCGCCGCCTACGCCGGACTGTTCGGCGTCATCGGCATGTCCGGCACGGTGCAGCGCCTGTGTACGGCGGGCACCATCGCCATCACCGCCGCTCAGGGCAACAAGATCTCCAGCGTGGGTGCGGGCGGCATCGCCGGATACAGTATGGGCATTATCTTTCAGTGCTTCTCCACGGTGTACGTCACCAACGACCGCACCAGTTACAGCGCGGTGGCCGGGGGCATCGTGGGCAAGGCGTCGGCGCAGGCCGTGGTGGACAGCTGCGGCAGCTACGGCGCCGTGGGCGGCCGCAGGAACATCAACTACATCGGCGGTATCGCGGGCGTGGCCCAGAAGGGAGCCGTCATCCGCTACTGCACCAACTACGGCGCCGTCACCGGCAGCCGCGGCGTGGGCGGCATCGTGGGCCTGCTGACGGACTACGCCCAGGTGCGCCTGTGCGAGAATCAGGGCGCTGTGGACGGCGAGAGCCGCGTGGGCGGCGTCGTGGGCTGGGTCTGCGGGGCGGACTACATCTCCGGAAACGTGCTGGACGTGACCATCCGGAACGTGGGAAGCTACGCCGATGTCACCGCCGATGGCTCCCCCGCTCTGGGCTACGGCGCAGGCGGGATCGTGGGATACATCGACACCGCCGATGATACGGGCCTCACCGGCCCCTGCACCCTGTCCTGTGCCTACAACACCGGCACGGTGACGGACAACGGCGGCACCACGTCTCAGGGCGTGGGCGGCATCGTGGGTGAGTGGCACGGCGGCGTTCTCAGCCATGTGCAGAGCGCCTCCGGCAACACGCTGTGGGGCGTGGTGGACATGGCGGTCACCGCCAGCCACGACGCGGCGCGGGTGTCCACGGTGACACCGGCCTATGACATCACCGGCGGTGACCGCTGGGACAAGGTCAGCGCTGCGGTGACGCTGCTGGCGAAGCTCATCCGGCCCGAGGCCGGCGATGAGGGCTACGCCGCCTACGGCAGGGACCAGAGCATCCTTTATAACGGCGTGATCCTGTCCTATCTGGAGCGCATCGAGTCCGCCGCAGACAGCGGCGAGACGGAGACGCTGCTGCGGGAGTGTCAGGAGCAGCTGGACGCCGTCCTCACCGGCACGGATGCCAGCGGCCAACAGCTGCTGGAGGACCTGCGCGCTTACGCCGGAAACCGCGTGTACGCGGCGGCGGAGCAGGCGGAGGCGGATGCCCTGCTGGCGGCGGCGGAGACGGAGATCGCCGGTGCCGCTACCATCGCGGACATCAGCAATATCCGACTGAAATATCTGGGCGACAACGGCCTGCTGACCAGAATCACCACCTATCAGGCCAAGCGGCAGCAGGACCTCTACAATACCTACGTCTACAACAGGAACTATACGCAGGACGATATGGCCGCGGCGCTGGCCGCCTATGAGAGCTGGCGGGCCAAGTTGGACAGCGCTTCCTCCGTGGAGGAGGTGGACGCCATCTACGCCGACGCCCGCAAGGCGCTGGCGGACCTGACCGCAGGCTTCACGGAGGGTGATACTGCGCCGGACATGGACGCGGCGGCAGCCGCAGCCCTGCAAAAGACACGCGATGAGGCGCGGCAGGCTCTGGATGATCTGGCGCAGCAGCGCATCGCGGCGCTGACGGCGCAGCTGGACGACATCAGCGGTTTCGACGAGACACGGCGGCAGCTGCTGACCCAGGCGCTGGAGCGGGGCGTGACATCCATCCGGGAGGCCGCTGCGGTGGAGCTGGACAGCCTTACCGACTATACCGCCATCCAGCAGGCCCGGAAGGAGGGCCTTGCCGCCATCGAGCAGGCGTACACCGCCGCCGCCGGCAAGCTGAAGAAGCTGCTGGAGTCCTCCCGGGCGGAAAACGGCTGGGACGGCATCACCGCCAGCCGGCCCCACGGCAGCGGAACGGAGGCCGATCCCTACCAGATCGGCACGGCGCAGGAGCTGGCGTGGCTGGCCTATGCGGTGAACAACCAGACGGAGAGCGGCGGATTCAGCGCCGTGCTGACGGCGGACGTGGATCTGGGCTATTGCCAGTGGCCGGTGATCGGCACGCGCAGCAGCGGCAGCCAGCGGCCCTATACCGGCACCTTTGACGGCCGGGGACACACCGTGTCCGGCCTGTACATCACTTCGTTGGGCGGGCGGCAGAAGCTGGGCCTGTTCGGCGTGGCGCAGGACGCGGTGATCCGGAACCTGACGGTGCGGGGCAGCATCGAGCTCACCGGCGTCCGTTCCTACGACGGCGACACGGCGGGCTACCTCATCGGCGGCCTGCTGGGCAGCGGCGAGGGCATCGGCGTCACCATCAGTAACTGCGTGTCGCAGGTGGATGTCTCCGTGTCCTTTGCCAACGACCAGAAGGCGCAGCGCGCCGCCGTGGGCGGTCTGGTGGGCCGCCTCAGCGGCAGCGGCAGCCACACGCTCACCGACTGCCGCAGCGAGGGGCGGGTCTACACCGCCTTCGCGCCCGGCGCCTGCTATCTGGGCGGCTCCGGCGGCGACGGCGGGCAGGCCGGCATCGTGGGCTTTATCAGCGCCGGCGCACGACTGGAGCGCTGCGTCAACACCGGCGAGGTCTACGCAGGCCGCGCCGCAGGCGTGGGCGGCATCGTGGGAAGCGCGGGCAGCAGCGGCACGGAGGTGACGCTGTCCCAGTGCGCCAATCAGGGCGCGGTGTCCAACGATACTGCGGCGGTGCTGCTGAACAAGGGCGGCACCGGCGGCGTCCTGGGACTTGCCGCGGCGGGGACCGTAACGGTTCGCAGCTGCTACAACACCGGCAGCGTGGCGGGCAGCACCATCGTGGGCGGCATTCTGGGCGGCGAGCGCGGCGAATACTCCGCCAACGCTCAGTACGGCTGCCGGGGCCTGACGCTGGAGAACTGCTACAACGCAGGCGGCCTGCTGGTGGGCACGGCCACCGTTCGGGTGGGCGCGTTGGCGGGCTACCCGCTGGACGGCCGGTACTACACGGGACTGACGGTGCGCAGGGGCGCGTGCCGCTACGTCATGGGCTGGAAGTGCAGCCAGGGAGACAGCGTCCGCGAGAGTACGGAGCTGACGGCGGCGCTGTTTGACGGGCTGGTGGACAGCATCGGCGGCGTCAACAGCGGCTATCCCCTGTTTGACTGGCAGCTTCTGGAGCAGCAGAGCCGCGAAGAGGTGGTCAGCTATCTGAACGACCGCTATGAGCGGGAGATCAAGCCTATCGCCACCGTGGCCCAATGCCAGGAGATCGAAAAGCTGCTGACAGAGACGGCGGAGACCATCCGCACCGCCAAGACCACAGCAGAAATGACTGCCGCCTATGAAAAGGTGCTGGCGCGCATGAGCGCGGACGACCTGCTGGCGGCGGCAAAGGAAGCCGCGCAGAAGCAGCTGGATAAGCTGTATGGCAGCGCAAAGAAGAATTATAAGGATATTGCAGAACAGCTGAACAAGCTGTATGAAACACAAAAGGCCGCCATCGAGGCCTGTACCAAGTCCGCGGATACGGACACGGAGCTGGATCGGTTTTCTGCCGGTGTGGTGGATCTGCTGATTGCGGCGCGGGTGAAGTCCGGCGCGGCTATGCGGGAGCTGGCCGCCGCGCTGCCGGAGGTGCGTCAGGTCTATGACGCCCTCACCGCCGCCCAGAAGCGGCTGGTGGTCAACGGCAGGGCCATCACCGATGCGCAGGTGCTGGTAACGGCCTACGAACAGAATTTGGACCTGCTGCGGCAGTGGGAGAGCGCCGACAAGGCGAAATACACCGCCGTGAAGTCCGGCATCGGCCGTCTGGCGGCGGATATCCGCAGCCAGCTGGGCGATTGCGCCGACGCATCGGGCATGACCGCCGCCCTCAACGGCTACGCCGCAGGGGTGGCCCGGCTGCTGCTGGACAAGCTGGCCTTCACCGAGGGTACGACCACACTGGGCCAGCTGCACAAAGCGTCGGAGGTGCTGACCCAGACATCGGAGGCCGTAAAGGGCCTGACCCGGGAGCAGCTGGCGCTGCTGCCTGCGGAGCAGGTGGCGGGCGTCAGCCGCGCCCAGCTGCTGCTGGCGGTCTACACCAGGGCGTCGGAGCAGCTGGACACCTGGCTGAAGAACGACAAAACGTCCTACGCCGACGTGGCCCAGCGGCTGGAGCGTCTGGCAGACAGTGTCCGGCAGGAGTTGGAGCGCAGCGTGGATCGGGACAGCGCGGCCAAGGCGCTGGACCACTACTGCGGCGGCAGCGTGGAGGTGCTGATCTCCTCCATCGGCACGGTCAAACCCGTCATGCCCCCCACCGAGGCGGCTGCAGCCAAGACCCGCCTGCAGCGTGCCCGCACGGCCTACAACGCCCTGACGGCATCGCAGAAGGCGCTGGTGCCCAACTACGCATCGCTGCAGGAGGGCGAGACGGCCTACCGCACCTACGAGAGCAATTACGCCGCGGCCAAGGCGGCGGAGAGCCTCATCTCTGCCATCGGCACGGTGACGGCAGACAGCGGCGATGCCATCCGCAAGGCTCAGGAGGCCTACGACGCCCTGACGGCGGAGCAGAAGCAGCTGGTGGACGCCAGGCTGGTGCAGCAGATGGAGACTGCCGCCGCCCAGTACCGGCAGCTGCTGGCCCAGAGCGCGGAGAACGGCGGGGAAACACCCTCCGCCGACGAGACAATGTCCGACGGCGTGAAGCCTGCGGACCGGATGCAGCCCACAGACCAGACCCGGCCGGAGCAGGCGCAGCCCTTTGACTGGAGCCTTGTGTGGCTGGGCGGCGGCATCCTGGCGTCTGCGGCGGCGATCGCGTTGATCCTCCGCTGGCTGGCGGCGGTGCGGCGCACCGAAAAGAAAAACAAAGCGTAAGTCCCGCAGGAGGGGGAGGTCTCGTGCCGCTCCCCTCCTGCGGCGGTTGCAGAAGGAGCGTGAAGCGTGAAAAAGAGACTGGGAGGCGTGATGCAGACCGCCATGGCCATACTGCTGTGTATGGCGGCGGTGCTGTGCGTGACGCGGCTTCAGACCGGCCATGCCCCACGGGAGGATGCCCGGGCGGCATCCCGCATGCTGTACTCACCCGGGGAGGTGCTGTACGACGGCGACCGCGTGACGGCCATGGACAGCGCCAACGACGCGGAGGTCCCTGAGGACGAGACGCCGTCGGATCAGCCGGACGCACCGGAAAGCTCGCAGCCTGACGATACCCCCACGCCGGACGCGCCCCCCGTGGACAGCGACACCGCGTCCTCGGACGGGCGGGACGGCATCGGCGACCTTCTGGACATCGCGGATAACGGCGGCGGCTCCGGCGGACAGACACCGGACCACGCCGCGCCGGGGGATGTTACCGTACCGGAGGCGCCGGATGCCGCGCTGTATTTTACCACCAGCATCATCGACGGCGAGACCACGGCGGAGGAGACCTACACCTTTACCATCACCCACCAGCCGCAGCGTGAGCCCATCGGCCTCGCCGTCACCGTCAACGGCAGGGAACTGCGCTATGCCGCACAGACCACCTCCGTGACGGTGCATCTGGCGGCGGGAGCCAATACCATCGTTGTCAGCGCGGACTATCGGGAGGACGGCGGCACCGTCCGTGCCACCCGCAGCTACACCGTCTGCTACGCCCAGCCCGGGGAGCTTATCATCGTGGCGAAGCGCACCTCGGACGGGCGGCAGCTGGGCGAGCTTGGCACCGTGTCGGAGGGTGCGCTGACCTTTACCGCCTGCGCCGAGCGGGACGGCAGCACCTATCCGGTGCAGTCCGTGGAGCTCAACGGCAGGACCCTCGCCGGCAGCGGCGGCAGCTACACCGCCGACCTGAACTCCGGCGAGAACCGCATCCGCGTCAAGGCAAGCTATCAGTCCTCCACCGCCGATGTGACCTATACCATCACCTACAACGCCAGCGCGTTTCAGATCAGCACCACCATCTCCGACACGGTCATCGACGACAGCACGGCCCAGAGCAGCGCGTCGTTCGAAAAGGTGACGGTGGACAGCCAGCAGTACAAATTCCGACTTCACCTGATCCAGAGCACCGGTAAGGAGTCCATCGACCGCGTCCGTGTCAGCGACAGCACCGGCACCTTCTCCCTGACCCAGGACAGCGACGGTCGGTACACCGTGGACATGGGCCGCGAGGACCGGCAGCTGTACATCGACTATCGGGACTCCACCGGCCGGTCCAGGACCTATAAGTACCTGCTCCACTTCCAGCGGGGCGCGGAGGGCACGCCGGAGGACCGCCAGCCCACCATCATCGCCCAGGTGGAGGCGGACGGCACCGTCATCGGCCTGACCAACGGCCTGACCATGAAAACGCCCGACCTCATCGTGCTGGTGGATGGCCGCAGCTACAACGGCCAGCAGCTCTACGCCAACAACTACACCGTGTCGGTGAACGGCACGGTGGTGTCCGCACCCATCAGCCAGTCCGGCTACCAGTTCGGTTACACCGCCTACCTCTCCAACGTGGGGGCCAATACCATCACCATCACCGCCACCGATGGCGACGGCTATTCCGCCACCCGCAGCTGGACGGTCTACTATGAAAACGGCGACATCACCGTCACCGTCAGCGTAGAGGCCACCACCGTGGGCTTGGGGTATCTGGTGCCTCCCACGGAGGTAACGGTGCCGGGCGGCACGGACGCCTGGTCCATCGTGGAAAAGGTGCTGACGGAGAACGGCTACGGGACCAGCGGCAGCGGCAGCTATCTGTCCGCCATCCAGCGCAGCGGCATTTGCAGCGGCTTTTTCATCGATTCCGAACTGATGGAGCTGATCATGGCCGACGGCATGGACGAGAACGGTGCGGGACTGGATCCCCAACCCTTCTCCATGGACAGTCTTGGTGAATTTGACTTCTACCGCTGGTCGGGCTGGATGTATTCCTATAACGGCAGCTATCCGGGCTACGGCCTCAACGTCTGCAAGCCGCAGGACGGCAGCGTCATCCGCGTGCGGTACACGCTGGCCATGGGCAAGGACATCGGCGGCTATTCCAGCGCCAACGGCAATTACGGCGTTTCCAGCGGCAACTACTATAAAGAATGGTAAGAGGAGAAAAGCAGATGAATACCAGCGTAGAAAAGATCCTGAATGAAGTGAAAAAGGTCATCGCCGGTAAGGACGATGTGCTGGAAAAGATCATGATGACGGTTCTCTCCCGCGGCCATGTGCTGCTGGACGACGTGCCCGGTACCGGAAAGACCACCACCGCGCTGGCCTTCAGTCGTGCGCTGGGTTTGCAGTACGGGCGTATCCAGTTCACGCCGGACGTGCTGCCCTCGGATATCGTAGGTTTCTCCATGTACCATAAGGAGAGCGGCAGCTTTGCCTATCAGCCCGGCGCGGTGATGACCAACCTGCTGCTGGCCGATGAGATCAACCGCACCTCCAGCAAGACCCAGTCGGCGCTGCTGGAGGTGATGGAGGAGCGTCAGGTCACCGTGGACGGCCAGACCCACAAGCTGCCGGATCCCTTCGTGGTCATCGCCACCCAGAACCCGGTAGGCTCTGCCGGTACGCAGCTGCTGCCTCAAGCCCAGCTGGACCGCTTCATGGTGCGGCTGGCGATGGGCTACCCCGATTTCGCCAGTCAGGTGAACATCCTCCGTGACCGCCAGACCGGCGACCCGCTGGAGGCGGTGGCCACCGTGTCCTCCTGCGCGGAGGTGCTGGCTATGCAGAAGGAAGCCCAGTCAGTCCACATGGCGGACGCCCTGCTGGAGTATGTCACCAGCCTGGCGGAGGCCAGCCGCAGCCACCCGCTGACGGTGCTGGGCGTCAGCCCTCGCGGCGCTCTGGCGGTGTGCCGCATCAGCAGGAGCCGCGCCTACATGGCGGGCCGTGACTACGTGCTGCCCGATGATGTGGCCGCCGTCTTTGCCGACGTGTGCGCCCACCGTCTCATCCTGTCGCCCAAGGCCAGGATCGCCGAGACCACCGCCAAAGACGTGCTGGCAGAGGTGGTGCAGCAGGTCCGGCGGCCCGACCACATCTGAGCGATGGCGAAAAATCGGATCGTTTTTATTGTATGGCTGCTGCTGTGGCTGGCAGCGTGGGCACGGGGCGTGGGCAATATGGCCGGCGGCATCCTGCTGGCCTCGGTGCTCTGCGCCGCGGCGGAGATCGCCGCGGCCTGCGCCCTGCGCAAGCGCCTGACGGCCCAGCTGTCCGCCGCTGTCTCCTGCCGCAAGGGGGAGGAACTGCCGGTAACGGTAACGGTGGCAAACAGCGGCCTTCTCAGCTGCCTGCGGGTGCAGGCAGACGTCCAATGCCGGAATCTGCTGACCGGCGAGGTGACGCATGCCGCAGCCTGCCTCCCTGCGGCAGGGCACGCCAAGGCCCAGACGGTATGCACCCTCCGGCCCCGACACTGCGGCAAGCTGGAGCTGACGCTGACGGCCCTGCGGGTCTACGACATGTTCGGTCTTGTGGGGGCGAAGAAGCCGGTGGGGCTGACAGCCCCGTCTCTGGTGCTGCCGGATGTCTGGCCGGTGGAGCTGACGGTGTCGGAGCGCCGGAGCCCCGACATGGACAGCAGCGAATACTCCATGTATCATCCCGGCAATGATCCCAGCGAGACATTCGCCCTGCGGGAATACCTGCCCGGCGACCGGATCAAAAACATTCACTGGAAGCTGTCGGAAAAGACGGATCACCTGCTGGTGCGCCAACTGGGCCTTCCAGTAAACAACGCCATTCTGCTGGTGCTGGACAACACCGCTGATACCACTCCCTCTCCGGAGGAGCGGGAGGCGCTGGGCGAGGCGGCTGTCTCCGTGTCTGCGGCCTTATGCGAGGCGGGCCTGCCCCATCAGGCGGCGTGGCTGGACCGCGAGACCATGGAGCCGCGGCTATGTGCCATCGGCGACACGGAGGAGCTGACGCAGGCCCTGTCCGGCCTGCTGTCGGCGGAGACGGAGCCGGACACCCGGACGGTGACGCGGCGTCTGGCGGAGACGCAGGGACTGGACTACGCCCACGCGGCGGTGCTGTCTCTGCGGTCGGAGCCGGAGGACCTGACCACCGCCTCCGGTACGCCCGTGACCCACGTGGCGGTCTCGACCGCCATGCTGCGAAGTAAGGAGGGGATCTATCTTGCGCTTTAATGGCGCCCGCTTCGGCGGACTTCTGACCGCATCCCTTCTGACGGCAGGGCTCATGACCCTGCTCATCACGCTGCTTTCCCTGCCGGTATCGCCCCTGTGGCCGGTGCTGCTGGGCGTTTTAGCGGCGGCCACCGTGTGTCTGACGGAAGGCACGCGCCTCTCGTGGCTGCCTGACGCAGCATGGATGGCGGGCTGCCTGCTGACGGTGCTGGCACTGCCGGGTACTGTGACCAACGGTCTTGCCCAGCTGCTGGACGCGGCGGTGCAGACGTGGCAGCAGCTCCACGCCCGCAATTACACCAGCTTTCTGGCGCAGGACGACGGCGCCGCGGGCCTGACGGCGGTACTGTGCCTGCTGGGTGTGGTCTGCGGCCTGTGGTGCATGGCCTGCGTGCGCCGCCCCAGCGACCTGCGCTTCTGGCCCATGGCGCTGGTACTGGCTGCGGCGGCGGTGCTGTTTGCGCCCCTGACCGCCGTATGGTGGCTGCTGCTGGCGGCTTTGACGCTGCTTTTGCTCTACGCCGTGCGCTTCGGCGGACGGCACGCGTCCTCCGCCCCGCTGCGGGCGTGGCTGCGTCCTGCGGCGCTGCTGCTGGCCTGCGTCACGGCGCTGGGCTGCTGGAACGGCGACGCCGCCCACCCTGCCGCCGTGGATACCGCCGCCCGCTGGACAGCGGCACAGGCGGATATCCTGCGCTACGGCAGCAATGCGGGACTTCCGGAGGGCGATATGACCAAAGTCGGCCCCCGCCGCACCACGGAGGACACCATGCTGGAGGTCACCATGACCCAGCCGATCTCCTACTACCTCCGGGGCTTCGTGGGCGAGACGTATGCCAACAGCCGCTGGAGCACGCTGGACAGTAAGACCCTCAGTGAGGACGCGGATACCTTCTACTGGCTGCATCAGGACGGATTTTACGCCCAGAGCCAGCTGACCACGGCGGCGCAGGCCGGTGTGCCGGACGCGCTGGGCTATGACAACACCGTGACGGTGCAGAACGTCGGCGCGTCGAGAAAGTATCTCTATGCGCCCTATGAGCTGCTGACGGACAGCGACGTACTGGATGCGGCGCAGATCGGCGACCGTACCCTGCTGGCAAGCGGCCTGCGGGGACAGCGGACGTACAGCTTCCACGCCAGCGACAATATCATCACCCAGTACCAGCGGCTTGCTGCGGCACTGCTGGAGGAGACGGAGCAGACCAACGCCTTTCTTAATACAGAGGCGGCCTATAACCGCTTCGTCTACGACCACTATACGGACATCCCCGATGATATCCGCGGTTTTCTGGAGGAGAAGCTGGGCGGCTATGAGAAGGACGCGGGGCAGGTACACTTCGATTACCGGCGGGCCAAGCAGAACATCCTGTTCTATCTAACCACCTACATCACCTATGAGGAGAATGTCCTGCCCATTACGGGCGGCGACTTCGCCCTGACTTTCTTGGACGGCACCCAGACCGGTTACGATGTCCACTACGCCACGGCGGCGACGCTGATGTTCCGCTATTACGGCATCCCCGCCCGCTATGTGGAGGGCTTTCTGGTAACAAAGGACGATGCAGCCCATATGACCGCGGGCCAGACGCTGCCGGTGGACGGCAGCCGTGCCCACGCATGGGTGGAGTACTATCAGGATGGCCTTGGCTGGCTGCCCTTTGAGGTCACGCCTCCCTATTTCTCCGCCATGGAAAAGGCGGAGCGGTACCAGAGCATCTCCGGTCTGGTGGGTCAGGCCCCGCTGGAGGAC
>ERZ1027040.626-NODE-626-length-14915-cov-5.896366_pt1 | contig 14915 bp, 9 predicted proteins | sample MGYA00519437_ERZ1027040 | MGnify/ENA primary metagenome ERZ1027040 (study PRJEB26926, sample SAMN06164809) | human gut metagenome | biome: ENVO:00009003; feature: ENVO:2100002; material: ENVO:00002003 | host: Homo sapiens | place: USA | collected 2012 ... | reverse complement strand
GAGCGCATGATTCATAATCATGAGGTCCCCGGTTCAATCCCGGGTCCCGCTACAAGATTAAGATTTAGACTGTTAGGAGGCTTCCACTCTTGGCGGTCTTTTTTGTTTTTTACCCTCGGTTTGCGCTATGGTTTACAAGGATCAACGTAAAAACGGATGGATCAATGTAAAAGCCAGCCTCAAATTTAATGTAGCAAGGTTCAACAGATTACCCTTCCACACCTCTGCATCCCTCTATTCATCGGCCTTATCGGGTGGAAAGGTATAATCTACGTATTTTCCACAACATAACAGATAAGCATTTTCCTATTACAATACATCATATACTACGCCAATTATAGAATACATTATATTGTTTTGCATAAGGCTTGACATTGCTTTACATAAAGCATGTCAATCGTTTGACTATAGTCAGTAAGTTGTTTGATTATAATCCGCAAGCTTACTGACTATAGTCAGCAGACTTACTGAAGGTAGTCAACATCAAATAATTCCTATAGCAAAACGAATGAATACTATATCCACATATTGCCTTCACCGCACCCGTTTTTACCCCTTCCATCCGTTAAGGCCGATGAACAGAGGGATGCAGGACAGCCGTTCATTCGAAAAGTTCATAGCTATTGCTGGAAAATTAAAGGTTACATACTGAAAAAGCACCTCCATTTTTGATGCCATAAAGCTTTTTACCTATCTTTGCAATGATCAAAAAAGAAACCAAACTCGTTCAACACGTCATATATAAAGCCTTTAAAGGCAAGACAAGAATACAAACTTTTTTTCTATATGCAATAGAGTTATGCGCGAGGGATTATTTGTTATCAGCCGTGGCATCGGCCAAGTGATGTTCCAAAACAATGCATTTTCAGGTATATTAATGCTATCAGGAATTCTGTACAGTTCCTGGCAATTGGCTTTATTAGCTATTATTGGCAATATAATAAGTACTGCAACTGCCTGGATTTGCAGCTACAGCCGTGAGGATATAAGAAATGGACTATACGGATTCAATGGTACTTTAGTAGGTATCGCCATCGGAGTATTTATAGAGATAACATGGCTATCAATGTTGCTTCTGCTAATAACTTCCGCCCTATCCACCTGGATCACTTATCTCTTCAGCCTTCAGCATCGTTTATCCGGATATACGGCTCCCTTTATTTTGTCTGTATGGATATTACTGATTGGATGTCACTGGATATTTCCTTCATTATTATTATCCACCACACCTCTTGGGGCAGAGCCATCCTCTGATTTCCTCCACGCTTTCTGTTTGAATATAGGTCAAGTAATGTTTCAGGGGAATAGTATATCAGGATTATTGTTTCTGATTGCCATTGCAGTTAATTCCCGCATCAATGCTTTCTATACTGTTTTAGGTTCCATCCTTCCTATAGTTGTGGCTGTGCTAAGCGGTATGGATCATGCCATACTAAATGCCGGATTGATCGGTTATAACGGTGTATTGTGCGCCATTGCTTTGGGTGATAAAACAATACGTTCCGGAGTATGGTGTGTATGTTCCATCCTTATATCCATTTTATTACAATGGCTGGGTATGCATTGGGGAATTACAACCCTGACTGCCCCTTTTGTCATTTCCGTATGGATAACCATTATATTAAAGAGAAGCCTGGAGAAAACTGTATAGTATATCTTAAAAAAGGAAGAAGGACACCAAAGTTAATGGTATCCTTCCTTCTATCAATCAATCATAGTCATACAAAAACTATTTCAACTTTAAATTACTTCTTACAGCCGCAGCAGCGGGCTCACTCGGTGCAACGGATTTCCGGGTGCAATAATCAAATTCGGCTGATTTATCACCGCTGAATGACTTCCATTTCAGTTTCAACTTAACAGTTTTACCCTCCGTATCAGGCAATTCATCCAACTTAAAGGCAACCAAGCCATCATCCGTTTTTCCATACGTATCACCGTACGCATTATGCCGGAACTCCACTTCATAAGGATTATCCGGATTTTGTCCTAACAATAAGTTTACAAAATGTTTCTGCGAACCTCCCCATACAGTTCTGAAACGGAGTGTCAGATAGCCATCTTCTGCAAGAGTCACCCAGTCATTTACTATTTCCACAGGATCTGTACCATATATTTTATCATTTTCTTCTCCCAGATCCGGAGCGATAGGCTTTGTCAAGATACTATCTATCCAGTTGATGTGCACTGCTTTCGTGTATTCACCACTGGCTTCGTCCACTTCACTGTAATTCATCAATGCTCTGACCTCTTTATCTCCAAAAGGAGAGGTTTTCACATTGGTCGGTAATAAAGTCGTCTTATCATCCAACTGCAAGAAAAATGCTCCATCGACAGCTTCCTTCACTGTCACAAGGGCATTAGGATACCTCAGGTAATAAGCGTTATTGTCGTCGTCGTCCAGGCAGGACTGAAAACCTATAGAAGTGGCTACTACTGTTGCCACGGCAAGTGCTTTACTAAATACTGAATTAATTTTCATAATGTACTTCCTCTAATTAAATATTCAAAATAACTTCTTTGTATTAGAGAAATAACAAATTAGAAAAAAGACTGCATAGCATATTGTTAATTAACAATAATGTCTATTATTTCCAAATCATCCGGCACGTGTACCACACCGGAAAATCCCTGAGCAGCTTCTTCCGTATAACATGCTTTACGCGTATTCAGCGTCTTATCTTCCGTATGATATAACAACAGATTCTTCACTTTCAGTTCTTCCGCCAGCTTCCCGGCATCCAGTGCCGTACTATGGTGTTTCTCATAAGGTTTGAATATATCACGGTCTTTATACAGACAGAAAGCCTCGCACAACAACCAGTCAGCCCCTTCCACATAGGGACGATTCTTCTCATTATAAGGTTCATCTCCAAGACAAACCAGCGATTGGCCATTCGGCAATGTGGTACGAAAACCATATTGCTTCTCTTTAGTCGATCCTATATCAAAAAATTGTAGTTTTAACTCCCCTGCTTTAAATGTCTCTCCGTCCTTAACCTCACAAAGTTCAATGCCATTTTCCAAATACTGTACAATTTTCTTAGGTAACGTCATCCGGCAGATCCAATCCAGAACTTGTAATACTTTATCATGTCCATACACCCGGAAGACTCCTGCATATCTCCCACTTTGCATCTGCTGTGCTACCATCCGGATTACCCATACCGCACCCAATATATGATCCGTATGAGCATGTGTCACAAACATATCATGAATACGTTCAATGGCGATACCGGCTTTCTCCAACTGAACCAATATTCCATTCCCTCCACCGGCATCCACAAGCAGCACATTTTCAGCTGTCCGGATTGCGAAACAAGTATTATAGCATCTGGTAACGCCTGCATTACCTGTACCTAACATAATAATCTGAGTATCCTTCATCCTCTTAATTCTATAATTACGAAATCTGAGCCACAAAGATAAACAGAATATGCCATTCTATAAGGAAAGATCAAAGCTCTCCTTATAGAATGGCATATTTATAACAGTATAGTGAAAGTATGTGACTACTTACTGAAATCTCTTGGAGCCGGAACAGGCGGCAACGGTTTACGGTTCTGCAACTCCTTCATTACTTCTTCAATAGCCTTATTGAGCTGTTCGTCTTCACCGTTCCATTCCTTCACCGGATCGTTATCAATCAAGATATCCGGATCGACACCATGGTTTTCAATAATCCACTGGCCTGTTTTCGCATCATAACTGGTGAAGAAAGGAACACGGATATCCGTACCATCCATATAAGGCAACGGTCCGCTGATACCTACAATACCACCCCAGGTGCGGGTACCGATTAGTTTACCAAGTCCCAGTGCACGGAAGCCCCACGGGAAGAGATCACCATCAGAAGCAGAATATTTATTAATCAAACAAACCTTCGGCCCTACTTGCACAGCATCGGGTATAGTGCCGACACGCTTCGTACCACGTCCCATCGTCAAGCGGTAAGGTTCGCGAGACAAGCGTTCCAAAATCATAGGAGATACATTACCGCCACCATTAGCACGGTCGTCTATAATCAGACCTTCCTTGTCGAGCTGCGGATAGAAATAACGGGAGAACTCGTTCAGACCTTCCGGACCCATATCAGGAATATAGATATAACCAATACGTCCATTGGATGCCTTTTCCACCTTCTTCAGGTTATTCTGTACCCAGTTATAATGATAAAGAGGATATTCATTTTCCAGCGGACTGATGACAATCTTTCTTGCACCTGCCAATTGCGGCTTGCTGTTCAGCGAGATTTCTGTCGGCACATCAGCCTTTCCTACCAGTAAAGCATAGATATTCTTCACCGTATTTGTCGGTATGCCGTCAATGGCAACGATGTATTCCCCGGCCTTAGCCTCAATACCCGGTTCAGTAAGTGGAGAGCGCAGTTCCTTACTCCAGGAAGCACCGGGAAGTATCTTATCCAAACGGAAGAAACCACTCTTATCTGCCGATACCTCAGCACCCAGCAAACCGGTCTTGATACGTGCCGGTTTATCCGTTTCACCCGGATTGACGTATGCGTGTCCGCAGTTAAGCTCACCAATCATCTCTCCAATGATATAGTTCAGGTCGAGACGTGTCTTTGCATAAGGCAGCAGAACAGAATATTTCTGTTTGATTGCTTTCCAATCCACACCATGCATATTCTCCAGATAAAAACCATCACGATAAGCACGCCAAGCCTCATCAAAGATCTGTGCCCATTCCTTGGGGTAATCTATCGTAATGGACATGTTATCCATATTGACAGGCGTACTCAGATTAGCCGCTCCTTCCGGTATAGCGGTTACATAAAGCTTGTTGTCCTTGTAGAACAAAGCCTTTTGACTGCCCGGAGTAACCGTCATCATAGCACCATCGGCAACCGTTTCTTCTTTCTGACCTTCAAGATCGAAGAACTTCGTTCCGCCATTGCCCCAGTAATATACTTTCTTTCCGTTTGAATAGAAATTAGTATAATAAGAAGCCGACAATGGAAGCTTGATGATACGGTCAGTGATACCTTCCGGATCAAACTTGACGAGTGACGCAGAAGCAGTTTCCTGTTTCGCGTCTTTCTTTCCGGCAGTCTTTTCAGTAGCCTTCGGGGCCTCACTCTCACTGTCGTTCTTCATTCCGGCATCTTTCTGTATAAAAGGTGACGGGGTATCTTTCGAGAGCAAAGCAAGATAAACTCCATACATATTATTATAGACGTGGTTCCATTCCAACCAGCCGTATGTAGGATTGAAATCACGGGCAGATGAGAAAATCAGATACTTACCATCCGTACTGAATACCGGTGAAGAAGAATTATACCACTTGTCCGTCACCGGATATTCCTTCTTTCCGGCAATATCATAGACATATACAACAGTTATTTCATTATCTGCATCACGGGTATAGGTCAGCCATTTGCTATCCGGTGAAAAAGTCACATCCTGCGGTTCCCCCATCGGGTCTTGTAATAACATAGTCACCTGTCGTGAAGCTACATCCAGCAGATTGATACGATTTTGACGGTCGGTATAAACAATCTTCTTACTGTCCGGACTCCATTCGAAAGAGCGGATATACGTATCATTATTCTTGGTCAGCTGCACCGGATTACCTTCTACTGCATCCTGAAGATAAAGTTCTGTCTCTCCGGTAGCATCCGAGATATAAGCAATGTATTTTCCATCAGGAGACCATTGTGCATCACGTTCGTGGGCACCCGGAGTGCGGGTTATATTTTTCGTCACACCCTTGGTTGAGGGTAGATTAAAGACCTCTCCGCGAGCAGTCACCACCACTCGTTCTCCGTCGGGAGATGCACTGGCGGCAGTCAGATACTTAGCTCCATTCTTTATGGCGCTGCGTGCATAGATATTATCCGAAGCAAGACTGATATTGACTTTCTCAGGCTGACGGGTGGCAGCATCCATCTTATAGATATATCCGCCATTCTCAAACACAATGGTATTGCCGGAAGCACTCGGGAACTTCACATCATATTCGGTAAAGTTAGTAACCTTCGACGTCTGTTTGGTCTTCGTATTATAAACAAAGATATTCATAGTGCGGTCACGGTCGGAAAGGAAAAATATATCATCGCCTATCCACATGGGGAAGATATCCTGAGCAACATTATTCGTTATATTCTCCACTGATTTCTTTGCCGGATCGTATATCCAGACATCATCCGCCATACCGCCTTTATAATACTTCCAAGTACGGAATTCACGCATGGTACGGTTGTAAGCCAGTCGCTTGCCGTCGGGAGAATAGCTACAGAATCCACCCTCGGGCAAAGGGATAATTTCGGGCATACCACCCTCCTGATTGACAGAATAAAGTTTACCGGCAAAACTGTCACTGATACGGTTACGATAAATGATCTGTTTACCATCCGGTGTCCAAGTCATCACAATATTGTTAGGTCCCATACGATCGCCCAGGTCATCACGGGAATTCGTTGCAGTATACGTCAGGCGTTGTGGTTCTCCACCGGCTGCCGGGATGGTGTATACTTCTGTATTTCCATCATACTGACCAGTAAAAGCAATCGTTTTGCCATCGGGTGAAAAACGAGGGAACATTTCGTAACCCACATGCGAAGTCAGGCGCTGCGCCTCTCCTCCAGTGACAGGCACTCTATACAAATCGCCTGCATACGAGAAAACAATCTCGTTCCCGTTCGTTGCCGGAAAGCGCAATAAACGCGCTTCATCTGCTGCCGAAAGACAGACTGATACACCTACAAGGGCAAATAAGGATAAAAGTAATTTCTTATTCATACTCTTAAAAATTAATTGACTTACAAAAGTATGAAAAGAAAAAGATAGTACAAATTTATAGAACGAATTTGTTGACAGAATTATTCTTTTCCATTAACAAATTCTCCGGGTTTGATACCGAATTGCTTTTGGAAACATTTGGCAAAATAAGATGGATTATTAAAACCTACCATATAGCAAATCTCATTAATCCGGTATTTATTCTCTGAAAGCAAGGCAGCAGCTTTCTTTAACCTCACAATCTGAATCAGTTCATTCGGAGTAACATTAGCCAGCGTTTTTATCTTAGCAAATAATCCGGAACGACTGATGCAAAGTTCTTCTGCCAGAAAATCAACAGACAGTTCCGAATTTGAGAAGTTTTGCTCTATAATCTCATTGATACGGGTAAGGAATTTATTATCCATAGAGTTATTGGCAATACTGTTCAACGGTACCAATGGCATTTTAGAGAATTTCTGACGCAACAAATTACGCAGATCAAGCAGATTCTTAATACATGCTTCCAGATACTGTACCGAGAAAGGCTTTTCAATATAAGCATCCGCCCCGCAGTCCATACCTTCTATCTTTGAATTCGTATCCGTTTTAGCTGTCAGCAAAATAAACGGTATATGACTGATGGCCTGATCGGCACGCAAAGCCTTGCAAAATTCCACTCCATCCATGCGCGGCATCATCCAGTCGCTCACAATCAGGGTCACATCATTCTCTTTCAACTTTTCTAAAGCCTCTATCCCATCTTCAGCCGTAAGAATAGAGTATTGATTAGAGAAATTGCCGGAAAGGAAGTTCAGCATTTCTTCGTTATCATCCACAATCAGCATGACTGGTTTATCCTTAGAGACCGCCGCTGGTAAGCTTTCCGACAAAATATCCTCGGGAATTGCAGGATTCAATCCATTCGCTTCCCCTTCCTGAATTGCCTCCTGACTTTGTTCGATGGGTAACGTTACTATAAAGGACGATCCTTTATTGACTTCAGACTCCACTTCTATGCAGCCATTATGAGATTCCACAATGCTTTTCACAATACTCAGTCCAATACCTGTACCGGGTTTATTGTCCATGGCCTGATAGAAAGGTTTGAAAATCTTCTTCTGATCCTCCTTACTTATACCGATTCCATTATCCGTTACCCTGATTACAAATGTATGCTGTTCCGGTTGCACCACACACGAAAGGATAACTTCATCTTTTGTATACTTACTTGCATTCGTCAGCAAATTACTGATAAGCTTTGTAACTGCCTCGCTATCCACCATAGCCGTAAAATTCGCATCGGGATACTCCACCGTAAGATGGGCACCATGTTGGGTAATGAAAGGATTAAACCGTTCACAAACAGCCTCCAGCAATTGACGAATATTCTGTAAGGTGTATTTCATGGTCATCCCCTCCTGTTCCACTTTGCGGAAGTCCAACAACTGATTTACCAGGAACAATAATCTCTGACTATTACGGTCTATAATATTAAGGTCATCACGCAGCATCGCCGGCATAGGTATGGATGATCTCATAATCTTTTCCAACGGACCAATGATAAGCGAAACCGGAGTACGGATTTCATGAGCTATCATTGTGAAAAACTTAATCTTAGCCTCATGCACCTCTTTTTCTTTATTCACATTCAGTTGCTTAATTTCTGCTGTATGTTTCTTTTCACTCCTTTTCAGCAGAAAGCGGATGAAGAAAGTCAATGCCACACACAGCAACAGGAAATAAAGCAATTTGGCCGGTAGACTCCAATAGAAAGGCGGATGAATAACTATTTTCAGGCTTGCTTCCTGCTCGCTCCAGATACCATCGTTGTTAGTAGCTTTCACCTTAAAAGTATAGGTTCCGGCAGGCAGATTGGTATAAGTAGCCTTATTTTGAGAACCTACATAATTCCATTCTTTATCAAAACCCTCCAGTTTATAGGCATACTGATTCTTTTCGGGCGTACAATAGCTCAATGAAGCATAAAGCAAGCTGAAGACATGATCTTTATAAGATAATTCCAGCTGTTCCATATGGTTCAGAGCCTTCGGCAACAACTTATCACCTATCCGGATCTCTTTATTGAATACTTCCAGTCCCGTAATAATTACCGGAGGGAGTACCTTGTTCGTTTTAATCTGATAAGGATAGAAAGCATTAAACCCATTTACAGAACCAATGTAGATTTTCCCATCGGAAGCTTTCAAAGCAGCATTCACCAGAAACTGCTCACTTTGCAATCCGTCACTTCGTGTAAAGACCTGGCAACTTTCTCCGGGAGCATATCGCACCAGCCCTTTTGTAGTAGTCAGCCATAAGACACGCTGATCTTCAATAATAGCACAAATATTACTGCTGGGAATATCCAATGGAATTAATTCAAATTGGTCTTCCTTTGCATTGTATTTGCAAAGTCCGTTCATCGTTCCAATCCACATTTCCCCATTGCCATCTATCAATACACAATTCACCTGATCATTAATCAATGCACCGGGGGCACTGCTATGTACATAATTCGTCCATTCCTGCTTATCCGGATCATACTTGAACAGCCCGTTTCCCTGAGAAGAGAACCAGATATTTCCATCGGCATCCTGATCTATGTCCATGATCCAGGAACCAAGATCTCTTATTCGGGTAAAGTTATCCTCTTCCCTGTTATACAAGTTTACTCCCGACATGGAAGTTACCCAAATACGTGTTTCACGGTCCTTAAAGATAGCATAAGAACTGCTTCTATCAAGGGTAGTGGGATCTCCCGCTTTAGTTGTATAAACCCTGAATATCCCTGTCTTTGTATTCAACACATTAACTCCCCCCGTATAAGTACCAATCCATAAATCATCACCATCCATACAAAGTGCATGTACGTTATGATAAGAAAGACTATTTCCGTGCTCATCGGGTAGATAATGAGTAAAGTGTTTATCTTTAGGTGAAAAGCAACTCAAACCACCATCATCAGAGGCAATCCAAATATGCCCGTAAGTGTCTTCACAAAAGCGTCCGATAACAGTTCCATTGACAGAATTGGAAAAACGAGAATGAGCAAAGCACTCAAACTGCCCGGTATTGGGTGACAGATAATTCACACCTCCATAGAAAGTTCCTATCCAGATTCCACCTTCACGGTCTTTTACAATAGGATAAACAAAACGATTGGACAAAGAATAAGGATTCGTTTCATCTTCTGTAAATAATCGGTGTTCGCATGTAAGGGTATTAAACAGTAAAAGCCCGTCATCCGAACCTATCAGTAGTTGATGGGGAGCATATTCCATCAAAGAGTGAATATGCGTTGCCCCTTTACCATCCGACGGGTGCAAGTAAGTAGTTGCCTTACCGGTATACCGGTCTATCTTTTGCAAACCGCACTCCCAGGTTCCCAACCAGAGTGCATGTTCAGAATCTTCCAGCATAACCAAAGAGTTGGAATCATACCCACCCGTGTCGTAGGTAATATGGAAAGGCTCAAATTTATTCTCCGCTTTATTCAACTTAGAAACAGTCGGGTTTCCCCAATTAGTCACAGCCCATATTTGATTTTCACTATCAATCAACACGCTGGCCATCAATCCATCAGCATCTTTAAACTCATAACGCTCCAGATAATGTTTGGATACATTATATTTGAAGATTCCCTGACCTACGGTTGAAAACCACAAATTACCATCCCTGTCTTCAGCAATATGATTCACATTGGTTTTAATGCTATCTCCTTTGGCAGTCAGAAGTTTAAACGGCTCGAAGTTCTCTGTTTCATAATCATAAATATAAACTCCGTCCCCTGTTCCTATCCAAATCCTATCTGTAGTATCGTATAAAAATGAAATATAATCATTAACTCCTTCCGGATTCAATCTGTATATTTTAATAGTGGTACCGTCATAACGGTTTAGACCATCATCCGTACCTAACCACATAAAGCCATATTTATCCTGCATAATAGCACGTACAGCGCTGGAGGACAATCCATCTTCTACTGAAAAATGACGAAACCAAAAATCAGTAGAACCGGCAGAAAGCATCAGCGGAACCATAACAGCTATCATCGCAAGGACAATCTTTTTCATTTCTTTACCAGATATTGGTTGAACATAATTCCCAGTACAATCAATATGAGGCCGATATACGTTGTAAACACAATTTGTTCACCCAATATGATTGCAATAAAGAACAAAGACAAGAAGGGAGACAGGTAGCAAAGCTGATTGACCAGTGCCGGATTCGTAGTTTTCCGCATGGCAAGACTGAAAAAGATGAAAGGGATACCCATCTCAAATCCGCCGACATACATTCCTGACAAGATACCGGGCAAAGTATTCAAGTGAACACCCACTATCATTGCGCCAACCAGTAAATATGCCGTACCAAACAAAAAGCTCATAAACAGTGCAACGCTACCATCTGTCCGATCCTTAAATTTATTATTTATCATCCAGTACATAGCCCACAACAAGGCACTCAATGCTGCCAACAACAACCCATGAACAGGTATATCCATGCCACCCGACTGCCCAGTTCCTACAGAAATAAGTACTACTCCACCCAGAGAAATAAACATACCGATATATTTCTTCGGAGGTATGGGCTGACGGGCAAATAGGGCCAACAAAATTAATAGCACAATAGGCCATGCATAATTGATAGGTTGAGCCACTTGTGCAGGCAGCAAATCATAAGCTTTAAACAACACCAGATAATAAGCCACTGGATTCAGTAAGCCTAATAATGCAAAATATCCCCATTGCCGGGCAGGCAATGCAGACAGTAGTTTCCACTTCTTCTGGAAGGTCAGCAAAAGGGCAAATATAAGTAATGAAGTACAACTGGCTATCAACAACATCTCAAAATGAGTAAGATGCGTCAAAGCAATTTTAAAAGCGGTGGCAACAGTAGACCAACTAAGCACCGCAATACAGGCATAAATGATAGCCCTCGTATTGTTACGACTATTTACATAAGTTGCCCTTGCAAGCATAGCATTTTGTTTATAAAGGTTTACTTCCTGTAACTTTGATGCGATATGGCCATTGGGCATCTTTTTCCTCTGGATTGGGATTCATCCAATGTTCAGCAGGGGCACCCATCACAACCAGCCACAAATGAGTCAAATTATTTACTTTTGGAGCTGTAAAAATAATACTTTTTCCGCTATTATCACTCACATCCCCATAAATAGATTTACCATCCTCCGTTATGGCTACAAAACCATAACGCCAATCGGCTTTATCCGTATGAATTGCATTATATCCTTCCTTTCCTGCTTCTCCGCAGAACTCTACTTTTACTTTCTTTCCCTGTTCAGGTAAAGCTAACGGAATAGCATTAAATCCATAATTCTCGGGACAGTTGTCCGGTGCGATTCCATACCACCCGTCCGATAGAGTGGTTAAACTGGTAGTATATTTATTGGCATACGGTCGAGTTTCTTTCCATACACGAGGAAAATCCCAATTGATAAAATGCCGATAAGCATCAAACATTTCATCACAGAACTGCTTCTGATCTAATCCGGCCATCCGCTTGTAAGTTATCACCGGATCTTCTCCCTGCTTACCTTGACGATAGAGTTCGGCAATAAAAGGCAATCCTCGTTTCATCCCCCAATATTCCAGTACATAGGGAGAGTGATAGATATTTTCCAAATGGAGATAAGCTTTATGAGTCAGCTTCATGAAAGCATCCCAATGATATTTTTCATCAGTGATCCATTCGGGATTTACTTGCCATAACATCCACTGCGAGGTCATTTCAAAGAAACCGCATCCTCCCCAAGCCTCTCCTTCTCCATCACAACTGATCTGAGCCTGAAAGCTATGTCCCAATTCATGGGCAATGCAATTCAGTTTCTTATCCTGCACACGATTGGGAGCAATCCATAATGCACCGATTTCTCCATCATAATCACCACCATAGGCAGTTCCTTCCAAAGAGTAGTTTAGCATGACCATCATACGATACTTATCACACTTTGAACCCGGTTTGGAAAACTTCAAGGTATCTCGGAAGAAATGATAGAAACTTTCCAATTTTTCCGTCAGATTAGGCAAGTCTACCTGCATCGTTTTTCCTTCCAACTGGGGCGGATTGGACAAGTCGCTTCCAAAACCTTTTTCCCAGAAAATGACGAAGTTGTCGGTACAAGCCATGCGATGATAACTCCACTTGCTTGCAGGGGCTTGTAAGTCTATGTTTTGCAAGTCTTTGGGGATGTAGATTGATTTACCGGGAGGCATGGGAATTTTCTCTGAATTTTGAGCTTCAGAACAACAACTTATCAGCACAAATATGAATAGAAAAAGAATATATTTCATCATCGTTATGATTTTAAAAAGCATTGTTCCCCGCTAGTAAACTTTTGACAGCGGGAGAAACAACTAATGTGAAATTATTTATGTATTATTTATAAGATTGGTAATTTTGTAGAACTCTTATTACAAGGAAATGTACGGGTTGTAACAACAGGTGTTGTATCATATGGCGCTTTAGGATAGATTGTAACAGTTACTTTAAATTCAAATGTTATATGAGAAGGAAAAGTACCATTATAAGTTTCTACATTATTATACCCACCCATTTCCTTTAAAGATACAGTCTTTAAAACTCTGTCACAAGTTCTATAGAATAAGAATCGTTTATTACTACTAGTGAAACTAGTAGAGACACTTTGTACAATACTTGTTGTCCCGCTTTGGCATATCTGTTGTCCAAATAAGACTTCGTTAGGTGATAGATTATTATAAATGTTATTATCATCTTTCCCAATCAAATCTACTTGCACTTCATACTTATCAATATATGGAAGGAGAGTTGGATTGAAGTTTACTTTAAATGTAGAGGTATCGTATCCAAAAGGTATTTCCCAGTACTCGTATCCTTTATAACCAGAACCAGCCCTGCCTTTAGGAAGAAACCTTTTTATGCTTTTAGCACTTTGAGCAATTGTTGGAGTGGCACTTAAACTCCAAACTCCAACAGGGTTAGAGTAAGCAGGTAAAACTGTATTATTAGGAGCTGGTTGTGCGCCTGGTATTAAAAGATTAGATATGGGATATATATTTGATTGTTGTATACTCTTTAAGGTACCTTGAAGTTGAATTTTCCCACTAGTAGTAATCTTCACATCACTCTTTGCTATTTCTACAGTCTCGGATTTTTTGCCTCCAAATTTTTTCGAAAGAAAATTATATCCACTTTTTATAAGGCTGGCTGCTTTTCCAATATTACTTAAGATTCCTCTTGTTTGTGGAAGCGTATCAGTATATACTAATCCTTTCTCCAAGGTATAAATAGAAGGATGATAAAGGTTTGCATTATTAATAGGATTAGCCATTGTTACTGCATTTGTGTTATATTCTTTATAGTATTGCTCCACATTATCACCGATTTGAAGTTTTACATTAGTTGAATTATTAGTTTTATCTACTAATGATTTAGAGGCAGAAGTTATAATTGTACCTTCTGAATTTAAATCTAAACTACCAGTAATATCTAATGTGCTTTCATTTGAATCATAGGCAGAAATATCAATAGTTAGGTTTTTATCGCCTATATTAGGATCGTATATTAACAAGTCAAATTCAAAACTATTCCATCCATATCCAACAGCTTTTGCTATATTTTGTGTAATGTTTGTTGTATAGATATAAGTTTCTTGTGGAGTATAATCTAATGGTTTAGTATCCAGATCTATATCATTTAGAATAGGACTTTTTTCCGAAAAATGCAGCAACCAATAAGTTGTTTGTGATCCTGTTATATTATTAACATTATAGAAAAAACCTCTCAATCTTCCAGAAAATATATTATAAAAAATAAGGTAAAACTTTCCATTTTCCATCACTTGAGGATCTGTACAATAATTATATAATAATTTCCAACCATCAGAAGCCTTATAATCGTTCTTTATGCACTGTGGTATTGTTGCACTTGCACCAGAATACCACGGAAGTGTTACTGGATAATTGCCAAACAAAGTTATTCGAGAAATTTCTTCCCAATCAAAAACGGCAGAAGTAGTAGATACAACCCGAGTCTGAGGATTGTTTGTTATAGAAAGCTGAGTAAAATCTAAATCATTTTCATTAGTACATGACAACATGACTAAAAGAGAAATTATAAAATATATTTTCTTCATATTCAAATTCTATTATGATTACTGCTAATCAG
>ERZ1027040.624-NODE-624-length-14943-cov-5.164764_pt1 | contig 14943 bp, 7 predicted proteins | sample MGYA00519437_ERZ1027040 | MGnify/ENA primary metagenome ERZ1027040 (study PRJEB26926, sample SAMN06164809) | human gut metagenome | biome: ENVO:00009003; feature: ENVO:2100002; material: ENVO:00002003 | host: Homo sapiens | place: USA | collected 2012 ... | reverse complement strand
CCTGCAGTGTTTCGTACCAGCTGCCTTTTTGCCAATCGGGCGCGGCAAGGCTTACGCCGTCCACGGTCAGCGCGGTGCGCAGACGAATGTCCGCCACGGACGCGCCCACGCAGATCTCATAGCTGCCTGCGGGAATCTGCCAGCCGTCGCACCAGACGGCAAAGCTGCGGTCGTTCAGTTCAAAGCGTACCGTTTGGCTCTCGCCGGGCTGCAGGCTGACCTTGGCAAAGCCCTTTAATTCCTTGGCGGGGCGGTATAGACCATTTTGGGGCGGTGCAACGTACAGCTGCACGACCTCGGCACCGGCGGTGCTGCCGGTGTTGGTAACTGTGGCGGTCACTGTGCGCCCCTCGATTTTCAGGTCAGAGTAGGCAAACTGCGTATAGCTTAACCCGTAACCGAACGGGAACCGCACCGCCTTGCCCGCTTTATCGTAATAACGGTAGCCGGCATACAGGCCCTCTTTGTAGTGGGTGGTCTTTTTGCCGAAGGTGTCACGGCTGGGCACATCATCGTAGCAAAGCGGCCATGTTTCGGTCAGCTTGCCGCTGGGATTTGCCTTGCCGGTCAGCAGACTGGCGGCTGCCGCGCCGCCCGCCTGACCGGGCAGACCCATGTACAAAACCGCCTTGACCTTATCCAGCCACGGCATTTCCACAGCACAACCGCAGAACAGCACCACCACGGTGTTGGGGTTGGCGGCGGCGACCGTTTCAATCAGGCGGATATGTCCCTCCGGCATGGCCATGGTTTCGCGGTCAAAGCCCTCGGACTCGTAGATGTCCGGCAGACCCACGCAGACCACGGCGATTTTTGCCTGTTTTGCGGTTTCAGCGGCTTCGCGCAGACTTTCCTCGGTCACAGTGCCCTTGACATCGCAGCCGGCGGCAAACGGCACATCGGGCAGGGCATCGCAGAGGGTGGTCAGCTTTGTGGCGTTGATATGGCTCGACCCCGCGCCCTGATACCGCATGGTGCGTGCCATCTCGCCAATCAGCGCAATGCCGCCCGCATCCAGCGGCAGAATGTTCTCCTCATTTTTCAGCAGTACTGCGCCGTTTTCGGCGATTTTCTGCGCCAGTGCGTTGTGGGCGTCCTTATCAAAGGCGCGGCCCTTGGGGCGGCTTTCGCCCTTGAGGGCAAGGGCGATCACCCTTGCGGCGCAGGCATCTACATCACTTTCAGGCAGGGTGCCGTCCCTGACGGCGGCGGCGACCCAGTCCTCCATATAAGTGCTGCCGCCCGGCATACTCAGGTCGCACCCGGCGTGCATGGCCTTGACGCGGTCACACAGCGCGCCCCAGTCGGTCACGACCAGCCCGGCAAAACCCCAATCCTTGCGCAGCACATCGGTCAGCAGCCAATGGTTGTCGCTGGCGTGGACATTGTTGATGCGCGGGTAGCTGCACATAACGGTTTCGGGCTGGGCAGCCTTGACCACAGTCTCAAATGCAGGCAGGTACAGCTCGCGCAGGGTGCGCTCATCCACCTGGCTGTTGCCGTTGAACCGCTTGTACTCCTGATTGTTGGCGGCAAAATGCTTGAGGCTGGTGCCTGCGCCGGTGCTCTGCGCGCCCTGCACCCATGCCGCGCCCATCGCGCCCGCAATGCAGGGATCCTCGGAGAAATACTCAAAGTTGCGCCCGCACAGCGGGTTGCGCTTGATGTTGACGCCGGGTCCCAGCACCACATCCACACCGTAGGAAAGTCCTTCCTCCCCGATGGCCTCTCCCTCGGCTTTCAGCAGCTCGGCGTCCCATGTTGCACCGCTCGTCACGGCGGTGGGGAAGCAGGTGGCAGGCTCGGACTCGTTGACGCCCAGCATATCGGCGCCGTTTTTCTGGCAGCGCACGCCGTGAGGACCGTCGCTCATCGTAACGGCGGGGATGCCGTACTGCGCCATCGCCTTGCTGTGCCAGAAATCCGCACCGTTGCAAAGGCTGATTTTATCCTCCAGCGTCATTTTAGACAAAATATCCTGTACTTTTTTATCCATCGTGCTTACTCCTTGTCAGCCTGATTCATAACTGCCAGCACCTGCTCAAACAAAGGCTTGATGGAATCGCCGTAGGCGAGCAGCGCGGTGACAGGCTCGTTCTTTACATATTCCAGCATCGGATTTTCCAGAAATTCCGGCGCATACTGCCGGAAAATTACCTGTGCAGCCGGATGCTCCAAAATGATATGCAGCGGGGTTTCCAACGAATAGCGGTCTATTTTCAAGCTGGTTTCGGTGGCATACTCATAGCGATAGCTGCCGCTGCCCAAGGTCAGCGTCTCGGGCTGTTCGGGCAGGGTCAGCTCGGCGGTGGTGTTGGCGGGTATCGTGGCATCCACCGTGATCTTGCCGCCCTCGCACCGCCACGCAATGGCAATTTTGCCGTAGGCACTCTCGTAGGTCAGCTCGGCGTGGGTGATGCCCTTGATAAACTGCGGGCGCAGGGCAAATTTCTTGTAACCGGGCTCAAGAATTTCCAGTCCGCACAGCTTGGTGTACAGCCAGTTGCCAATCGAGCCATAGGCGTAGTGGTTCAGGCTGTTCATGTTGGCGGGGTTAAAGCTGCCGTCCGGGCGGATGGAATTCCAGCGCTCCCAGATGGTGGTGGCACCCATCTTGACCTCATACAGCCAACTGGGGTCGTCCTCCTGCAAAAGCAGCCTGCCGGCAAGGTCGTGCCTGCCGTTTTCGGACAGGGTCAGGCAGGCAAACGGCGTGCCGATAAACCCGGTCAGCAGATGCGTTTTATGCGCACCGATGTTCTTTTCCAGCGCGTCCAAAAGGCGCGGGCGGAACTCGTCCGGCACCATGTCAAAGTGCAGCGCCAGGATCAGGGCGGTTTGCGTTTCGCTGACAAGACGCCCGGTGGGGGTCACATACTCGGCGCGGAATGCCCGCACAAGCTCCTCACGGCGGCGGCTCCAGCGGCGCGCGTCCTCGGTGTACTGCAAAACGGCGGCGGTATCCGCAAGGATCTGCAAGCTCCACGCAAAGCAGACATTGGCAGCAAAGTAGTCATCCGTCGCGCCCTTGCGCTCATCACCCAAGGCATTCGCCTCGGCGTCCAGCCCCAACCAGTCGCCGTACTGGAAGCCCGTCTGCCACAGCCCGTTTTCGCCGCACTGGCTCTCGATAAACTCGACCCAGTGCTTCATGCTGTCGTAGCTGTACTGCAGAATGCGCTTGTCGCCGTAGGCGCGGTAGAGTGTCCACGGCAGCACGGTCACCACATCGCCCCAGAACGCCGCGCCGTCCTGCTGGTTGCCCAGAATGTTCGGCACGACCTGCGGCATACTGACATCGGGACCCAGTTCACTGGCCAAGTCACGAAGCCACTTGGTCATAAACGGCATAATGTTCTCATTGAACGCCGCCGTGGGGCAGAACGCCGTCACATCGCCCGTCCAGCCCAAACGCTCGCTGCGCTGCGGACAGTCAGTGGGGATATCCAAAAAGTTATCCCGCTGGCTCCACTGGATGTTCTGCTGCAACCGGTTCACCCGCTTGTCAGAGCAGGTAAAATGACCGGTCTGTGCCAAATCTGTCGAGAGATGGCACGCCGTAAACTGCACATTCTGCCCGTATTGCAGCCCCTCCACGCAAATATAGCGGAAGCCGTGCCATGTAAAATGAGGGTGTAGCGTCTGCTTGCCGCCGCTCAAAATATAGGTGTCGGTCGCCTTCGCCCAGCTGAGGTTTTCGGTGTAAAAGTTCCCGCTCTCGTCCAGCGATTCCGCGTGGCGCAGGGTAAGCTTCTGCCCCTTGTCACCGTAAATTTCCACCTCGACCCAGCCGGTCAGGTTCTGCCCAAAGTCAAAGAGGTGGTCACCGTTGGGAGCCGTAAATTCCTTGACAACAGGCACCCTTTGCAGGCAGCGGACCGGCTCGTTCTCCTGCCCGATGAGGGTGTCAAAGCCGTAGTCAAACAGTCTGGCGGGCTGCGGTGCGGCGGGGTCTGCCGTAAAATCCTGCGTTTCACCGTCATAGATTTCGGCGGACTGAATGGCCCCGGTCGTGCAGAACCAGCTTTCATCGGTGCCGATCCATTCCTCGTGCCCGTCCTCATAGGTGATGCAAAGCGCTGCCAGTACGGCGGTGGTGTCGCCGTAGTGGTTGGGCTGCGGCATAAAGCCGAGCTTGCCCTTGTACCAGCCGTTCGCCAGCGTCAGCGCCAGATGGTTTTTGCCCTCGCGCAGGGTGACGGCGCAGGTCTGGTACTGCAGGCGCTTGCGATAGTTCGTCCAGCCGGGGTGGAAATAAGTGTCATCCACAGGCTCGCCGTTGATCTCCGCCTCATACATACCCAAGGCGGTTGCGTAGAGACGCGCTTTTTTGACATTGCCCTGCACGGCAAAGTCCTTATACAGCACCGGGCTGACGGGGCTGGCTTTGTCCGGCGCGTGTGTGATCCACTGCGCCTTGCCCTCAAACGCGCTGCCGTTCAGCAAGCCTGTTTCAAACCGGCTTGTGCCCTCGGCGGTTTCGCCGTGGTTGTCCCATACCGTAACCGTCCAGTCGTACTCGGTGCGCGGGGTCAGGTTGGGGCCAAGGTACTCGTTCAGAATACTCTGCGCACTCTCCACGCGCCCGGAATCCCACATAACATCCCCGCCCTGCACGATTTGCAGTCGGTAGGACGCCTGCACGGTGTCCTGTTGGTTGCTGTCCAGCTTCCAGCCAAAGCGGGGCTGAATTTCATCTAAGCCCAGCGGTTCGTGCTTATATTCGATCGTAAGGTCGTAAATCTTCAGCATATCAATACCCCCTATGCAAATTGCCCCGCCGTACAAAGGCGGCAGGGCGGTGGCTGTTACTGTGCAGCCTTTTCTTTCTCGTTGCGCTCGGCGATGGCTTTCATCATATCGCCGTATTTTGCTTCCAAATCAAACTTGGAGATCAGGATAAACAGACCGACAAACATCGCCAGCGGAATATACAGGCTGAAGGTGTAGATGCCGTAGCGGACGGCGGGCGTGATGACCTCCATATTGCCGGTAAAGCCCACGACAGCCAGGATCCAGCCGACCAGAGAAGCGCCGATGCCGCTGGACACCTTGCCGCCGAAGCTGGAGGCGGAGGCGGACATACCGATGATCTTGTTGTGGTACTTGTAGTCGTTATAGTCCATTGCCATGCTGTTCAGCGTACCGCCAAGGCACATCATGGGGATGGTGGCAAAGCTGCCCAGCAGACCCACTGTGATGCAAAGGATAAAGCTGTCCGGCTTGAAGCAGCGGATGACATTGCCGATGATGCCCAGCACAAAGGCGATTTTCAGGGTCTTGGTCAGGCCAAACTTTTTGGTCATAGGGCCGACCACGATGAAGCCGACAAAGGTCGGGATCAGGCCCACAGCACCCATAATGCCGATGAGGTTGTCATTGCCCAGAATGTACTTGGCGTAGTAGGTGCCGGAGGAGGCGGACAGCGCATAAATGACATTGACCAGCAGGTTTGCCAGCAGAACGATGACCCAGTATTTGTTGTGGAACAGCTTGTTGATGGCATCGCCGAAGGCAAGGCCGTCATCGGGCTTTTCCTCCTGTGCGGCAGTCTCCTTGCTGGTTTTGTAGAGGATGAACAGGAAAATCATGCTCAGCGCGCCGACAACAACCGCAAATTTAATGTAGGCAGCCTGATCTGCTACGCCGTTGGAACCCAGCATATTCGTCAGCGGCACCAGCGCAATAGCGATGACCATACCGATGACATAGCCGGCGGCTGCGCGGAAGATGCCCATCTTGTTGCGCTCCTCCAAGCTCTTGGTGCGCATAACAAGGATAGCACTGTAGGGGATCATGATGGCCGTCGAGACAATGGCGGTCAGGAACACATTGGACAGGAACAGGTAGGCGACCTGTGCAAAACCGGTCAGGCCTGCGGGCACGGTGAATAGTGCCACAATCGCAACGAACGCGGGAATGGCCATGCGCAGGAACCAGGGGCGGCACTTGCCCTTGGGGCTTTTGCCGTTGTCCATGATCTTACCCATGATCAGATCGGTAAAGGCGTCCACGATTTTGGCTGCCAGCAGCACATTTGCCGCCGTGGCGGCTGCAACACCGACTTTTTCAGTGTAGAAGTACAGCACTGCCGATACCAGACCGGTCATGGCGTTCAGCGCAAACTGACCGCCGCAGTCTGCCAGATAATCGCCGATGCGCATGGTCTTTTGGATACCCATCGAATCGGTGCCAAGAGGTTTCTTTGCCATAATGATTCTCTCCTTCATTTTTGCGCACCCGGTAGAGCAGATGCGGTTTTCTTGATTACAAGCTAAGTATACTGTGTTTTTGCGGCAGATTATATCAAGAAGATGATTTCTATGTCAAATTTCCGATAGATTTCTGCGAAATGGCATTGACTCCGCATCCGGTTGTGTGTTACTTTTTTAAGGGAAACCGCACAGTTCTAAGTGCCGATACGGCGAGCGAGGTGCCGCACACCGAGCCGCAGCGAGGCGCTTCGGAGCGCAACCGCCGCTTGCGGCGGCTCTTGGCGCGGAGATCCGCCGGAGTGGTGCTTAAGCCGTCAGGCGGGAATTGTGCGGTATTGCCGTAAGCATAGGGGGAAGAACTATGGATTTCTGCAAAAGCTGTGAGGAACTGCACGCTGTAAGCCGGATTCCGCTGACAATCGTCCATCAGGAGGGCGAAGTACGGCTTGCACTGCCCGTAGGGCATGAGGAACTGATTCCGCACAGGGCGCTGACATGGGTGCTGGCCGACTTTGTGCTGCAAAAGCGGGACGCCCTGCATCCGCTGGTGACCTATGTGGAGCCGGGCTATTTTATCGGTGTGGTGGCACTGCCGGACGACTGCTACTGTATAGCCGGGCTTGTCAGTCCGTTCCAGCACTCGCGCAGTGAGATCATGCAGATGGCGTCGCTTGCGCTTGCGCCGCAGCAGATGCAGGCATACTGCGACCTGATGGTGCAGATGCCGCTGGTCAACCTCTATCAACTGAAATCTTTGCTGTGCCTTGTAGTGCAGCTGGCCCACGGCACGGAGATTTCGGCGGAAAATATTCTGTTCGTGGATAACACCGTCCTGCGCACGGAGAAACCGGATGATGCCTTGTTCAATTTGCGCGAGGACGCAGAATTTCATGTGCCGGCGGATTTTGAAACCGGCGTCTGTGAGGCGATAGAGCAAGGCAGCACCGAGCTGCTGCAGCACCGCCTTCTGCAGCCGAGTCAGGGAAAAGTCGGTGCGATGAGCTCCAATCCGCTGCAACAGCAGAAGTACGCCTTTATCTCGTTTGCCACACTGCTGACGCGCGCGGCCATCCGCGGCGGTCTGCCGGGAGAAACTGCGTTCAATTTAAGTGATGTCTACTGTCAGCGTGCCGATGCTCAGCTGGAAATCACAACGATACAGAAGCTGACTTACACCATGGCGGTGGATTTCTGCCGCCGCGTGGCGGATACAAAAAACAGCGGCGCACAAAACCCCGCTGTGAAAAGCTGCATCAATTATATTTCCGAGCATCTGCACGATGATTTGCGCGTGGAGGAGCTTTCCCGCCGGTGTGGACTTTGCAGCCGCAGCCTGTCCATAAAATTCAAGGCGGAGATGGGTATGGGCATCCCCGAATACATTCACCGCGAAAAGCTGCGCGAGGCGCGGTATCTTCTGGACTACACCGACTACACCCTTGCCGAAATCGCCGGATTTTTGAACTATCCGACCCAGAGCTACTTCACCCAGATTTTCAAAAAATACCAAGGCTGCACCCCGCAGCAGTACCGCAGCAGATTACATGGAACGCTGTGAGGGGGTCCGGAATATAGCATTGTATATGCGGCTATAAATTCTTTCGGACGGAAAGTGTTAAATAGTTGTTTTACGTCCATTTACTGTAAAAGTATCCCTGTAAATAAATTGCCCATTCACCTTATGCGAATCACTATAAACAGACTGAGAAATGAACGATTAGCAAAAGGTCAATACACCGATGCGGCAGATGATATGCTGCTAAAATTATTCTAAAACCAGAATAACATTAAAACAAAAAACGCATTGCAAAAATACATTGCAATGCGCTTTTTGGTGCGCCCGAAGGGATTCGCCAAGCCGCGCCTTAGAAACACCCCATCGGGGCGTTTCTGCCCCGCGGGACGCAAGGCGCGGGGCACGGGCTGTTCGAATCTCTTCTTTTACTGCTCCATAAAATCCATGCAAAACAAAAAGAGCAGCACCCCATAAGGTGCTGCTCTTGGTGCGACCGGGAGGATTCGAACCTCCTGCACCTCGCGTCAAAGAACTGTGACGCACAGGCAAATAGCATGATACAGCGCCGGAAATTGTGTGGTGTGCACAACTTCCGGCGCTGGTCGTGGTGGGTATAAAAGAATGTTGGAACGTAAAAAACGACACACGGAACCGGCTGGGAGGAAGGAGTGGTCAGATGGTGGTCAAAGTCAGGGTGGCACCAGGCAGGGATGTACCGGTGGCCGTCACGGTGAGCGGGCCTTCGCCCAGCCGCACCACGGCCAGCGCGCAGCCCTGGTAGGTGGTGCAGCGGCCTGCATCGAACCGGTCGGTGGTGCAAGGATTGGCGGAGCCAAAGCCCAGCAGTTCGCCGCCCTTTACGGTGAGAGTCACCGCCTCGTCGGCGTTGGATTCCACCACGCCGTTCTTACCCCGGATGGTCAGCGGCAGGTACACCACCTGTCCCGGATGGAAAGCCTGGCCTTCCGCCTCCAGGTGCAGGCACAGGTCCCTGGCGGCGGAGCGCAAGGCTGTGCGGCCGGTGGCCTTGCCATCCCCGTCATACAGGACAGCCTCCAACGTACCGGGGGTATACCGCAGGCGGAACAGGGCTTTTTTGTCCTTCAGACGCTTGCGGCCCACCCGCTTTCCGTTCAGGTGCAGCACCACGCTGGCCCCTTCGCCGCAGACTTCCACCACGGCGGCGTTGCCGTCACAACCCTGCCAACTCCAGCTTTCGATGGCGTTAGTGCCGCGCCACCCCGACCGGTTGGGCCGCTTGCCCGGATGGTTGCAGGGGCGCACGCCGATGGCCGGGCCATCCAGCTTGCCCCACACAGCAGCCGCATACCGGCAGGAGAAGTCCGGCCGGCCAAGAATGTTGATGACACCGCTGTCGGACAGCAGCCAGGGGTAGGGACGTCCGAAGGGGACGCCGCCCTCGTAGCTCCAGGCGCCCAGGCCCACCTCGCCCAGGTAGTCCCACCCGGTCCACATGAAATCCCCCACCAGGTAGGGCAGCCGCTCCACCTTGGCCCAGTTTTTGGCGATGTCCTGGGGGAAGGTCTCGCTGCCGTAGATGACCCGGTCCGGGTGCAGTTTGCCATCCTTCTCATAGCGGCCGGAGGCGTAATTGTAGCCGGCAAGGTCCAGCGCATCCAGCACCGGGGCGGTGACCGCGTCGGCATGCTTGGAGTTGGCCGCCTTGTTCATACCGGAACCGATCAGCGACGCCATGATGTTGAACATCAGGCTGGCATTCTGGACCTTCTCCTCCTGCTGACCGTCTTTCGGTTTCTTCTTTTTCTGGGCCTGCACGCCGCTGCCGTCGTTGGCGTAGATCCCCTGGCCGCGGCTGGCCCGGTCGATGATCATCAGGTTGATGCCGGCGGTGACGGGGCGGCCTTTGTCCAGCCCGTGTAGCAGCTCCACCATCTGGTGCGCCAGGGCGACGCCCTTGGCCTCGGCGGGTTCCGACACCTCGTTGCCGATGGAATAGGCGATGACGCTGGGGTGGTTGTAGTCCCGCCGGGCCATGGCCGTCAGATCCTGCTGCCAGTTGGCTTCCCAGTTGTCGGCGTAGTCGTAACGAGTCTTGTGGTTGTACCACATATCCCAGGCTTCGTCGATCACATAGACGCCGTACCGGTCGCAGGCGTCCAGCATGGCTGCGGAGCAAGGGTTGTGGGCCGAGCGGATGGCGTTGAACCCCGCCTGCTTGAGCTTGCGCACCCGGCGCTCCTCGCTCTCGGGGAAGGCGCAGGCGCCCACCACGCCGTTGTCGTGATGGACACAGGCCCCCCGCAGTTTGACGGACCGGCCGTTGACCAGCAGGCCCTGGCGGGCGTTCCACTGGATGCGGCGGATGCCGAAGGACACAGCGGCCTCATCCAGCAGTTCGCCGCCTTCGGTCAGGGTGACGCGGCAGGTGTAGAGGGAGGGAGAATCCTCGCTCCAGAGCCGGGCGTCGGGCACCGTGAGGGTGAGGTCCGCCCCGCTGCCCGAAGCCACCACCCGGCCCGACGGGTCCAGCAGTTCCACCGCCGGCAGACCGCCGGAAGCGTCCACCTCAACCTGTACCTGGGCAGGATTTACCGACAGGGTTGTGACCCGGATGCCCTCCCGCCGGATATATCCCTTGCCGCCGGTGTACATCCACACCGGCCGGTAGATGCCGCTGCCGGTATACCAGCGGCCGCTGGGAGCATCGGCGTTGTCCGCCGTGACAGTCAGGGTGTTGGCGCCCGGGTGCAGCTTGCCGTCCAGCGTGACCGCAAAGGGGGTGTAGCCATAGGCGTGGGTGGCCAGCGTTTCTCCGTTCAGAGCCACTGTGGCGTTGCGGTATACGCCCTCAAACAGCACCTCGCAGTGGGCAGCGTCCGGCGCTTCAAAGGTCTTTTCGTAAATGTACGTTCCGCCCGGAAAGAAGGCGTTGTCACTGCCGCCGGGGGCCGCAGCGCTACGGCCTTCGTGGATCATCGCATCGTGGGGCAGGGTGACGGCCCGGGCGGCGGGCGGCTCCTCCGCCTTGCGGAAGGTCCAGCCGCTGTTGAAATCCAGCTTTTTCATCTCATGGTCACTCCTTGGTTGTTGTCCGACGTCTGGCAGGCCGGTTGATTCTGCTTGTCATTATAAGTCCGCAGGGGGCAAGCGGGATATCATCCTGCTCATATATTTATCGTCCTCCTCATTTCCGGAGAAAACAGCTGAAAATTCCGACAAAATCATGAACCTGACTGCAATGTTTCAGGCGGGGCGGCCGCCCCGCCGCGGCGGTTGCGGTAGTCACTGGGGGTCTGACCCACCGCCTTGCGGAACTGGGCCGAAAAATAGCTCACCGAGCCGAATCCCAGCCGCTCGCTGATCTGCTGGATGGACTCGCTGGTGTTGCGCAGCGCCAGCTTGGCCCGCTCCACCCGGAGCCGGGCCAGGTAGTCGCTGAGGGAGACCCCCACTTCCCGGCTGAACTTGGTGGAAAGGTAGTTTTTGTTGTAGCCCACGCTTTCCGCAAGCGCCGACATATTGAGCTTTTCCCCCAGATGCAGTTCCAGATAGCCGATGCAGTCGTTGATCTCCTTGGAATAGCCCTGGCTTTTGTGCCGGTGCACCCGCGCCGTAAAGTCCTTGAAGGCATTGGTGGCCAGCTGGTACACCTGGGCCGTGTTGCGGCAGTCCTCCGAGTTTTGAATATAGAAATCGGCCAAGCCGTAGGCGGCATCCTCCGGCAGGCCGCCCCGGATGGCGGCACGGCAAATCAGGGTGAGCTCGGCAATGGCCATGTTTTTGGCGTGGCGCAGCGGGTCAGTGCGGCTCAGGAAGCCCGGCTGGATCTGGATGCTGCTCTGCGGCCGTTCGGCGTTCACGTTGCCTTCCTCCACAATGCGGAAGAATTCCTGCTCAAAGGCGTAGGTACCCCGCCGGGTGTTGACGTTTTCCTCCACCGTGCGGGGAGCCCGGGGCTCCAGGGGGGAAGCCAGCCACTGGATATCGCTGGGGTCGATCTTTTCCTCATACAGGCAGCGGTACAGCATGACGCCGTACTGGACCAGCAGCGAATACTGTACAGATGGTACTGTTTTGAGCAGTTCCCGCACCTGGTTGGTGAGCTCCGGGGGCATATGTACCTTGCCCAGCGCAGCGGTAAGCGCCTGTTCCGATATGGCCGACGGGAACACCGGCCCGATGACATAGATGTCGGTGAGCACCCCGTTGACCTTGTACGGGGCCGCCATCCAGAGCAGCGCGGCGCTGTCCGGTCCCAGGCAGGGCAGGCGGTTCTGGCGGCAGTAGTCCAGGATGCGCGTCTTGCTCTCGGCGGCGCCGAAGAGCTGCTGCAAATCCTCTTTGCAGGGATGGTTGGAGCGCAGCAGCCGCATCTCCCCGTCATAATGCCACAGGGCCACGCCAGCACAGTCGAGAAACTCCGAAAAAACTTCCAGTCGTGTCTGCAGGTCACTCATACCGCTGCCTTCCTCCTTTTGGGCCGGATGCCTTTCCCCGCCAATCTGTGGGATGTTCCGGGCGGGGGCTATGGCTATCATTATACTCATTTTTCTGACAGTTTGTTCACTTTCGCCGCGCTTTGCTGTGCAGAATGATAACATTCTGCGTTTCTCTTATAACGGTCCGGCGGTGCTGCCGCTATACTGGGGATAACAGATCGTGAACGGGACCGGCCCGTTCCCAAAAGCTGAGCAAAAGGAGAGAACGCAATGAAGAATCAAAAGAAGACCGGTGAGCTCAAGTTCCGGGATTATTTCGGAACGACCGCCATGAGCGTCACCGATGGTCTGGCCTCCACTGTTATGACCGGACTGTTCATGCTGTACCTGACCGACTACGCCGGCATTGGGCAATGGGGCGCCATACTGGGCAGCGGCCTGCTGATGTTCGCCCGCCTGTTCGATGCGATCAACGACCCCTTTGAGGGGTGGCTGATGGACCGCGGCAAGATCACCAAATACGGCAAGTACCGCCCCTTCATCTTTTTGAGCATCCTCATGACGGCGGCCGGCCTGTGCGGGTTGTTCTCGCTGCCGTCGGTTTTCGCCGACAACCCGGTGATGATCTGCGTCTGGGTCATTGTATTCTACCTGCTGTATGACATGGGCGCCACCTTCTACGCGCCCAACCTGATCTACCGCACCCTGTCGCTGGATTCCAACGACCGCAGCAAGCTGCTCATCGCGCCCCGCGCCCTGAACATGATCATCGGCATGGTGGGCGCGGCCATCATCATGATCGTCAACGGTATCAACACCGCCCTGGGCCTGAACAGCATGCATGACGCCTTCAGCGTGGCCATCATCTCGATGATGCTCATCTCGGCGGTGCTGTCGCTGCTGGGCATTGCCCTGATCAAGGAGCGGCATATCCCCGAGACCACCAAGGAGGACAAGGTCAAGGTCACCGACATCTTCGGCATGATCAAGACCAACGGCGCTTTGCGCATCCGTCTGGCCGACATGCTGTTCACCGGCTTCATCTGGAACTTCCTGTTCGCAACCGCCACCTACTACGCCAAATGGGCCTACTGCACCGACCTGACCACCGGCGCCGTGGACACCGCCAAACTGGGCACCTTTACGATGGTTTCCTCGCTGCTCATGTTCTTCCCGCTGATCATCGGCACCCTGGTGGGCAGCCCCATCATGAAGGCCATCGGTTCCCCCATCCGCTTCCACCGCATCCTCATTCTGCTGGAGTTCGTGCCCGGCGGCATCCTGTTTGTCCTGCAGATGGTGGGCCTGCTGCAGAGTCTGCCGGCGGTCTACCTGCTCTGCATGGGCGTGTGTGCCTGCGCCATCGGCATGGACTACATCCCCGGCGAGGTCATCAATATCGAGGCCATGGACTACGAGATCTACAAAAATGGCAAAGACCGCTCGGCACTGTGCAACGCCGCCAACAAGTTTCTGGGCAAGGCACAGAGCGCCGTCGCCTCCGGCCTGGTGGGTGTGATTCTGGTGGCTGTCGGCTATGAAGTGGATTCCGCCACCGATACCTTCCTGGGCGAACTGTCCTCCATCCCCGTCATGCTGGACTGGTTTATCGTGATCATGGGTTTGATTCCCTTCTTCCTCGGCCTCGTCGGCTGGCTGGTTCTCAAGCGCTATCCCATCACTGATGAGATCCGCGCCGATATGCACGAAAAGCTCAGCGGCACCTCCCATGCCGCCGGCAACACCTGAACCATTTCCCAGCGACAGCCGCCCCTTCACTGTACCGGGCGGCTGCCCGCGTGACAAGACAATACGATGGATTGGAGGCTCCTTATGGCCAAGATTTTTGCTCCCACAAATCCCGAAATGAGCGAACGGGAAAAACGGAATTTCGCCCGTGTGCGGCACATTGCCGCTCAGGGTATGGTGCTTCTGAAAAACAACGGCGTGCTGCCCCTTGCCGCCGACGGCCGCAAGCTGGCGCTGTTCGGCAACGGTGTGCGCCGTATGGTCAAGGGCGGCACCGGCTCGGGGGACGTTAACGCCCGCAGCGTGACCGATGTGGAACAGGGGCTCCAGGACGCCGGGTTTGAAATCGGCACCACCGCCTGGCTGGACCGCTTTGACCAGGACTGCGCCGACTGCGGCAAGGAATATATGACCCGCTTCCAGGCCGTTCTGAAAGAGAAGGGGGCAAGCGGTGCATTCTGGGCGATGGACAACCCCTACCGCGACCCCGATGTACCTTCCATCACCGCCCGGGATCTGGAAGGGACCGACCGGCGCTGCGCTGTCTACGTGCTGGCCCGCACCAGCGGCGAAGGCGCCGACCGCAAGCAGGCCCCCGGCGACTACGAGCTGACCCAGCGGGAAAAGGAAAACCTGACCGCCCTGACCGGCTACTACGAGCACACGGTGGTGGTGCTGAATGTGGGCGGCGTCATCGACACAGAATTCCTGCGCAACACCCCCGGCATCGACGCCGTGCTGCTTATGAGCCAGCCGGGCTGTGCTGGCGGACTGGCCCTGGCGGATGTGCTCACCGGCAAGGTCTCCCCCGACGGTCGGCTGGCCGCCACCTGGGCCCGGGCGTACTCCGATTACCCCGACGCGGAGGGCTACAGCTACCTGAGCGGCGATCTGGATGACAGTTTCTACCGCGAGGGCATCTATGTGGGCTACCGCTACTTTGACAGCTTCAACATAACGCCCGCCTACCCCTTCGGCTTCGGAGGCTCCTACACCTGTCTCTTATACACATCTCCGAGCCCACGAGACGCTCATGAATCTC
>ERZ1027040.614-NODE-614-length-15144-cov-5.010537_pt1 | contig 15144 bp, 7 predicted proteins | sample MGYA00519437_ERZ1027040 | MGnify/ENA primary metagenome ERZ1027040 (study PRJEB26926, sample SAMN06164809) | human gut metagenome | biome: ENVO:00009003; feature: ENVO:2100002; material: ENVO:00002003 | host: Homo sapiens | place: USA | collected 2012 ... | reverse complement strand
TCGGCAGCGTCAGATGTGTATAAGAGACAGTAACTACCGCCACACTCCAAATCCGTACCGGATACAACCGCATCGGCCGAAGCAGCGGCAGCTGTCGGATGAGTTTCATGGTGATTGGGATAATAAAAGTCACCAATAGCTCCACAGTCCGAAACGACTATATCATCATATCCCCAATCTTCACGCAGGATACGAATCAGTAATTGTTTGTTCGAACAGCAGGGTTCCCCTTCAAAACGGTTATAGGCACACATCACCTCCTTCACCTTTCCTTCCTTCACCAAAGTTTTGAAAGCGGGTAGATAAGTCTCCCATAAATCACGTTGGGAAATATTCTTGGCATCAAAACTATGTCTGTTCCATTCCGGACCACTGTGCACGGCATAATGCTTTGCACAGGCATGTGCTTTATCATATTTCCCGGTACCACCACCTTGCAGACCTTTTACTACTGCCAGCCCCATCAGCGAAGTCAGATAAGGGTCTTCTCCATAAGTTTCCATACCACGTCCCCAACGCGGATCACGATAAATGTTGATATTCGGAGTCCAAAAAGTCAACCCTTTGTAACCATCCCGCTCGCCTTTGCGCTGAAAGTCGTGATACTTGGCACGGGCTTCATCAGAGACGATATCAAAAGTTTCATAAACAGCCTGATTATCGAAAGTAGCGGCAAGCCCTATTGCTTGTGGAAAAACCGTTGCCTTACCGGCGCGTGCCACTCCATGCAACGCTTCATTCCACCAGTCGTATGCAGGTATTCCGAGGCGTTCAATAGCCGGAGAACCGTTTTTCATCTGGCTTACTTTTTCTTCCAGGGTCATACGTTTCAGTAGATCCCATGCACGCTCAGAAGGCGATAATTCAGGATTCTTATAAGGTTCATTCTGAGCGGTAACATTTAAAGTCATCGCACTCAGCCACAATATTATCCATCTTTTCTTCATACATTCATTCGATTATATAACCAAAGAAATAGCAAAAGAGAGTCATTTTCAACTTAATTTATAAGCCGAAAATGACTCTCACTACCATTTAATCAATAAATTGCTAATCTGTTACCTCTATCAATTAACTTTCTGCATCTTTATTGTCAACTGTACCTGTCCGCCTACCCCTGATTCCAGAGATTGAACATATACAATACCCCTGAGAGAGTCATCTTCATTCTTGAACAAATAAGACTTGCCTTCAGCTATGGAAACAGAAGTATATGTTCCGTATTCAATAGGATTCAGATTACGCATAAAAGCATCATTCTTCAAATTATCAAATACATCTTTGGTGAACGGTATATTATTGAAGGCTACTATCTCGCAAAAGCTGGAGATATTATTACCTTTATAATCAGCCAGAACCGTTTGATTAATCAGCTCCGTCGGAGATACGAACATCGGTTGCTTCTTATTGATGTTATAACCGAAACATAAACCTTCCGGATCAGTCATCTTCATCATCTCAGTAACCGAATAAACCTTCTGGTCTTTGAAAGAGAAGAAGAATCCCTGATAAGGATTGTACTGCGCTCCCATAGTCACTTGGCAAGCCTCAATCGGTGCTGATGTAAGAAAATGAAATGATTTGGTCACCACATTACCCATCTGGTCTGTCAGCACAAAGGGAACATCAAATGCAGTCGTTTTCCCCTTGATTGCCACATTACATTCAAACGCCTTGTTAGGATCATCTCCCAGGTCTTCTCTTCCCAGTTCCTGATCTCCCATACTGAATGCCTTGAATAAGCCTTGAGCCGAAATACTTCCTTTAATAGTAAAGTCAGCAGGATCTGAATTGTCAAGGTCCATTACATACGTATCTACATCGTAAGTAAAGAATATGTAAGGAGGCATCATTTCGATTTCGTCATTGTCACATGCAGTCAGCAACAATGGTAAAATGAACAGTGCTATAAAATATCGTTTCATATCGTTTGCTCTTTAATAATTTACTGTAACCTTATACGTTTTTGTATTCTCTCCGTTTTCGGAAACTACTTTGTACTCCACAGGATTAGTGAAATCTTGCAGTTCTCCTGATTTCGGAGTAACGATTGCTCCTTCCGAAATCAATACTTCTGGTCGAATTGTATGTTTGTCAATTCCATCGGGAATAGTCAGTACCACAGTATTTTCTTCCGCATCAATCGTTCCATCAAAAAAGAGATTCTGATTCTGATAAATCCGGAAACGTACAATATTGGCATTTACACTCTTCTCGGGCATCACGCCTTCTTCAGGCTTCTCACAGCTAACAATACACATCAGCATGAAGAATAGATATATATATCTTTTCATGATTCTTAGTTTGATTATTTGGTTGATAATTTAGGCCATCCCGGGTTTTGCTCAAGTGCCGGGTTCATCAATATCTCCTTAGTAGAAAGCGGATACAGATAATGCTTCTTCTCAAACACCATCGGATCGCCTACAGTAACGAGGGTATAGAAACCACCCTTTTCACCTTTGGTTACATCGTAACCATGCAAATGTCCATTCAATACCTTCTCACCGATTCTCCAGCGACGAACATCAAAGAAACGGAAATCTTCAAATGCCAATTCCACGCGACGTTCATGTTGGATTTTCTCACGCATCTGGTCTTGGTTCAAGCCTGTCGGCAAATCCGGCATGCCAACACGGGCACGAATGTCATTTATCGCCTTATAAACATCTGTTGTAGGACCACTGAATTCATTCATAGCTTCCGCATAAATCAAGAGAATCTCATTGTAACGGAAAAGATGATTAATATTCTTGCGCAAATTACGTGGCAATCCAAGAGCATCGTTGAAAAGAGGATCTATGTACTTTTGCAAACACATACCTGTCTTCTGGCTTTGCAAATGACTTGCACTTCCGCCTTGCCAGGGCTTGAAACCATACGCATCATATTGAGCACCGGGATACGAAATAGTAGCCTTGAAACGCGGGTCACGGTTTTTACCCGGATCATTGAAGTCATAACCACTTTCCGCTTCCTCCGGCAATTTTCCATTCAGCATTTCATACTCTTTCGCAAGTTCGTAAGTCGGGTTTACCCAGTTCCAACCACCGGCAGAACGATTCAACCAAGGAATCTTCACATAATCCCATTCCTTCTTCTCATAAGAAATCCATATAGACTCTTTTCCTACGATAAAGTATCTACCTAAGAAACGACGATAGTAGTTTTCCCAACTATCCGGGTCTGCACCGGTTTCATTCGTCATATCCAATCCATAATACTGGCTTCTCTGTTCCATGATGAATCTGCAAGCATCAGCTGCCAATTTCCATCTGTTCTTATCATAGTTGCCATAATAGTGTGTAGTATTATAGTCAGGAAGAACCGGACTATCCGTATTGAACAAAGGACTGGCTGCTGTGATACGTAAACGAGCCATCACTGCATAGCAAGCTGCATCTGTTGCACGCCCCACATCGGAAGCAGAACAAACCGGAGGAAGATCTCTGGCAGCCTCTGTCAATTCATTACAAACCCATTCTACCGAGTTTTCAAATGTTTCGCGAGGTTGGTTGGTCAATGCTGAGTAATCATTAGCATCAATGGAATGATCCAGTATAATAATTCCACCAAAACGTCTGACCAGTTCAGAGTAATAGAAAGCACGCAAGAAACGGGCTTCTGCATACATGCGAGTTTTCTCAGACTCATCACCCTTTGCTCTATAGAGGTTTTCCAAGAACAAGTTTGCTTTTCTGACTCTCTTATAAGTATTATTCCAGAAGCTACATGTAGGAGATCCACCTTGATTATCATCTCCCATATTAGGATCATCATCCGGCGTCCAGGAACCACTATGGAATTTATCTCCCCAAAGACCTGATCCGGGTAGTCCATCATCACATGCCTGCGCATAAGGTATTTTACGCGTATTCACATTATAGGCAGCTGTTCTTACTTCATAATAAAGATTATTCAGAACCTTTCTTGCCGACTTCACCGTTTCAAAAGCCTTATCAACAGTAACATCATCGCTATCTGGCTTATCCAGATATCCTTCACACGCACTCAGGAGTGGTAATACAAGGATTAACAATAAACTATATATCTTTTTCATTTCGATTCCACTTTAGAATGTTACTTTAACTCCAAAATTAATAATTCGCATCAGGGGATATTTGGTTTCCGTGTTCGCCGGGTCATATACAGGTGCATTGTACCAAGTAAGCAGGTTAGTTCCATTAACATACAGACGAGCATTTTCCGCACCAATCACACCTATCCAACGTTCCGGTATCTTATAACCAATCTCGACATTTTTCAATCTCAAATAGTTTCCATTCTTCTGCCAGAAAGTACTATGTTGGTAGTTATTGTTACCAGGACGGGTATATGAAATACGTGGCAAGCTTGCTCCTCTATTTTCCGGTGTCCAACGATCCAACCACTCAGTGATAGGAGTACTACCTTCATTGTTGAAAGGAATATTCGAGTTCTGGAAGTTATAAGTAACATTTCCGGCACCTTGGAACAGACAGCTGAAATCAAGTCGCTTATAGCTAAAACCAAGTTTAAAACTGTAGAACATTTCCGGTACATTATGGAAACCGATAGGATATCTATCGTTACTGTCTATCACACCATCACCATTGATATCCATATATTTAATATCACCAGGATAAAGAGGTACACCAAATTGTGTCGGACTTTCCAGAATTTCTTCTTCAGACTGGAACAATCCAAGAGCCACATAACCGAATGATTGTCCTACACGACGACCGGTTGCATACAAATAATCGTATGCTTGCGGAGACTCCGGCTTTTCAACAATCTTATTACGGGCAAAAGAATAGTTACCACCTACAAAATATTCAAAATTCTTTCCGATTCTGTCACGCCACGTCACATCAAACTCCATACCCTTGTTTTCTACAACTCCGGCATTAGCCTGAATGGCAGGACCACCATAAGTACCGGGAATAATATCCACACTTGTAAGAATGTTCTCTCTTCTTTCAAAGAATACGTCAGCAGTCAATTCCAATTTATTATTAAACATACGGGTATCGAAACCGAAGTTATACTTCTTAGCCTTTTCCCAAGTCAGTACTTCATTACCTGTACGTTTTTCCTTTGTACCTCCACCGGCACCTGATGAGTTGGGATAGCCGAATTCTGCATCATCTGCACTTTCCCACAAACTCAAATACAAGAAACGGTCTCCACCAATCTGATCGTTACCAACAAGGCCGTAAGAAGCTCTTAATTTCAAATAATCGATGAAACTAACATTAAAGAAACTTTCCTCTGATGCTACCCAACCCAAAGAAAATGCAGGGAAGAATCCAAAACGATGACCGGGAGCAAAGTTCTCAGAACCATTGTAACCGATATTGACCTCACCCAGGTATTTTCCTTTATAACCATAGGTGGCACGTCCTACAACACCAAGGCGGCGATAGGGAAGACGCGTCAGAGCATCACCTTTCTTCACATATTCTTGTGCATTGAACAGTACCAAACCGGAAACTTCATGGTCGCCAAACTTGTTATTATAATTAAGAGACGGTTCAAAAACATACTGGCTGTTATAAACACTCAAGTCGTCACTGAAACCTAATGCACTACCAGTCTGAAAGTTTTTATAAGAACCATCTGAATGGAATTCCCACATATCGCTAGTCTTACCATACTTCTTAACATACAGGTTGTTAAAGTCGAATGAGAAATCCACATTGATAGAAAGTCCTTTTACCCATTTGGACAAATCAGCTTTCATACCCAGTGTAGCCTGTACAGCCGTTTCTTTTTCGTCAGCATAACCGCTATCTAATATATAAGCAAGCGGATTGAAGTTAGCTTTCTCCAGAACAGACCATGAACCGTCCGGATTTCGAATTGGAGCACGATCAGGATTTGCTATTTTCAGACGGTCGAAGATAAACGTAACATCACCACCAGGAGCCGGGCGATGTTTGTCACCAATTACACCAGCCAAATTCAACTTTGCAGAAATAACATCACTCAGTTGAAAGTCAAGGTTACTTCTGAAGTTATACTTCGTATACTTTACATTAGTACTGTAATTGTCATTGTAATCGGCATATTTGAACAAACCGTCCTGCATCATTACATTGGCCGCAACGAAATATTTAACTTTCTCCGTACCACCTGTAATACTCAGGTTGTATTGTTGCATCAAAGCAAAATCCTTCAAACATTCATCCGCCCAGTCTACATTCGGATAAAGAAATTCATTACTTCCATATCTGAAAGCATTTATCTGTTCCTGCGTATATTTAGGATTCATACCGTCATTAATCAAAGCCTCATTGGTGAGGATTGCCATATTGTAAGAGTCCACCATGTCAGGCATAGCTGTCGGAGACTGTAAACCGGCATCAGCAGAGAATGAAATACTTGCCTTGCCCGTCTTACCACGTTTAGTTGTAACAAGTACTACACCGTTAGCGCCACGTACACCATATACTGCCGTAGCGGAAGCATCCTTCAAAATACTGATTGACTCAATTTCCGATACGTCCATCATACGGATATCACGGTCTACACCATCCACCAAAATCAACGGACTTTGATTGGAGCCAAAAGTACTGATACCACGGATATACATATTCGCCATATCGCTACCCGGTTCACCGGAACGTTGCACGGTAATCATACCCGGAAGTCTTCCGGCCAGTGCATTTGACACATTAGATACAGGGCTCTGCGAAAGTTCCTTGGTAGAAACCTGTGCGATTGCACCTACCACAGACGCTTTTTTCTGTTGTCCATATCCTACGATGACTACTTCATCCAACATTGCTTCGTCCGGTAACAATGTAACTCTAAAAAAGTTATCCGACTTCTTAATAACCTGCTTAAAGGTCTTATAACTCACATAAGAAACAACCAATGTATCTCCAGGAGTCACATTATCCAGTTTGAACAAACCATCCACATCCGTGATACTGACAGATTTCTTATCAGCAGTATATACAGTTGCACCTGGCAATGGTTGATTGGTTTCGTCTACCACCAAACCTTGAACACCTTTCATCTGCGCCTGAGCAAAAGCGGTAGAAAGCAGCAATACACATATCCACGTAAGCCGCAGTAAATTTCCTTTTATATATGATAGTGTTTTCATAGTTTATTTCTCTATTTTCCTAAAGACAAGTTTCTTAAAATTATGACCACCCGATGGAAATTCGACTTTCATCTGATGTTTTCCCTTGGTAAGAGAAAGAACAGGACCAGGAGCCTCTATATAATTATCCCATCCGGAAGAGCCTTCAGCAGTCCGACCTTCAATTGCAGGTCCGTCATCAATCGTTATTGTATAAGTTTTAGTACCATTGGCAGAGAACCACATGACAGTTTCATAATCACCATCCTCGTACACATTAACATCATACAATCCATAGATAGGAAGAGAACCTTTATTCTCAAAGTTTCCAAGATTACTATTGAAACTCTTACCGTCATTGTTACGCTTAACATTGACCCCTTCTTCATTAAGAACTGTTGCATGAGTCAGCATCAACGTTCCGGGAATATTATTGTAAGTAAGATATTCATAAGTAGAAATCTCTTTTCCCTTAGACAATAAGGTTACTTTTACAGGTTCAAGCCATGAACCTTTCGTTTTAGCATCATCTAACCAAAGTTTCTGATCGTTATCCACCGGCATCGTCTGCGTATAAATTTCAGGAAGCGGTGAAGTACTACTCTTATATTCCTGGTTGAAGTATGTAATGACATATCCGTCAATTGCCGAAATGATAGGATCCTTATGTATCAGCACCGTCTCTGTTTCGCCATTATCAAATCCATCAATTGTCACAACAGCAGCATCCGCCATGGTTTCAGTAGCATCGGAAGTATTTCCGGAATAGTCTACCGCACACACCTTCAATGGCATATTTATGTTACCATTTATAGTTGCGAAAGTAGATTCTCCATCCACTGTAACTGACTCATTGCCCAGTGTGACAACAAACTTCTCAATATCGATATCTTCAGGACTTTCCCATACAGCAAAAGCTATACTTTCACCTAACTTATATCCAACCAGATTGATAACTTTACCAGGTTTCACATTATCATGTGCAAAGGGTTTAGCACTAATCGTAGCACCGTACGACAACTGTTCTTTCAGACTTTCTGTCTTTACCAGAAAGGTGTATTTTTCATAGTTAGTCAATCCTGTAAAGGTGATTTCACTTGCAGTACCGGATAATACTTTCTCTTCACCGGTATTCTTATTAGTTACATGAACAGCTTTCAATGTGTTTTCTACAGCTGCATCCCATGTCAATGTCACCTGTCCATCTCCTCCTTTAGCTGCCAGCATATTGACATCACTGGGTGGGATAAACTCAAATTGATCCGGTACTGGATTTACTGGAAACTTATTTTCATCACACGCTTGCAGGATAAAACTAAGTGATACCAGAGGCAGAATTATCCAAATTAACTGGCTAATTATTCTACCGATTTTTACTTGTTTTTCTAATAAAAAGTTCATAATAATTAGTGTATTAAATAAAGGTTAAAATAAACTCTTATTTCTCTGAGACTTGTTTTAGAGGTTTTCATGGACTCATAAGTATTCATATTAAAGGTTATTATTGTATTAAACTATTCAATCGCGCGTTTTGTTAAAAGCAAAGGTATTTCCACAAGATTAATTAAAAGCTGAAATAACTCTTAATTGGATATTAAAAAGCAGTTAATTTTCAGATTAACCGCTTTTTCCAATTAATTATTTCATAAGATCATTAATCATATTAACAAGCAGTTTCCCAGCAATCGGATCTGTCTCAGCTTTTTCAGTACACATGGTTGAAACTGTGGCAATTCCTCTTCCATCTTTAATCTGAATCAGTGTAAAACCTCTCATTGAATTAATCCGATTTATCCGATCTTCCGGAGCACCGCCATCAATGTAAGCATGGATTTTCATCTGTCCGGCCAGCTCTGTCAGATTTTCATTGCGATTCACATGAAGAGTAGCATTACAAGCGGTCGGAATCTCACGTTTGTTATTATTAAAATAGCGCAGTTCTAACACACCAATACCATCAAATACAGGGGCATCATTGCGCTCCATATTAACTATATCGCCTTCCGTCGGCATAATCCAGCCGGTAATATGTTCGGGATAAATGATCTTGGCAGCTTCTTTACTATTCAACAAAAGAAGCTTACCACCTTTTGCCTGATAGCCACGAAGAAATTCTTTTTCTTCTTCCGTACAGTTCGTCAAACCGGAAATGACACAAAGATCAGCCTTTTGTTTAGAATTAACGGCTTCTCTTACAGACGATACAGTCTGGTAATTAATCCTCAAGAAATCAAAAATAGCTTTTGTACCATCGTTATCCAACAATACAATCTTCTTGTTTTCCGCTACCTGACCGATATTCCATTTTTTGTCAGCTAATAATAGATTATATTCATTTTCAGAAACCGGCAGGCCATTTTCTGTCAACTTCAAAACCAGCTTTGCATTTACCTTATTTGAAGGCAACTTAGCGGGTAACTGAATATTAGGTTCAATATAGTATCGCCCATAATGCTTCACAGCCGGAAGTTCTTCATCCCCCCAAACTAATTTCTTTCCTGTTTCATCCTGTATCTCCCATCTCAATAAAGTGGGTTTCAGGTCCGTACCGTCCTCACGATCGTTTACGACATAAATACGTGTCGGCAATTTCTCACCACCATAAAGATTGCGTCCCCACAATTCTGCACTAACCAATATTGGTTGCAAAGCACGTTTCAATGCATAATATGTAGGATACGGCTCTATCTTTTGATAATCGTATACTTGCCGGAACCATGTCAACAATGCAAAATGCATGATACCTGAGGCTTGGTCATTGGAACGGCGAAGCGCCTCAGCCAATTCCCCGGTAATAAATGCCTGTACATTAAGGAATGATTGTGGATTAGAGAAATCATAACATTCATATCCAATCAGTGATTGTGGATTCTGATGAATCAATTGATAAGAACGCGTAGGATGTCCGGTTTCATTATTCGGATATCCGGTTGACATTTCCTGACTGATAAGCGGACGATCAACCATCTTAAACCTTTTCTGAAATTCTCCGTTGAAAAAACGGAAAAGTGAATAATCATACCAGTTATAGTAAGCGTGCATATCATCAATGTCACCATCATCTATAGTATTCATAAAGTCCGCACCATACTTTTCTTTCTTACCTTTTGCCTGATAGTTAGAATCAAAACAAATAGGACGTGTAGGATCAATGCGACGCATTTCTTTCACTACATCCGAAATCACACGGTACTTTTCTTTGGCACGTTCCAAATCATTGTCATTGTCGTAGAACTTCATCTCATTATTCACAGTCCAGAAGAGTAGTGAAGGATGATTACGATATTTTTTCAGCAAACTAAGAAATTCTTCTTTCCACATCTCTATCAGTTTTGCATCAGGCAAGGGAGTAGAGTGTATCATCAACCAAGGCCAGGTGCCTTCAAAACTAACACCGATACCATTCTTATCAGCTGCTCCCATCCAGAGTTTATTCCACGGAGTAGTATGGGTACGAGTGACATCTATGTTGCCAGCCTTCATCAATTGCATGAAAGTATTAGCCAGGTTCAAGTCATTCGGGGCAAGAGCAAACGGAATATGATTACCACCACGCAACCAATAACGATTTCCGTTCAGAAAAAACAAACCTTCTTTCACTTCAAAAGTGCGGAAACCGGAAGTCTCCGTCAGGCAATCCAATTCGTGACCTTTTGCAGCAACCAAACGGAAACGAAAATCATACAAATTAGGATGCTGAGGAGTCCAAAGACGGGGTTTCAACCCATTTATGTTATAAGTGAACATCTTTTCTTCGTCAGCATTCAACACCAGTTTTTGCAGAGAAAGCTTACTATAAAATACTGAACCAGTTTCTTTATCTACAATATCAGTATAGAGATTAAATTGATTCTTTTTAGTACCATGATTTTTCACTGTCAAATCAAACGTAGCTCCGTCCAAACTCGGTTTAATAAATACATTTTCCACTTTCAACGGACTGGTAATCGTCAGTTTCACCGGTTGCCAAATACCAGCAGGCTCGTCACCATAAAAACCATGGGCTATATCTTTCAAAAGATTACTCTTCGCTGATACTTTCCCATCTTCCTTTTCACTCTCACGAACAGAAGAATAGAAGAAATCAATTGCAGCACTACCAGATTCAGAAGCACTGCCATCTGTTTTACTGACCACTTTCACCACAACCAGATTTTTACCGGACTTCAACAGTTTACTTCCATCAACCTGTATTTCACCAAACATACCGATATGTGAACCGGCAAGTTCTCCATTAATATAAATCTCCGCAACCTTTGAAACAGCATCAAAAGTCAACGTCATATTTTTACCCTCAACATTTGCAGGCAATTCTACCCATTGTCTGTACCAAGCTGCTTTAGTTTTTCTATAATCGAATGTATATCCTTCGCAACGCTCTGTTTCCTGCTGATAATAAGTATCCGAAACACCTTTAGGCTGAGGCCCTGCGGGTGAAGGCATTGTCTCTCCATGTAACCAAATACGAATAGGATTCCAGAAATTTGGAACAGACATCACATGCCAGTTCTTATCATCCGTAGCTACAGAAATAGCTTTATCCTTATCATTCAATTGATATTCGGGCATAAAAAGCCAAGTACCATCCAAAGATATATCCGTGCGACTATCCACTAACTCATTTACCTTAACAGTCCTATAATTGGCACGCTCCTGTTGACGCTTATTCTCTTTCTCCTGAGGAGTTACCATTTTACGATACTCTACCACCTTCACATCTTTCAAGGCGTCTTCTCTCATAGGAGTAACAACAAGATCATCAAATTCTGTTTCTATCCAGCCACCACCTAAAGTGACCTGACCTGAAGGAGCCAGATTACCATTTTTATCCGTCACATCTATGCGAGGTTCTTTCTCATTATTCAGGAAGACACGGATACGGTTTCCACATACTTCCACCTTTATATTATACCATTCTCCCGGTACCGGATGAAACCCAAGCGGACGTACACCCAAAAACTCATCTGTTCCCATGTATCCCAAACGCATCAGATAGATATCATCCTGCAATCCACCTTTAAGCCCCAGTACATATCGGTCGAAACGGTTATAAGCACGGAAACCTGCCCATATTTGTACTTGGTCGGCATCTTTAGGTGCACGAGCCTTAAAAGACATCGTATAGTTTTTCCACTCGGGATTTCCAAAACAAGAGTAAGCATCTACCGAACGAAACACCCCGTCAGTAACACCACAAACTCCTTTTCCCACCGTTTTTAATATTTCCCCCTGATTGGAGAAATCATTTTTCCATTCAGCCTGTGCATTGGAAGGCAGTGATACCAATGCGCACGCACTAATCAGGAATGTAGCATAAAGTTTTCTCATAAATAATTAGAGTTTTTAGTTAATAACTCTTGCCACAAAAGTACTCCGGACAGATTAATAAAGCATGGAAAACAGACTTAATTGGGCATTAAAAAAGCGCTTAATTTTTTCAATTAAACGCTTAATTATAAATAGATTGAGATTATTCGCATAATTTGGAGAGTGGTATCTTATAATCTTCTCCAAGAGATTCACGGTACTCTTTACAGAAACGGTCATAAACACTTTTGGCAATACCTTTTTTTCCTTCCAGAAACAAGACCGAGCACTTAGCTGCCAAGGCTTCCTCATTTAAAGGATCATGCAAGAACATAATATCAGTAATACGAAGCACCATTTCACGATCACTTTTCCGATATTCAATATCCAGAAGATTTCTAAGCAAATCAATAGAAAGACTTGAATAAGCATCCTTAAATTCATCCAACCAGTCAACAATCGTATTGGAGAGTAGCGGACCATATAGCAACAATTCCAATATCTGATTCAAAAGTACTTCATCTTTCTGAGCTCCGTTTTTCTGTAATAGGTCCATACAATGAAGCGCAGTACAATAATCGCAAAATACATTTTCATTCCAACGTATTTTTAAGAATCCACCATCACTTATCACTTCTACATCTCCCACTTCTTCCAGTAATACACGCAGTTTACGTAATGTTACATTCCGATTATTTCTGGCAGCAATCTCATCTTTATCCGACCAGAGCATTTCTGTCATCTTCCGCGTCAAAATACCTTTCTCGTTCTTTTTCGTATAAAGAATCAATAAGACCAAGAGACTTTTCAGACGAGGAGTAAAATTAGAAGTAATATCATTTCCTTCCTTATCTCTCACATTAAATGTTCCTAGCAAAGATATTGCCGAACGACTACGATCGAAATAGTTTTCAATGGGCTTAGCCACAAGTATATTTTCACCCTCTAATTCAGTTCCTCTATTTTCCTGTTTCTTACTCCCCTCCGGCATATCTCCCATAACAGTCGAAACATTTTCTGACAGAGATTTTACCGCCTTATTCCGGGATAACCAGAAATATATAACATATCCAAGCCCCAACAATGCCAATATCCCCACAACAATCCAATACCATGCAAAAGAATCGGCTACAACTTCTTCTTCAACCTGCATAATATCAGATTCACTCATCAACGGAGTATTGATAGAATAGATAGACACATCGTGCGTACGATCTGTCAATATCTTATCCATTACCAAGAAAAGTTTCTGATGAGAAGGCGAAGAATAAAAACTAAAATCACAATCCTGATGAACTACATCATTATGAATTGGTTTAGAAACTTCTGTCCAAACCGTATCTTTCATAGAAACTTTCCATAGAACTCCACCATCTTTCAGTGCAACTGCATAAAAAGAACTATCCGAGGGTTCGAAATACATAGATGAAGCCATTAGCATATAGGCATCTGTCTGTTGCCTCCTCCATACCACACGCGACTTTTTCTTTTTCAAATCAATAGCACAAAGTTCCGTATAGAAATGAGAAACTAATTCTTGCTTACCATATTTATTTCCTCTACCGCCCAAAATATAAAGCTCATCCCCCACCACTGTTATGGCCGACGAATAACGAGGATTCAGTAAAGGTTCATAGTCAATCTTCTCCAATTCACCCGTAGTAAGATCCATACGAAACAGATCATTCTGATATCTGTAAAAACCATACCCTCCAAAAAAATAGAATGATGAATCGGCAGAATTAAAAGTACGAGCATGATTATAATAATTCGGTTCTTCTATATGACGCTCCGCAAGACTCCACCTTTTTGTATCAAAAGAGAAAAAAGACACACACTTTTGGGATAATGAATAAGATAACAATCTATTACTCAATGTGTCATACATCAAATGATCCGTAAATTCCATGGCAGGATATCCTCCCTGTACTTTTATTTCATCTACTATATCTCCATTTTCATCCAGTACTTCCACCATTTCCGGTTTTACCAAATAAAATGAAGCATCCAATGCATTAAAGGCAACATCCAATCTTCCTGATATATTACCCTTATAAATTTGTTTCCACTCTATATGATCATCAATCAGCCAATAAGGAGACTCAGCACGTGCTATCGCTCCCTTCATTTCATCAAAACAAATGTTATTATTGTGTTTCCAAAGTTTCCATTCACAAGTTTGTTCACCGTCCTGCGACACTTTTACATCCTTTATATTCACAGGTGCTACGTCTGCCAGATATTCAGGAGCATGTCCAAACAATGCTCTTACATGTGTTGAACCACTTAAAGGTACCATTATAGTCGTATCCTTTCCATTGTAATTCACAGCGATGGAATTATTATTCATATCCATTCGCAGGGAAACAGGTATCCATTTCTCTCGTTCAATGGGACTATCAACAGTGACCATTCCTTCATTAAATACCAATGCCGGATAATGTCTACGCCCTCCCGCAACAAATGAAAAACGCACTAATTGGTTCGTATTCGTATATAAATGCAATATTGATCCAAAGTCGGGTTCATTGTTTCGTACCCACATCTGAAAAGAAATGGTAAACTCATTACTAACGTCGAAAGGTTTGTCATCATTCAGAGTAAGAGAAGTCCTATCAACACTGGGAGCGGAATGAGACTTAAAATAGAGTCCCCCGTTATATACAGAGGCAAATAAATCAGCCCCTGTGAACAGGAAGAGTACAAGCAATATATATCCTGTCTCTTATACACATCTCCGAGCCCACGAGACGCTCATGAATCTC
>ERZ1027040.574-NODE-574-length-15948-cov-5.520858_pt1 | contig 15948 bp, 7 predicted proteins | sample MGYA00519437_ERZ1027040 | MGnify/ENA primary metagenome ERZ1027040 (study PRJEB26926, sample SAMN06164809) | human gut metagenome | biome: ENVO:00009003; feature: ENVO:2100002; material: ENVO:00002003 | host: Homo sapiens | place: USA | collected 2012 ... | reverse complement strand
TCATGAGCGTCTCGTGGGCTCGGAGATGTGTATAAGAGACAGAAGTAATATTGATCATTTCATTTTTGTACACTTCTTTTCTTTAATACACTGACATATATAATATTACCCAAAAGAAGTGTACAAAAATAAAAGGGCCAAAAATGGCATTTAGACACTTAAGACCGCAACACAGATTTGTATACAGCAATTTGATATGAGCACTACGGCAAGAGGGTGTATAGACACTCTTTATCTGCCTTTCACTCTCCCACTATACATACAAAACGTCCAGTCCGGAGACAAGTCACTCCACATAATTCATTAATTAACAGCACATTACTCTAAGGTTTGAATTTGAGTAAAAAAAAAAATTAAATCAGTAAAACGTATTATTTTAATACGCATAGATTTGCGACGTTAATTTTAATTTAAACATTATGAAAGATGTAAAAACATTAATGAGAGATTGGAACAAACATCAATGCTTGATGTTTTTCCTATGCTTTTTCTTTTTGTCTGCAGGATTGTCGCAAAGGGTATATGCCGTCCAGAGTATCGCAATGGGCATTGACCAGCAACTGCAAATTACCGGTGTTGTAAAAGACACCAACGGTGAACCTATGATTGGAGTGACAGTAATGGTAAAAGGAACGGGGACCGGTACCATCACAGACATTGACGGCAAGTATAGCGTATCCGTGCCTGGAAACAAGAGCGTACTGACATTCTCTTTCGTAGGATATACTACTAAAGAAGTGACCGTTGGTAATCAGAAGAGTATAAATGTCACTCTATCCGAAGACTCCAAGATGATAGACGAAGTAGTAGTCATCGGTTTCCAATCACAGAAAAAAGGGAATCTGACAGCTTCTGTAGCTTCCGTTGGAGCAGAAGCATTGGAAAACAGGCCGGTTGCCAATATCGGACAAGCCTTGCAAGGCATGGTTCCGGGCTTAAACATCAGTATCGAAGGTGGCGACCCAAACAAAGTTCCTTCATTGAATATCCGTGGTGCCACTACTTTTCGCCAGAGAGGCACATCTAATGATGACAAGAACAAGTTCGATGTGAAATCCGGCTCTCCACTGATCCTGTTGGATGGTGTGGAAATCACTGCTGAAGACTTGAATCAGTTGAATCCGAATGACATAGACAACATGTCGTTCCTGAAAGATGCTTCCGCCGCCGCTATTTATGGAACAAGAGCCACCTTCGGCGTGATACTGGTAACTACCAAAGGAGGTAATTACAATCAGAAAGCGAAAATCGACTACTCTTACAATTTAGCTTTCGATCAGCCTTATGAATTGCCTGACATTTTGGATTCATACTATATTTATAAAGCGTTAAGGGACAAAGAAGTTTGGACTGGTACTATCGCTGAGTATTCCCAACACGACAGAGACATGTTGGATCACATGATGGCCTACATGAAAGATCCTGTGAACAACAAGCCTTATTTTATGGAGGGGGATGCCATACAATGGGTAGGCAACACGAATCCTTACAAAGAGTTAGTGAAAAGCTGGACTCCGACTCAAAAGCATAACCTCTCTATCAGTGGTGGTGGTGACAGAATCAGTTATTATATCTCTCTGGGTATGCAAGACCAAAAAGGTATGTATGAAATTAAAACCGACAGATTAAAAAGATACAATGCCATGCTCAGCATTAACGCCAAAGTTACGAAGTGGTTCAATGTAGCTGCCAAAGCCTCATACAATGTGTTCGATTATGAAGGTCCTACGCAACAAACAGATGGTATGAACCTTTGGAGTTATGCCAAATCCTACTATCCGGAGAACTTTATTTATCAACCTGTATTGACAGGACCAGACGATTTTCTACCGAATCACCCGACAGAAAATCCCGTAAGCTATTTGTATGCGGGCGGACGTAATATCAGTTCCAGACGAAAAACAATTCTTTCCATCAGTCCCGAGTTCACAATCATCCCCAAGATATTGAAAATCAAGGCGGATCTATCAGTGGCTCCCACTACTTACCAAAAGGAAAAGACTCATCCGAAACAGGCGCGTGTAAACAATTCATGGACCGCTCTCGAAACTCGCTGGGCAACCGAAAATACGGGTGAAGTCACACGTTCTACCACAGATAGGTATGCTATCAACGTGTATGCGGATTATAACCAAACTTTCAAGGAAAAGCACAATGTTTCCGTGTTATTAGGCCTTAACCAAGAAGAAGAATCTTATGCCGGTTCTACTCTTTACCTGAAAAACATGCTCGATCCGTACATCCTGAATCCCGAGCTGGTGCAAGATGTTACGGCAAACACCTCTGCCAATTCTCATCATGAAATTGCTTCACGCGCATTGTTCGGCCGTATCATGTACAACTACATGAGCAGATATTTGATAGAACTGGATGCCCGTTATGACGGTAGTTCCAAGTTCCCGAAAGATTCCCGCTTCCAGTTCTTCCCCACCGTATCATTGGGATGGAGAGTATCAGAAGAGAAGTTCATGGAATGGTCGAAAGACTGGCTGGACAACTTCAAGATCAGGGCCTCATGGGGACGTTTGGGCAGTCAGCCTGATTCGGAATACCCATATCAATCCGTTTTCAGTACTTCAGAGGGATATTTCTTGTTTGATGGAACACGTTACCCTACTGGTATCAATACTCCTTCATTAATCAATCCTAATTTGACTTGGGAAAAATCGACTACCAAGAACCTTGGCTTCGACTTTACTTTCTTGCAGAGCCGATTGACATTCACCGCCGACATATTCGAGAGAAAAGTGACCGACATCCTGATACCGGGTGGAAAGGATTACCCGGCATTGATCGGTGACGATGACTTGCCCTTCGAGAATGCAGGTATCTTGAAAACCACCGGATTTGAACTCCAGGCAAAATGGTCTGACAAACTGGCTAACGGATTCCGTTATAGCGTAGGCGTAGCACTCTCAGATGATAAGGCCAAAGTGGTGAGCTACCCTTCCAACCCTACGAATAAGATTGGTGACGGTGTATTGTATAAGGGATATACCGTAGGAGATATCTGGGGATACGTAACCGGAGGTATCCTTCAGGAAGGTGACTTCGACGGTGTAGGCGCAAACGGGAAACCGCTGTATCATGGGCCCTATTTCAAAGGCGGACAGGCTTATCCGGGCTACATTTGGTATCAAGATTTGGATCACGACGGCGTCATCACTACCGGCTTGAATACTGTAGACGATCCGGGTGACAGAAAAGTGATTGGCAACAATGCACCACGCTATCGCTACAACATCACCGCCAACTTCCAGTACAAAGGATTCGATCTCGATCTGATGTTCCAAGGTGTGGGCAAACGAGACTATTGGCTATCGTCTACTTCCAGTTATTGGGGCAACGGAGCCGGTTCATGGGAAGTATACAACAACTCCTGGACTCCCGAAAGAACAGATGCCAAATTCCCGATGTATGGTTCCGGTACAGGTAGTTACCCCCAAACAGGTTATTTGCTTGATGCTTCCTATATCAAATTGAAACAAGTGATTCTGGGATATACATTCCCGAGAGCTTTAATCAACAAAATCGGTTTGGAGAAATTGAGATTGAATTTAGCCGCCTATAATCTGTTTACTATTTCGGATATGCCCAAGTATTATGATGCTGACTATCTCTCCGATGCATATCCTCCGAAACGGACATTCAGCGTAGGTATTCAAGTAGGTTTTTAACGTTTTAAATCAATAGAGATTATGAAGAAATATTCAATTATAGCTTTACTTGTGACCTTGGTGGCATCTTTGTCGTCTTGTAATGACGACTTCATGCAACGAGATCCGATAGATGACATGGCTGACGGTACATTCTTTACAAAAGAAGCCGACTTACAGCTGTACTTGGACGGAATTTACAGATATTATGTATACGGACATGGAGTGAGTGGAACCAACAATACCTCGCACGATAAAGGTTTCTTGGCGGTAAAGGCAGGCAGCCAGATTATTTTTGGAGATGCATTCAGCGATAATACTGTATATGCGGGTAATATCGATGCTAAATTAGGCGGTACTTATGACACTCCGAACACAGCATCAAAGAATTTTGATGCGCCCTGGCAGTGGGAAAAACTTCGCAAGGTGAACTACTTCCTGAATCATTATGCGGAAGTAGGGGATCCGGAAACATTGAAGAAATATGCAGCTCAGGCCTATTTCTTCAAGGCATGGGACTATTACATCAAACTGGTGGCTCTGGGTGAAGTGCCTTGGTTGGATAAGGAACTGGATACAAGTTCACCGGAACTCTACGGCTCCCGCATGCCACGCACGGAATTGGTTACCAATATCCTGAAGTGTTTTGACTTTGCCATTGAAAATTTGGAGGATAACGACAATTCCTGTGGATATATCAACAAAGATATGGCATTATTCTTAAAAGCCCGCTTCTGTTTGTTCGAAGGAACCTTCCGGAAATATCATACAGAATTGAATCTGCAATCTACAGCCAACGAATTATTGGGTATGAGTCGTGACGCTGCCTGGACGATTATCGAGAAGAACAGATACTCCCTTTTCAAACATCCTACAGCAAAAGATTCTTATTGGCAACTGTTCGTACAAAAAGGTTCTCCCGAAACTGAGGGTAACAACGAAACCATCCTGTCACGTGTATACGACGGTGTTAAACTGGGACATGACAATCCGCGTTATTGGGGAATGAACAACCACACACGCTATTGCATGGGTGCTCCCGTAACTATGCTCGAAGACTATCTGTGCGAAGACGGACGTCCCATCTATATAGGAGGTGTGGAAGGCAGCTACGAGGTAAACCCTCTGTTCAAAGGATATGACGGAATGTGGGAGGAGTTGGACAACCGTGATCCCCGCTTGACGCAAACTGTTTGCAGACCGGGTGAATATGCGTCCATCTTTGATGCGGACGATAATACATATTCTTTGGAAGAATCCGGTATCATTTATCCAATGATTACGTATGATACAGGTGGCGGTTCTCCAATGAAAAAGTACAATTCAACGGTAACCGGCTATCGATTCATCAAACACTGGATGCCCGATTACGCTGAATGGGAAGCTAACCCAAAAGGTGTGCAAACAGCCCACATGTTCCGCTATGGAGAGTTGTTGCTGATTTACGCCGAAGCCAGAGCGGAATTAGGTGAAATTACCAATGACGATTTGGAGATCACCGTCAATGCCTTAAGAGAAAGAGCCGGATTTGATTTTGCCAAATACCCAAATGCCAAGCTGACTCTAACCAACATACCTGCTGACCCACGTCTGGACGCCATCTATGCAAAGTATCTGGATTATTCCGTTACTCCGATAATTCGCGAAATCAGACGTGAACGCCGTGTGGAAACAATGATGGAAGGCATGCGCTACGAAGATTTGATGAGATGGAAAGCCGGTAAGCTGTTCACGGTCCCTGTAAGAGGAATGAAGATGACGCAGGAGAAAATAGAATTGTACAGCAAAAACCGCAACGATGAAGTATATAAGGATTATCCCTACAAAGTAACAGTTCCTATAGGAGAGGTAGGTAATAAGGTGATTGTAGACGATGACGGTTTCATCATTCCTTATCCTACATCAACCACTGTTATCAAAGGCGTGCGACCTTGGGATGACAAACGTTACTATTATCCGATCCCTTTAAACGAGATGCTTATGAATCCGCTGCTGACGCAGAATCCAGGTTGGAAAGACATTAATAGATAACCGATAAATATAGCGTAAGATCATGAAAAAAAATATATATTTCTTAGCAGGAATGCTTTCGTTCGGGGCACTGTTTACGGGATGCGACGACGATGACTTTGGTAAAGCGGTGACCATTACCGTTGAAAATGCAACAAACCTTGAAAGCGATGTTTTCGGGGTCGACGTGACGGAAGGACAGCCCGTGCAACTGAAACCGTTCATCATGCCCGAAAGTGCGAGAGAAAATGCCGTCAGCTACCACTTTGCCGGAGAGCCTTCGGGGGCCATCGACTTAAGCGCGGACGGCTTGATTACCCCTAAACTGACCACACCTGCCGAAGGAAACATTCCATTTCCGTTGGGTACGGATACCATTATTGTAAGAGTTGACGACGGTTCGGGCACATTTGTCAGATACCCGATCAGAGTAATCAGTAAGATAGTACTTGTTTCGAGTATCACGATTCAGTCTGCCGGACAGAGTGTGGAAGTGGAAAATGGAAAGACCTTCAATTTGGCCCAGTATGTAACCATTAATCCAAACAATGCTACCGACAAGAGCGTCACTTATTCTTCTGCAGATGAAACTGTGGCTACAGTAGACCAAGACGGTTTGATAACCGTAATAGGAGAAGTGGGACAAACCACCGATATTTATATAACCGCCAACGACAGAGGGAAACAAACGGCTACTTGCAGAGTAAAGGTTGCCGCAGAAGCTCCTATGTATGTAGGCTTCCCCTTCTCGGACAACTGGAATTACTCATCCAATCTGGGAACCAAGGAAGGCGACATGAAAAACCTGTTCGATGATAAGAATTCAACATTCTGGGCACCCGAGATCATCACTCGTCCCATTTATGATCCGGTGTGCTACTTGGATCTCAATCTGGGGCAAATCATCAAATTCGGTCAATTAGGTTACAGGCACCGTAATCTGAATTATTCTCATCTGCAATGTCACACTTTCAAATTAGAAGCCAAAAAGGTGGAAAGTGACGCATGGACAGATCTAGGCGAATATGTAACAGAAGCCTTGAAGGTGGATGATTACCAGTTGTTCCAAGTTGAACCTACGGAAGCCCAATACATTAGAATAACCTTTATCAAAGGGCATCTGAGAAGCGGCTATACAGACTGGGATTACTCAGAAACCGGAAACGTTTCCGTGGGAGACTTACAGGTATTCATTTACAACAGATAATTACTTTTGTTAAAGTGTCGAGGGAAATCTTATTATGAGATTTCCCTCTTTCTTCAACGATAATAATTTCTTATAAAATATTTCCGTTTTCTTTCTTGCACATTCAAGGTTTTCTTGATAACTTGCCATTATATTTTTCAGAATCCGCCGAATAATCTTTAATCCGATAGTTTATGTATGAAAAGCAAATACCTATTACTCTTTCTGGTCTTCATTTATCAAGCATCAGCTTCCTTTGCCACTGAAAAGTATAAGTTCAGAACCATGTCGCCCGATGGAGGGTTCTACTATGATGGAATAAAGGCGATAGAGCAAGACATAGAAGGTTTTATCTGGGTAATGATGGACTACGAGCTCTACCGTTTTGACGGCTATCACTATAAAAAGTACTATCCTTATTTTGCCTCGATTGCCCCAACAAAAAGATGGATATTCAACAATATAGCATCCGACGCCTCCGGTCATCTATATGTAAATACAAACAACGGACTATACCGTTATAAGCGCATCTCGGATAGGTTTGAGAAAATATATGATGCGGTTTCTCAAGTGAAGGTCGACAAAGCCGACAATGTCTGGATCAGATCTAAAAACAAATGGAGCATATTGGATTCCAATACAGGAGAAGTCAATACGCCTTACTATGACGAGAAAATTCCTGTTTATAGTAATCCAGTTTTCTGCCTCCACAACCAGGACCTATATACATTCATTTATCGGGAAATTTACCGTTACAATTATGCGGAGAGTAGGTTTGTTCTCTGTTTCACGCTCCCCAATACGGGCAGTGGTTATATTCGCTTTGCCCAGACGCATATGGGAAAGTTATGGGTATTTATTGATAAAGATGGATTATATAAGATTGACTTGTCATCTTTCAAGATTGAAGACCATTATAAACCTCTCCCTGAATATGACGACAGCTCATTGCGAGCATTTCATGTGGACAAGAAAGGGAATATTTGGTTAGGAACCATAAACGGATTGTACATACTCAATCCGTCAAGCAGAGAACTATCACTTTATAAACATTCCGGAACAGACCCCTTCAGTCTACCGAACAATTCCATTTGGGAAATCTATGAAGACAGGCAGGACAATGTTTGGATAGGCACCTATTCGGGCACTTTATCTTATGTAAACGTAAATGAAAACCATGCGTTCAGAACTTATCACACCCAGAACAGCGGTCTGAATTATGCTCCGGTAAGCGCGTTCGCCGAGGAGCAGGACTATATCTGGATAGGTACGGAAGGTGGAGGCATTAACCGGATGGATAAAGTCAACGGAGAAATAAGTGGCTTTACACTCCCGAACAACGTTACATCCAAGAATGTAAAATCGCTGGTGATTGACGCCGGACGCAATCTATGGATTTCGACATTCAGGGGCGGACTGGATCTTTATGATTCCAGACAGAATAAGGCAATCAATTACAAACATTCCAAAAAGGATTCCTGTTCCTTGCTGGTAGATGATATCCGAAAGACTGTTCTTGAAGGAGACTCGGGTATGTGGATATCGTATCAGTATCACAAGCCTGAAATATCCTATTTTTCTTTCCACAGCAAGTCGTTCACCCATTTCAGCCTCGATAGCATACACGATTACGCCTACTTGTTCGACATCCTGAGGCAAGGAGAGAAGACACTATGGGCTATCAGCAATGAGGCCCTCTATCAGATGGACACGCACACACGTGCCGTGGAAAAGATCATTCCCAATGATTCCACATACCTGGGACTGTTTACTTTCTGCCTGGACGATTCCGGCAATATCTGGATCGGCACCATCGGCAATGGGCTTATTAAGTTCGACACCAACACCTCGCACTTCATCTCGCTGAAAAATGTATTGCAGCAGGACATCTACTCCATCTACAGCATTTGCTATGACAACGGGAATGTGTGGATGGGAACTGACAACGGTCTGTTTTGCTATAACATAGCCGACAACCAGCTGATGAGATTCGACAAAAGGGAAAATACGCAGGGACAAGTTTACTACCCACTGGCAACCATGAAGGGAAGAGACGGATTATTGTATTTCGGAGGAACAAATGGCTTTACCGTCATCAATCCGAAAAACATCTCGTACAACAGTTACAAGCCCAAAGCCATTATATCAGATTTCTTTATTGACCACCAAGCGGTTCATCCCAACTATACACTCAACGATACACTTAATTGTATTATCCTTGATTATGACCAGGTAAACTTCGGTTTTCAATTTTCTTCCGACAATTATCATATCCCTGAAAAAAACCGCTTCAAATACCGGCTGAAAGGATATAGTGATTCTTGGATCACTACAAATGCACAACAGCGCACAGTCATGTACTCGAAAGTACCTGCCGGTACGTATTACTTTGAAGTCTACGCTGCCAACAATGACGGTATCTGGAGTGACAAGCCCGCGGTGATAAAAGTGATAAGAAAAGTGGCCCCGTGGGTTAGTCTGCCAGCATACTTCCTTTATGTGCTGACGGTAATAGGAATCACTTACCTGATGTATCATCACTATGCCGAGAAGAAAAAACTGGAGATGCTACTCTACCAAGAAAATATAGAAAAAGACCAAAAGGAGCAAATACATCAGGCACAGCTACGATTCTTTACCAACATATCACATGACTTCCGAACTCCACTATCTCTTATCCTTGCTGCACTGGACAAACTGAGACGTGAAGGATTGAAAGAATATTATTATCGTATATTGAACGGCAACGTGCAACGTTTACTGAATTTGGTAAACGAACTGATGGATTTTAGAACAGTAGAAAACGGTATGATGAAACTGGAATTGCAGCCACTGGACATCAACCGTTTCATAAAAGAAATCGCCAATGACTTCATCGACTATGCACGGCAGCGAAATATCGACTTCCAGATACTATGCGACGAAAGCATGCCCACTGACGTTTATATAGACAAAAACATAGTGGAAAAAATTGTCATGAACTTGTTAAACAATGCTTTCAAATATACGCCTGACAGGGGAAGCATTATTTTAGAAACACGCTGCAGGAAAGCTTTTACATCCTTGTATAAGAACAGCTACACCGTAGGCGAAAGCACGAACGATGTCTTTTCTATCATCGTCAGTGATACGGGAGTAGGCATATCCCGAGAGTCCATAAGCAGTGTTTTCGAACGTTTTTATAAGGTAAATACAGTAAACGCCGACTCCCACCTGGGTACGGGAATAGGCCTGGCACTTGTAAAGAGCTTGGTATTGTTACAGAAAGGAACTATCTCCATCCACAGTGAGCGGGAAAAGGGTACGGACATGATTGTATACTTACCGCTTGACAGCAGTATCTTCAACGAAACTGATTTCATGAAACAGAAGGAAACGACACAAGAAACTATCATGGAAATTACAGACAAAGAAGCCCTGCCTGTCGATATTAAAGATATGGGAAGCGAATTCATGCCCGCAAACAAGAAAAAAATATTGATTACCGAAGATAATGATGACCTGAGGGTATTAATCGCCGAATCCCTATCCGATGAATTTCAGGTGATGCAGGCAAGAGATGGTGTTGAAGCTCTGAAGTTGATAGAGGATGTAGATTTTGATTTGGTTATAAGCGATATCATGATGCCTCACAAAGACGGGGTATCTTTGTGCAATGACATCAAGAAAGACATGAATACATCACATATTCCGGTCATTTTACTGACAGCCAAAACTAGTCTTGAAAGCAAGATCGAAGGAGTGGATTCGGGTGCCGACCTTTATTTCGAAAAGCCTATCGATTTGACCTATCTAAAATTGTCCATCCAAAACATATTCAGAAACCAGCAGCAGTTGAAGGAACATTATGCCAAGAATTATTATGCGGACAGCAGCGAGCTCTCTTCCAACGAGCAGGATGGTAAATTTCTAAAACACCTGATTACTTTTATCGAGGCTAATATGGACCAGTCTCAAATGGATGTCAATCAGATTGCCGAGGAATTGTTGATAAGCAGAAGCAAACTTTACACAAAGGTTAAGAGCCTGACCGGAAAGTCTGTTGTAGAATTTGTATTGAATTGTCGGTTACGCAAAGCTGCCAGATTGATTATTGAGGAAAATCTGACCATGAGGGAAGTGATGATGCAAATAGGTATAGAAAGTCAAGCCTATTTTACCAATTCATTTAAGAAAGTATTTGGTGAAACACCTACATCCTTCGCCGCAAAGCACAAAAAGTTGTCTAAAGGCGATTTAGATAAAACAAATGGCAAATAGAGTAAAACAAGGAAAGAGGAATTGCCTTCCTTTGCAAAAACTTATAAATTTAATAACATGAAAAAGATTTTGCAGGTAACCATTTTGTTTTCCTTATTGACTGTCGGTTCGTTTGCTCAAAAGCAACAACAAATATTACCGGCCGATCAGGAAATTCCTTTAAAATACGGTGCCGATCGTTTAGGTAAACGTTCAGATGCAGCTATGAAAAAATTCCGTGACAACAGATTGGGAGCTTTCATACATTGGGGGCTTTATGCCATTCCCGGAGGAGAATGGAACGGAAAAATGTACAATGGAGCAGCCGAGTGGTTGAAGTCGTGGGCCAAAGTTCCTGCAGATGAGTGGTTGAGGCTGATGGACCAATGGAATCCAGAAAAGTTTAATGCCAAAGTTTGGGCAAAGATGGCTCGAAAGATGGGAGTGAAATACGTGAAAATCACAACCAAGCATCATGAAGGTTTCTGTCTGTGGCCAAGTAAGTACAGTAATTATACAGTGGCTCAAACCCCTTATAAGAAAGATATTTTAGGCGAATTGGTAAAGGCCTACAATGATGAAGGTATTGACGTTCATTTCTACTTCTCGGTGATGGACTGGAGTCATCCAGACTACCGATATGACATCAAATCGAAAGATGATGAAGTTGCTTTTGCGCGTTTCCTTGAATTTACGGACAACCAACTGAAAGAGCTTGCTACCCGTTATCCTACCGTAAAAGACTTCTGGTTTGACGGCACATGGGATGCCAGCATCAAGAAAAATGGCTGGTGGACAGCTCATGCCGAACAAATGTTGAAAGACCTGTTACCGGGCGTAACTATCAACAGTCGACTACGTGCCGATGATTACGGCAAGCGACACTTCGACAGTAACGGACACTTGATGGGAGATTATGAGTCAGGGTATGAGCGCCGCCTACCCGATCCAGTGAAAGACTTGAAAGTAACCCGCTGGGATTGGGAAGCATGTATGACCTTGCCCGAAAATCAATGGGGATATCACAAAGATTGGTCGTTGAGCTATGTGAAAACTCCCTTGGAAGTACTGGAACGCATAGTGCATGCCGTTTCAATGGGAGGAAACATGGTTGTGAACTTCGGACCGCAAGCCGACGGTGACTTCCGCCGGGAAGAAAAGGAAATGGCTAATGCCATTGGCAAATGGATGCAACAATATGGCGAGTGCATCTACGGATGTGATTACGCCGGTTGGGACAAACAACCCTGGGGATACTATACCCACAAGGGAAAAGAGGTATATATGATTGTCTTCAATCCTCCTTATTCCAAACACTTGGTGGTTAAAACCCCAAAGGGTACAAAAATTCTGAAAGCAACTGTGACAAACGGGAAAGAGGTGGCAGTGACAGAAACCGCCCGCAATGAATACAATGTGGATATGCCCGCAAAAGCCCCCGAAGGTCCCTTTGTCATCAAACTACAGATAGAGGAAAACGTAAGTTCCGCTGATAAATACCGTGATGCTTTGACTTGATTCTTATTTAATCTGATTATGTTATGAAAAGGCTTTCTCTTTTTATTTATTTCTTCCTGATAACGGTCCTGCAAGCTGCCGCACAGCAAAGCTTTGACAAGACTGCCGTAAAATCTGTCATGAAACGCGTGGCTGACTGGCAGATTGCCAATCCCAACAAAGGAGCAGAGCACGATGATTTAGACTGGACGCATGCAGCCCTGTACATGGGTATGTTGGACTGGGCAGAGCTAACAGAAAAAGAAGACAGCGACGATTCTTATTATCAGTGGTTGCTCCGTATCGGACAACGTAATCACTTCCAGATAGGTAAATGGATGTATCATGCTGATTTTATTGCCGTCGGACAGCCCTTTATCGACCTTTACTTGAAATATGGCAATAAGAAGATGATCGCTCCCGTCATGGCACGAGCCAACTGGGTAGTAGAAAATCCGGCTGAAACTACTTTGGAACTGGATTACGGCAAACTCGAAACTCTGGACCGATGGTCCTGGTGCGACGCATTGTTTATGGCTCCCCCCCGTATATGCCAAACTATATGCGTTGACCAAGGACAAAAGGTATCTGGATTTCCTGAACAAGGAATACAAGGCCACTTATAATTATTTGTATGATAAAGAAGAGCATTTATTCTACCGTGACCATCGATATTTTGCCAAACGCGAAGCTAATGGTAAGAAAGTGTTTTGGGGACGTGGCAACGGTTGGGTGTTGGGAGGACTGGTCGAAATCCTTCAAGCTCTTCCTAAAGATGAATCCTCACGCACGTTTTATCAGGACTTATTTGTGGCATTGGCCACCCGTGTAGCCAGCCTGCAGAGTGCTGATGGATATTGGCATGCCAGCCTGCTCGATCCAGCGTCTTACCCATCGCCCGAAACAAGTGCAACCGGTTTTATCGTTTATGCACTTGCCTATGGCGTAAACGAAGGGGTGTTGGACAAAGCCACTTTTATACCAACCATCGAAAAGGGATGGAAAGCCTTATTAGATGCGGTCGAACCAGATGGTAAGTTAGGCTACGTACAACCCATCGGAGCTGATCCGCGTAAAGTGACGCGGGACATGACCGAAGTATATGGGACAGGGGCATTCCTGCTGTCCGGGTGTCAGATTTATAAGATGAAGTAAAATAAGTTAGATCTATCATGAAGAATTATACATTGTTTTTGTGGATTGCTTTGCTAATGTTAGGTATATCCGGTACGATAGGTGCACGTGAGGTAGCATCCTTCAACGACGGTTGGGAATTCAAGAAAGGTCCGTTTTCCAAAGAAGCATTGCAGGCTGTACAGAAATGGAATTCAGACTGGCAGGAGGTATCCATCCCACATACTTGGAATGCGGACGACATGCAAAAGCAAGCCTCCGCTTTCTATGAAGGTGTAGGCTACTACCGCAAAAAGTTCACTTTCCCCGAAAATATGGAAGGCAAGCGCATCTTTCTACGCTTCGAGGGTGTAGGTTCTTATGCCGAAGTATATATCAATGGCTATCTGGCAGGAACACACAAAGGAGCTTACTCTGCTTTTGCATGCGAGATCAGCTCGCAAGTAAAATTCGGCAAGGAAAACGAAATTATAGTAAAGGCAGACAACTCCTCACGTCCCGATGTTATCCCCACGAACCACATTTTGTTCGGTGTTTATGGAGGTATTTACCGTCCCGTATGGCTGGTTGTTACGGAAACTTGCAGCATCATTGCAAACGACTGTGCCTCTCCGGGAGTGTATATTACCCAGAAAAATGTTTCAAAGAAGTCAGCCGAAGTGACTGTAAAAGTAAAGGTAGACAATGCAACCCTAGCTCCCGCCCCACTGGAACTAGAGAATGCAATATACGACAAGAACGGCAAATTGGTAAAGAAACATAGTCAGAACTTCGAACTTACTCCACAAGGAGTGCAGAACTATTCCTCACACTTCCGACTGAACAATCCCCATTTATGGCAAGGACGTGAAGACCCATATCTGTATAAAGTCGTTTCACGTCTCATGCAGAATGGACGCGTGATAGACGAAGTTATTCAGCCCCTGGGGATTCGCAAGTATGAAATCGTAGCAGGCAAAGGATTCTTCCTCAATGGAAAGAAGTACCCCATGCTGGGGGTAACCCGCCATCAAGACTGGTGGGGACTGGGTAGCGCCCTCACCAATAAAGAGCACGACTTCGACTTGGCACAAATTATGGATATCGGTGCAACCACCGTCCGCTTTGCACATTACCAGCAGTCTGACTACATCTATTCACGCTGCGACACGCTGGGATTGGTAATCTGGGCAGAGATCCCCTTCGTGAACCGAGTCAGCGGCCAAGAGTGGGACAATGCCCACCAACAGATGCGCGAACTTATCCGTCAAAGCTTTAATCATCCCTCCATCTATGTATGGGGAATCCATAATGAAGTGTATCATCCGCATGGTTATACCGCCGCACTTACCCAATCCATTCACGACCTCTGCAAACTGGAGGATCCAGACCGCTACACGGTTGCGGTAAATGGTTACGGTCATGCCGATCACCCCGTCAACCAAAATGCGGATATACAGGGCATGAACCGTTACTTCGGTTGGTACGAACGGAAGATACAAGACATCAAGCCATGGATAGAGAAAATGGAAAAAGAATATCCTTGGCAACGCCTGATGCTGACAGAATATGGTGCAGACGCCAATATAGAACATCAGACGGAAATATTGGGCGATGCACTGAATTGGACAAGCCCTTTCTATCCGGAAACATTTCAAACTAAAACCCACGAATACCAATGGAGCATCATTGCCCAGCATCCTTACATCATTGCTTCTTACCTGTGGAATATGTTCGACTTTGCAGTGCCAACATCAAAAAGAGGCAGTGTAGACGCCCGCAACATGAAAGGCATGATGACTTTCGATCGTAGAATCAAGAAAGATTCTTATTTCTGGTATAAGGCGAACTGGAGCAAGGAACCGGTTCTTTACCTGACACAGCGCCGGAATGCAGTGCGCGAGAAAAAAGAGACTTCCATTACAGTGTATTCCAATATCGGTACTCCCAAGGTGTATCTGAACGGGAAAGAATTGACCGGAGTGCGGAAAGGTTATACTGATGTACATTATATATTCGACAAGGTAGTGCTGGACGATGGCAAAAATGTTCTGAAAGCATCCCTTCTCCATCAAGGAAAAGAATATACAGACGAAATAGAATGGAATTATAACGGAGAGTGCAACCGGGAGGCTGATTTCCTGGAGCATAAGAAAGAGCATGGTAGTTGGTAATTCCATAAAGAAAGAAATTATTATTATTACTGATAACATTAAATTAGGATTGAAGTATGAAGACTTTTAAGAC
>ERZ1027040.536-NODE-536-length-16714-cov-9.546671_pt1 | contig 16714 bp, 10 predicted proteins | sample MGYA00519437_ERZ1027040 | MGnify/ENA primary metagenome ERZ1027040 (study PRJEB26926, sample SAMN06164809) | human gut metagenome | biome: ENVO:00009003; feature: ENVO:2100002; material: ENVO:00002003 | host: Homo sapiens | place: USA | collected 2012 ... | reverse complement strand
ACCCTAGACACCCTGATTAAGAGTCAGGTGCTCTACCAACTGAGCTAATGGTGCACATCTGCGAAGCATCCGTCTGCCTTATCAGCGGCGTTTGCATCAGCAGATAATATTATAGCGCGATTCAGCGATTTGTCAAGAGGGAAAATCACTTTTTTTCGAGAAAAATCAGCTTTTCTGCGCATTTTCATGTGTCCACGGGGCATTTCGCCCGTCCAGACCCGCCAGAATGCCGCTTCCAAAGGCGAACATCAGGTTGAAGCCGCCGCAGTCGCCGTCCACATCCAGCACCTCGCCCGCCGCGTACAGTCCCGGCAGGCGGCGATTTTGTAATGTCGCCGGGTCAAAATCCGCGACCGCCGCCCCGCCCGACGCCACCTGTGCGCTCTCGAAGCCCTTCACGCCGCGAATCGGCAGCAGCCACGCATCCGCCGTTTTCGTCAGGCGCTCCGCCATGTCCGCCGTCATTTGCCCGCACAGGCTGCTTTCGGTTACGCGCCAATCCGCCTGACGCATCAGCGCCGCCGACAGTCGCGGCACGCACAGCCCCGTCAGCAGCTCCGCCATCGGGCGCTGCGCCCAGTCTCTCCGGCGGCGGTGCAGTTCGCGGCGGAAATCGCCCGCATCCGCGAAACCCATGCCCTTCACCAGCGACACGCGAAGCACCCGCCCGTCCTTTGCATACCGTGCACACTGCATCACGCACACGCCGCTGACGCCGTAATCCGCGAACAGCAGCTCGCCGTCCTCCTCATGCAGGACGCTTTTCCGGTCGATAACCGCCACCTGCGCCTTGACGCGGATGCCGCTCAGCCCCTTGATTGGCGTGCTATCTGTGATGATTTGCGTCAGCGCGGGCGCGAAAGTCGTCGCGGGGCAGCCGAGATTCGTCAGCAGACGCAGGGCACTGCCGTCGCTGCCGAGCTTGGGCTGGGCGCATCCGCCGCCGCTGATGATAACGCGGTTCGCCCGAAAGCGCTGCCCATCCGCCGAGAGCGCCGTCCAGCCATCATTTTCACGTTGCAGTGCCGTGATGGATACGCCCGTCACCACCCGCACATGCAGGGCGGTCAATTGCAGGCGGAGCGCATCCAGCACGCTTGAGGCCTGCGAACTGACGGGGTACACGCGCCCCGCCTCTTCCTGCCGAAGCCGCAGTCCAAGATGCTCCCAGAAGGCTTTCTGTGCCTCTGCGCCGCAGTGAGACAGCACATCCGCTGCGAACGCCGCATTTCCCGGATAGCGCGGCGCACCCGTGTTCATCAGGTTGCAGCGGCCGTTGCCCGTCGCAAGGATTTTTTTGCCAACGCGATCCATTTTTTCCGCCACCGTGACCGTATCGCCGCATTCCGCCGCCGCAATCGCCGCCGCCAATCCCGCTGCACCGCCGCCGATGACCAAAACGCTTCCCATAATCTGTGTTTCCTCCGCTTCTTTCCTGTATGCCGCGCTGCCTGATGACATAGGCTATCCGTGTCATAGGAGGCGATAACTTTGACGCAGCAAGGCAAAAAGACCACTTGGCGCTCACTCATCGCGCTGGAAGCCGCCACGCTTGGCGCAGGGGCGCTCGTCGGCTACCTCACCCGCGACGGCATGGACTTCTTCCGCACTCTGAGCAAACCCGGCTTTGCGCCACCGGGCTGGCTCTTCCCCATCGTTTGGAGCATCCTCTATGCGCTGATGGCGTACTGCATGTGGCTCGTCCTGCGCGCACAGGGGCGCGACCGTTTCCTGCTGCTGGGGCTGTATATCGCCCAGTTAGCCGTCAACCTGATGTGGCCCGTGCTGTTCTTTATCCTGAAAGCGCTTGGGCTTTCCTTCTTCTGGCTGATTCTGCTGCTCTGCCTGGTTTTCATCATGGCGGTGCATTTCGGGCAGCAGAAGCCCCTCGCCGGATGGCTGCTCATGCCGTACCTGCTGTGGGTGACGTTCGCGGGCGTGCTGAATTTCGCCGTCGCCCGCATGAACCCCTGATGCACGCTCCATGGCGTAAATCTTCCGCAGCGGCGCGGTCAGTGTGCCGTCCGGCTCGTAAATCATCAGCGGCGGTTCAGGGTGCAGCATCGGGCGCGCATCCTTGAGCGCCTCAATCATCACCAGATTCGCCGCCTTCTGCGCCGAGGGGTAAATCAGCTGAAACCGCTTCGGCGCAAGCCCGGCTTTCTCCATGTCCTTCATTACTTCCAGCATCCGCGCTGCCGGGTAGATGACCGCCATCCGCCCCTTGCCGCGCAGCAGATGATACGCCATCTTGAACCATGCCGTCAGCCCACTTTTCTGCTGATGGCGCGCCAAGGACAGCGTTTGCGCCGGATTCGGCAGCGTCGTGCCATGATGCCCATACGGCGGATTGCAGACAATGACGTCGATGCTTCCGGGCGCAAGCACCTCGTCGGCACCCTCCACCGGCAGAGCGTGGATGCGGATGATATGTTCCAGCCCGTTGAGCCGCACGCTCCGCCGCGCCATATCCGCCATATCCGGCTGAATTTCAAACGCATCGACGCTTTTCGCGCGCCCCATGCCTGCCAGCAGCAGCGGCAGGATACCCGTCCCCGTGCCAAAATCAGCACAGCGGTCGCGGCTTTCCGCCCGCACGAAGCTCGACAGCAGCACGGCATCCATGCCGAAGCGGAAACCCTGCTCCTTTTGCAGGATGCGCAGCCCCGCCTGCTGCAATTCGTCCACCCGTTCGCCGGGCAGGATGGTCAGTTTTCCGGCGCAATCAGCGTCAATCGGCTTGTCAGACAATAGCCTTCCTCCCCTTCTTCTGTCCGCACATGGCACCAGATTTCGCCCTTTTCCAGCACGGTCAACACCAAATCCGCTTCGACTTTCGCCGTTTCGGGCGCATCGGCGCTGCACCACTGGTAGAGCGTTTCTGCCTGGCGGATGCTCGCTGTCCACCCAGTCACTTTTTCCAGCGTCACGTCCAGAATCGGCGTATCGCTGATGACGACCGCACCGGGCGCGCTGTCGCTCAAATACTGCGACGCGCAGTAGCCCTCTTTGCCGCCGTAGCGGATGTAACTCCAGCCGTTTTCCTGCGAAATGAATGTCACCAGTGCGCCGCGCGGAAGCCACTGCACAATCGCCGCGCCCGTATTGGGCGACTGCCGCATGGCCAGCGAATCCGACTTTGTGCTGACGTATTTTTGCCCCAGCGGCGCGTCCGGCTGCTCGCAGGAGAGCGCGTCCGCCGTGAAATAGCCCGTCATCTGCCCGACCGCGGCATAGCACCAATTGCCGCTCTGCGCAAGCACCGTCACCTGCGTTCCGCGCGGGATTGTCGCCAGCACTGCCGCATCCGCAGCCATCGTCTGGCGAAGCAGCGCATTGTCCGCACTCACCCACGCAACGTAGCTGCCAGCTGACACGTCATCCTCCACCTTCGCAGGCGGTTCGGACGCAGCTGGGACAGGCGTTGGCGCTTCGCTCGGTTCGGGGGATGCCGTCGGTTCGGGCGTTGCGCCCGGTGTGGGCGTCCCACTCGGTGTGGGCGTCCCACTCGGCACATCAAAGCGCAGGTACTGCGTCATGACGTACCCGGTCAGGCTGCCCCAGCGAACGGCACACCACGTTCCGCCGTATGCCGTGACGATGATGCTCGTTCCCTTCGGGATTTCCGCCAGCACGGGGTATTCTGTGCCCGCACCCTGCCGGAGGTTGAGCGTCGAGGCGGTGGAATTGACAATCGCGGTCTGTTCGCCGCTTGTCGTCGGCACAGGCGTCAATTCGATGCCGACGGCGCTGAAATCAAGGCTGCTTGCCAGCACATAGCCGTCAATGCCGCCCGCCGTCACGCGGCACCAGCTGCCGTCGCTGCTCTGCACGGCAATTTGAACGCCCTGCGGCAGGTTCATCAGCACCGCCGCAGCAGTAGACGGGGTCGCCCGAAGCGCTGTCGCCGTCCTGACCATCGCAGAACGCCCAGTCTGGCTCGTTTTGCCCGGATAAGTATCGCTGAACGTGAGATACTCCGCCGCGCAGTAGCCTGTTTTCGCGCCATACTGTATGCTCGCCCAGCCGTTCTCCACCGCGAACACGCACAGAACCGCGCCGCCGGGGATGGTGGACTGCACCGCCGCATCGTAGCTGCCGGACGCGCGCAGATTCAGTGAATTCGTGCCGGTCACGGTCGCCCAGTGGGTGATGGGTGTCGGGTTTTCGTCGCTCTGCGTCGGCGGCGTGCCGGTGAACGTCAGGTTTTCCGTGCGGACGTAGCCGACAATCCGCCCGAAGCGGATGAGCGTCCAATTATCGCCCTTCGCCAGTACAGTCACGGCTGTTCCTGCGGGCAGCGTCGTCAACAGTGTGCCGTTGTCCGAGGCGGTCAGGCGCACGTTCAGGACATCCTCCACATTCACCAGCGTCACCATGGCCTGATTAGGCGCGGCGGGCGAAATCGTCGCGGGGGCTTCAGTCGCCGTCACGGGCGCGTCGCCCACGGGCGGCAGAATCGTGTGCGTGAAGGTGTACTGCATTCGCACGCAGTTCTCGTAGTAGAATCCGAGAATCTGGTCGTATGTATATCCTAAATTCGCCATCTGCTGTGCCCCGCGCTGGCTCATGCCGATGCCGTGTCCGTAGCGCCTGACGGTCAGAACAAACGTCTCCCCATCTGCCTTGACCGACCAGAGTTCGTTTTTCGTCGTGTTAATGGACAGATTGAGTGTGCTTTCCAGCTCGCTGAAAATGTCGAACGTCAGCGTCAGGCGGCGTGTTTCGCCATCCACAAGCGCCGTCACGTCAAAATCCAGCTTCGTATATAAGCGGCTGGGTGCGGCGTACTTCGGTGTGTGCGGCGTAACGGCCTCGATGCGCAGAATCGTCGCGTCCGGCGCTTTCGCCTGCAATAGGCGCGTCAGGGTCTGATTCTGGCTCGCGTGGGCAAATGCAGCGTAAATCGTCATCTTGCGCGTGCTGCTGTACGGGTTCATACTGTCGAACGGGTCGTCCTTAACCGTCAGGTAATTCACGCCGGATGAGCCCCACGCGTTGCGGGCGGATTCGGTCTGCCCACCGTTGGACGCGGTGTAGTACGTCCCGGTCAGCTTGCCGTCGTTCATGGCGACGATGCCGCGCGTTGCGTCCACCGCCTCCGCCGCCCGGTCGCGCTCCGCCGGACTGCCGTTGTACACCTGGTCAGCGGTCGTGTCCACAACGTCGTAGACCTTCGATGCGTTCGCATTCATGGCGCGCAGGGTGTACGTCCGCGCCGCAACCGCCTGTGCTTTCAGGGCTTCCAGCGCCGATGATGACCCCATTTCATACGGCACGACGCCATAGAGGTACGATTCGATGTACACATTCGCCACGACATAGAGCCGATACGTCCCGCTTTCCAGCTTCGACACAAGGTGCAGGTCACCGGGGTAGACGTTTTGAGGTCTTCTTGCCTGTGCAATGCGGAATCCGCCGTCCGTCTGCCGCCGCCTGAGCGCCATCTCCCGCCCCATGCTGACCGTCTCGCTGCCCCGCGTCAGGCGGATTTCGCCCGTCGCGCTGCTGTGGCTGATGCTGACTTTCTCGCCATTCGCCAGCGCCATCGTCTGCCCGCCGCTGACCGCCATTGCGCCGACCGCCGTCACTGTGAGCGACGCGGGATTGCTGCCAATGGACAGCAGGCGCACACGCACCATGCCGTTGCGTGTGGCAGCGCTCCGCTCCAGCGGCGCGGACTGTACGGCAACATCCGCCGTGTCCTCGGCGAATGATGTGGGCATTGCGGAGAGTATCAGGAAAAGCATCAGAAGCAGGCACAGCGCCCGCTGGTATCGGAATTGCACGGGAAAATCCTCCTTGTGGTGGTACTTCTCCTCCATTGTAGCAGAAAGCGCCCGGCGTGTCATGCAGATTGTAACAAACCGCGCTGGAAATTTCCGTCACGCACAAAAAGGCAGGCGCTCCGACCTGTTGGGTTCAGGTCAGAACGCCTGTCGGATGATGCGGATTATTCCTGCGTTTCCGTTTTCTTCGCGCGCGGCTTGCGGGCGGGCTTTTCTGCCTTTGCCGCTTCCTTCGCCGCCTTGTCCGCCTCGATTTCCGCCTTCGTGCGGCGCTTGCGGGCGGGCTTCGCGGGGGCTTCCGCGGTCACTTCCGCCGCAGCGGCTTTTGCCGCCTTCTCCGCTTCAATCTCCGCCTTTGTGCGGCGCTTGCGGGCAGGCTTTGCAGGCGCTTCGGCGGCTTTCGCGGCTTCCTTGGCTGCCTTCTCCGCTTCCTTCGCCGCCTTGTCGGCCGCAATCTGCTCCTTCGTGCGGCGGACGCGCTTGGGCTTCACGGGTTCTTCCTTCTCATACGGATACGGAACGACCACTGGGTTCGCCTCCGCGTCGTCGTCAGAAGATGCCTTCTCCTGATTCGATGCGGAGTCATGGTCGAAACGCCCGCTCACCAAGCCTTCGTACAGTTCCATATATTTCTTGGAGGAGTTCGTCCAGCTGTAATCGCCAGTCATGCCGCGCTGCTGGAGCGTGTGCCACACATCCTTGTGGTTCTCGTAGTAGTCGATGGCACGGTTGATGACATTGAGCATGTCATTGGCGTTGTAGTTGAAGAACGTGAAACCATTGCCGTCGCCGGTGTACTCGTTGTAGGACAGCACCGTGTCGCGCAGACCGCCCGTCTCGCGGACAATCGGCACTGTGCCGTAGCGCAGGGCAATCAGCTGGCTCAAGCCGCACGGCTCGAACTGGCTGGGCATAAGGAACATGTCGCAGCCCGCGTAGATTTGATGCGCCAGCGCGTGGTCCATCGCAAACCGCGCCGCGACCTTGCCCTTGAACTCGCCCTCTGCCCACGAGAACAGATTGACATAGCGGCTCTCGCCCATGCCCAGCACAACCAGCTGCACGTTCTCGCTCATCAGGTCGCCGATGATGTAGTCCACGAGGTCAAGCCCCTTCTGGCTGCTCAGGCGGCCGACCATGCCGATAATCGGCACATTCGGGTCAACTGTCAAACCGAGCTTCTCCTGCAATTCCGCCTTGCACTTTGCCTTGCCGGACAGGTCATCCGCGGTATATTCCGCCGGAATGCGAGCGTCCGTCGCGGGATTGTAGTCCGCCATGTCGATGCCATTGAGCACGCCGAACACTTCGTGCTTGCGCGCGCGGAGCAGACCATCCAGCCGCTCGCCGTAGTACGCCGTCTGAATTTCCTCGGCATAAGACGGGCTAACGGTGGTGATGATGTCGGAATACACCAGCGCAGCCTTCATGAAGTTCGCGCAGCCGTAGCACTCCAGCTTGTCGTCCGTCCACAGGCTGTCGCCCAGACCCAGCACATCCTGCACTTCGCGGATGCCGAACACGCCCTGATACTGCAGGTTGTGGATGGTGAACATGGTCTTGATGTTCGCGAAGAACGGCAGGTGGGCATACTGAATTTTCAGCAGTGCGGGCACCATGCCGGACTGCCAGTCATGCGCATGAATCACGTCGGGCTGGAAGTCCAGCAGCGGCAGGGCGTTCAACGCCGCGCGGCAGAAGAAACCAAAGCGTTCGTACTCGTCGCCGCCCATGCCGTAGATATACGGACGGCCGAAATAGAACTTGTTGTCCACAAAGTAGAACTTCACGCCATCCTTTTCCAGCAGCTCAATGCCGCAATACTGACGGCGCCAGCCCAGCGCGACCTCAAAGTCGGTCACATGAGTCATCTGGTCAACATACTGCTTCGGCACCGCCGCATACAGGGGCAGCATCACGCGCACGTCGTGACCCTGCTTCGCCAGAACAGGCGCCAGCGCGCCGACAACGTCCGCCAGACCGCCAGTCTTGATAAACGGGACGCACTCGCTCGCCGTAAAGAGAATCTTCATCGTTTCTATCCTCCATCAGAAATATTTCCTGCCGGGGGCAAGGGAAAAACAATCAGGGAAATTCAGCGAATTAAGCTCAGATATGATTTTCAGATGAGAATGAGCCAAGATGCGAAGCGAATTTTTTCTTTCCTGCTAACGGGAGTGAAACGCAGCGTAGCAGCGCTACGCTAAGTGGAACGACCGGACGCAGGAAGGAAAAAGGCGCGAGCAGATGGCTCAGGCGAATCTGAAAAGCGTATCCAAAAAACCGCACCAACAGTATAGCACATATTGGCGCGGTTTGCAAATCCGAACCGCGTCAGTGATTCAGGCGATTCGTTTGTTAGATGACGACATTCTTCGCGATAACAATCGGGTACGCCGCCGGGCCGATGAGCCGCGCGCTGCGCTTGATGACCGTTTGCTTGTCCAGAATGCAGTTTTCGATGGAAGCGTCGTTGTGCACCTGACCATCCTGCATGATGATGCAGTTCTTCACATGCGCACCGGGGGCAATGCGCACGCCGCGCGCCAGCACAGAGTTCTCCACCGTGCCTTCGATAATGCAGCCATCCGCCACCAGCGAGTTGACGACGGTCACATTGTCGCCATATCGGGCGGGCATCTCGTCGCGAACCTTGGTGTACACAGGCAGCTCCGCCGTGAACAGGCGATGGCGAATCTGGGTATCCAGCATATCCATATTGAACTTGAAGTAGCTCTGCACGGAGTCCATGCGCCAGCACAGACCAGTGTACGCCCACGCATTCACGCGCGCCGTGCCTTCCGTCACCAGACGGAGCAGCACATCACGGTTGAAGTCATGATAGCCGTGCGCCACGCCCTTGTCCACCAGCGTGCGCAGCAGCTCACGCTTCATCACGACGACCTCCATGCTCGTCAGCGGCAGGTTCGGATGCGTCGGATCAACTTCCATGTCCGTCACCATGCCGCTTTCGTCCACCGCCAGATAGCAGCCCAGCTCATCGCGCTGCATGTTCGGATCAGCAGTGTACATGATGGTGATGTCCGCGCCGCTGTTCTGATGATACGCCACAAACTCCGCGATATTCGCGTTGTAGATGATGGTGGAGTTGCTCAGCACCAGATATTCCTGCTTGGAGCGGGAGAGATAGTTGGTGTTGGAGCGCAGCGCATCCAGCATACCAGAGTACACGCCAACATTCTCGCGCGTCAGGAACGGCGGCAGCACCTTGAGGCCGTCATTCTTCCCGTGCAAATCCCACTCCTTGCCGGAGCCGATGTGATCCATCAGGGAGTGATAATTCTTCTGCATGATGACGCCGACGTTCTTGATGCCGCCATTGACCATCGAGGACAGCAGGAAGTCAATGACGCGGTAGCGGCCGCCCACAGGCAGCGCTGCAATGGCACGGGTCAGGGTCAGCTCGCGCAGATTGGCGTCATTTTCGCCGGTGTAGATAACACCCATTACGTTTTTCATTGTCTTACATCCTTTCCGCTGCTGTGATTATCAGAATTTGGTGTTCTCGTCCACCTGCTGACCCGCGGTCACGCTGACACCGGCGGGAAGGGTGACGCCCTGACCGACGACGGCGATATTGCCCGTCTCTTCGCCGACCACGCAGCCCGCACCGATCACGGCGTTCTCCGCCACAATCGCCCGACGGACAACCGCGCCGCGCTTGATGACCGCGTAGGGCATGATGACCGAATCAATGACGCTTGCGCCCTCTTCAATGGTCACGCCTGCGAAAATCACGGAATGCTGCACAGAGCCGTAGACTTCCGAGCCTTCCGTAACCAGCGAATCGCTCACGACAGCGCCCTTGGCGATGTAGTGCGGCGCAAGGCCCGGATTCTTGGCATAGATGCGCCACTTCTTGTCATGCAGGTCAATCGGCATGGGCACGCTGAGCAAGTCCATGTTCGCTTCCCACAGGGACTCAATCGTGCCGACGTCCTTCCAGTAGCCCTCGAAGTTGTATGCCACCATAACCTGCTTGTCGTTCAGCATCGCGGGGATGATGTTCTTGCCGAAGTCGTTGGCGGATGTCTTGTCTGCCTCGTCCGCGGTCAGGTACGCGCGGAGCTTCGCCCACGAGAAGATGTAAATGCCCATGGACGCCTTGTTGGACTTGGGCTGCTTGGGCTTTTCTTCAAATTCAACAATGTTGTCGTCCGCATCCGTATTCATGATGCCGAAGCGGCTCGCTTCTTCCCACGGCACAGGGCGCACAGCAATCGTCGCATCCGCGCCTTTGCGGATATGGTACTGCAGCATGGCGTTGTAGTCCATCTTATAAATATGGTCGCCGGAGAGAATCAGGACGTAATCCGGGTCATACTGCTCGATAAACGCCATATTCTGATAGATGGCGTTTGCCGTGCCGCGATACCAGTCGCCCGTCTTGCCCGTCTGATAGGGCGGCAGAACGAACACGCCGCCGGTGGACAAGTCCAAATCCCACGGTGCGCCGGAGCCGATGTAGGAATTCAGTTCCAGCGGCATATACTGCGTCAGCACGCCCACGGTGTCAATGCCGCTGTTGGTGCAGTTGGACAGCGGGAAGTCAATGATGCGGTACTTGCCGCCGTAGGGAACAGCCGGCTTTGCCACCTTCTTAGTCAGGACACCCAGACGGCTGCCCTGTCCGCCTGCCAGCAGCATGGCAACACAGGTCTTCTTTTTCATGATGAGAACACGCTCCTTCATCCTTGTTTCTTGCGAAGCGCACCGACCGTGCAGGATTCGCGCCGCCCTCGGTGCATCAGGTGGCACGGTGATGTATGTGAAACAGCGCTTTCGCTCCTCCCCTGATTGCGGCGAGCGCCGATTCAGCCGATGGAAATGGAATTGGCTTTGCCGGCGGACTTTTCCGGCAGGGGCTGCGGTTTCTTTGCCGTTTTGGATGCTTTCTTTGGCGGCACATCCGCGATTTCCGGCACGACGCGCGCTTTCTTCGCCTTCTCCGGCAGCGGGTCGCGCTGGTAGGTGAAGTACACCGTCGAGAGCGGCGGCACGCAGATATCGCAGCTGTATTGGAAATCCTGCAGCTGCTCTTCTTCCGTGCGAATCGCCCAGTTGTTGTACTGATTCGAGCCGCCGTATTCCTTGCGGTCGGTGTTGAAGCACTCCGTCAGCGTACCCATCTGCGGCAGCCCGATGCGGTACTGCGGATGGAACACAGGCGTGAAGTTCGTCACGCACAGGAGCGAGTTGCCCCGCTTATCCGTGCGCAGGAACGCAACGATGGAGTTATCGCTGTCGTTCGCCTGAATCCACTGGAAGCCGTCCCAGCTGTCATCAATCTGGTAGAGTGCGGGCGTCGTGCGGTAGATTTCGTTCAGGCGCTTGCAGCACTGCTGCACCTGCGGATGATTCTCGTACAGCAGCAAGAACCAGTCCAGCTGGTCGTCGTACTTCCACTCGATGAAGTGCCCAAACTCGCCGCCCATGAACAGCAGCTTCTTGCCCGGATGCGCCATCGTGTAGCCGTACAGCGCGCGAAGTCCCGCGAACTTCTTCCACAAGTCGCCCGGTTGCTTGTCCAGCATAGAGTGCTTGCCGTGCACCACCTCGTCGTGGCTAAACGGCAGGATGTAGTTCTCCGAGAAGGCGTACATCAGCGAGAACGTCAGCTTATCATGGTGATACTTGCGGTAGACCGGGTCGAGCTTGATGTAGGAGAGCATATCATTCATCCAGCCCATGTTCCACTTGAACCCGAAGCCCAGCCCGCCCAGATAAATCGGGCGCGTTACCATCGGATAGGCGCTGGATTCCTCCGCCACCATCATCACACCGGGAAAATCACGGTAGACGGTTTCATTCATCCGGCGCAGGAAAGCAATGGCATCGAGATTCTCGTGTCCGCCGTACTTGTTGGGCAGCCATTGCCCCGGCTCACGGCAGAAGTCGTACATCAGCATGGACGTGACCGCATCCACGCGCAGCCCATCGGCGTGATACCATTCCAGCCAGAAGCAGGCGTTGGAGAGCATGAACGAGTTGACCTCGCCGCGCGCATAGTCGAACATGTGCGTCCCCCACTGCGGCATATCGCCGCGCCGGGGATCTGGATGCTCATAGCAGGGCGTACCGTCGAAGCGGCGCAGTCCCATTGCGTCACGCGGGAAATGCGCGGGAACCCAGTCCAGCAGCACGCCGATGCCCGCCTGATGCAGCGCGTCAATGAGCGCCATCAGCTCCTTCGGTTCGCCGAAGCGCGCCGTCGCCGCATAGTAGCCGGACACCTGATAGCCCCACGACATATCCAGCGGATGCTCCATCACCGGCATGAACTCCACATGCGTGTAGCCCATTTCTTTGAGGTACGGCACGAGCTGTTCGGCAATCTCCGTATACGTCAGGAACGTGCCATCCTTGTGCCGCCGCCACGAGCCAAGGTGCATCTCGTAGATGTTCACTGGACTGTGGTACGGGTCGTAGGACTTGCGTGCCTCCATCCAGTCCGCGTCGCCCCAGCGGTAGCCGCTCAGGTCGTAAATACGGCTGGCAGTGTCGGGGCGCATCTGCATGGCGAACCCATAGGGGTCAGCCTTGTCCTGCCACGTCCCGTCTTGCGCCTGAATGCAATATTTGTAGGTTGTCAGCTTCTTTGCAGCGTCGGGATAATCATAGCGTTTCGGGTCGCTCTTCACATCGAAGGTTTTCGCGGGCAGCCGCACTTCCCATGTACCGTCGTAGACCTTCTGCATGGGCGTTTTTCCCCTGTCCCACTGGTTGAATTCGCCAATGAGAGAAACCGCCCGCGCGTTCGGCGCCCAGACAGCGAAATGCCACATTTCCTGTCCGTCCTGCGTCACCGGGTGCGCACCGAGCATCTCATAGGCTCTGCGGTTCGTTCCCTGATGGAACTGGTCCCGCACCGCGGCGGTCGGGCCGTTGTAGCGCATAGTTACACCTGCCTTTGCTTGCTTTGCGTTCCTCCGCCTGCAATCACGGAGAGCCGCGTTTGCTTTCTTCACTCTTTTCACTTACTATTGAATCACTTTTATGCATTTTCGTCAAGTCATATTCAGCATTTTCTCCTGCATTTTTTGTGATTTTCGGAAAGTGCGTTCATTTTGACCGTAGACGATGCGGTAAGTATTTCGCCATTGCCGACATAAATTCCTGCTCATGCACGAAATTTTCCGTGCATAAACTGGTTTTGCGCCGTCGGAGCGAAAACTGTTTCCCGCGTGCGGCGATTTGTGCAATCCGAACATTTCCCGAAATTTCTGCGAAAAGGTTGTGTGCCCATGAAACAAAAACAGCTGTTGTCGTTTCTTGTGTGTATCCTGATGCTTTCTTCCTGTGCCGCGCCGACCGATTCCGCGCATGACAGCGGCTTAACGCTTCGGGTCTACTTCGCCGATGCGGAGGAAATCCGCCTGCTGCCGCTGGAAGACTACGTTTTCGGCGCATTGGCGGCGGAGATGCCCGCGAATTACGCGCCGGAAGCGCTCAAATGCCAAGCAGTAGCCGCCCGTACGCGTGCCGTCGCACAGAGCCGCGCGTTCGGCGGAAACGGGTGCGTCCGCCACCCGGACTGCGATATCTGCACGGACAGCGCGTGCTGTCAGGCATACCAGACGGATGCGCAGCTGCACGCCCGCTGGGGCAGCGAGTACGCCGTCCTCCGCGCGCGCATTGACCGCGCCGTCCGCGCAACAGACGGCTTGCTGCTCACCAGCGGCGGCTTGCCCATCGAGGTGCTGTACCACGCCTGTTCCGGCGGAAAGACTGAAGATGCCGCCGCCGTGTTCGCGTCCGCCAAGCCGTATCTGGTCAGCGTAGACAGTCCCGGCGAAGAGGGGTTCGCCGGATTCCGCGCCGACACGTCCTTCTCCTGCGAGGAGGCGACAGATTTGCTCCTGCGCGCCTTTCCCGGCTGCGGCGTAACGGCGGACACGCTTTCCAGCGCGATTCGTCTGCAATCCACGACTGCTTCCGGGCGTGTCGCGACGCTGCTGGTCGGCAGTCAGACCATCCGCGGCGCTGATTTCCGCAAAGCGCTCTCCTTGCGAAGCACCTACTTCACATGGGAGGCGGATGGCGACCGCATCGTTTTCCACACCGTCGGATACGGGCACGGCGTCGGCTTATCGCAGGCAGGCGCGCAGGCGATGGCGGCGAACGGCGCGGATTTCGCGGAGATTTTGGCGCACTACTACCCCGGCACGCAGCTGACGCGGATGGATAAAACAGGTTTTTCCGGCTCATAATAGGAGAAAACGCCCCATGCGGCATGGTTGAGGTGATTTTCTCATGGCTGACCGTCACTTTCGTTCTCTTTTCCGCGCGCTGCATCTGCGCCGGGAGCAGTGGACATTTCTGCTGATGGCGCTGCTGTGCGTCTCGGTGATTGTCGGCACGGCGCTGTGGACGCGGCAGGCGGAATTCGCACGCGTCACGCCGACCCCGCCCATCTCCGGCGACATATCCGCCGCGCAGCTGCTTCAGCAGTCGCTTGACAGTGCGCAGACCGCCACGCCCGCGCCGACGGTCTCCCCCACCGTCCGCAGCGTTACCATGCCGCTCGAAAGCATGACGCTCCTGCGCCCTTTCGACAACACGCGGATGCGGCAAAGCAGCGCCACGGGCTTGTGGGCGCTGCACGATGCGGCGGATTACGCCGGGGCGGAAGGCGCAAAAGTCAGCGCCATGGCGGACGGCACCATCATCAATTGCGCGGACAGCGGTGTTTTCGGCGCGTACGCGGAAATCGACCATGGCGGCGTCCTCGTGCGCTATGCGAACCTGTCGATGCTCTACGCGATTCGCGCGGGCGATCCGGTTCGCGCCGGGCAGACGATTGGCTTCATCGGGCGCACGATGCCGGAGGAATGCGACCTGCCTGCGCACCTGCACCTGCGGATCGTCGTCGGCGATACGGCGGTTGACCCCGAAAAAGTGCTGCAAAACGGCGTTTTTCCTGACCCGTAAAAAAAGACGCACATGGGGTGTTGCATTTTCATCGAAATCAGCGTATAATACAACAGGTTGAACTTGTATTATAACGTCTTATTTGACTTGGAAGGAGCGATTCCCTATGTGCGGCATCGTTGGCTATATTGGCGCGCAGCAGGCGCAGGATATTTTATTGGACGGCCTTTCCCGGCTGGAGTACCGCGGTTATGACAGCGCGGGCATTGCGGTTATGGACGGCGGCATCATCCGGCTGAGCAAGGCGAAGGGACGGCTGGCGAACCTTGCCGCGCGGGTGGCATCGAATCCCCTGCCCGGCACCATCGGCATCGGTCACACGCGCTGGGCAACCCACGGCGAACCAAACGACATCAACGCCCATCCGCATACGGACATGAAAGGGCATATCGCCGTCGTTCACAACGGCATCATCGAGAACTACGAGGAGCTGCGCGCTCAGCTGAAGGCGAAGGGCTGCGTGTTCGTATCCGAAACAGACACGGAGGTAATCGCCCATCTGCTGCATACGCTTTACGACGGCGACATGCTCTCGACCATTCTGCGCGCGCAGACGATGCTCGAAGGCAGCTACGCGCTGTGCGTTCTGAACGCCGAAGCGCCGGATACGCTCTACTGCACGCGCAAGGATTCCCCGCTTGTCGTCGGGCTGTCGGACGGCGCACAGTACGTCGGCAGCGACATTCCTGCGCTGATTCGCCACACGCGGACGGTGGAGCTGCTCGATGAACGTGAAGTCGCCGTGCTGACCCGGAGCGGCGTGCGCGTGTACGATCATTTCGGCAACGAACGCGCGCTCAAGCCCATTCACGTTGATTGGGACGTGGAAGCGGCGGAAAAAGGCGGCTATGCGCACTTCATGCTCAAGGAGATTCACGAAGAACCCGCCGCGCTGAAAAAGACGTTTTCCGCCCATGTGGACGCAGAAAAAATGGCAATTCGCCCCGGCGCGTTCCCGATTTCGGCGGAAGAAGCGAATTCCTTGCGCACGCTGACGATTGTCGCCTGCGGCACGGCATACCACGCGGGCGTCGTCGGCAAGTATGTAATCGAGAAGCTGGCGCGGCTGCCCGTGGTGGTGGATGTAGCATCCGAGTTCCGCTATCGCAACCCGATTCTGGGCGCGGGCGACTGCTTCCTTGCCATTTCGCAGAGCGGCGAAACGGCGGACACGCTGGCCGCCATGCGCGAGGCGGAGCGGCTGGGCGCGAAAGTGATGGCGCTGACGAACGTCGTCGGCTCATCGATTGCCCGCACCGCTGGGGATTGCGTCATGTACACCTACGCGGGGCCGGAAATCGCCGTCGCAAGCACGAAGGCGTACATCACGCAAGTGGAAATGATGGTGCTGCTGGCGATCGACCTCGGCGTGAAGCGCGGCCACTTGCCGGAGAGTGTAGCATCGGAGCTTCTGCGGCAGATGGCGGACATTCCTGCGCTGGCAGAACAGGTGATGGCGCTCGAACCCGCAGTGCAGCGCTTCTCCAGCCTGTACCACGACCGTCAGCATGTATTCTACATCGGGCGCGGGCTGGACAACGCGCTGGCAATGGAAGCGTCGCTGAAACTGAAGGAAGTCAGCTACATCATGTCCGAAGCGTATGCGGCGGGCGAACTGAAGCACGGCACAATTGCGCTGATTGAACAGGGCACGCTGGTCTGCGCGCTGCTGACGCAGGAACAGCTGGCAGATAAAACGCTCTCGAACGTGCGCGAAGTAAAGAGCCGCGGCGCGAAAGTCCTCATCGTCTGCCCGGAAGCCCTGCGCGACCGCGCCGCGAAGGATGCGGACGAACTCTGGGTCATCCCGGACGCTGCGTCGGACTTGCTGCCGCTGCTGGCGATTATTCCCGTGCAGCTGTTCGCCTACTACATGGCGGTCAGCCGCGGCTGCGACGTTGACAAGCCGCGCAATCTGGCAAAATCGGTGACGGTGGAGTGACGCAAGGGCGCTGCCCTTGACCCGCCAAAGG
>ERZ1027040.529-NODE-529-length-16920-cov-5.414883_pt1 | contig 16920 bp, 13 predicted proteins | sample MGYA00519437_ERZ1027040 | MGnify/ENA primary metagenome ERZ1027040 (study PRJEB26926, sample SAMN06164809) | human gut metagenome | biome: ENVO:00009003; feature: ENVO:2100002; material: ENVO:00002003 | host: Homo sapiens | place: USA | collected 2012 ... | reverse complement strand
TCTACACCCTAGAGTTCGTCGGCAGCGTCAGATGTGTATAAGAGACAGATATCCGGTCGCCTCTACCGTGCCGCCGGTGATGGTGATGTTTTTGCCGACGCCGCCGTTACCGCCGCCGATGCCGGCACCATCGGTGCCGGTAGCGTTCACCGTGCCGCCGGTGATGGCGATGTTTTCGCCGCTGCCAAGGAGACCGCCGCCGATGCCGGCACCATCGTTGCTGGTAGCGTTCACCGTGCCGCCGGTGATGGTGATGTTTTCGCCCTTGCCTTCTCTACCGCCGCCGATGCCGGCGGCAGAGAAGCCACCGGTAGCGGTCACTGTGCCGCCGGTGATGGTGATGTTTTCGCCGTTGCCCTGGAAACCGCCGCCGATGCCGGCAGCATTGTTGCCACCGGTGGCCGTCAGGCTGCCGGCTTCTTTACTATCGTCCTTCAGGGTCAGCGTGCCTGTGGAGGTTTTTTCAAGGCCCGCACTCTGAGTGCCGCTTTTCAGCTCGTTATCGCCGTCCAGCTCGATCTCCACATTGCCCTTTCCCTGAACGCTCAGGGCAGCCTTTCCTTTTTGATCCCAATCATATTGATCTCCGGTGTCACTCACATCGATCTTTACGTCTTTCAGGGTGAGGTTCAGCACCTTATCGGCAATGTTGTTGATCACCGTAATGGTGTTGCCCCAAAAGCCATCATCCTTTGGGTTCACCGGAGTAGTGTCTGCGGGGGCAGCAGCCGGGGCTGCCTGCTGGTCTGCACTCTCCTGCCGGTCTGCGCTTTTCGGTTCCTCAGCGCTCTCCGGCTGGTCTGCGCCTTCCGGCTTCTCAGCGTCCTCCGGCTGGGCCGGCTGGTAGTTGTCCTCTACCACAGGGCCAAAGTCGGAATCCTCTGCTGCGGGGCCTTCCAGGTCGCTCTCCAGCGTGGTGATGACCGTATTAGAGGTGGTGATGACGGTCTCCTCCCCGGCCTTGTCCGTCCATTCCTCTACGCCCTGTTCGATGGTCTGGCTGCCATCCTCATTTTTGGTGATGGTAATATCGCCGTAGTCGATGTAGTAGGTATCTGCAAAGGCCGGAGCCGCCAGAGATACCGTGATGCTCAACGCTGCCATCAGAGCTGCTGCCCGGCGGAATGTGTTGTTCTTCCTCATAGTACTCTCCTTTTTTACGTTTTTTTGTGGTTTTTACACTTTTTTAAAGTTTCTGTACGAAACTCCATCATTACATCTATATCGGTCTTATGGAAATATGCGATTTTCTTCTTCGTATCCACCTAAGCTCTCCACATACAACACTTCTCAGAACACGCAACCGTGTTTCCGCACTCTGAGAGGTGGGTGGAACTGCTTCCTCCGCATTCTGTTTCAGAATCTCATGCTGCATACACAGCAGACTACATCAAAGACGCAATTGTCTTACCGGAAAACGCTTCATCCATAAATGTCTGCATCTCCTTATAGAACTTTCTGACCGGGCATGTCTCCGTTGCATGCCGCGAGCAGTAGCAATCTTCTTCCAAGCAACGGTTGATCCTGGTAGTTCCTTCCACCGCATTGAATATATCAGCCAAACTGATGTCTTCCGGTTTTCGGTTTAAACTAAAGCCTCCGCCAACGCCGCGCTTTGTCGCAATGATCCCCGCATCGCGCAGAGGCTTTGCGATCTGAGCAATCATTTGTTTCGGGATTCCCATCTGCTTGCTGATATCCTCACTCCCCATAGGCGTTCCAAGGATTGCAAGAAATAGTGTCATCCTGATTGCATAGTCAGTTGTTACATTTAACTGCATAAAACCTTCCCGTCATAAATAGATTAGTTAATCGCTCATCTCATCAATTCCGTCAAAAAAATAGTCGCAGCGGGAACAACCGATAATTTCAAAAAGTCAACCTTGTGATCCCCTTTCTTTTTCTACCTTTTCTTGTGCTTTTTGCACTTCTTTGTTGAGGGTATTTCTCATTTTTTATTATACCCCCCCCCCTACCGTCTTGGCAATAGGGAAAAACAGCGGAATTTCGGGCTTAAAATCCTCTATTTTGCGGCAATGTGCAATAAAATACGGCAAACTTCCTCCCTGCCCCGGCGGGTGCTTCCCTCGGGCATAAATAAATATCCCCCGGCGGAGCCGGGGGATATTTATTTGCTTTTTGTGTATCTTTTTGCGCGCGCGTATGTTATAATAACATATTGTTCGAAAACAGATTCAACGTAAAAAAGGCAGAATATATCATATGAACACCAATGACATCTGGCTCATTGCCGGCCTCGGCAATCCGGAGCCGAAATACGACGGCACCCGTCACAACGCAGGCTTTGCCGCGCTGGACTATCTGGCCGGCAAGTGGGGCATCTCCGTCTCCAAGACCAAGTTTCAGGGCCTGTGGGGGCAGGGCGAGGTGGACGGCCACAAGGTCGTGCTCCTGAAGCCCCTGACTTATATGAACCTCTCGGGCGACTCCATCGGCCCGCTGGCGGGCTTCTTCAAGATCCCTGCCGACCACGTCATCGTCCTGTGCGACGACATCACCCAGAATCCCGGCAAGCTGCGCATCCGGCCCTCCGGCTCTGCGGGCGGCCACAACGGCCTCAAAAGCATCATCGCCCGCCTCGGCGGCGAGAACTTCCCCCGCATCCGCATCGGCGTGGGCGCAAAGCCCCGCCCGGACTACGATTTGGCCGACTGGGTACTGGGCAAGTTCCCGCCCGACGACGCCAAGGCCCTCGCCGACCGCTGCCCCGACATCGCAGCCGCCGCAAAGCTCATCATGGACGGCAAGCTGGGTCTGGCGCAGAGCAAGTATAACGGGTAAGGCTCCGCTTGACGCAACCTCTCAGTCTCGCTTTGCTCGACAGCTCCCCTACCGAGGGGAGCCTCTGGCGAAGAGGTAAAGTTTTCCGGTATGCCAAAGCCTCCCCTCGATAGGAGCAACAACGACGACCGCCGCCAGCGGCGGAAACAGGGAGTCGCTGTTGGGGCCGCGGCCAGCAGGATGCGAGGCCCGCACCAAGGGCCGAAGCAGATGCTGGGAGCCGCAACCCGGCCTTGGCGCGAAGCGCCTGAGAGGGCAAGGCCGCTGACAAAAAGCACAGACACAGCGATAACATCCCTCTGACAAAGAGTCTGCTTATCGCTGTATGGCAGCTCTTTCGCCCCGAGCTTGCCCTCTCCGTCACCTGCGGTGACACCTCTCCCAAAGGGAGAGGCTATTACGTCCATCTTCACTAGAAAGGAGGTCCACCATGTACGAAGCGCTCCTGAAAAACACCCCTGAATACCAGAAGACAGCGGCCAGCCTCGCCTCCCCCGGCCCGGCAGCGCTGTTCGGCCTGCCTCCGGCAGGCCGGGCATTGCTCTACGCCGCGCTCCAGAAGGACACGGGCCGCATCCTCTGCGTCGTCACCCCCGGCGAGGCCGAGGCCACCCATTTCGCCGACGACCTCAAGACGCTGGGGCTCTCGGCGGCGGTGTTCCCTCCCCGGGACTTCATGCTCCGCCCCGTCGAGGGCGCGGGCCGCGAGTACGAGTACCGGCGTCTGTCGGTGCTGGGCGCGCTGGCTGGCGGACGGCTGAACGCCGTCTGCGTCCCCGCCGAGGCCCTGCTCCAATACACTGTGCCGCAGGATGAGTTCCAGAAGAACACCCTCACCCTCAAGCCCGGCATGGTCTACAACCGCGAAGCGCTGGTGGAGCGGCTCTTTGCCGCCGGATACGTGCGGCGCAGTCAGGTGGACGGCCCGGGACAGTTCAGCGTCCGGGGCGACATCGTGGACATCTACGCCCCCGATATGCGCCAGCCCGCCCGTGTGGAGTACTGGGACGACGAGATAGACTCTCTCGCCTCCTTCGACCTGCTGACCCAGCGGCGGGACGGTGCGCTGGAAAAGATCTATCTTTCCCCCGCCCGTGAGGTGCTGTTCGGCAGCACCGCCGACACGGCGGAGGCCCTCCGTGCCGCCCAGAAGAAAGCCCGCGGCAAGCGCCGCACCGCCCTCGAAAAGGCCATGGAGTCCGACCTCGCCCAGCTGGACAGCGGCGTCATGCCCGAGGCTATGGACAAATACTACGGTCTGCGGTACGAAACGCCCGCCACATTGCTGGACCACCTGAGCAGCCCCATCTTCATCCTCGACGAGGTGGGCGGCATCCGGGACGCCCAGAAGGCCACCGAGTTCCGCCGCAGCGAAGAGCTGACCGGCCTGCTCGAGGAGGGCGTCATCTGCCCCGGCCTCGATGTGCTCTACCAGACGATGGACGACCTCGCCATTGCGGCGCAGGACCAGAGCACCCTGCTCTGCGAGAACTTCCTGCGGGGCATGAACGAGTTCAAGCTGAAAGACCTCATCAACGCTGAGGCGTTCGCGGCCCCCAACTGGGGCGGCGACCTCGCTTCCCTGCGGGAAGACCTCGACCCGCTGGTCCAGCAGGGGTACGCCGTGGCCCTTTTCGCCGGCACGCCCAAGGGTGCAGCGGCCCTTACCCGCGATTTGGCTGACAAGGGCTATGCCGTCAGCATGAGCCGGGACGTCCGGCCCGCGAAAGGTCTGGTTCAGGTACTGCCCGGCCACCTCACGGCGGGCTGCACCTTCCCGTTCGCCCGCGTGGCGGTCATCTCGTCCCGGCGTCACGGTCTGGACGACGAGGCCGCCGAAAACAAAAAGCGCAAGAAGAACAAAAACGCCCTGTCCAGCCTCTCGGACATCAAGCCCGGCGACTATGTGGTGCATCAGAGCCACGGCATCGGCATGTATGCGGGCATCCAGCGTCTCGAGGTGCAGGGCGCGATAAAAGATTACCTGAAGATCCAGTATTCCGGCTCCGACGTGCTGTATGTGCCGGTCACTCAGCTCGATCTGCTGAGCCGCTACACCGCCCCCGGCGACGAGGAAAAGGTGAAGCTTGCAAAGCTGGGCGGCACCGAGTGGCAGCGCACCCGCGCCAAGGTCAAAAAGGCCACCGAAGAGATGGCCCAGGAGCTCATCGAGCTCTACGCCCGCCGCCGTCAGGCCACAGGCTACGCCTTCCCCGCCGACGGTGATTGGCAGAGCGATTTCGAGTCCCGCTTCGAGTACGACGAGACGGACGACCAGCTCACCGCCACCGCCGAGATCAAGAAGGACATGGAAAAGGGCTGGCCTATGGACCGCCTGCTCTGCGGCGACGTGGGCGTCGGCAAAACGGAGGTCGCCTTCCGCGCGGCCTTCAAGTGCGTCATGGGCGGCAAGCAGTGCGCCATTCTGGCCCCCACCACCCTGCTGGCGTGGCAGCACTACAACAGCATCATCTCCCGCATGGAGGCGTTTCCGGTGAAAGTCGGGCTGCTCTCCCGCTTCCGCACCGCCAAACAGCAGAAAGAGACCCTGCGGGGCCTGCAGGCCGGCAGCGTGGACATCGTCATCGGCACCCACCGCCTCCTCTCCAAGGACGTCCGGTTCCACGACCTGGGCCTTGTCATCATCGACGAGGAGCAGCGTTTCGGCGTCAAGCACAAGGAGAAGCTGAAAGAGAACTTCATCGGCGTGGACATGCTGACCCTCTCGGCCACCCCCATCCCCCGCACCCTGAACATGGCCATGAGCGGCATCCGCGACCTCTCCACCATCGAGCAGCCGCCCATCGAGCGCCAGCCGGTGGAGACATTCGTGTTGGAATACAATGACGTCATCCTCGCCGAAGCCATGAAGAAGGAGCTGGCCCGGGGCGGTCAGGTCTACTACCTGCACAACCGGGTGGACAACATCGAGTCCTGCGCCGCCCATGTCAGCCAGATGGTGCCGGGAGCGCGGGTGGGCATCGCCCACGGCAAGATGACCGAGGAAGAGCTGAACCCCGTCTGGCAGCATCTGCTGAACGGCGAGATCGACATCCTCGTCTGCACCACCCTCATCGAGACGGGCATTGACGTGCGCAACTGCAACACCCTCATCATCGAGGACGCCGACCGGATGGGTCTGGCCCAGCTGTACCAGATCCGGGGCCGCGTGGGCCGCTCAGGCCGGAAAGCCTACGCCTACTTCACCTTCCGGCGGGACAAGACCCTCACCGACATCGCCCAGAAGCGGCTTTCCGCCATCCGGGAGTTCACAGCCTTCGGCTCCGGCTTCCGCATCGCCATGCGCGACTTACAAATTCGCGGCGCGGGCAGTCTGCTGGGCCACAGCCAGCACGGCCACATGGAGGCCGTGGGCTATGACCTCTATGTCAAGATGCTGGGTCAGGCCATCGCCCGGGCCAAGGGTGAGCCCATCCAGCGGGACAAGAGCGAATGCCTCGTGGACCTGCGGGTGGACGCCTTCATCCCGGAGAAGTATATCGCCGACGGCCCGGGCCGCATCGAGGCCTACAAGCGCATCGCCGCCATCCAGACCCCCGAGGACGCCGCCGACGTGCTGGACGAACTCATTGACCGCTACGGCGACCCGCCGCCCTCCGTCAGCGACCTCGTGAACGTCTCGCTGGTGCGGGTCCAGGCCGCCGCCGTGGGCGTCTACGAAGTCACCCAGAAGAAGGATACCCTGCTGTTACAGGTGGAGACGCTGGACCTGGCCATGATACGCGGCCTGCTCATCGCTTTCAATGGCCGGGTGACGGCAGGAGCCGGCACCAAGCCCTACCTCTCGGTGACTCTCCAACCCGACGAAAAGCCGCTGGAACTGCTGCAAAGCATCCTCAAGGCGATGGCCGATATCCTTGCTGCCCCGCCGGAAGAAAACACCGGCAAAAAATAAATTTCACTAGGAGTACACTTATGAAGAAGAAATTCATCGCGCTCGTCTGCGCCCTCGCTCTGGCCGTCGGCCTCGTGGGCTGCAGTCTCTCCACCCCGGATTCCGTAGGCACCATCGGTAACGTGGACATCTCTTCCGGCCTCTATCTGCTGGCCCAGTTCGATGCCTACCAGACCGCCGCCGACCTCGCTTCCGACGACCAGGACGCCACCAAGGTGTCCAGCTTCCTCAAGGCTACCATCACCGTCGATGACGCCACCGGCGAGACCGCCGTGGTCAGCGACTATGTGGCCCAGAAGACCCTCGAGAACCTCGAGTCCTACGCCGCCATCGAGACCCGTTTTGATGAGCTGGGCGGCGTGCTGACCCCCGACGAGGAGATGCAGGCCGACAGCTACGCCTCCCAGCTGATGGAGCAGAACGGCGACCTCTATAAGGCCAACGGCATCGGCCTCGACACCCTCAAGCGGTTTGAGCGCATCCTCATCAAGAGCAACGACCTGCTCGAGATGTGCTACGGCATCGACGGCGAGACCCCCGTCTCCGACGCAGAGCTGACCAGCCACCTCGAGGACGAGATGGTCTACATCCGCTATGTGGTCGTGCCGCTCTACAACACCAGCACCTTCGCTTTTGCTGATGACGCCCAGAGCGCCCAGATGCTCGAGCTGGCCCAGACCGCCGCCGAGAGCTGCAACGCTGCCATCCCCGATGGGGCCAGCGCCCAGATCTCCGCTTTCAGCGCCGCCGTTGCCGCTGCCCTGCCCGACATCTACGCGGTGCTGGATGGCGAGCCCTCTTCCGACGCATCTTCCCTCTCCACTGCCCTGCTGGGTTCTGACAACATCGATTCCACCTTCTCCGAGGAAGGTACCGCCGACGCCGTCCGCGCCCTCAAGCCCGGCGAGGCCGCCGCGGTGCAGTATTCCAGCTATGCGCTGATGATGCTCGTCCGTCTCGACCCGCTGGACGCTGACACGCTGGACAGCCTCCGCGCACAGGCCCTCTCCGACATGAAGAGCGGCGAGCTGCAGGACAGCCTTCAGTCCTATGGCGCCCAGCTGCCCCACGCTCTGGACTCCGCCGCCATGAAGAAGATGCCGGCTTCCAAAATCAAGAACGAGCAGTAATTTTCCTTAAAAATAATAGAAAAGCTCCGGGGATCTGTTGGTTCCCGGAGCTTTTCTGTACTCATACTGCTTTTCAGATCCCGCTTCCAGCGCCGCGCGGATATGCATCGTGCGGCGTTGCTTTTTGTCGGTTTTTATGGTATCCTCTTAGCAGAAAGGCGCTGTCCAACCAAACGCAGGCGGCTATTGCTCCTCACCGGTCTCGCTGTCTTGCTCTTCGGAGCAAAGCAAGCGCGGGAGGGCAACTTTTTGGAGTTCCGCTCCCGACGCTCAAGGTGAAGGGAGGGATGCCTTATGACTACATCGGAAATTCTATTGCTTTTCCAGACGATCATCGCACTGTTGGCACTTCTCGTAAGTGTTGTACATCTGATGGACGACCGGAAAAAGGATGATTCTTATGGCAGCAAAAGGAAAAAGCACAAAAAGAAATGACCGCCCAACGCTTCCAACCGGTGGCGGTCATTACTTTTGTAATGCTTGACTGGTGAGGCGCTAGCCGTTTGCACGGATAGCGCCTTTCCTTATTTTTATTATAGACAGCCGTGCGCGGATTGTCAAGCACAAGAATACAAAGGAAAAAGCACAAAAAAATGACCGCCCAACGCTTCCAACCGGTGGCGGTCATTACTTTTTGTAGCGACTTAAACTGGTGAGGAGCTAGCCGTTTGCACGGATAGCGCCTTTCCTTATCTTTATTATAGACAGTCGTATGTGGATTGTCAAGCACAGGAATACAAAAGATAAAAAACGGACCACCCGCTTCGGCCTTCTCAGGCTGTGGCGGGCGGCCCGACATTTTCTGACGCATTCTGATGCGATCCGACGTTTTTATTCGTTCTCTCGAAAACAATGCAGATACATCATTTTTCTTATATTTCGGCGTTATTTTCGCCTTTTAGAGCATCTCAGAATGGGCAGTTTTTGCGTTTTTGAGTTCCCATAATTTTCCAGCCCATACATCTTCGACTGGTCTGCACCCTGATTATAGATGAATTGCTCTCCAATGTCAATAGCCCAGCGCCTATAAAAAGCCCAAGGGCGAGGTCCCTTGCGGAACCTCGCCCTCAGACTATGTGAGATAAATCACTACATGCGCGAACATATAATGTTTATCATTACAGGCCGTGTGCCTGTAATACCTGTTTTATAGCAATTCAACTTTTTAATGCAACAGCAGCAGCGTTGAATTGCATATCGCAAATATGCTGTTACCTCGAACATTTTCATATACAAGGACTTCGTGGTCTGCCTCGATGGGTCCAGTATAGTGCATTTTTACAGAATTGTCAATATATGGTATTATTTTCGACATTTTAGCCAATCAGGAGCCGTGAAAAACAGCAAAATGCTCTGCCTGCACAGGGACAAATGGCCGTGAGCCCGTTTATGCTTTTACTGCCTTTTCAAACTCCGCTTCCAGCGCCTCGTTGACGGCGCGGACGGCGGCGGCATCGGGTTTGATGGCCGTACGGTCGTAGGTGAACAGGCCGTTCACCTCGTCCTCCACGTCGGTCAGCTGGGTGTACACCAGCGCCGACAGGCCCTTTTTCAGCTGCGGGAGAATCGTCTTGCGCTGCAGATCGCAGTAGCGCTCAGTCAGCTCTGCCCGGCTTCTGGCCGTGCCGTAGCCGTAGGTCTTCCGGGGCGGCTCATGGCCGGGCATGGGCCATGCAATGCCGCCGTACTCGCTGAGGGCCACAGTGCGCGCCTTCGGGCGGATGCGGAGCGGATAGAAGTAGTTGTGGATGGAATGCACATCTCCCCCGCCCCGGTCGAACCAGCCGCTGGCCTCGTCCACCGGACGGGACGGGTCGAGGGCGCGGAGGGTCTCGGTCGCTTTCCGTGCATCGAACTGCCCCCACCCCTCGTTGAACGGCACCCAGCACCCGATGCAGGGGTGCCGACCCAGCGCGGCTACCGTGTCGGCCAGCTCCCGGGCATACTCCTCCCGGCTGTGGGCGCTGCCCCGGCCCAGAAAGCCCCACAGCAGCTTCCCGTCCGGGGCATGGCGCATCAAGGGCTGTAAGGCGTTGGTCAGGTAGGTGACGTACCACATCGGGTAGGCCCCGCCGCCGTTGACCATATCCTGCCAGACGATGATGCCCAGCTTATCGCAGTGGTAGTACCAGCGCTCCGGCTCGATCTTGGCGTGCTTGCGCAGCAGGTTGAAGCCCAGCTCCCGCACGGTGTGCAGTTCGTGCTCCACGGCCGTGTCGGAGGGCGGGGTGTAGAGGCCGTCGGGCCAATAGCCCTGGTCCAGCAGGCCGTTGAGCAGGATGGGCCTGCCGTTCAGGAAAAACCGCCGGATGCCCTTTGCATCCTCTTTGCACTCCCACTTGCGGAGGGCGAAATAGCTGTGGACGGTGTCGAAGCCCTCTTCTTCGCCCTGGGTCGTGCCGACGGTCAAATCATAGAGGAAGGGGCTGTCGGGGCTCCACGGGAAGAAATGCTCTTCGGCGATGTTCAGGGTCACTTCGCCGTCCCGGTCGGCCTCGTCGCTGCCCCAGTCCTCGGCGATGGTCACGCCGCCGGCCCGCACCACGGCCCAGAGGTTCACCGCGCCGCCGGGCTTCGAGGTATGGACTTTCACCGTCACCATCCGGGCGTCGTAGTCCGGGGTGACGGTCAACGTATCAATGTAATTTTCCGGCACCCGTTCCAGCCAGACCGTCTGCCAGATGCCGCTCTGGGCCGGGTAGAACATCCCGCCGGGCCGGAGGGTCTGCTTGCCCCTCGCCTGCGTTCCGGTGCCGGTGGGGTCCTGCACGGCCACCCAGAGGGTGTTGCGGCCCTGCGGGCGGAGCAGGTCGGTGATGTCCAGCGTAAAGGGCCAGTAGCCGCCCCGGTGTCCCCCGGCCAGACGGCCATTGACCTCCACCGCGCAGGCGTAGTCCACAGCCCCGAAGTGGAGCAGGACGCGCCCGCCCTCACCCGCCGGGGGCGTGAAGGTGCGGTGGTAGTGGAGCCACTGGCCGGGCTGCAGCGTCCGGCCCACGCCGGAGGCTTTCGCCTCGGGCGAATAGGGTACGAGGATAGCGCCGTCCCACTTTGCCGGGAACTCCGAGCTCTGGGTGATGGCGTAGTCCCACGGGCCGTTCAGGTTGACGTAGCTGTCCCGGCGCATACTCGGGCGGGGATATTCGGGGAGCGGATGCATGGAACTACCTCACATTCACTTTTTATAGGCTGCGGCCAGCTTTTCCAGTGCGGGCAGGCTGCGCTTCACCTTCTCGGTGTCGATGCAGTAGGCAAAGCGGACATAGCCCTTGACGCCGAAGGTGTCGCTGGGGACCAGCAGCAGATCGAACTCCCGGGCCTTGAGGCAGAAGGCGTTGGCGTCCTCTTCCAGCGCCTTCGGGAAGATATAAAATGTGCCGCCGGGGCGCTCCACCTCAAAGCCCAGCTCGGTGAGCTTATCGTACAGCAGGTTCATGTTCGTCTCGTAGACGGACAGATCGCTGGTGACGTCGAGGCACTCGGCAGTGGCTTTCTGGATGATGCTGGGCGGGCAGTTGTGGCCGGTGAAGCGGGAGATCTGGGCCATCATATCCACCAGCACGTCTTCGCCCTCACAGCCGGGCCGGACGGCCACATAGCCCAGACGTTCGCCGGGCAGGCTCAGGCTCTTGGAAAAGGAGAAGCAGGTCAGGGTGTGGGGGTAGAACGCTGCCGGGTACGGCACCTTTTTGCCGTCGAAGGCGATGTCGCGGTAGGGCTCGTCGCTGACGAGGAAGATGTTGTGGCCGAAAGCCTTGCTCTTCTCGGTCAGGATGTCGGCCAGACGGCTCAGGGTCTCGGCGGAGTAGACGACGCCGGTGGGGTTGTTCGGGGTGTTGATGAGGACGCAGGTGACGTTCTCGGTCAGCATCTCTTCAAAGGCGTCGAGATTTGGCTGGAACGCCGGTGCCTGGGGCGGCACGACCTTGAGCACAGCGCCGGTCCCCTCCACATAGGGGCCGTACTCGGGGAAGTAGGGGGCGAAGGTCAGCACCTCGTCGCCGGGCTTTGTCACAGCGCGGACGGCGTGGGCGATTGCGCCCGCCGCACCGGTGGTGGGGAAAATATCCTTCTGCTCATAGGGCAGGCCGAAGGTCTCTGCCAGATGGGCCGCAACGGCGGTGCGGAAGCCCGGGTCGCCCTGACTGGGGCAGTAGCCGTGGAGGGCGACAGGCTCTTCCTTGGCCAGCAGGGTCTGCATGGCTTTGGTGAACTTGTCCGGGCAGGGGACGCTGGGGTTGCCCAGCGAGTAGTCGAACACGTTCTCATAGCCTATCTCGGCGGCGCGCTGTTTGCCGTACATGAAAGTCTCGCGGATGACGCTCTTGTGGCCCAGCATGGCGCGGTAAGTCTCGTTCAGCATAATACTTTCCCTCTTTTTCTTATTGATCCTCTTCCGGCAGAGCGGAGGCATAGCTCTGCTCCACCTTCACCATACAGCAGTATCTCGGGTCCTGCTCCTTGACGAAATTGCACATCTCGGCCAGCCGCGCGTCCTTGTCGCCGGTGTAGCCCGCCGGGAACACGAGGTCGAACAGCACGTTGGTGTGGCTGTCCCCCGGCACGATGCGCAGGTCATGGATGGACAGACGAGGGTCCATCTGGCGGGCTTTTTCCATCAAGCGGCTCCGCAGGATGCCTACGGCGGCGTCCGACGTCACGATGGGGTCGTAGTGGATGGTGACCTGTAAGTGGTCTTTTTTCAGGAAATCCCGCTCGATGTTGTCGATGATGTCGTGGGCTTCCAGCGGGTCGGCCTCGGCGGGGAACTCGATGTGGAGCGATGCGAACTGATGCCCCGGGCCGTAGTCGTGGACCATCAGATCATGGACGCCCAGCACCCCCGGGTAGCTCATGACGGTGTGTTCGATGTGCTCCACCAGCTCCGGCGAGGGGCTCTCGCCCAGCAGAGGGCTGAGGGTGTCCATCATAAGCCCCCAGCCCGACCAGAGGATGAACGCCGCCACGGCCACGCCCATGAGGCCGTCCAGCACGTCCCAGCCCGTCAGGTGGGAGAGGACGGTGGACAGGAGCACGGCGCTGGTGGTCAGCACATCGTTCCGGCTGTCGGCGGCGGTGGCCATCAGAGTCTCGGAGTTGATGCGCTGGCCGATGGTCTTGTTGAAGCGGCTCATCCAGAGCTTGACGCCGATGGACGCCGCCAGCACCCCCACACTGAGCCAGCTGAACACCACTGCCGTCGGGTGGAGCACTTTGAGCGCGGATTCTTTCAGCAGCGAAAGCCCGATGGCGAGGATGGTGACGCAGACCACGAGGCCCGCCAGATATTCGTACCGGGCGTGGCCGTAGGGATGCTTTTCGTCCGGGCCTTTGGCCGCCAGCCGGAAGCCCACAAGGCTCACCACGTTGGACGAGGCGTCCGAAAGGTTGTTCAGGGCGTCGGCCATGATGGCGATGGAGCCGAACAGCGTCCCCGCCGCCAGCTTGCCCAGACAGAGCAGGAGATTGCAGGCCATGCCCACGAGGCTGGCCAGATTGCCGTAGGCCGTGCGGACGGCGGCGTTCTTGGTATCGTCCGGGTGCCGGACGAACAGGCGGATGAGCAGTTGTGTCATAAAATTCCCTCTCAGCAGGTATTTCGATGCTACCAGTATAGCACTGCACTTTATGGTTTTGAAGTATTTCGGTAAAATTTTTCGGGTATGCAAAGCCCCCGGCGGGGAAGTTCCCTGCCGGGGGCGGAGTTTTTGGGGTCAAGCGCTCCTTACTTATCGGAAGGCTTGCTCAAGTCGATGCTGCGGATGATCTTGCGCACGGGCAGCACGCTTTTGGCGTTCATGGACAGCTCGTCCACGCCCATCCGCAGGAAGGTCTCGGTGAGGGCGGTGTCTGCGCCCAGCTCGCCGCAGATGCCCACCCAGATGCCGTGGCGGTGGCCCGCGTCGATGGTCATCTTGATGGCCCGGAGCACAGCGGGGTGGTGCGGGTTGAAGAAGGGCTCCAGCTTTGCGTTCTGGCGGTCCAGAGCGCAGGTGTACTGGGTCAGATCGTTGGTACCGATGGAGAAGAAGTCGCACTCCTCGGCCAGCTCGTCGGCGATGAGGACAGCGGCGGGCGTCTCGATCATGGTGCCGACCTCCAGCTTCTCGTCGAACTTCTTGCCCTCAGCCCGCAGTTCCGTGCGGCACTCGTCCAGCACGGCCTTGGCATCCTGCAGCTCCCGCAGGCTGGTGATCATGGGGAACATGATGCTCATGTTGCCGTAAGCGGAAGCGCGGAGCAGAGCGCGCAGCTGGGTCTTGAAGAAGTCCTTCCGGGTCAGGCAGATGCGGATGGCGCGGTAGCCCAGCGCGGGGTTTTCCTCGTGGTCCAGCTTCATGTAGTCCACGGTCTTGTCTGCGCCGATGTCGCAGGTGCGGACGACCACCTTGCGGGGTGCAAGGCTCTCGAGCACCTGCTTGTATGCCTCGAACTGGTAGTCCTCCGTCGGGAAATCCTTGCAGTTGAGGTAGACGAATTCGGTGCGGAAGAGGCCGACGCCGCCGGCGTCATTCTGCTGCACAGCGCCCACGTCGCCCATGCCGCCGATGTTGGCAAAGACGTTGATGGTCTTGCCGTCGAGGGTGGTGTTGGGCTTGCCCTTCAGCTCCTGCAGCAGTGCCTGCTTTTTCTGGTCTTCCTGCTGGCGCTTTTTCAGGCTCTTGAGCAGGTCGGGGGTGGGGTCAACGTAGACACAGGCGTTGTAGCCGTCCACGACCGCCATCTTGCCGTCCCAGTCCTCCTGGATGTCCTTGCACTGGATGAGGGCGGGGATGTTCATGCTGCGGGCGAGGATGGCGGTGTGGCTGTTGGAGCTGCCCTCCCGGGTGATGAAGCCCAGCAGCAGGCTCTTGTCCATGCGGACCGTCTCGGACGGGGCCAGGTCCTCAGCCACGAGGATGCTGGGCTCAGTCCCCTGCAAAGTAGCATTGTCCACGCCCTGCAGGATGTCGAGGATGGCCTGTGCAATGTCGATGACGTCGGCGCTGCGGGCCTGCAAATAGGGGTCATCCATGGCGGCAAAAACGGCGGCCTGATTGTCGCCGGCGGTCTTGACGGCGTACTCAGCGCACTTGCGCTGGCCGTTGATGATCTCCTTGATGGCGTCCACGAAGTCGTCGTCATCCAGCATCATGGCGTGGATGTTGAACACCTCGGCGATGTCTTCGCCGGCCTCGGCCAGGGCCTTCTCGTACAGAGCGGTCTGCTGGTCGATGGCCTTGGCGCGGGCGTCCTCAAAACGGGCCTCTTCAGCGGCGGTGTCGGCCACTTCGGCGGCAGAGATGACGGTATCTTTTTTCTTATAGATCTTCAGCTTTCCGATGGCAATGCCATTCAGGATGCTTTTACCGGTACCTACCTGCATTGCAATTTCTCCTTATTCTTGCTGTTTTGTGTTCTGCAACAAAAAGCCCCCGCAGGACATTCCCCGCAAGGGCTTCTCATCACGCTGGGCGATCAGACGTTCTCGCTCAGGAATTTCTGGATAGCTTCGGCGCAGGCGGCTTCGTCATCGCCCTCCACCTTGATGGTAACGGTGTCGCCCTGCTTGACGCCCATGCCCATCAGGGCCATCAGCTTGCGCAGGTCGCAGGTCTTGCCGCCCTTCTCGAGGGTGGCGGTGCTGGCAAAGCCCTTGGCCACCTTGACGAGCAGACCGGCGGGACGGGCGTGGATGCCGCAGGCATCCTTAACGGTGTACTGGAATTCCTTCATGATCATTTTCTCCTTACTTCATCCGGTCCTCCTGGGCAGCTCACCCTGCCCCTCGGGACGCAGCACTCGAACTTTCTGGCTGCTGGATGTCTGCTTTTATTATAAACCTTAGTCGTTCTTTTTTCACCCTTTCATATTGCCGATTTTTTATCAAAAATTTTAGTAACATTTAACAGAATCTTTCTGCAAAAATACCACTACTGCACAATTATTCTGTTTCACCGCACTTTTTCGTGCAGAATGACGGTTATTCGACGGGGTAGCCCTCGGCGTCCAGCGGCAGGTCGGTATACAGCACGGGCTGCTCCTGTGCAGCGTCCGGCTCGCCGGAAGTCTGCTGGGCCTGACCCTCTGCGCCCAGCTCGCCGTCGTGGCGCTCTCCCCAGTCGCCGCTGAAATCTTCGCCCGAGGTCTGCTGGGCCTGCCCGTCGGTCAGTTCATCCTCGTGCCGTTCGCCCCAGTCCCCGCTGAAGTCCTCGCCGGACACCTGTTCGGCCTCCTGCAGGGCCATCGCGGTCTGGGCGTCTTTCAGCCCGGTGACGGTGCCGGAGGGCTTTTCCAACAGGTACGCACCCACGGCCTTTTTCTTGTAGACCAGCAGCACACCGTAGCTGCTCACATCGCCCCGGCTGGCCGCCGGGATGAGCGCTGTCCACTTCTCCACGGTCTTGCCCTTGTAGCGGGTCAGGTCCATGCCGCTCTGCTGCACCACCCCGTTAAAGGCCGAAAAGCTGTCGTCCCACTTGCGGGGGATCTTCACCTTATCGGCGGTGATGGACGCGCCGTCCACGTCCAGCCCGTAGCCCGTGAACCAGGTCTGGATGTCCTGCGCACTCTCGATTTTATTGCTTGCCGCCGCGACAGCCACCGAGCGGGTGCTGATGTACCGCCCCAGCATGGCGCTGAACACCACCAGCGCACAGCACATCGCCCCCACGCCCAGCTTCTTGACGCTTGCCTTACTCAGTGTGACCACAAACATACCCTTGCCTCCCACCCATTCAGATTTGTCCGTACAGCATATGCGGGAGGCGGCGGTATCATGCAAAAACGGGACCGCTTTCCAGCAGTCCCGTTTCGTTTTTCTGATTCACGTTCCAGTGGCAGGCGTCTGGCGATAGATGCCCAGACTGTTGTCCGGCATTGGCATCTCCACCCGGGAGGCGCGGTCGTTCACGGCCACCATCATCGCGGCCATTGCGGCCAGCACCACGGCAATGATGAGCCACTTTACAAAATTCGGCAGTTTTTTCATTTGTTACATCCTCAGTTGGTTTTCGGTCGGCAGAGGGTGCGGGCGTGGGCCAGCAGTTCCGCCGCCTCCGGCCCGGAAAGCTGTTTCACCCACGCCGGGCG
>ERZ1027040.505-NODE-505-length-17662-cov-4.473334_pt1 | contig 17662 bp, 9 predicted proteins | sample MGYA00519437_ERZ1027040 | MGnify/ENA primary metagenome ERZ1027040 (study PRJEB26926, sample SAMN06164809) | human gut metagenome | biome: ENVO:00009003; feature: ENVO:2100002; material: ENVO:00002003 | host: Homo sapiens | place: USA | collected 2012 ... | reverse complement strand
GAGTTCGTCGGCAGCGTCAGATGTGTATAAGAGACAGATTGAAATATAGCTGTTTATTGAGAAACTCGTTTCAGCCTTTAGGTTGGTACCTATTACACTTCTCAGAATGTCTGAAAAGAATTTCAACTTACTAATTTTGTTGTCGTTGAAATCAATTTGTTCATTTAAAAAGTGCTATATCATGAAACACAAAACCATTCTTTTGCTTGCTTCTTTATTTGTAGTGGGAATTGCTTGTAAGCAATTCGACCGGGAATTTTCAGTAAATACCAATATTGATTATTGTGAGGCCCAGGCTTTACGTACATTGGCCATTGTTCCTTCTGGCTCAGAAGGAGGTATTCCTAACTCGATCGATGGAGATGATGTTAATTGGCATTTCACCAGTCCCGGTTCATGGACTTCAGGTTTCTGGCCTGGTATTCTTTGGTATTTATATGAGAATACAAAGGATAATATGTGGAAAGTTGCAGCTGAAAACTATACTCAAAAGATTCTTCCTGTAACTCACAGAAAAGCAAGGAGCCATGATATGGGATTCATTACGATGTGTAGTTTGGGCAATGGATATCGTTTGACGGGTAATACGGAATATAAAGAAGGATTATTACGTGCAGCTGATTCTCTTTCAATTCTGTTTAATCCTGAAGTTGGTACTTTTCTTTCATGGCCGGGTATGGTAAAAAAGGAAAATTGGCCTCATAATACTATTATTGATAATATGATGAATCTTGAACTGCTATTTTGGGCTGCCCGAAACGGGGGAGAACGCCGTCTATATGATATGGCGTGTGAGCATGCCGATACCACAATGAAATATCAGTTTCGCAAAGATTATTCATGCTATCATGTTGCCGTATATGACACGATTACCGGACATTTTATAAAAGGTGTGACTCATCAAGGGCTGAGCGATAACTCCATGTGGGCACGTGGGCAAGCATGGGCTATTTATGGTTATACTATGGTATATCGTGAAACGGGAGAAGTGCGTTTTCTGAACTTTGCCCGAAAAGTAGCAGATGCTTATTTATCCCGTTTACCGGAGGATTTAATTCCTTATTGGGATTTTGATGCTCCCGACTTGTCTTCTGGAGAACCTAAAGATGCTTCCGCAGCGGCTATTACAGCTTCTGCTTTACTGGAACTTTCTACTTATGTAACCGAGCGTGACTCTTCACATTATTATTATGACCAGGCAGAAAAGATGCTTGAAATGTTATCATCTTCTGCTTATAAGGCAGGAGATACAAAATATGCTTTTTTGTTACATTCGGTAGGTCATATGCCTCGTGGTGGAGAAGTTGATGCATCCATTATTTATGCGGACTATTATTATCTTGAAGCATTAATTCGTTTTAAGAGATTACAAGAGAAATGTTCTATACTGGCTAATTTATAAATACTTCCTTAATCTTATCTATTATGAATACACAATTGATGATTGCCGGATATTGTCCGGTTGGAAATTACTCTTTCGAGATAATTTATAAAAAGTATCACACTTTTTTCGTGCACTATGCTGAAAAAACGATGGGAGAGGAATTGTATGCTGAAGATGTTGTACAAGATGTATTTATCAATTTGCTACAGCAGACTAATTATTTTGTATCGGAAGGTGCAGTATTGAAATACATCTACAAAGCGCTTTATAACCGCTGTATTGATTTGATACGTCATAAGCAAATAGAACAGCATTATGAAGAAGTCTCTGGAAATGACTTTATATCTGCATTGAATAGAGATGGGCACAATACTCTTTTGACAAAAGAATTTTTTGTAATAGTAGAAAATCGTATAAAAGGTTTACCTCCTAAATGCAAACAGATATTTGTAATGAAGTATAAGAATGAGTACTCTAATCCGGAAATCAGCGAAAAGTTAGGATTATCGATACGAACAGTAGAGAATCAAATATATATCGCCCGCAACGTGTTACGAGAATATGTGGATTCTTATCTATGTTCCTAAAAAAAATAGCGAAAATTATCTTTTGTTTGAGTGAATGAAAGTTTATTCCCGTTTAATCTATGTTCATTGAAGATATATTGACTAAATAATTAAATGTGATTTTTATGTTAAACTTAAAATGCATGCTATGAATAAGAAAGACAAATTCTTTATGCTTTTAGCATTGTCCTGTTTACCATTAAGTGAAATGGCTGCAGAACAAGTGGATGGTATGGCTGTATCTCCTATAACTCAGGAGGTATTGCAGAATTCGGTTAAAATTACCGGAAAGGTAGTGGATGTTCAAGGAGAACCGGTTATTGGTGCTACAGTAATGGAAAAAGGTACCACCAATGGCATCATTACAGATGTTGACGGTAACTTTACATTAAATGTTTCTCCCAACCGGAAGTTGCAGGTTTCGTATGTCGGTTATCAGACTCAGGAAATTACAATTGGCTCCAATCGTACGTTGAGAATAACCTTGAAAGAGGACTCTGAATTGCTGGATGAAGTTGTGGTAGTAGGGTATGGTACGATGAAAAAATCAGATTTGACAGGTGCCATTTCTTCTGTGAGTACTGAGACATTGGTTCGTGGAGGTAATGCGAATGCTATAGGAGCTTTACAAGGATCTGTTGCAGGGGTCAGTATTTTGAAGAGCAACAATAAGCCTGGTGGTGGCTATGACATTAAGATCAGAGGAGTAAGTTCCATTTCTGGTTCAAGTGCTCCGTTAGTGGTTATTGATGGTATTCCCGGAGCAAGCTTGGATAACATAAATCCGGATGACATCGAGAAGATTGACATTCTGAAGGATGCTTCATCTACAGCAATCTATGGTTCGCGTGCTACGAATGGTGTCGTGATGGTTACTACAAAGAAAGGCTCTCTTGGTGACCCTAAAATCAGCTATAGTGGCTATGCAGGTTTTAGGAATTATACTCATGTTCCCGAAATGATGTCGGGGGATGAATATGTTCAATTGGCTATGGAAAATGCCAGAGCACTTAATAATAATAACTATAAAACCCTTGAGGAAATTTTCACAGATCCGTCTGAATTGAAAGCCGCTAAGGATAGAAATTATTATGATTGGGTAGATGCTATTACATCACCGGCATTTATGACGAGCCATACTATTTCTGCTACAGGTGGAACTGAAAAGGCTAAGTATACATTGGGTGGTGGCTATTACTTTGAAGATGGTATGCAATTTCCCCAGGAATTTTCAAGATATAATATGCGTGCTGCTGTTGATTTAAAGGCTAATGATTATTTATCATTTGGAGGAAGTCTATATATGACCCATTCTGTTAGGGATACTGGTAATTCTTCATTGATGGTCGATGCTTTACGTATGCGTCCTACTCAACATCCTTATAGCCTTGTAACGGGTGAAGAAATCTGGAAATATACAAGTAACGGTATGTTCAATCCATTAATAACTAATCAGAATGAATTTAATAAAACAAAGAAGCTGAATATTCTTTCAAATGTATATGTGAAGTTGACTCCTGTTAAAGGATTGGAACTGACATCTTCCTTTGCCTCTAATATGACGAATGACCAAATAGGCCAATATCGTGGTGTCTGGACTAAAGCATTGCAAGGGACTGCCAAAGGTGCTACTAATTTGTTAGATAAGAATAACTATACAAATTGGGTATGGGATAATATTGTTCGTTACAGTTGGGAACATAAAATACATAAGATAGATTTTACCGGTGTATACTCTTTACAACAAAATCAGGATGAGAAGATGCGAGGAGCATCCAAAGATCTCCCTTTCAACTCTTTGTGGTATAACTTGCAAGGAGGTGAGATGACTTCCATGACTTCCAGTTATGTACAATCCAATCTTATGTCATTCCTGGGGCGTATTAATTATACTTTGGCAGACAAGTACATGTTGACGGCAAGTTTACGTTACGATGGTTCTTCAAAGTTGGCTGATGGCAATAAATGGTCATTATTCCCGTCGGTGGCAGTAGCATGGCGCCTGAAAGAAGAAGCGTTCATGCAAAGTGTTGATTGGCTTTCTAATCTGAAACTGCGTTTGAGTTATGGTCAGACCGGTAATGATACGGTAAGCCCTTATTCCACGAATGGAACCATTGCAGGTTCACAGTATTATTCATTCGGAACCAATACGGTTATTGGTACTTATCCTAATAATATTCGTAATGATAAGTTGGGTTGGGAGCGAACCTCTGAATACAATGTCGGAGTAGATTTCGGCTTCTTTGATAATCGTATATCAGGATCTGTGGAATATTATAATCGTTTGACGAAAGATTTGATTATGAACAAGAGTATACCAACTCATTTGGGATATTCCAGTGTACGCGATAATGTAGGCTCAGTCAGAAATCAAGGTTTCGAAATAATGTTGAATACTGAGAATATCCGCTTGAAAGATTTCTCCTGGCAAACAACTTTTACTTTATCTTATAATAAGAATGAAATCGTAGACTTGGCTTTCAAAGAAGATTTGGGTGTTTATTCCGATCGTTTGAAAGGGATGCAGGGAGATTATAATAACCGTTGGTTTATTGGACAACCAGTGCAATTAAACTGGGATCTTGAAACTATTGGTGTATGGCAGTTGGGTGAAGAAGAGGCGGCTAAGAAGTATGGTCAGAAGCCCGGACAATTTAAGGTCAGTGATTATAATAATGATGGAGTAATTAATGATAAAGACCGTTTTATCAATGGTTCTCGTATTCCTAACTGGACAGGAGGTATGACCAATACATTCCGCTACCAGGAGTTTGATTTGTCTTTCCATATGCATTTCCAGACTGGAGCAAGACTGAGAAATCAATTCTACGTATCTTATGCATTGGAAAATAATAATGCTAATCTGGGTAATATGAAAAAAGATTATTGGACCCCAGAGAATCCTACCAATTCATGCGCACAGCCGTCGAATATGGGACCTTACAGAGATCAGAATACAACAGGCAAAAGTGTATCACACATTGTTCAGAAAACCGATTTCTTGAAGGTATCCTATATTACTTTAGGATATACGTTTAAGAAAAATCTCTTGAATCGTATAAAAATGAGTAATCTGAGGCTTTACGCTACAGTGCAGAATCCGTTTACCTTTACAGGTTTCTCCGGGTTTGATCCGGAACAACCCAGCGAGCAAGTATCTAATTCAGATATGATAACTTGTAATGTATTATTCGGATTAAATGTTTCATTCTAAAAAATAAAGTACTATGAAAGTAAAAAGATATCTAATAAAAGGGTTATTGACCCTGACATTCATAAGCGGGTTTGTATCCTGTTCTGGTTTTCTTGATGAAACGAATTATTCCAGCCAGTCTGCTGATGAGTATTTTCAGACAAAAACAGGTTATGAGGGGTTAATTAATGGGTGTTATTCCCGGTTAAGGACGATCTACAACTCTAAAGAATACATATCTCTCGGATGTCTTGGTACAGATATATGTACACAGAATAATACGATAGGGTTGTCTAATTTAAATCAATACCCGGTTAACTATGATGCTAACGAAGGTAGTGTTTATACAATGTGGAATAATCTGTATGCGGCGCTGAAAGATGCGAATGCGGCAATCGATCGTTCTGATAAAGTAATTCTGTTGAGTGATGATCCCGATGGCCTGGCAGATGATGTGCTGGAACAACGAGTAGCTGAGGCTAAAGCGCTACGTGCACTCTTCTTGTTTGAGATTGTGCGTAATTGGGGACAGGCGCCTCTGATGATTCATGAACCATTAGCTCCGGTCAAGACAGCTGAGCTTTCCGATGGTGCGCAGTTTTATACGCAAATCTTGAGTGATTTGGAAGATGCAATACGTATATTGCCTGCCCGACAGACTGGTAGTGATTATGGACGTATGTCTGCTTCTGCTGCCAAGCATTTGCGTGCGTTAGTATATTTGACCAGAGGTTATGAGAGTTATGCAGACTCCCGGGATTTTGAAAATGCATATAAGGATGCGGTAGATGTGATTAATAATTCCGGTCATAAGCTATTGGAAGATTTTCAAATGGTACATTGCCAATCCAATGAAACTAATGATGAAATCATATTTAGTGTGGGATTTTCTACAGGTGCCAACCATAATGTGAATAACTGGCCTAAATGGTTCTTGTTCCCTTATAGAGAAGGATGGGCAGGACTTTCAAAAGATTCTTATTATAGTAATGACGATGCTGCTGCCATTCCTACTAAGTTTGCCTATATGATGTATGATTGGTTCAAGGATCGAAGGGCTTCTGTAACGTTTATGAGTCCGCTGAATGGTGATCCGAAAACCTCTACTGATGGCAGAGATACAGGTAAGAACTGGTTTCAGTGTACAGGTGCCATTGAAGGAGTGTTTGAGAAAGGAGATACCGTCATCTATTTCCCTGTACCTACGGATAGTAAATTTAAACATTGGTCTCAGGCAGATAAAGATGCTGTGAAATATAAGGTTTATAATTTTCCAACGGGAGATCCTGCTGATATGTCTTCTGACGATTATTTCAAGTTAGGTTATCAGTCTACAAATTCCAATACCCGTGCTTTTTTGCCAGTTTGGAAATTTAAAGATGCTAATACTGTGTACAATGAAAATGGCAATGCTTCCGGAACCCGTGACATCTATATGTTCCGCCTTGCCGAGACCTGCTTGATAGCTGCGGAGGCGGCTGTTAAAAATAATGATAATATTAATGCTTTGTACTATATAAATAAGGTTAGAGAAAGGGCTGCGAAGAATGCTTTGGAAACAGGATTATCCTTATATACAGGTACTGTAACTTTAGATGATGTCTTGGATGAGCGTGCAATGGAGCTTTTTGCGGAAGTACCTCGTTGGAATGATCTTCAACGAACCCGTAAGCTGGCGGAAAGAGTTTTGAAATATAATTGGGATACCAGGAATATAGCCGGCGGTATACCTACTCAATTAACTGAAGAGAGTTTTTTAAGTAAGTATATTCGTCGTCCGATACCTTTAACTTGGCTGAATTCTTTGTCTAATGGTCAGGAGCTGGGAAATAATCCAGGATGGCAATAGGTATAACAGATAACTGATACTTAGAGGACTATCTTCACGAACGAAGATAGTCCTTTTTATTATGATTTACTTGGGTATATGAGGTTTACATGATAAGGATATTCAGCAAAGAAATCTATAGCTTTTGAGGAGAACAAAGCATCGTCATTTAATAATATGTCTATTACTCTTTTATAATATGATTATTGCCCCATTACATATTGGTCATTTCTAGTTTTAGTCTTGAGACACCAAAAATAGTGATGAAAATAAGAAACTCAGAGAAATCGACCAGATATTGGGTTTCGTTTTTTCAAAATTGATTCTTTTTATCGTTTTTTTTCTTTTACTTTGTTTCGTTTTTAATCTTATACTATATGCAAGACATTAGATGGATCATTATTATACTATTGAATCTTTTATACTGTTCTTCGGCTTTGGCAAACACATATGCTTTTCGTAGTTTATCAAGGGCTGATGGGCTATCCGATTTAAAGGTTAGTTCACTTTATAAAGACTCCAATGGTTTCCTATGGGTAGGTACAGCTACTTCTGTAGAACGTTTCGATGGTGTTCGTTTCAAACATTATCCGATTCATGGAAATAGTGAAAAAAAGAAATGGGTAAATGTTATTGCTGAAATAGAAGGGCATCGAATATTAGTAGGAAATGATATGGGGTTATGGGAAGTTAAGTCAGAGAGGTTGAACCCTATAGGTCAGGATACAATAAAAGGTGGAGTACGTGAAATTATTTCAGACTATCAAGGTAATTTATATCTGGGAAGTGAAACAGGATTATGGATTCGAAAATATTCCGGAGAATGGGAACGGATAATTTTGGATAATAATCCGTTGACAGCAGATAACTCTATTTCTGCCATGTGTTTAGATGAAAAAAATAATCTCTGGATATTAACCAGAAAAGATTTATATCTGGTGGAACTGGATAATGAAAGAAAGACGACTCTATTTATTAATCCACTTTTTGGTAAACATTTATCTTGTTCTTATCGTACAGTTAAACGTATAGGAGAACTTCTTTATATAGGTACCATGGAACAAGGTATCATCTGTTTCAATACGGTTACAAAGCAATTCAGCCGTTTTATGGATATTGGTTGTAATGTGATAAATCAGATGACCACAGACGGGAAAGATTTATTATATGTAGGAACTGATGGTGGAGGAGTCTTTTTCGTTTCTACCCGGCAACAGAAGATTATTCAGAATTTTAGTAATAATCCTAATGAAGTGGAAAGCTTACGTTCGAATTCTGTTTATTCTCTGTTGCTCGATCGTGACGGAATACTGTGGGTAGGATTATATCAGTTTGGGCTTAATTTCACTTATTATAAGAACAGTGCTTTTTCGGTATATAGTTTTCCTCCGTATTTCGATTCGAAAAATATAGCTGTGCGTACTTTGAATATTGGTGAACATGAAAAAATGATAGGCTCGCGCAATGGTTTATTCTATATAAATGAAAAGAATGGAAATGTTAAGACATTGAAGACTCCTCTGTTGCGTAGTAATATTATATTGTGTTGCGCTACATTTATGGAAAAATATTATATAGGTACGTATGGAGGTGGGCTGTATATATTCAATCCTTCGGATATGAGTGTGCAGGATTTTCGTCCACAGGAGAAGACACCCTTTTTGAACGGGCATATCTTTTGTGTCAAAGCAGATGTTGACAATAAGTTGTGGATTGGTACCTCTTCAGGAGTATATTGTTATCAGGATGATAAGGTTATATATCATTATACGATGGAAAATTCACCATTACCGGGGAATAATGTATATGATATCATGTTTGACTCAACAGGTAAAGGGTGGATTTGCACAGAAAATGGTCTGGCGATTTGGAATCCATACAAGAAGAGGATTTATGCAGATGTTTTTCCATCTGGATTTATACATAAAGAAAAGATAAAGTATGTTTATGAGGATTCGGAACATAAACTGTATTTCATTCCTGATAAAGAGAGATTATTTATATCTGATTTATCTATGAATCATTATGCATATCTTGCCCCTAATAGCTTGCTTGAAGGAAAAGAAATAACTTTTGTTATTGAAGATAAACAGAACTGGCTTTGGTTAGGAACAAATGATGGTTTATATCATTATGATAAGAAAAATACATTTATTCCATATAGTTTTGCTGACGGTGTTCCCAGTTCAATCTTTTTAAGTTGCACTCCTGTGACCGATCATGGTGAAAATATGTGGTTTGGCAACTCAAATGGTTTGCTAAAGTTGGGAGCCAATTGGCAGAGCGTAGAAGAAAAGACTCGTTATTCTGTTGCTATATCCGAAATCATGGTAGATGGAGAAGCGCAGAATCTAGTATTGAACGAAGGGGCCGGTTATTATGAATGTCGATTAGAAATGTGGAGGAGGAATGTTACAGTTAATTTTTCCGGACTGACTTATACTGATCCTTCACACATGTTTTATGAATATCGGTTGGGAGAGAAAGATGATGAATGGCAAATTCTTACCGGTAATTCAACTCTGACTTTTTATGAACTGTTTCCGGGGAGTTACAAATTGAAAGTAAGACGTATGGGAGCACCACAATCAGAAACAACTTTGAATCTCTATATATCTCTACCACTAATCTATTATATTGGGCTTTTTAGTTTGATTGGCATATTGATGTTAGCCGGAGTCTATTTCTATTTAAGAAGAACCGAGCAGATTCAGAGCATCACAAAATGGTGTTTTAAATCTCAGCCTGCCAATGAGGAGAGTGAGATCGATGGAGAAAAGAAATATCGGACTACTAGTGTAACGGTAGAGGAATGTGAAGAACTGTTGTGTAAAGTCAGGAAATGTATGGATACTCAAAAATTATATCTTAATCCTGACATGAAGTTAAATGATTTAGCTACTGCTACTGGGGCCTCCATCTATACTTTATCCTACTTATTTAATCAATATCTACATAGTGGATATTATGATTTCGTAAATTCTTGTAGACTTGCCGAATTTAAGCTTCTGATAGAAAAAGGAGCACACACCAAGTATACTCTGAATGCATTAATTGAAATGTGTGGTTTTAATTCCCGTACTTCTTTTTTTCGTTATTTTAAAAAAATAAACGGTATTTATCCGAGCGAGTATATCAAAACTTTTGAGAAACAAAATTAACTGTAGATTTGCGGTTATGCATTGTTATAAGAAGATGAGTATAAATAATTATCTTCTTATAACAATGTGTGTCCTTTTAGGGTATTTCGATGGGGTTAAAAACAATGTATTATCCTCTGAAAAGTCTTTTATAATTATTTGAGACTCATGTTTTTTATTTCTTATCTTGTTGATTGATAGTTGATTAATTAATCGTTTTGTACATCTAAAACGGAAGGGATGTATTGTGGCTTACAGGAAGAATATTTTTCTTTTTACTCCTTTATATTTGCAGTCATAATCATTAAAATGCTTCCATATGAAAAACGCTGCGGTCCTTTCAAATCAGGTAATAGCTGATGCTTATACAGGGTGTTACGATTTAATATTCCGTTACATCTATAATAAAATTAATAATAGAGAAAGAGCTGAAGATTTGACACAAGATACCTTTTTGCGTCTGTTGTCTTATCGTGATATGTTTTATCTCAATATCGATACAATAAAATATTTCGTTTACACAATTGCTCGTAATTTGGTGACAGACTATTTGCGACGTTACTATAAAGAACAAGAAATAAATGCATATTTGTTGGAAACGGTCAGGACAAGTGTAGACGATGTTGAAAATAAGCTTTATGCAAAAGAATTATCTTGGCTCGAACAGGAGAAATTGAGTAGACTTCCTTATCAACGAAGAAAAGTGTATACAATGAATCGCTTTCAATATAAAACCGCCTTTGAAATTTCTACTGAACTCCATATCTCACCGCGTACAGTTGAAAATCATTTGCTTATTAGTCGTAAAGAGATCCGTACATATATCAAACAATCTATTTAATTATAAAGTATTTATTAATTTATTGTTATGAAAAACCGTAAAGTGAATTTTAAGAAACGCTATCTATCAGGGATAGCTTTGGTCATGGGGCTGATTTTTATTAGCTCGTGTAATGATGGTGACAAAGGGTATAAAGAGTATGACCCAAGTTTACCTGTGGTAATTGATGAAATTTATCCTGATTCCGGAGGGTATTTTGATGAAGTTATCTTACGGGGAGAAAATTTGGGTAGTGATCCTAAACGTCTGAGAGTTTTTTTCAATCAGAAAGAAGCGATTGTAGTAGGGGCATCAGGAGATCGTGCATTAATACATGTACCCAAACTTCCGGGTGAGGAGTGCAAAATAGGCATGCTTTTCGATGGTAACACAACAGATACTGTATTTTGTAACCAGTCATTTAAATATCAGAAAAATTATCAGTTGCAATATGTTTGTGGACAGGTAGGTTCCACTAATGTAGCATTTGTAGAAGGCAGTTTCCAAACTACAGAGTTTGGTAAATCTATGTATAATCTGACAGTAGATCCTGAAGGGGTTATTTATTTGAATCATCGCGCTCAAAATGCGGAAGGAAGCCTTGTTTATATTGATGAGAACGAATATATAACTAAATTTATTGCTTATGGTGATGCAAATGCAGGAGAACCGGCAGCTCCTTGGTATGACGAGGTAACTCAGAAAGTTTATTTCACAGGTATGAGAAGGGGATATTTTTGGGAGGTTGACCCTTACGATAGTTATGCGGTGGTACTTAGGCAATTGGTTGCCCCTAATACTGAATACCAAGCCAAGGGGTATCGCCCTTATAAAAATGGAGATTTAATGTGGTGTTATTCATTTGTACGTGCTAAAGATGCTAAGGGAGAAGAATGGATTTATTGTCGTGCTTATGATGGAACCTTGTTTCGTTTCAAATTTGAAGATCGTGTTTATGATGTAGTAGGGGTGTGTCCCTCAGGAGCTGTTGATAACTTCATATGTGGAGATCCTGAGGATAATACGAAAATATATTGTTCACTTAAGCAAAAGAATATAGTGACTTGCCTTGATCTGTCGAAAGATATTTCCGACCCTGGTTTTGAAACTGTGGTTTGTGGCGTTGGTGGTATGGGAGGTAGCGTTGGCGATTTCCAAGATGGTCATTCTTCCATTGCGAAAATGAGTTATCCGGAACAGATATTGTTGACTCGCGATCCAGAAACATCAGAAAAAATAATGTATATCTGTGACTCTAAAAACTGCTGTGTACGTCAGTTCAATTTAGAAACTAACATGATGACTACAGTTGCCGGTATTGGTAAGCAGAAAGGATTTTCAACGGGAAGTCCGAAAGAGTCGAAACTGAATTGGCCCGCAGGTATTTGTTTATCTCCCAATGGAGATATCTATATTGCAGATGCAGGTAACCGTGTCATAATGAAATTAATGTTTTTATAATCAACCTTTTTTAATCTGTAAATTTTAAAATGAAGAATCAATTAAGACTCAAAATGTGTCTTTTCCTTTTTAGCTGTTTGATGGCAGTTATGGCACAGGCACAATCATTTGTATTGTCTGGTACAGTACAAGATGAAAATGGTGAACCATTGATTGGAGTTAATGTTTATGTGAAAGATAAGCCCGGAGTTGGAACTATTACCAATGTGGATGGACATTTCACTTTGAAAACCGATCGAGGTGATAAATTGCAGTTTACCTTTATCGGATATTCTACAATTGAATATCTTGCTTTGAAAGCAGAGAAAAACTTATTGATAAAGATGAATCCGGATGCAGAAATGCTGCAGGAAGTTGTTGTCGAAGCTTTTGGTGCGAAAACTCGTAAGATATCTGCTACAGGAGCGGTTACTTCTGTTGATGTAGCCAGTTTGCAGTTACCCGCAACCAGTTTGGCCAATGCTTTAGGAGGACGTGTTGCCGGTATCATTTCGATGCAATCTAGCGGAGAACCGGGAAAGAATATATCTGAATTTTGGGTACGTGGTATTGGTACATTTGGATATAGTTCCGGAGCGTTAGTATTAATCGATGGGTTAGAGGGGAGTCTGAATGATGTGGATCCGGCTGACGTAGAAAGTTTCTCAGTGTTGAAAGACGCTTCTGCAACGGCTATGTATGGAGTACGTGGTGCTAATGGTGTAGTATTGGTTACTACCAAGCGAGGTAAAGATGAGAAATTACAGTTCAAGGTGCGTGCCAATGCAACTATGTCATGGTTGAAGCGTCTGCCGGAATATTGTGGAGGATACGAATATGCCAAACTTGCCAACGAAGCATTGGCTGTACGTGGCGATGATCCTAAATATTCCCAAAAAGAATTAGAAATCATCCAGTATGGTCTTGATCCAGATTTATATCCGGATGTTGATTGGCAGGATGTCTTGCTGAATAATTCTTCATGGCAACAAACTTATTATGCTAGTGCACAAGGTGGTGGTAGTGTAGCTCGTTACTTTATTAGTCTGAATTATTCCAATGAATCTTCAGCATATAAACAAGATAAAAATAGTCGATATTTCAAAGATGTAGCATATAATACTTTTGGAATTCGTGCAAATATTGATATGAATTTGACCAAGACCACTACTTTATACTTTGGTGTAAATGCTAATAAGACAATCAATAATTTACCTGGTAGCGAAGATACTGACAAACTTTGGTCTGCATGTAGTAAGTTGACTCCTCTTTCTATTCCTGTTGTATACTCTAATGGTATGTTGCCTTCAGCATCAGGAACTGATGATTTGGCTTCTCCTTATGTAAATTTGAATCATACTGGTTTAAAGACAAAGGATTACACTAACTCTGTATATACATTAAGCATTGATCAAAAATTGGATATGATAACCAAAGGCTTAAAATTGAATGTACAAGGTGCTTATACTTCCAAGGAATGGTTTGATGAAACCCGTAAAGTAGTTCCTGAATTATGGTATTATGATCATCGTGATGCCAATGGAAATTTGGCAGGTACGAGACAGAGTGTAGCGCAAACTGTCCAATACTCAAAGTATCAAGATTTATACCGCAAATATTATTTGCAGGCTACCATGACTTGGAGTCGTCAGTTTGCTGATGTGCATAATTTTACAGCACTTGCGCATTATGAAATGAGTGATGAGAAAACGACTTCAAAGTCTGTAGATGATGGTGTAGAAAATAGTATGTTAGCTATTCCTGTTCGTTATCAAGGTCTGTCTGCTAAATTAGGATATAATTATAATGATTTGTATATGATTGATGGTAACTTCGGTTATACAGGCTCTGAGAATTTCCAGTCTGGCAATCAGTTTGGTTTCTTCCCTTCTATTTCTGTCGGTTGGGTTCCCAGTAATTATCAGTGGGTGAAGAATAATCTGCCATGGGTGAATTATTTTAAGATACGCGCTTCTTATGGTTTGGTAGGTAATGACCGTATTTCAAGTAAACGTTTCCCTTATCTGACCAGCATTAATGTAAGCAATTCCGGTGCTACAGCTTGGAAATATTTACATGGCAAGATTGTTGAAAGTGTGATTGGCGCTGATAATTTGAAATGGGAAAAAGCAAAAAAAATGGACTTAGGTATTGAAGGTAACCTTTGGGGTAAAATTGATTTTACTATTGATTTCTTCCGTGATATACGTGATGGTATTTTTCAGGAGCGCAAGCAAGTGCCCGATTTTGTAGGTTTGGTTAGCATGCCTTACGGTAATGTAGGTAGTATGGAAAGTTGGGGATCTGACGGTAATATATCATTTACCCAACGTATTAATAAGGATATGGATTTCACTATTCGTGGAAATTTCACTTACTCTACGAATAAAGTGAAATATTTCGAAGAAGCAGATAATAAGTATGAATACTATTCGGCTTCCGGTAGACCTTATAATTATCAAAAAGGTTATATTGCTTTAGGACTTTTCAGTGATCAGGAGGAGATTGATAATAGTCCGAAACAAACATTTGGAGACTATATGCCGGGAGATATCAAATATAAGGATGTGAATGGAGACGGTATGATCAACAGTGATGACCGGGTACCATTGAGTTATTCTGACTATCCTCGTTTGTCATACGGTTTTGGTGGCGAGTTTCGCTGGAAGAAGTTGAGAGTGGGTGTTTTGTTCAATGGCATTGGTAATACAACTTACTATCGTGCTTATACTGATGGTAAAGACAATGTTGGTTATATACCTTTCTACGAAGAAAAATATGGAAATATACTAACGATTGCAGCTGACCCTGCCAATCGTTGGATTCCAGCCGATTATGATGATACGAGTATTCCGGCTGCGTTAAGAGAGAATCCGAATGCACTTTTCCCGCGTTTAAGTTATGGTAAAAATAACAATAATTCACAAACATCTACTTTCTGGCAAGGAAACCGTAGGTATCTGCGTTTACAGGAACTCAGTTTATATTATACGCTGGATTTACCGTTCGTTCGTAAATGTGGTATTAATAACATTGATTTGGCTATTATAGCTAATAATTTGTGTACATGGGATAATGTGAAACTATTCGATCCGGATCAGGCTGCAAGTAACGGTCGTAAATACCCTATACCGGGACGTGTAAGTTTTCAAGCAACCATCACTTTCTAATTTTAAAATGTTGAAACAATGAAAATAGGAAAATCATTTAAAGTTCTTCGGAATTTATTGTTAGCATCTTGCCTGGCGCTTCCGGGTGCATTTACTTCATGTAACTTCTTGGAAGTGGATGATCTTTTTGACGATACGATGAAGTTTGATAGTATATTTGTAAAATATGACTATTTGGTACAATATATGTGGGGAGTCTCTGATTTGCTTCCTGACGAGAGTAATGTTTTTCGTGCTCCTTTCAACCCTGGTCCCTTGGCTACGGATGAAGCTTTTACCAATTATACGAATAAAGATGGTATAAATTATGTACTTGGTAATATTAACGCTGATAATATCTCTGGAAAGACAATGAATATATGGCCTTCCATGTATCAGGTGATTCGAAAGTGTAATTATATTCTCAGCAGAAAGCATGAAGCTAAAATGACGACTGTACAGGATGAAGAAGTCACTGGTTATACTCATATGCTGAGAGGATACGCTTATTATAATCTGATACAAAATTATGGTCCTTGTATTTTGGTAGGTGACGAGATATTTCCTAATAATGAGCAGCCCGAAGCATACAATAGAGCTCGTTCTACTTATGATGAATGTGTGGACTATTGTTGTGAGGAACTGGAGAAAGCCGCAAAATATTTGCCGAGAGATATTGCTTCCAGTTATTTTGGACGGCCTTCTCGAGGTGCGGCATTTGCGTTGATTGCGCGTTTGCGTTTGCAGCAAGCTAGTCCGTTATATAATGGAGGAAATGCGGCACGTATTACTTATGGGGACTGGAAACGTTCTGTTGATGGAGTAAATTATATTAGCCAAACCTATGATGAAAGAAGGTGGGCTGTAGCTGCTGCCGCTTGTAAGAGAGTTATTGATATGAATAAATATAAATTGCATACTGTAAGTATTGACCCGATGCAACCGGTTCGTCCTTTGCCTTCTAATGTTCCAGATGCTAATTTCCCTGATGGTGCAGGAGGGATAGACTGTTATCGCTCTTATAGTGAGATGTTTAACGGAGAAACGATTGGTAGTAAAAATACTGAATTTATATGGGGAAGAAGTTTTGGTGATTTACGGAAACATATGGAAGAAGTATTTCCACCGAATGATATTATGGGGGGATATAATGGACTTTGTGTAACACAAAAGTTAGTTGACGCTTATTATATGGCTGATGGTAAAGATATAAAGAATTCCAGCAAAGAATACCCCTATAATATCGCTCAGGGTACTGTGACGGATGATAATTTTTCAAAGGTGAAAGAAAGCTTTTCTGGTTATGTAATACCTATAGGGGTATATGGTATGTATTTGAACCGTGAGAATCGTTTTTATGCTACAGTGGGCTTCTCCGGTCGTCATTGGTTTGTAAAATCAAATACACAGAGTCAATATGGTCCTTTCAATGTGTGGTATCATGAAATGAATACAGTGCCAGGATCAGATCTTTATGCAGGTAAATATTCCTCTGTCACCAATGTGATAGACTATCCCGGAACCGGGTATGTTCTTACTAAGTGGGTACATCCTATGGATGCTTTGAAAGGAACAGGTAGTAATCTGGTAGCTAAATATTATCCTATCATTCGTTATGCGGAAATATTGTTGGGATATGCTGAAGCTTTGAATCATTTAAAGGCATCCTATACTATTGAGTTGCCAGCTGTTAATGGAGGAAATCTTTCTCCTGAAACTTACAATGTATCTCGTGATCCTTCTGAAATAGCAAAGTATTTCAATCAGGTTCGTTATCGCGTAGGACTTCCTGGTCTGTCTTCTGAGGATATGGCAGATGAGACTAATTTGGATGAGATTATCAAACGTGAATACATGATTGAATTTGCCTGTGAGAATCGTCGCTATTTCGATGTACGTCGTTGGGGCATTTACGAGCAGACAGAGAAAGCTGGTATATATGGAATGCATTTGGGAGAAGATAAATATGGTTTCTACCAAACTCCCGCTCCTGTAAATCAAGTTAATAATCGTAATAGGATTATCGATAAAAAGCTAATTCTTTTGCCTTTACCAAAAGCAGAGGTACGGCGTGTACAGGATTTGGATCAGAATCCGGGTTGGGAAAACTAATTATAATATAATCGTATAAAGTAATAT